>WNGH01001064.1_pt1 | contig 25063 bp, 23 predicted proteins | sample 5400631 | NCBI WGS metagenome assembly WNGH01 (sample SAMN13153373, study PRJNA577476) | soil metagenome | isolation source: 115 cm soil or saprolite under Garry oak tree replicate 1 | place: USA:California | collected 2016-06-15
GGTCCTGCTCGGCCCGGCGGGGGCCCGGGTCTGCTCCGTCTCTCCCGGCATCATCGACACGCCCCAGGGGCAGCAGGAAGGTGCGAGCCACCCGTCGATGGAGACGCTCGTGCGGCAGACGCCGCTCGGGCGCGCGGGCCAGCCCGACGAGGTCGCCGCCGTCGTCGCCTTCCTGCTGTCCGCCGACGCCAGCTTCCTCACCGGAGTCGACATCCTGATCGACGGCGGCGTCTGCGCCGCCGTCCGCGGCCAGCCCGGTAGGTACCACGGTTGAGCCGCGTTCAGGTGTCCCCAAGCCCGGATCGCCCTCGCTTGCCCCGCCAGGCTCTGGCCCCCGGACTTGCCCGGCGGGTTCCGCGCCTGCGGCGTCTCGCGCCTGCAGCGTCCCGCGCCTGCAGCGTCCCGCGCCTGCGGAGCGCACGACACCGGCGGTTGCCCGATTTGCGGTGATTTCTTCCCTGCTGCAGACGCTCCGTGCTCCCGCCGACCTCGTCCAGGGGAACTGCCGTCCGCATATGTTTACAGTTTCGGGTGCTATAACCCCCGAAACTGCAGACATATCGCCGGCCTCGGGCCGGTAACCGGCATTCCGGGCGCGCCCGGCCGGCCCGCCCGGCAGCGGAACCGCGCTAGACCACATCCGAGACCCGCGACACGCCGGAAACTCATCCGATTTTGGAATGATTACCTGAGGTGGCTAAAGAACCGCGCAAAGCGGAACCTGGCACCGGGCCCCGGCAGGTGCCGGGCGCAGCGGGCGCCGTTGCGCCATGCTCCTGTGGCCGTTCTCGTGCCGAGATTGCCCTCCTTCGACGTAGCCGGCGTCAGCTCACCGTGATCGCGTGCTCGGGGCAGTTGCGGGCCGCGGCCCGGACGGCCTCCTCGGATCCGGCCGGGACCTCGGGTGTCTGCGCCACGGTGTAGCCGTCGTCGGTCAGGGTGAACACCTCCGGGCAGAGCGTGCAGCAGACCGCGTGGCCCCGGCAGCGGTCGTCGTCGACCGTGACCTTCACCCGGCCTGCCCCCCGGCGCGGGTGAATTCCAGGTTCAGCCTGGTCACGCCGCGGAGGATGAACGTCGGCAGGTACCGGTAGCGGCGGGCCCCGGCGGGGCCGTGCACGCGCTCGGAGATCCTGATGTCGGCCGTGCGGTCCAGGATCCGCTCGATGGCCACCCGGGCCTCGGCCCGGGCCAGCGGCGCGCCGGGGCAGGTGTGGATGCCGCGGCCGAACGCGAGGTGATGCCGGGCGTTCGCCCGGGCGGGGTCGAACGTCGCGGGGTCGTCGAAGCGGCGGGGGTCGCGGTTCGCGGCGCCGTTCAGCACCATCACGGTGGTGCCGGCCGGGATGTCGACCTCGCCCACCGTGACCGGGACGCGGGCCAGCCGGAAGTCGCCCTTGACCGGGCTCTCCATCCGCAGCGCCTCCTCGATGAAGTTCGGGATGAGGTCACGCTGGTCCCGTAGCTGCCGCTGGATCCCGGGCCGTTCGGCTATCACCATGAGCGCGGAGCTGAGCAGGCGGACGGTGGTCTCCTGGCCCGCGGAGAAGAGGTTGGCGGCGATGCGCACGACGTCGGCGACGTCGGGCGTCGAGCCGTCGGGGAACTTCGCGGTGGCCAGGCCGGTGAGCACGTCACCGCGCGGTTCACGGCGGCGGTCCTCGATGTACGCCGTGAACTTCCCGTACAGGAACTCCAGCGGGCTGTGCGTCAGCGTGTCCTCGCTGGTGCTCCCAAGAGCGTCCTGCCGCGGCCGCTGCTCGAGGGCCTGCGCGAACTCCTGCTGATCTTCTTCGGGCACGCCGAGGAGGTCGGCGATGACGAGCAGGGTGAAGGGGCCCGCGAACCCGCTGACGAACTCGCCCTCACCGCGGGCGAGGAACGTCTCGAGCAGGCCGTCGGCGAGCCGCCACATGGACGCCTCGTTCTCCTTCAGGCGCTTCGGCGTGATCAGCCGCATCAGCAGCGCGCGATGATCCGTGTGCACCGGCGGGTCGAGCGTCGGAAGCTGGTCGCACATCGGCAGCTCATCACGGTGCCGCTCGATCAGCTCGGACACGTCGTCGCCCTCGAGCGGGACCGGGAACCCGGGGAAGGGGCCCGTCACCGAGACGCATGAGGAGAACGTCTTGGCGTCGTGGAATACCTGGACCGCCTCGTCGTATCCCGTCACCATCATCACGCCGTGATGGGGTTCGCGCCGCACGGGACACTGCTCGCGCAGGGCCTCGAAATACGGGTACGGGTCCGCGACGAGACCGTCGTCCCGGAAGAAGTCCATCGCGTCCACGTCGTTCAACGTCTGTCGGCCCCCTTCGGCCTGGTGCTGCAGGTGGCGGTGGACCCAGCGGTGGACCCAGCGGTGGACCCAGCGGTGGACCCAGCGGCGCCGGCCTCACCCGGCGAGCAGTGAGAATGTTATTCTCTAAAATAGAAAATATCAATTCTATGTAGCCAAGGCCGCGGGGATGCGGCTACGTGTTCCGTCCGCCGTTCACGCCCAGGAGCTGCCCGGTGATGTACCCCGCCTCCTCCGAGATCAGGAACGCGCACGCGGCGGCGATGTCCTCCGGCCGCCCGGCCCGCCGGACCGGCGTCCGCTGGATATGCTCTTCGAGCGTCCCGCCGAGCAGCCCGCGCGCCTCGGCCCGGCGCAGCATCGGGGTGTCGATGAAGCCGGGCGGCACGGCGTTGACAGTGATGCCGGCCGGGCCGAACTCCAGGGCCAGCGCCTTGGTCAGCCCGTTGACCGCCGACTTGGCCGCCACGTAGTGCGCCATGAACTGCTGGCCGGACTGTGCGCTGGAGGAGGAGATGTTGACGATCCGCCCCCAGCCCGCCTCGAGCATGTCGGGAAGCACCGCCTGGATGCAGTGGAAGACGCCGTTCAGGTTGACGTCGATCACCCGCTGCCAGGCCGCGAAGTCCAGGTTGACGAAGCGCTTGAACCCGTCCATCCCCGCCGCGTTGACCAGGATGGTGACCGGGCCAAGCCGCTCCCTGACCGCGGCCAGCGCCCGGTCGACCTGGGCTCGGTCGGTCACGTCGGCTTCCTGGGCGAACGCCGGGCCGGCCGGGCTGAGATCGAGCGTGGCGACGTGATAGCCATCGGCCATCAGCCGCTCCGCGATGGCCCGGCCGATGCCGGAGCCGCCGCCGGTCACGACGGCGGTCTTCACGAGACGGCCTCACCGGGCAGCTGGCCGGCGCCGGTGACCCGCACGCCCAGGAATGAGCTCGGCGCCGCCGTGTCCGTCATGGAAATCTCCCTTCCGAATACGAGAATAATACTCTCACCATCGGAGATTCCGGAAGGTCTAAGCGGCCGGCCGCAGCCTGGAGAAGGCCTAAGCGGCTGGCCGCAGCCCGGAGAAGGCCTAAGCGGCCGGCCGCAGCCCGGAGAAGGCCTAAGCGGCCGGCCGCAGCCCGGACGAGAGCCGGGCGCATGGGCTGACGGCGAGCGCGGGACCGCCGTCAGACTGACGTTCTCTCTGATGGATGGTTGATTTGCCTGTCTTGAGAATGTAATTTTCACCCATAACAAGGAGGCAGGATGAACCTTCAGGGCAACGCGGCAACTGGAGTCCGCCCTGGTCAGGAAACCGGTGGCGATGTCAGGCCGCCCGCGGTCGCGCGGCGCCTGCTCATCGACGGGCAGCTTACCGAGAACGGGCGGACGTTCCCCTCGCTCAACCCCGCGACCGGCGAGGTGCTCGGCTATGCGCCCGATGCCACCGCCGCCGACGCCGACGCCAGCGTCGCGGCGGCCCGCCGCGCGTTCGACACCACGAGCTGGCCGACCGACGTCGCCCTGCGGGTCCGGTGCCTCAACCAGCTGTACCAGGCGCTGACCGAGCACAAGGAAGAGCTGCGCGAGCTGACGATCGCCGAGGTCGGCGCTCCCCTCCAGCTCACCCTGGCCAACCAGCTTGACGTGCCCATCGAGATCGTCCGCTTCTACGCCGACCTGCTCGAGGGCTATCCCATGACCGAGGACCTCAGCGACGTCGAGGTCCGCGGGCAGACGCATCGCCGCTGGGTGGAGAAGGAGGCCGCCGGGGTCGTCGCCGCGATCATCCCGTACAACTACCCGAACCAGATCGGGCTGGCCAAGCTGGCCCCGGCGCTCGCGGCCGGCTGCACGGTCGTGCTCAAGGGAGCCCCGGACACGCCGCTGATCACGCTGGCGCTGGGCGAGCTGATCGCCCGCCACACCGACATCCCGCCCGGCGTGGTCAACGTGCTGTCCTCGTCCGAGACCGCGGTCGGCGAGGTACTCACCACCCATCCCGGCGTGGACCTGGTTACCTTCACCGGCTCCACCGCCACCGGCCGCCGGATCATGGAAGCAGCCAGCCGCACGGTCAAGCGGGTCTTCCTTGAACTCGGCGGCAAGTCCGCCATGGTCCTCCTCGACGACGCCGACGTCGGCACCGCCGCCATGATGGCGGCCTTCATGATCTGCTCGCACGCGGGCCAGGGCTGCGCGATCACCACCCGGCTGCTGGTGCCCAGGGAGCAGCACGACGCCATCGTCGAGCAGGTCGCGGCCATGATGGGCCACGTGACGTACGGCGATCCCACCGACCCCAAGACCTACATGGGGCCGCTCATCAGCGAGCGGCAGCGCGACAAGGTGGACGCCATGGTCCAGCGGGCCATCGCGGCGGGCGCCACCCTGGTCACCGGCGGCCAGAAGGTGGATCCTGGCTTCTTCTACACGCCCACGCTCCTCACCAACGTCGATCCGGACAGCGAGATCGCGCAGGACGAGGTCTTCGGCCCGGTGCTCGCGGTCATCCCCTACGACGGGGACGACGACGCGGTGCGCATCGCCAACAACTCCATCTTCGGCCTGTCCGGCGGGGTGTTCAGCCGCGACGAGGAGCGGGCCATCGCGGTGGCGCGCCGGATCCGCAGCGGCACCTTCAGCATCAACGGCGGCAACTACTTCGGCCCCGACGCGCCCTTCGGCGGCTACAAGCAGTCGGGCATCGGCCGGGAGATGGGAGTCGCCGGCCTGGAGGAGTTCCAGGAGCGCAAGACCTTCGCGGCGGTAGCTTCATGAGCGCAGGGCCCATGGCGGGCATCCGCGTCCTCGAGGTCGCGATGTACGGCTTCGTTCCTTCGGCCGGGGCCGTGCTGGCCGACTGGGGCGCGGACGTCATCAAGGTGGAGCACGCCGTGACCGGCGACCCGCAGCGCGGCCTGCGCCAGGTCGGCTCCTACCGCGTCGAGGGCGACCCGAACCCGAACATCGAGCACGCCAACCGCGGCAAGCGCAGCCTCGGCCTGGACATGGCCCGCCCGGAAGGCCGGGAGGTACTCCATGACCTGGCCCGCCGCTCTGACGTGTTCCTGACCAGTTTCCTGCCCTCCGCCCGGCGCAAGTTCGGCATCGACGTGGACGACATCCGCGCGGTGAACCCGCGGATCATCTACGCCCGGGGGAGCGCCCTCGGCCCTCGCGGCGTAGAAGCCGACCGGGGCGGCTACGACATGACCGCCTTCTGGTGCCGTGGCACCAGCGCGGCCAGCCTCACCCCGCCCAACATGGACGGCCTGATCAGTCCGCCGCCCGCCTACGGCGACACGATCTCGGGCACGAACCTCGCCGGCGGCATCGCCGCGGCCCTGCTCAAGCGCGAGCGGACCGGCGAGCCCTCGGTCGTGGACGTCTCCCTGCTCGGCAGCGGCCTGTGGACCATGGGGCACGCGCTCGCCGTGTCCCTGCACCTGAACCGCTCCTGGGTGGCGCCGCCCGCCGGCGCGCACAGCGCGCCCGCGAACCCGCTGTCCGGCCTGTACCGCACGGCCGACGACCGCTACCTGTCCTTCGTCATGCTCCAGCCAGGCAAGTTCTGGGCCGACGTCTGCCGCCACGTCGACCACCCGGAATGGGCCGACGACCCGCGCTTCGCCACGGTCGAGCAACTCGCCGCCAACACCGGTGAAGCCGTCAAGCTCCTGCAGGAAGTGATCGCCACCCGCACCCTGCCCGAGTGGGCCGAGCGCTTCGCCACCCTGGCCGGGCCGTGGGCCCCGGTGCAGGACACCCTGCAGGCGGGCCAGGACGCGCAGGTCCGGGCGAACGAGTACATCCTCCCAGCCGGGCAGCTTGAGCTGGTCTCGAACCCCGTCCAGTTCGACGTCACCGCCCCCCAGCTCCGCCCGGCCCCCGAGTTCGCCGCCCAGACCGAGGAGATCTTGCTGGAGCTCGGGCTGGACTGGGACCGCATCATCGCCCTCAAGGAGGCCGGCGCCGTCAGCTGACCCCTATCTGCTGACACGGCACTTCCGGCGGGCGACCGGGAGTGCCGTGTCGTGTCTGCGGACGACATGCCGGCGGCGTGTACTGCGATTTCAGTACCCGAAGTGCCAGCAGCCGCACGACGACGAGACGGGTCCCGTAAAGGCAGCCTGGAGGGGTTCCTCTAGATGAGATGCGGAGACCTTTCCCATGGCTGCTTTCCTCTACCGTGTGGGCCGTCTGGCCTTCCGGCGGCGCTGGTACGTCGCCTTGATCTGGATCGGGGTCCTGGCCGGCGTCGGCTTCGGCGCGGCCAAGGCGCCCGCCGCCCCCGACGCCGGATTCTCCATCCCCGGCACCGAATCCCAGCAGGCATCCGACCTGATCCAGCAGCGCTTCCCCGGCGCCGCGGTCAACGGGGCCATCGCCCAGATCGTGTTCACCGCCCCGGCCGGGCAGCAGGTCACCGCGCCCGGTGACCGGGCGGCCATCGAGAAGGTCATGGCCGAGATGACCGGCGGGCCGCAGGTCGCCAGCGTGGTAAGCCCGTTTCAGGCCCACGCGGTGAGCAAGGACGGCGCCACGGCGTACGCGACCATCTCGTACAAGGTGGCGGCCACCAGCCTGACCGACGCCGCCAAGGCGACCCTGCGGGACGCCGTTCAGCACGGCCGGGCCGCGGGCCTGACCGTCGAGGTCGGCGGCAACGCGCTGGCGCCCCAGCCCGCCGCGGGTGGCGCCACCGAGGTGATCAGCATCGTCGTCGCGGCACTGGTGCTGCTGGTCACCTTCGGCTCGCTGGCCGCCGCCGGGCTGCCGCTGCTGGTCGCGATCCTCAGCGTCGGGGTCGGCGCCGCCTCGATCGTCGCGCTGAGCAGCGCGCTCGGGCTGTCCACGACGACCACCACCCTGGCCGTCATGCTCGGCCTCGCGGTCGGCATCGACTACGCCGTGTTCATGGTCTCCCGCTACCGCGAGGAGCGCGCCCGCGGGCACGCGCCGCAGGAGGCGGCAGGCCTGGCCGCGGGCACCGCCGGGTCGTCGGTGGTGTTCGCCGGGCTGACCGTCGTCATCGGGCTGGCCGGCCTGTCCGTGGTCGGCGTGCCGATGCTGACGAAGATGGGCCTGGCCGCGGCGGGGACCGTCGTGGTCGCCGTGCTCGTCGCGCTGACCCTGGTCCCGGCGCTGCTCGGCATCTTCCCCCGGGCCGTGCTGCCGCGCGCCGCGCGCCGTAAGGCGAGGGCCGCGCACGCCGATAAGCCCAACGCCGGCAGGCCCAACGGCGGCACGCGCTGGGCCCGGCTGGTGCTGCGCCACCCCGTCGCCGCGCTCCTGCTCGGCGTGACGGGCCTGGCGGTCATCGCCGTGCCGGTGACGGCCCTGCACCTGGGCACCCAGGGGGCCGAGTCCAAGCCCACCTCGACCACCGAGCGCCGTGCCTACGACGACCTGGCCAGGGCCTTCGGCCCCGGCTTCAACGGCCCGCTGACCATCGTCGTCGACGCCAAGGGCGCCGCTGACCCCAAGGCCGCCGTGGACCGGATCAGCCGCGCGATCGGCGCCACCGCGGGTGTCGTGTCCGTCTCGGCGGCCCGGTTCGACGCCGCCGGCGACACCGCGGTCTTCTCCGCCGTCCCGGCCACCGCCCCCACGGACCGCAGGACGGCGGACCTAGTGCACGTCATTCGGGCCGAACGACCTGGACTCACGTCCGCGACCGGCACGACCTTCATGGTCAGCGGCGCCACCGCGATCAACATCGACTCCGCCGCGAAGGTTCAGGGCGCGCTGCTGCCGTACCTCGCGGTCGTGGTGGGCCTGGCGTTCCTGCTGCTGATGGTGGTCTTCCGGTCCGTACTCGTGCCCCTGAAGGCAGCCCTCGGCTTCCTGCTGTCGGTGCTGGCGGCCCTCGGCGCGGTCGTCGCGGTCTTCCAGTGGGGCTGGCTCGCCGGACTGCTCGGCGTGCACCAGACCGGCCCGATCATGAGCCTGATGCCGATCTTCATGGTGGGCATCATCTTCGGCCTGGCCATGGACTACGAGGTCTTTCTCGTCACGCGGATGCGGGAGGCCTACGTCCACGGGGAGCGGCCCGGCCCGGCGGTCGTCTCGGGGCTCCGCAGCAGCGCCCGGGTGGTGGTGGCCGCCGCGCTGATCATGACGGCGGTCTTCTCCGGCTTCATCGGCGCCGGCGACTCCCTGATCAAGATGATCGGGTTCGGGCTGGCCATCGCCGTGCTGTTCGACGCGTTCGTCGTGCGCATGACGATCGTGCCCGCCGCCCTGGCCCTGCTCGGCGACCGGGCCTGGTGGCTGCCGCGCTGGCTGGACCGGGCGCTGCCCCGCCTGGACATCGAAGGCAAGGCCCTGACTCGCCTTTCCTCCGAAGCCCCGGCCGCTGACGGCGAAACCGGCCGCGTGCCCGCTGCCGCCTGACCACTCCAGGCCGGGGGCCGCCCGTGCTGGCCATGGGCGGCCCCCGGCGTCGCGCCAGGCCATCGCGCACTATGGTCACAGGTACCCGACAGGAACGTGCCGATAATGATCGACCTGCAGCGTTACGTCCGCGAGCATCCGCGCGCCGTCGACGTGGCGGTGGCCCTGCTGCTGTTCGCCGCCTCCGGTCCCGGCAGCAGGCTCACCAACGGGGGCTCTGCCAATCCGGGCGCCTGGTGGCCCGCCGTGCTGTGCGCGGCCATCGCCTGCACGGCCCTGGTCGTGCTGCGCCGCAGCCACCCCCGCGCCACCGTGGTGGTGACCGCCGCCTGCGCCATTGCCGTGGCGGCGCTGGGGTACCTGCTCACCATCCTGCTCCTGGCCCCGGTCATGGCCGCGCTTTACTCGCTGGCCAACCGCACGGACCGGAACACCACCCGCGCCTACGCCCTCGGCGCCACCGCGCTGCTGGTGGCCACGGGACTGATCGCCGGCCCTGTAGGCCGTTCGGTGTACCTCGAGACGGTCAGCCCGGCGGCCTTGCTGCTGCTGCCCGCCGTCCTCGGCTCGGCCGTCCGGCTGCGGCGTGCCTACACCGGGGCCGTGCAGGCTCGCGCGGAGTACGCCGAGCGTACCCGCGAGGAGGAAGCCCGGCACCGGGTCGCCGAGGAGCGCATGCGCATCGCCCGCGAACTGCACGACGTCGTCGCCCACCACCTCGCCCTGGCCAACGCCCAGGCCGGCACCGCCGCGCACCTCGTGCGCAGCCGTCCCGACCAGGCCGAGAAGATCCTCGGCGATCTCACCGGCACCACCTCCTCGGCGCTGCGCGAGCTGAAAGCCACCGTCGGGCTCCTGCGCCAGGCCGGCGACCCGGACGCACCCCTGGAACCGGCCCCGGGACTCGCGCGGCTCCCCGACCTGACCGCCGCGCTCGGAACCGCCGGGCTCACGGTCACCGTCAGCACCGAGGGCGAGCAGCGGCCGCTCGCACCGGGGGTGGATCTCACGGCGTACCGGATCGTGCAGGAAGCCCTCACCAATGTGACCAAGCACGCCACGGCCGGCCAGGCGAACGTCCGGCTGGCCTACTCCCGCGACCGGCTGACCATCATGGTCACCGACTCCGGCGGCGGTCCAGCGGGGGTCCCCGCCGAAGCCGGGGCGCCGGGCCGCGGCTTCGGCCTCATCGGCATGCGCGAACGCGCCCTGGCCGTCGGCGGCCGCCTCCAGGCGGGCGCGCGCCCCGAAGGCGGCTTCCACGTCACCGCCGAACTGCCCCTGCATCCTCGCAATCTGGAGGAGGATCTCGCCCGATGACCATTCGCGTCCTGCTCGCCGACGACCAGGCCCTGCTGCGGGCCACCTTCCGGATGCTGATCGACTCCTGCGCCGACCTGGAAGTGGTCGCCGAGGCCGCCGACGGCGCCGAGGCGATCGACCTGGCCCGCGCTCATCACCCCGACGTGGTCGTGATGGACATCCGCATGCCCGGCACCGACGGCCTGGCCGCCACCGCCGCCATCTGCGGCGCGGCGGACCTGTCCGCCACCCGCGTCCTCATCCTCACGACCTTCGAGATCGACGAGTACGTCGCGCGGGCCCTGAGCGCCGGCGCGAGCGGCTTCCTCGGCAAGGACGTGAGCGCCGATGAACTCCTGGCCGGCATCCGCACCGTGGCGGCCGGCGACGCCCTGCTGTCCCCGCTGGCCACCCGCGCGCTCATCACCCGCTTCCTCAGCGTCCCCCAACCCGGCACCCGCCTGCCGCCGCCCGAACTCCTGGCCGCCCTCACGGCCCGCGAACGCGAGGTGATGGCGCTGGCCGCCGAGGGACAGTCGAACCAGGAGATCGCCGCGAAACTCGTCGTCAGCCCGCTGACCGTCCGTACCCACATCCAGCGCGCCATGACGAAACTGAACGCCCGCGACCGCGCTCAGCTTGTCGTCATCGCTTACCAGTCCGGTCTCGTGCGGCCGGTACCCCCGCCACGCTGACCGGGCCCGCGCCGGCCATGAAGGCGGCCATGGCCGGGAGGGTCTCGGCGGCCAGGCTGGCCGCATCCGGCCGGACGCGCAGGTCCACCGGGACGCCTGACCTGGCGGCGCGGGCGGCGAAGGCCAGCGAGTCGTCCAGCAGCACGTCGTTGCCCGCCACGAGGAGCTGGACCGGGGGCAGCCCGTGCAGGTTGGCGTGCAGCGGGCTCATCAGCGGGTCGGCCAGCGGCGTGCCCGCCGCGTAGCGCGCGACCTGCCGCCGGAGTTCGCCGACCCGGAAGGTGACGTCGGCCGCCCCGTTGAGCAGCAGGCTCGGTGCCCGCATGGTCAGGTCGAGCAGCCCGGACACCAGGACCGCGCACCGGGGCATGGCGGCTCCGGCGTCGCGCAGCCGCACCAGGAGGGCGGCGGCCAGCCCCGCTCCCAGCCGCTCGCCGGCCACCACCACCGGGCCCGCGGCCTGGCTGTAGCCGTATCCGGCCTGGACGTCATCCAGCGCGGCGGGGAAGGCGTTCCGGTAGCGGGCGCAGACGACGACGCTCCCCGTCCGCAGCGCCAGGCGCCCGGCCAGGCCGAGCACGGACTCCGGAGCACCCGCGAGGTACCGGTCGCCGTGCAGATAGAGGATGACCGGCTCGGCAGCCTGCGCGGGGCCCGGCGGACACACCACCGGACCTACCGGGCTCATCTCGACCCGCACATCACCCGTCACCGTTTACCTCCTGCCGTGTCTCCGGTCCCACTGTTTCCTCTGGTCACCCGGGCCTCAGTCCTCGTAGACCACGGTGACGTGCGGTGTCACCGGTTCGCCCTGGCAGGTCAGGACCCAGCCTTCGGCGATCTCGTCGTCGTCGAGCGCGTTGTTCACGCGCATCTTGGCCTCGCCCTCGGTGACCTGGGCGATGCAGGTGGCGCAGTTGCCGGCCTCACAGGAGAAGGGCGGCGCCAGCCCGGCCCGGCGCGCGCTCTCCAGCAGGGTCTCGCCGGAGTGCTGCGCGACGGTGTGCCGCTGGCCGGCCAGGACGATGCTGACCGTGCCTTCCTTCTCCTGGCTCGCGGGCTGGTCGCGGGCCGGCTCGTCGCCGGCGTGCTCGAAGCGCTCGATGAAGACCTGCCTGGGATCAGCGCCGTGCGCGAGCAGGGCGCGCTCGGTCAGGTCCATGAAGGGCGCCGGGCCGCAGATGTAGAAGTCGGCGTCCCTGTCGCCGCCGGCGAACTCCCGGACCAGGCTGTCCGTGACGAACCCGTGCCGGACGTCCAGGTGATAGCGGACTTCGAGGCGGGCCCGGTACCGCCCGGCCAGCCCGGTCAGGGCGGACCCGAAGATGATCGAATCAGCGTCCCGGTTGGCCGTCAGCACCCGGACCGCTCGGCTCGTGGTGGCCAGCGCGCTCTTGGCGAGCGACAGGACCGGCGTGATGCCGCTGCCCCCGGCGAACGCGACGAGCGGGGCCGGGTTCTCCCGCAGGCAGAAGACGCCGGCCGGGAGCGTGGCCTCGATGACGTCGCCGGGCGCGAGATGATCGTGTATCCAGTTGGAGATCAGGCCGCCCGGGACCCGCTTGACGGTCATCATCAGCTCGTCGTCGGTATCCGGTGAGCTGGACATCGAGTAGCTGCGCAGGGTCCCGCAGACCCGGAAGGTCAGGAACTGCCCGGCCCGGTAGGCGAAGGGGGCGTCCAGGACGTAGGTGCAGGTGTCGGCCGTCTCCCGAACGATCCGGGTGATCCGGACCTGATGGAAGCCGTGGTCTCGCACCATGTATGGAATGTAACTTCTCTCAATGAGAGAATGCAATTTCCGACCGTGAGGAACGGAGGCCGCGCATGCGAACGATCCCCGCCGAGCTGGCCAAGCGGTACGAAGCGGAGGGGTGGTGGACCCGGGAAACCCTCGGGGACGTGCTGGCGCGCGGGCTGGCGGCCGCTCCGCAGGCCGCATTCCGGGTGCACTCGGCCGCGCGGCCCTGGGCCGGGACCTTCGGCGGCGTCGAGCGGGTCGCGCGCAGGCTGGCCGCCGGCCTGCGCGACCGCGGCGTCGGCCCGGGCGACATGATCGCGTTCCAGCTGCCCAACTGGATGGAGGCCGCCGCGGTCTTCTGGGCGTCCGCGTTCCTCGGCGCCGTCGTGGTGCCGATTGTCCACTTCTACGGCCGCAAGGAAGTGGCCTACATCCTCCAGACGATCGCGCCGAGCGTGTTCGTCACCGCCGAGCGCTTCGGCCGGCTGGAATACCAGGCCGACCTGTCCGCGGGCGTGCCCATCGTCGGCTTGGTCAGCCAGGGGGGCAGTCCCCCGGGGGCGGTGAGTTTCGACGAGCTGCTCGGCGCCGAGCCGATGCCCGGCGTCATCGCCGCGGACCCGGCCGGCCCCGCCTTGATCGCCTTCACCTCCGGCACCACGCGCGACCCGAAGGGCGTCATCCACAGCCACCAGACGCTCGGCTTCGAGACGCGTCAGCTCGCCGAGCGCTACCCGCCGGACCGGGGCAGGCAGCTGACCGCGGCACCGGTGGGGCATTTCATCGGCATGCTGAACGCCTTCCTGATCCCCCTGCTTGACGGCAGCCCGGTGAACCTCGCCGACGTCTGGGATCCGGCCCTGGTGCTGGCGCTGATGGCGAGTGACGGGCTCACCGTGGGGGGTGGCGCCCCGTATTACCTGACGAGCCTGCTCGACCATCCCGATTTCACTCCCGGGCATCTGCGGCACATGAAGTACGCGGGCCTGGGCGGGGCGGCGGTCCCGGCCGCCGTCACCACCCGGCTGGCCGGCCTCGGCATCACGGCGTGGCGCTCCTACGGCAGCACCGAACACCCCTCGATCACCGGCTGCCCGTACACCGCGCCGGAGGCGAAGCGGCTGTACACCGACGGGAACGCGCTGCCCGGCGTGGAGATCAGGCTGGATGCCGACGGGGAGATCTACAGCCGGGGGCCGGACTTGTGCCTTGGCTACACGGACCAGGCCCTGACGGACCGGGTCTTCGACGAGGAGGGCTGGTACCGTACCGGCGACATCGGCGTGCTGGACGAGGACGGCTACCTCACGATCACCGACCGCAAGTCCGACATCATCATCCGCGGCGGGGAGAACGTCAGCGCGCTGGAGGTCGAGGAAGTCCTGCTGGCCATGCCCGGCATCGCGGAGGCCGCGGTCGTGTCCGCCCCCGACGCGCGGCTCGGCGAGCACGCCGCGGCGTTCGTCCGGCTGCTGGCCGGCGCCCCCGTGCCCGCGATCGGCGAGATGCGGGCGCACCTCGAGCGGGCGGGGCTGGCCCGGCAGAAGTGGCCGGAGGAACTGCGCGTCGTGGACGACTTCCCGCGCACCGCGACCGGCAAGGTCCAGAAGTACGTCCTCCGCAGGGACATTGCAGCACGCCAAAAATGAGAATAATATTCTCGTACTAAGCAAAGGAGGATCTCATGCCGTCGCGCGTGCTGCCCTATCCGCTGTTCGACGCGGACAATCACCTGTACGAGACCCAGGACGCGTTCACCAGGTACCTCCCCAAGGAGTACGCGAGCGCGATCCAGTACGTGCAGATCAACGGCCGTACCAAGATCGCGATCCGGGGCCAGATCAGCGATTACATCCCCAACCCCACCTTCGAGGTGGTCGCCCGGCCGGGCGCGATGGAGGAGTACTTCGCGACGGGCAACCCCGAGGGCAAGTCGCGCCGGGAGATCTTCGGCGAGCCGATGCGCTCCATCCCCGCCTTCCGTGAGCCGGGGCCGCGCATGGAGCTCATGGACGAACTGTCCATCCAGCGGACGCTGATGTTCCCGACCCTGGCCAGCCTCCTCGAGGAGCGCATGCGGGACGACCCGGAGCTCATCGGTGTGGTCGTGCACTCGCTCAACCAGTGGCTGGACGAGGTGTGGTCGTTCAACTACAAGGACCGGATCTTCACCACCCCGGTGATCAGCCTGCCCATCGTCTCCAAGGCCATCGCGGAACTGGACTGGGCGGTCGAGCGCGGCGCCCGGGCCATCCTGGTCCGCCCGGCCCCGGTGCCCGGGTTCCGCGGCTCGCGCTCGTTCGCGCAGCCGGAGTTCGACCCGTTCTGGAAGCGGGTCGTGGAGCACGGCGTGCTGGTGGCGATGCACTCCTCCGACAGCGGCTACGCCCGGTACGCCCAGGACTGGGAGGGAGCCAAGACGGAGATGCTGCCGTTCGTGGCGAACGCCTTCCGGATGGTGGGCGAGTGGCGGCCGGTCACCGACGCGGTGGCCTCCTGGGTCTGCCATGGCGCGCTGTACCGGTTCCCCGAGCTGAAGGTCGCGGTCATCGAGAACGGCTCCGCCTGGCTGATGCCCCTGCTTGACCAGATGGCCGACGTCTACAAGAAGATGCCGGAGGCGTTCCCCAGCGACCCGGTGGAGGAGATCAGGAACCGGATCCACATCAGCCCGTTCTGGGAGGACAACCTGGGCGAGCTGGCCGGCGTCGTCGGCGTGGACCGGGTGCTGTTCGGCTCCGACTACCCGCACCCGGAGGGCCTGGCCCAGCCGGCCAGGTACATCGACGTCCTCACCGAGCGGACGAAGCTGAGCGAGGAGGACAAGGCCAAGATCATGGGCGGCAACCTGGCCCGCCTGATCGCCGCGTAGGCGCGACTAGGAGACACGCCATGACGTGGGAGAACATCCCCCGGATGGTGCTGAGCACCGCGGACCGCTTCGGCGACGCCGAGGCGGTGGTGGACGGGCCGCTCCGGCTCTCCTTCACCGAGCTGGCCGGCCGGATCCGCGTGGCCGCGGGGGCCTTCGCGTCGGCCGGCATCCGCCCGGGGGACCGGGCCGCGATCTGGGCGCCCAACTCCGCCGAGTGGATCGTCGCGGCGTTCGGCCTGCTGACCGCGGGCGGAGTGCTGGTCCCGGTCAACACCCGGTTCAAGGCCGATGAGGCCGGCGACATCATCAGCCGGAGCGGGGCGAAGGCCGTCCTGGTCCAGAAGGGCTTCCTCGGCCTGGACTTCGCGGCGGAGAAGAGGGGAGGGGAGGTGGGTGGGGTCCCGGTGATCGACCTGAAGTCGGACTTCCTGGCCAGCGGCTCGCCGTTCGAGGCCGAGGTCGGCGGCGATGACGTGAGCGACATCATCTTCACCTCGGGCACGACGGGCCGGCCCAAGGGCGTCATGATGACGCACGCCCAGAACCTGCGGTGGACCGCGAGCTGGTGCGACAACGTAGGCCTGCGGGAACGCGACCGCTACCTGATCGTCAACCCGTTCTTCCACATGTTCGGGTACAAGGCGGGCTGCCTCACGTCCCTGATCCGCGGCGCCACCATGCTGCCGGTGCCGGTCTTCGACGTGGCGCAGGTGCTGGAGCTGGTGGAGCGCGAGCGGGTGACGGTCCTGCCGGGCCCGCCCACGCTCTATCACTCGCTGCTGTCGGCGCGCGCCCGGTGCGACCTTTCGTCCCTGCGGCTGGCCGTGACCGGCGCCGCCGACATCCCGGTCGAGCTCATCCGCAGGGTCGTCAGCGACCTGCCCTTCCAGGCGGTCTTCACCGGCTACGGCCTGACCGAGGCCGGGACGGTCAGCCTGTCCCGGTCCGGTGACTCGTTCGAGGACATCGCGACGACCGTCGGCACCGCGTGCGAGGGCTACGAGGTGCGCATCGCCGCCGACGGCGAGGTGATGGTCCGCGGGTCCTGCGTGATGAAGGGGTATCTCGACGACCCGGCCGCGACCAGCGAGGCGGTCGACGCGGAAGGCTGGCTGCACACCGGGGACCTGGGCAGGCTCGACGACCGGGGCCGCCTGCGCATCGCCGGCCGCAAGAAGGACATGTTCATCGTGGGCGGCTTCAACGCCTATCCGGCCGAGATCGAGGGCTTCCTGCTCGAGCATCCGGCCGTCGGGCAGGTCGCCGTGATCGGCGTCCCCGATGAGCGGCTCGGGCAGGTGGGGAAGGCCTTCGTGGTCCGCCGCGGCCCCGTCACCGCGGCGGAGCTGATCGCCTGGAGCAGCGGCCGGATGGCCGGGTTCAAGGTGCCCAGGTCCGTGGCGTTCCTGGACGAGCTGCCGCTGAACGCCACCGGCAAGGTGATGAAGGACCAGCTGCGCTGACCGCCGCGGCCCGGTATCACCGGTTGGCCTGCAGGCCGGCCACGGCGGTCCAGTGCGCGTCGGAGGTCCACAGGGTGGCGAAGGCCGCGGTGGCCGATCGTTCGCAGGCGGGATGGTGGTGGGGGGCGGCGCTGGCGATGACCGACTTGATCGGGCGGCTGGGGGAGGCGGCGATCCGCTCGGCCAGGGCCAGCCAGGACGCGTCGAAGACGGCCCGGGGGTAGACCCGGTCGATCAGGCCGATGCGGTGCGCCTCGGCCGTGCCGAGTTTCTCGCCGGTGGTGATGAGCAGCAGGGCCTGGGCCCGGCCGACCAGGGCGGCAAGCCGCTCGGCGCCACCCCAGGCGGGCATGATCGCGAGGTCGGCCTGGTTGAACCCGATCCTGACGTCGTCGGCGGCGACCCGGATGTCGGCGGCCGCGGCGACCTCGGCGCCGCCGCCCAGGGCATGGCCGTTGAGCGCGGCGATGACCGGGGCGGGAAAGGTGGCGATCCGGTCGCAGAGGCGGCGCATGCGGACGGCCATCGCGACCGCCGCCTCGTGCGTGCGGATCTTCGCGAGTTCCTTGAGGTCGCCGCCGGAGATGAAGGCGCGGTCGCCGCTGCCGCGGATGACCAGGACAGCGGCATCGGCGGCGGCATCGAGCGCATGATCCAGGGCGTCCATGGTGGCCAGGCTGATGGCGTTCCGTGCGCCGGGCCGGTCGATGGTCAGGACCGCGACGCCTTCACGCAGGTCGAGCACTACCTCGGTCATATCATTCTCCATACCGATATTGGCATTCTCTCTTTTCGCAAGTAACGTATCTGAGGATGGACGACTTCGCCTACACCTCCTCTGGCATCCCGCTCCAGCCGGTCTACGGACCGGCGGACCGGCGGGCAGAGCCGCCTGGGCCGGGTGTCTTCCCGTTCACCCGGGGTAACTTCGCGGCCGGCTACCGGGGACGGCTGTGGACGCGGCGGCAGTACTCCGGGTTCGGTACCGCGGAGGAGTCCAACCGACGCTACAGGTACCTGCTCGACCAGGGCAGCACGGGGCTTTCCGTGGCACTCGACCTGCCGACCCAGTGCGGCTACGACTCCGACGACCCGGAGGTGAGCGACGAGGTCGGCCGGGTCGGCGTCGCCGTCGACACCCTCGCCGACGCCGAGGTCCTGTTCGGCGGCATCCCGCTGGACCGGATCAGCACGAGCTTCACCATCAACGGGACGGCCGCGATCCTGCTGGCCTTCTACGTGGCCGCGGCCGAGCGCCAGGGCGTCCCGAGGGCGAAGCTCACCGGGACGATCCAGAACGACATCCTCAAGGAGTACGCGTCCCGCGGCACCTGGATCTGGCCGCCCGAGCCGTCCCTGCGGCTGATCGCCGACACCATCGAATTCTGCGCGGCCGAGGTGCCGAAGTTCAACGCGATCTCGGTGGCCGGCGCCCACTTCCGCGACGCCGGGGCCAATGCGGTGCAGGAGATGGCCTTCACCCTCGCCGACGGCGTCACCTACTGCGACACCGTGCTCGCGCGCGGCCGGATGACGATCGAGCAGTTCGCCCCGCAGGTCTCGTTCTTCTTCTACACGCACGGTGACTTCTTCGAGGAGATCGCCAAGTACCGGGCGGGACGCCGGCGCTGGGCGACGATCGTCAGGGAACGGTACGGGGCGGCCTCGGACAAGGCGTCGATGTTCCGCTTCGGCTGTGTCGCCGGCGGCGCTTCACTGTATGCCCCCCAGGCGCAGAACAACATCGTCCGGGTGGCCTACGAGGCGATGGCCTCGGTGCTCGGCGGCGTCCAGTCGATGTTCACCGCGGCCTGGGACGAGCCGTTCGCGCTGCCCAGCGAGGAGTCGGCCACGCTCGCCCTGCGCACCCAGCAGATCCTCGCCTACGAGACCGGCGTCGCCCGGGTGGCGGATCCGCTCGGCGGCTCCTATTTCATCGAGGCGCTCACCGACGCCACCGAGGCCCGCATCGTCGAGATCATGGCGGATCTCGACAAGCACGGCGGGATGGTGCAGGCCATCGAGGACGGCTACCTGCAGGGCCTGATCGCCGACGAGGCCTACCGGCTCCATCTGGCGATCGAGGCCGGCCAGCGGCCGGTCGTGGGGGTCAACCGCTTCGTCACCGACGAGCCCGCTCCGGATCTCGCCACCTACGAGCTGGACGCCGAGGGCCGCGACCGGCAGCAGAGCCGGCTCGCCGCGGTGAAGGCGCAGCGCGATACCGCTGCCGTGCGCGCCCGCCTGGCCGATCTCGTCCGGGCCGCGGAGGGCACGGGCAACCTCATGGCGCCCCTGATCGACTGTGCCACCGCCTACTGCACGGTGGGTGAGATGGTCGCCGCGCTCAAGGCCGTCTGGGGCGAGTTCCAGCAGCCCGCGGTGTTCTGATGCCAGTTAGGATCCTGATCGCCAAGCCGGGCCTGGACGGCCACGACCGCGGGGCCAAGATCGTCGCGCGCGCGCTTCGCGACGCCGGCTTCGAGGTGATCTTCACCGGCATCCGCCAGCGTGTCGCGGCCATCGTGGCGACCGCCGTCCAGGAGGACGTGGCGCTCGTCGGCCTCAGCATCTTGTCCGGGGCGCATCTCGCCCTGACCACGCGCACCATCGAGGGGCTCCGGACGGCCGGGGCCGGCGACATCGCCGTCGTCGTGGGCGGCGCCATCCCGCCGGCCGACGTCCCCCGCCTGCGGGATGCGGGCGCCGCCGCGGTCTTCCCCACCGGCACTGCGCTCGACGTCATCGTGGCACAGGTCCGCGCGCTGACGGCAGCTCCCGCGGGCCGGCCCTGAATAACGGCACCGAACAACGACAAACCCTGGAGGGACAGTGCGGGTCGGCGTGATGATCGGGCCGGAGCGGGGCGATTCCGCGCGGAAGGCGGCGCGGATGATCGAGGACGTCGCATGGGCCGAAGGCGCCGGGCTGGACACCGCGTGGGTGCCGCAGATCCCGGGGGACTTCGACGCGCTGACCGCCGTGACGCTGATGGGGGCGCGGACGGCGCGGATCGAACTGGGGACCGCGGTCGTGCCGTTGCAGGCGCAGCATCCGGTCGCGCTGGCCCGGCAGGCGCTGTCCGTGCAGGCCGCCGCCGGCGGGCGGCTGACACTCGGCGTCGGCCCGTCGCACCACTGGATCATCCAGGACATGCTCGGGCTGCCCTACCGCAGGCCCGCCGGGTTCACCCGCGACTACCTGGATGTCCTGGACGTCGCGCTGCGCGGTCCGGGTCCGGTCGACGTCGAGAACGCCACGTTCACGGTGCACAACCCGCTCGACCTCGGTCCGGTGGGCCCGCTGCCGGTCCTGGTCGCCGCGCTCGGCCCGGTGATGCTGGCGCTCGCGGGCGAGCGGACCGACGGGACCGTGCTGTGGATGGCCGACGAGCGCGCGGTCGGCGAGCACGTCGTGCCGCGCATCACCAAGGCCGCCGAAGCCGCGGGTCGTCCCGCTCCCCGGGTCGTCGCGGGCATCCCCGTCTGCCTGTGCCGTCCCGCGGAGGTCGAGGCCGCCCGGGCGCGCGCCAACCGGATCCTGGGGGAGGCGGAGATCTCTCCCAACTACCAGCGGATGCTGGAGTACGGCGACGCCAGGGACGTCGGCGACCTGTGCGCGGCCGGCGACGAGGCGGCCATCGCGGCCCGGTTCCGGCGGTTCGCCGAGGCCGGCGTCACCGACCTGTCGGTGCGCCTGCTGCCGATCGGCACCGGGCGGGACGAGCTTGTCGCGTCCAAGCACCGGACCAGGGACGTCCTCGCCGCCCTCGCGGCGGATTTCCGGTGAACCCCGGGCCGCTGGCGGGCATCCGCATCCTGGAGGTCGGCCACATGCTGGCGGGCCCCTACGCCACCATGCTGCTCGCCGATCTCGGCGCCGAGGTCACCAAGATCGAGCCGCCGGGTGGCGACATCTCGCGTCAGGTGGGCGATTCCTACTTCGCCAGCCTGAACCGGAACAAGGCCAGCATCTGCCTGGACCTGGCCTCCGGGCCGGGCCGCAAACGCCTGGGTGAGCTGGTCGCCGGGGCGCACGCGCTGCTGGTCAACCTGAAACCGTCGGCGATCGTCCGGCTCGGGCTCACCTACGACGCCCTGCGGCCGTGGAACGAGCGGATCGTCTGCGTCGCGGTCACCGGCTCCGGCCTGGCCGCGGGCGACGAGCCGGCCTTTGACTACGTGATCCAGGCGGCCACCGGCGTGGCGGCGCTCACCGGTGACCCGGCGGGACCGCCGACGCTGCCCGGCTACTCCTCGGCCGACAACTCCGCCGGCCTGACCGCCGCACTCGGCCTGCTCGCCCAGATCCTCTCCGGCCGCGGCGGCCAGGTAGAGGTCTCGCTCAGGGACGTGATGCTGTCCCAGCTCAACTACCGGGCATCGGCCTACCTCAACGAGGGCACCGAGCCGCGGCGGCTGCCCTTCGGCGCGCACTCGTACTACGTCCCGGCCCAGCTCTTCCCGACCGCGGGGGGGTACCTGGCCCTGTTCGTCACGCATGACGGCTTCTGGAAGTCCTTCGCGGCCGAGGCGGGCATCGCCGGCTTCGTGACCATGGCCGAGCGCACCGCCCGGCGGGAGGAGGTGCTGGCAGCGGTGACCCAGGCCCTGGCCGCCGACACCGCCGCGGCCTGGGAGTCACGCCTGCGCCGGCTGGGTGTCCCGGCCGCGGCCGTGCGGACGCTGCCGGAAGCGCTGGCGGCCGCCCCGGACGTGATCGTCACCGCCGGCCGCTACCGCCTGGTCGGCAGCCCGGTCCGCGTCGCCGGCTACCACCCTGACTACCGCCCGCCGCCCGCCCTCGGCCAGCACAGCCTGGGCGAGCACGGCCCGCTCCGCCCCCCGCCGTAGGGGCGGATGCCAAACGTGAAATGGTGCCGGTGATGGTGGCGGGGCCGGGGGGGGGGTCCGGTCGGCGATCACCCTCGCCACGGTGCGCGACGGGGTTCGGCTACCAGGCGGCGACGGCGATGTAGCGGGACCAGGGGATGGACGTGGCGCGGCCGTCGTGCACGATCGTCGCGTTCGTGCCGGGCTGCAGGTAGGTGAGGACCAGGACGCTGCCGTCGGCGTTGGTGTAGAGGATCTGCTCGAACTCGCTGCGCTTCCGCACGTTGAGGTTGTTCAGGACGGCGGTCTGCTGGCCGGTGGCCGCGGACCAGGTCGCCAGCTGCTCGCGGATCGGGCCGTTCTGTTTCAGGCTTTCGAGCTCCTCGATGCCGAGCACGGTCCGGCCGTCCGGAGTGATGATGGCCCCGCGCCACGCGTTCAGCGGCTTAAAGCCGTCGGTCCAGGTGGCTACCGTCTTGCTGTCGGTCAGGATGTCGGAGCCCGCGGCGCGGGTGTCTAGCAGGCGGACCGTGTTACCCCAGATGAACGCGACCTCCTGGCTGTCCGCGGTCCAGGACAGCGCGTCGGTGTTCACGCCTCCGTAGACCATGCCGCCGCTGCTGGGCACGCACTTGGCGCAGGTGCGGGCGCTCCAGGCTCGTTCGGTCCCCGTGGCCAGGTCGAAAACGTAGAGCTTGTCGTCGAGCGGCGGGTCGCTGCCGATGTCCGCGGCTAGCTGGGTTCCGTCCGGGGACAGGGCCATGTCGTGGATCCCGTGACCGGGGGGGACGTATCCGGCGGGCAGCGCGGTCAGGGTCATCCGGGCGCCGGCCTGGGAAGCCTGGTCGATGCGCAGCAGGAAGAAGCGCTGGGCGGGGAAGGGCGGCATGCCGAAGGAGTGGACCGGGCCCTGCGCGGACACGACGAACGTGCGGTCGTCGGCCGCGGCGGTCACCCCGGTGAACGACACGTACGGCTTGGGCGGGGTGACCTTGGCCAGGACCGCGCCGGTCTGGGTGGACCTGAGCTCGGCGGCGGTGTCGACGAGGGAGGAGGAGCCGAGCTGGTTTTCCACGTCGGATCGGGGCTTCGCGGTGATCAGCGCGACGTAGTACGCCGGGACGCCGTACGGGCCGGCCGACTGCCCGGCGGTGACGGGCTCGTGCTTCAGGCTTCCGGCCACGGTCAGGGCGCCCGCGACGGCCGCGATGACCAGGGCCGCGGCGGCCAGCGGCGCGGCCCAGGCGCGCCACCTGGTGTGCCGCCCGTTCTGGCCGGCTCGCGGCTGAGGGCTCAGGTGCAACGGGGGCGCCTCGGCGGGAATCTCGTCCGCCGTCTCGCGGAACGCGGCGCGGAGCTTGTCCTGCAGCGGAGTCATAACGTGCTCTCCAGCAGATGACCGAGCGCCTTCAGCGCCCGGTGGGTGGCAGACCGGACCGTGCCGGGACGGATGCCCATCACGCGGGCGATCTCCGGGTCGGGCAGGTCGAGATAGAAGCGCAGCACCAGGGCCTCGCGCTGGCGGTCGGGCAGCCGGCGGACCGCGCGCAGCACCTCCTGGCGCTCCTCGCGGCTGAGCACGGCGGCCTCCGCCGATCCGGTCGGCGGCTGGTACATGGTGACCCGGTGACCGAGGGCCCGGCGGCGCAGGACGCTGCGGCAGCCGTTCAGCACCGAGGACCGGACGTAGGGCAGCGCGCCGCTGAGGTCGGCCAGCCGGCCCCAGTTCCGGTACAGGCCGCAGAAGGCGTCCTGGACCACGTCCTCGGCCGCCGCCCGGTCGCCGAGCATGAGGTAGGCCAGCCGGATCAGGCCCACGGCCTGGGCGCGGTACAGCGCCCCGACCGCCGCCTCGGCTCCGCCGGCCGGGTCGGGGGCCGGACCCGGTTCAGGCCAACGGAGCACCGCGGAACCGCTCAGGTCTTCTGCCTCCATGTAAGTTAAGACGCTTCGGCGCGGCCTCCTGCTGCTCGTCGGATCGCAAAACCTCCCACAGGAAGCATCGCACCCCATGACCGGCGGTACCTCCTCCTGGGCTACGGCGAGATCACGAAGAGGTACAGGGATGGGGAACTGGCCGGCCCCGGAAGTCTGACCCGCCGCCCGCGCTGGTCGCGTTCGCGGAAGAGCTGAAGGCGTGGCGAGCGCAGTCGGGCATGAGCCGCGAGGACGTCGCGGTCAAGGTGAACTACAGCCCGTCGATGATCGGCATGATCGAGACGTGCCAGCGCAACCCGACGCCAAAGCTCGCGGGGCTGCTCGACGGGCTGTTCGGCACTCCGAAGACATTCACCAGGCATGAGAAGCGGATGCGCGATATCCCGTTCAGCGCGGGGTTCCGCCCGTTCCAGCCGTACGAGGCGGAGGCAACCACGCTGTGGACGTTTGAGCACACGCTGGTCCCTGGCCTGTTCCAGACCGAGGATTCGCCCGATACGGTGGTGTACCTGGAGACTGTTGACGACGGGCAGACGGTGGAGGCCTCCGACACGGGCGCTCGAATGAGCCTGCGATTCAGCGCGCTGCGCACCGAGGCGCTGACAGGTAGCGCCACGATAAGCCTCATCGAGAGAGTGATGGACGAATGGAACGGCGACGAATAGACCGTGCCCGGTGGCGCAAGTCAAGCTACTCGGGCAGCGGCGGCGGCAACTGCGTGGAGGTTGCCGCTGCGGATCACCTGCTGGTGCGTGACACCCAAGACCGCCAGGGGCCGGTACTCGCCTTCGGCCGGCGGGCGTGGGAAGCGTTCGCGGCGCAGGTGAAGGCAGACGCGGGTAGCGTCTGACCCTCCCGGCCTGATCACGTCGCCGGGGGAGCGGTAGCCGCGTCCTGGCGGGCACCGAGCGGGCGCAGCGCCGGGATCACCTCGGTGGCGAACAGCTCCGCGCTCCTGGTGACCTGTTCGTGCGTGCTCGGGCCGATCGCAAACAGCCCGATGAGCTGGCCGAAGCCGCCGAGTTCCGTGTGGAGCTCGCGCAGCCGGGCCGCGACGGTGCCCGGGCTGCCCACCACCGCCTGGCCGTCGGCCCGGAGACCACCCGGCCGTTGCTGAGGTGATCGAGCATCGCGATCTCCTCGGCCACGCGCAGCGGGTTGCCGCGGATGCCGATGGCGTTGCCGAGCACCATGATCTTCGCCCGCTCGGTGCGCCGGGCCAGGGCCGCGGCCATGATGTTCGGCGACGGCATCAGGCCGTAGGCGCTCTGGTGGTGCTCGTTGACGGCGATCCCGTCGAATCCGAGCTGGTCCGCGTACTCGAGCTCGTCGAGGTACCGCTGGTAGAGCTGGTTGCCGAGCTTCGGGTCGAAGTGCTTGTTCGGGAACGTGAGCGACGGCGTGGCGTACTTCTCGTCGAAGTCGGCGGGCAGGTGCGGGTACGGCATCAGGTGGAAGAAGGAGAACTTCACCGGTCTAGCTCCCTTCCTGCCGGTGCTCGTCCTGGCTGTGCTCGTCCAGGAAGGCGGCC
>WNGH01001066.1_pt1 | contig 25052 bp, 22 predicted proteins | sample 5400631 | NCBI WGS metagenome assembly WNGH01 (sample SAMN13153373, study PRJNA577476) | soil metagenome | isolation source: 115 cm soil or saprolite under Garry oak tree replicate 1 | place: USA:California | collected 2016-06-15
AGGAAAAATCACAGCAATGTAAATATTATGGCACTACAAATCACTTTTTTAACCACCCCCCGTCAACCACGCGGCTTTCCGGGCGATGGGGGCCCGAAAACCGGGAAAATCAGCGGGAAATTGGCAAACTTGGGTTAGGCTTGCAGGGACCGGGCCATCCGTTCCAGGGCGGCGTCGAGCGTGGCCCGCGGGCAGCCGAAATTGAGCCGCACGAAGCGGCGGTATTGCTCGCCGTCGCCGAAGTCGGCACCGTCGGACAGCCCGACCCCGGCCGCCTCGAAGAAGCGCTGCGGCGCCTCCATGGCGGCATCCCGCGCCTCGATCCAGGCCAGGTAGGTCGCCTCCACCGGCGCCATGCTTAGGCCGGGCATCGCCGCCACAGCCCGGGCAACGCGGTCGCGGTTGCCGCGCAGGTAGTCGATCAGCGCCGCCCGCCAGGGCCCGCCGTGGCGCAGCGCCGCCTCGCAGGCGACCAGGCCGAGGGTGTTGACGTGGGCGACGATGCCGTTCATCGCGGTGCGGAAGTCGCGCCGCAGGCGCGCCTCGGGAATGACGGCGAAGGCGCAGCCGAGGCCCGGCACGTTGAAGGTCTTGGACGGCGCCAGCAGCGTGATGCTGCGCCGCGCCGCCTGCGCCGAGAGCGTGGCGAAGGGCCGGTGCGGGCGCGGGTCGAGCACCAGGCCGCAGTGGATCTCGTCGGAGCAGACGATGAGATCGTATCTTTCGGCCAGCGCCGCGAGCTGGCGCAGCTCGTCCTCGTCCCACAGGCGGCCGACCGGGTTATGTGGATGACATAGCAGCAGAAGGCGCGCGGCGCTCGCCCTGAGCACCGCGCCGGCGGCCGGCCAGTCCCACAGCCAGCCCTCCTCGTCGCGCAGCAGCGGCACGCTGGCCAGGCGCTTGCCGGCCAGTGCCGGCGCGGCCAGGAAAGGCGGATAGATCGGGGTGGCGGTGAACACGTCGCCCGGCACGGCGCGGCAGGCGACGTTGAGCCCGGTGACCAGCCCCGGCAGCCAGACAAGCCACTCCGGATCGATGCTCCAGGCATATTCGCCGGCGAGGTGGGCAACGACCGCCTCGACCAGGGACGGCCACGGCTGGCCGTAGCCGAAGACGCCGTGGGCGACGCGCCGCTGCAGCGCCTCGAGGACCGCCGGCGGCGCGGCGAAATCCATGTCGGCCACCCAGAGCGGCAGCACCTCGCGGCCGGCGTACTTGTTCCACTTGGTCGAGTCGCCGCCGCGGCGGTCGATGACGCGATCGAAATCGAAGCTCACCGTCGCTCATCCCGATCACACAGCCGATGCAAGGCCGGCCCCGCGGCGAAGCATCGCGCGCCCGCCGGCCGTTGCATCAGACGCCCAGGTGCTCGAACAGCACCGTGGACAGGTAGCGCTCGCCGAAGGACGGCACGATGACCACGGCGAGCAGGCCCGCGCTTTCCGGGCGCTTCATCACCTGCAGCGTCGCCCAGACCGCAGCCCCCGAGGAAATGCCGACCAGCAGGCCCTCCTCGACGGCCATGCGGCGCGCCATGTGCAGCGCATCGTCGTCGCGCACGCGAATGACCTCGTCATAGATGGCGGTATTGAGGATGGCCGGCACGAAGCCGGCGCCGATGCCCTGGATCGGGTGCGGCCCGCGCTGCCCGCCGGACAGCACCGGCGAGGCGTCGGGCTCGACGGCGACGATCCTGACGCCGGGCTTGCGCGCCTTCAGCACCTCGCCGACCCCGGTCACCGTGCCGCCGGTGCCGACCCCGGCGACGAAGATGTCGATCCGCCCGTCGGTGTCGCGCCAGACTTCCTCGGCGGTAGTGCGGCGGTGGATTTCCGCATTGGCCGGGTTCTCGAACTGCTGCGGCATGAACATCCGCGGATCGGCGGCAACCAGGTCGAGGGCCTTCTGCACCGCGCCGGACATGCCGGCCGGGCCGGGGGTCAGGACCAGTTCGGCGCCGTAGGCCTTGAGAATCAGGCGCCGTTCGCGGCTCATCGTCTCGGGCATGACGAACAGGCACTTGATGCCGCGGGCGGCGCAGACCATCGCCAGGCCGATGCCGGTGTTGCCCGAGGTCGGCTCGACGACGATGGTGTCGGGCCCGATCCTGCCCTCCGCCTGCGCCGCGTCGAGCATCGCCACGGCGATGCGATCCTTGACGCTGTGGGCCGGATTGAAGAACTCGAGCTTGCAGGCGACGGTGCCGGAAATTCCGCCGGCCAGCCGGTTGAGCCGCACCAGCGGCGTGTTGCCGACCAGCTCGGCGACGTTGTTGGCGATGCGCATCGCGGTCTCTCCCTGTCGGTGCAGCCGTAACGATAGCAGCGAAACGGCGTTCGCGCCGCCTGGCAAACTGGCTATCCGGCCGCTTTGACGCGGAATGCTGCCGGCCTTCGACGCGGCGCAGATGGACGGCATACCCGGCACGATCCCCGAGCGCGGCTGGCGAAAGACGGCAAACAGCCCGGGATCCGGGTCGAACCTGACCGGGTGGGCGAAAAATTCTTCGCCATCCTGTCATCGTACGCGGACGTGGTTCGTTATCCGCATGCCACCATAACATTGGCACCCGTCAATCTCGTAGGAGTACACCATGTCCAAACTGCTGCTTTCCCTGATCGCCTCGGCGTTCGTCGCCACCACGGCCTTCGCCGCCGATGCCCCCGCCGCCAAGCCGGCCGACACCAAGGCCGCCGCGCCTGCTGCTATGGCCCCCGCCGCCGCCACGCCGGCCGCTCCGGCTGCCGCTCCGGCCGAAAAGGCCCCGGCCAAGAAGGCCAAGAAGCATGGCAAGAAGCATTCCAAGAAGGCTGCCGCGGCTCCGGCCGACGAAATGAAGAAGTGATCGCAGGCTTCCTGCATCACTGGAAAAAGCGGGCTTGGCCCGCTTTTTCTTTTTCCTGAAGCCCCTGTCCTGCCACTGCGCTGACGAATCGTCGCGATTCGACCGGCTAATTTCAAGCGCTTGAACCGGTGCTGGCGCCGCACCGGCGCATCCCGCCCGGACCCACTATTCGCACCGGCGCGGAATCGGCTACCCTTCGGGTAGCGGCGCAGCCCTCCACGGAATGAGCCTGCCCGACCCTGCGCATCGCGGCGCCGTCACCCGAAGGGCGGTGGCCGAGGATCCGGGCTGCGCTGGCACGGAGGTCTTCCCAGCCCGCCGGGCGGCGGGCCTCTCCGGTCGAAGGAGAACACGATCATGCTGCTCAAGGACACCACGCTGCTGCGCGGCCAGTGCTGCATCGACGGCGCCTGGGTCGATGCCGACGACGGCGAGACCCTCGGCGTGTTCGACCCGGCTGACGGCAAACTCGTCGGCATGGTGCCGAAGATGGGCGCCGCCGAGACGCGCCGCGCCATCGCCGCCGCGGCGGCCGCCCTGCCCGCCTGGCGCGCGCGGACCGCCGGCGAGCGGGCGCGGATTCTGCGCCGTTGGTACGACCTGATGCTGGCCAACCAGGACGACCTGGCCATGCTGATGACCGGCGAACAGGGCAAGCCGCTCGCCGAAGCGCGCGGCGAAATCGGCTACGCCGCCGCTTTCATCGACTGGTTCGCCGAGGAGGGGCGCCGCATATATGGCGACGTCATTCCGGCGCAGCAGGCCGACAAGCGCCTCGTCGTCGTCAAGGAAGCGGTCGGCGTCTGCGCCGCCATCACGCCGTGGAATTTCCCGGCGGCGATGATCACGCGCAAGGCCGCGCCGGCTCTGGCCGCCGGCTGCACCATGGTGGTCAAGCCGGCCGAGCAGACGCCGCTCTCGGCCCTGGCCCTGGCCGAACTGGCGCTGCGCGCCGGCGTGCCGGCCGGTGTCCTGTCGGTCGTCACCGGCCCGCCGGTGGCCATCGGCGGCGAGCTGACGGCCAATGCGAGCGTGCGCAAGCTGTCCTTCACCGGCTCGACCGAGGTCGGCAGCCTGCTGATGGCGCAGTGCGCGCCGACCGTCAAGAAGCTGTCCCTGGAACTGGGCGGCAACGCGCCCTTCATCGTCTTCGACGACGCCGACCTCGACGCCGCGGTGCTCGGCGCGATGCAGTCGAAATACCGCAACGCCGGCCAGACCTGCGTCTGCGCCAACCGGCTGCTGGTCCAGGACGGCATCTACGAGGCTTTCGCCGCCAAGCTGGCCGGCGCCGTCGCCGCGCTGAGGGTCGGCAACGGCTTCGACGACGGCGTCACCCAGGGCCCGCTGATCGACACTGCGGCGCTCCTCAAGGTCGAGGAACTGCTCGCCGACGCCGTCGCCCGCGGCGCCCGCATCGTCTGCGGCGGACGGCGCCACGCCCTGGGCGGGACCTTCTTCGAACCGACCATCGTCGCCGACGCGACGGCGGAGATGCGCATGGCCCGCGAGGAAATTTTCGGCCCGGTGGCGCCGCTGTTCCGCTTCGCCGACGAAGCAGAGGCGCTGCGCTTGGCCAACGACACCCGCTTCGGCCTGGCCGCCTATTTTTATGCCCGTGACATCGGCCGCGTGTGGCGCGTCGCCGAGGCCCTCGAATACGGCATGGTCGGCATCAACAGCGGCCTCATCTCCACCGAGGTGGCACCCTTCGGCGGCATGAAGGCCTCGGGCCTCGGCCGGGAAGGCTCCAAGTACGGCATCGAGGAATACCTCGAGATCAAGTACCTCTGCATGGGCGGAATCTGAGCCGCGGCCGGGGCCGCGCCAGCGGCTATACCATCGTCATGACAGGGGTGCTCACAGGACGATCTGCGCACCGAGTTCGACGACGCGGTTGGCCGGCAGGTGGAAGAAGTTGGCGGCGCTGCCGGCGTTGCGGAACATGGCGACGAACAGCTTCTCGCGCCACAAGGACATCTGCGAGCCGAGTTGCGGGATCAGCGTCTCGCGGCCGAGGAAGAACGAGGTGTCCATCATGTCGAAGTCGAGGCATTGCTCGGTGCACCACTCGAGGGCCCGCGGCAGGTCGGGTTCGTCCATGAAGCCGTAAAACACCTTGACGCGCCAGAAATCGTTGGCCATCTTCTCGACGCTGACCCGCTGCGCCTCGTTGATCCGCGGCACGTCGGCGACCTTGACGGTCAGCAGCACGACGCGCCGGTGCAGCGCCTTGTAGTGCTTGAGGCTGTGCAGCAGCGAATGCGGCACGATGTCGAGGTTCTGCGTCAGGAACACCGCGGTGCCTGGCACCCGCGTGACATCGCCCGGATGCAGGCCGGCGACGAAGGCGTCGAAGTCGATGGCATCGGCGGCGAGCCGGGCGTGGAGCAGGCGGCGGCCGCTCTTCCAGGTGGTCAGCAGGGTGAACACGGCCAGCCCGAAGACCAGCGGAAACCAGCCGCCGTCGGGAATCTTGAGGAAATTGGCGGAAAAGAAGGCGGCATCGATGACGAAGAACGGCGCCGCCAGCGCCAGCGCCGCCCACCATGGCCAGCGCCACAGATGGCGCGCCACGACGACGGCGAGGATGGTGGTGATCAGCATCGTGCCGGTCACGGCGATGCCGTAGGCGGCGGCCATGGCCGTCGACGAACCGAAGCCGACGACCAGCGCCATGACGGCGACGAGCAGCGTCCAGTTGATGCCGGGCAGGTAGACCTGGCCGATCTCGCGGGCCGAGGTGTGCTGCACCTCGAGCCGCGGCGAATAGCCGAGCTGGATGGCCTGCTGGGTCATCGAGAAGGCGCCCGAGATCACCGCTTGCGAGGCGATCACCGTGGCCACCGTCGCCAGCGCCACCAGCGGCAGCAGCAGGCCGGCCGGGGCCATCAGGTAGAACGGGTTGTCTATGGCCTTAGGATCGTGCAGCAGCAGCGCCCCCTGGCCGAAATAGTTGAGGACCAGGGCCGGCAGCACCAGGCCGAGCCAGGCATACTGGACCGGGCGCCGGCCGAAGTGGCCCATGTCGGCGTAGAGGGCCTCGCCGCCGGTGACGGCGAGCACCACGGCGCCGAGGGAGAAGAAGCCGAGCGCCGGGTTGGCGGCGAAGAAGGCCAGCCCGGCCAGCGGGTTCAGCGCCACCACGACATGCGGTTCGGCGGCAATGTTGCCGAGCCCGAGGACCGCCAGGGTCAGGAACCAGACGGCCATCACCGGCCCGAACAGGGCGCCGATGCCGCCGGTGCCGCGGCGCTGGAAGAGGAACAGGACGAGCAGCACGACCAGCGTGATCGGTATGACATAGGGCTTGAAGGCCGGCGTCGCCACCTCGAGCCCCTCGACGGCGGAGAGCACCGAAATGGCCGGGGTGATGACGCCGTCGCCGTAGAACAGGGCGGCGCCGATCAGCCCCAGGGTTACGATGATGGCATGACGGCGCGAGCCTTCGCGCATCGGCCGCAGCGCCAGCGCCATCAGGGCCATGATGCCGCCCTCGCCGCGGTTGTCGGCGCGCATGACGAACAGCACGTACTTGGCGGTGACCACCGCCATCAGCGACCAGAAGATCAGCGACAGGATGCCGATGACATTGACGGCGGTGATCGGCACCGGATTGTGGGCGCCGGCGAACACCTCCTTCATCGTATAGAGCGGGCTGGTGCCGATGTCGCCGTAGACGATGCCGAGGGCGGCGAGTGCCAGGGTGGGCATTCCCTCCCTGCTGGACTGGTTGTCGGACATGGATTTCAGTAACCTCGGTTCATAGCTGGAAGCGGTAGCCGACGCCGGTTTCCGTCAGCAGGTGCAGGGGCCGGGTCGGATCGGCCTCGAGCTTCTGCCGCAGGTGGCCGACATAGATGCGCAGGTAGTGGCCGCTTTCCACCGCCGACGGCCCCCAGACCTCGCGGAGCAGTTGGCGATGGGTCAGCACCCGGCCGGCGCCGCCGAGCAGGATGCCGAGCAGCCGGTATTCGATCGGCGTCAGGTGGATGGCCGCGCCGCCCTTCTCGACGCTGTGGCGCGACAGATCGACGCGCACCTCGCCGAAACAGTACACCGGGCTGCCGCCGTCCGCGACAGCATGGCGGCGGCGCAGCAGCGCCCGGACCCGGGCCAGCAGCTCGGCGACGCCGAAGGGCTTGGTCAGGTAGTCGTCGGCACCGGCGTCGAGCGCTTCGACCTTGTCGTCCTCGGCGCTGCGCGCCGACAGGATGATGATGGGGATGGCGGTCCAGCCGCGCAGGTCGCGGATCACTTCGACGCCGTCGCGGTCCGGCAGGCCGAGATCGAGGATCACCAGGTCGGGCTTGCGCGTACCGGCCTCGATCAGGCCCTGGGCCGCGGTCTCAGCCTCGAAGACCTGGCAGCCCTCGCCTTCGAGGGCGGCGCGGACGAAGCGGCGGATCTGCCGTTCATCCTCGACGACGACGACCTTGCCGGGCAGTTCAAGCACCGGAAGCCTCGACGCCGGCAACGGGCGTCGCGTCATCCACCGCCGGGGGCTCGCCCAGCGGCAGGGTGAATGCGACCCGGGCACCGCCGCCCTCCCGGTCGGCGATGGCGATGCTGCCGCCGTGGGCCTCGACGATGGCCTTGCAGATCGACAAGCCAAGTCCGCCGCCGGCTTTCGCGCCTGCTCCGGCAGTCCGGTCAAGGCCCGCCGACAGCGCCGCGCGGCGCTCCGCGGCAAAGCCGGGACCGCGGTCGGCGACGGCGATTTCGGCGACGTCGGCGCTGCGGTACGCCTCGATGGCGATCGCCGTGCCCGGCGGCGAATACTTGATGGCGTTGTCGATCAGGTTGCAGAACACCCGTTCCAGCAGCACCGCGTCGAACTCGAGCGGCGGCAGGTCCGGCGCCAGCGACACCGTCACCGGACGTCCGGCGAGAGCGGCGTCGAGGAGCTGGAGGCTCGCGCCGACCACCTCTTCGAGCGGCTGCCAGGCCTTGCGCAGGCGCACCGCGCCGGCCTGCAGCCGCGCCATGTCGAGCAGGTTGGCGACCAGGCCGCTGATGCGCAGCGCCTGTTCGCGCAAGGCCGCCGCGAGTTCGGCCTGCGCCGCCGGCAAGGGCGGGCGGGCCAGGGTCAGCGAATCGGCCAGACCGACCAGCGCCGTCAGCGGCGTGCGCAGGTCGTGCGACAAGGCCGCCAGCACCGAGCCGCGCAGGCGCTCGGCGGCGATCTGCAGCTGCGTTTCCTGACCGGTCCGGGCCAGTTGCAGGCGCTCCAGCGCCACCGCCGTCAGCGAGGCGACGGCTTCGAGCAGGTCGCGGTTGGCGTGTATGACATCTTCATCATCGCCCTCGGGCTCGAGGGCGATCACGCCGCGCGGCTGCGAGGGCCCGGCGAGCGGAAAATAGTAGCCCGAGGCGTCGGCCTCGGACAGCGCGTTGAACTCGACCCGCTGCCCCTGCTCGAAGGCCATCCGCGCCAGCTGCGGTTCGATCCACGGCGGCGGCCGACCGCCGGCGGCATCGGCCAGCGCGCCGTCGTCGCCGGCCACCAGCAGCGCCGAGCGGATGCCCATCTTCTGGCGCAGGAAGTCGCCGGCGATCCGCGCCACCGCGGCCGCATCGACAGCCCCGGCGAGGGCCCGCGCCATCTCGTAGAGGGCCCGGTTGCGCTCGCCGCCGCGCCGGTCGGCCTCGGCCTGCTGGCCCAGACCCGTCACCAGGTGGCCGGTGATCAGGGCCACCGTCAGCATGACGGCGAAGGTCAGCAGATACTGCGCATCATTGACCGTGAACGAAAAGCGCGGCGGCACGAAGAAGAAATCGAACAGCGCGACGCAGAGGAAGGCCGCCGCCACCGCCGGACCGCGGCCGAGCCGCACGGCGACCAGCACCACCGTCAGGAGGAACAGCATGACGATGTTGGCGAGGTCGAAGAGACCCAGCAGCGGCGTCGCGACGAGCGTCGTCGCCGCGCAGGCGAGCGCGGTCCACAGGTAACGCAATCGGGATTCGGCGCCTTCGTTCTGGGTCATGATCGGCAGTTTGCCAGCAGGCCGGACGTCATTATTGCTGCGCCGGCATAAAAATGCCGTAAATATGCACCGCGCCGCCGTCGCCCGGCCGGCACCTGACGTCCCGGGCAAGAAATTCGCGTAAAATGGTGGCCGGTCTCATCTCCGCGAGACCTTCCCGATGCGCTCGTAGCTCAATGGATAGAGTACTGGCCTCCGAAGCCAGGGGTTGTGGGTTCGATCCCCGCCGAGCGCGCCAAATCCCGCACCAGGCCCAAGGCCACGGATAGCCGAACGGCATAGGCCGTCGAGCCGTGATCCTTTTTTGCCCCATCACCGGACGGACCGGGAGCCACTAGCGCACGGACGCCCACAATCAACCCTGCCTTCTTCGGGGTCTTGTGATTTAGCTCACAGCGCACGAATGCCGCCGGCCGCAAAATAGGTCCGCTCTTGGCATCAGGCGCGCCCGGCCGACTCAGCACAAAGCGGCAGTGCGCCATTTCGCGGAGGAACCGAACCGTGTGCGCGCCAAAGTTCCGAATGCCGTATCGCGGATACTCCCTGAATGCATATGCAAGCCGGATCGGCGCTTCCTGCCACGATGCTGTGCGGCGACCGCCGCGCCGGCCCCCGAACCGTGGTGGAGCAAACCAGCGGATTCCCGAGTGATGAACGACAACAAGACGGCGGCAACCGCCAAGCCCCGACAAGACTCCCAACTATCATGACACCGGCATCGATTGATTACCTCTTGGAAGAGCAGCTGCGCTTTCTGCAGGTCGCGCGGGAATCCTTGCTGGTAAAGCGGCACTATCAACTTTACCGGTGGCTGCAAGGCGATTTGCAGAATCTGGTTCCGCATCAAGTCCTGATCGCGGCCTGGGGCGACCTCTCCCTGGGCCTGATGCACTTCGACGTGGTCTCCGACCTGCCGGGACTACGGACCGGCGACCTTTCCCTGTCCGACATCGCCCCTTTCATCCGGCGGCTGTTCCAGCGCTGGCTCGATCAGGGCGAGACGCCGTTCGCCCTCAACGGCGTCGATGATATCGTCATTGCCGGCATGGCCTACGGGGGAAAGTTGCGCCCGACGCTGCGCGGCATGGATTCCGCCCTGGTGCACGGAATCCGCGATGAACGCGGCCGCCACGACTGCCTTTACGTCGCCCTGCATCGGAATGAAATGCCGGAGTGGTCCGGCAGAATGTTCGGCATGCTGCTTCCTTATATCGATACCGCCTTAAGACAGGTCTCCCATCTGCCGATTCAGAGCCAGCTCGAGGAACCGGACGAGATCGGAGAAGCGATGGACACCGGGCTAAGCAACCGCGAGTCGGAAATCATGGAATGGGTGCGCAAAGGCAAGACCAACCACGAGATCGGGATCATCCTCGATATCAGCGCGTTCACCGTCAAGAACCATCTGCAGCGGGTATTCAGAAAACTGGACGTGGCCAATCGTGCCCAGGCCGTCGCGACGTTTCCCGACCATCAACGAACCCCCGCCGTCGCGATGCGATGAGCATCTTGCGGCCGCGATTTGGCGCCGGTGCCGATCAAGGCGAGAGTTCTTGGACGGTTGCGGCGATGGCTGCAGCGGAACGCGATTCTTCCCCTGGCGCCCCCTCCTCGAGAAGGCGCTCCCATTTCCCGGCCCCCCCTGGCTCAGCGAGTGAGCCGTGGGAGCAACATTGATCGCCGCGCAGCGCTTGCACAGTTGGACCGAAACAGCCGTGACCGAGAACATCGCCCCCATCCGATTCCGACGCGCGTCGCGGCTGACGATAGGCCGAGGCAACCTGATCAACATCCTCGAGTCCTTGCTCGACCCGATCATATTGGTGGCGTCCCTGTGGGCCGTCGCCGCCTATGTCGAAGGCACCCTCGATCCCCCCTACCTGATCCTGTCGCTGATCGTCTTTTCGCTGACCTTTCCCGGAGCATCGCGCCTCCACATGCCGGTCTGGCGGGCCGCCCGCAACATCATTCTCGGCTGGCTCGGGATCGGCGCCCTGCTGATCTTCTTCGGCTACGCGACCCGTTACCTGCGCGTCTTCGACGCCGATGCCATTCTCATGTGGCTGTGGGTGGCGCCGCTGAGCCAGCTGTCCGCACATCTCGCCTTTCGCTTCGCCGTTCCGGCCCTGGAAGAATTGCAGGGCGGCACCAAGCACGCGATCATCGCCGGGATGAACGACCAGGGCCGGTCCCTCGCCAATCGGATCAGCGAAAGCCCTTATCTGGCCACCCAGGTGCTCGGCTTCTTCGACGACAGGAGTAGCGATCGCCTCCCCGCCCAGCCGGAGTTCCCGCTGCTCGGGACCCTGAAGGATCTGCCCCAGTATGTGAAGACCCGGCATGTTGAGCAGATCTACCTGTCGCTGCCGATGGCCACCCAGCCGCGCATCCTGCATCTCCTCGACGAACTGCGCGACACGACGGCATCGATCTATTTCGTGCCGGATACGTTCGTCACCGACCTGGTCCAGGGACGCATGGACAGCGTCAGCGGCATTCCCGTCGTCGGGGTTTGCGAAACCCCGTTTACCGGCCTGAACGGGCTGGTCAAGCGCATCAGCGACATCCTGATCGGCCTCGCCATCCTGATCCTCATCGCACCGCTGATGCTCATCGTCGCCGCTGCGGTGAAATGGGACTCGCCGGGGCCGGTCATATTTCGCCAGCGCCGTTATGGTCTCGGCGGCGAAGAGATTACCGTGTACAAATTCAGGACCATGACCGTCTGCGAGGATGGCGCCGACATCCTCCAGGCCCAGCACGGCGACGCGCGGATCACGCGGGTAGGCGCTTTTCTGCGCAAGACCTCGCTCGACGAGCTGCCGCAGTTCATCAATGTCCTGCAAGGCCGCATGAGCATCGTCGGTCCGCGCCCCCACGCCGTCGCCCACAACGAACTCTATCGCAAGCTGATCAAGGGCTACATGGTGCGCCACAAGGTCAAGCCGGGGATTACCGGGTGGGCCCAGGTCAATGGCTACCGGGGAGAGACCGAAACGGTCGAAAAGATGCAGAAGCGCATCGATTACGACCTCGAATATCTGCGCAACTGGTCGCTGCGGCTGGACATCCACGTCATTCTCAAGACGATTCTCGTCGTGCTCGACGACCGCAACGCTTATTGACATAAACTGCACATGGCCAGCCCAAGTCGCCGAATGGTCGAACGGATCGCGGCAGGCCTCTTGATTGCCGTCGGGAATCCTGGTCCGGCGGTCGCCGCCGAGGCTCTGCCAGCCGGCGCGTCGCCTTACCGGCTGACCGCGCTGCCCCAGGGCCTCCGCCTCACCGAGTCCGCGTCGTACCGGCTGGACAAGCGTTACCTGCGCGCCGCCGAGCCAGAGCCGGAGCCGGAGCCGGCCCCGGCTCTGGCCGACAAACCCTTTTCTCGCGAAATCGACGTGGCGGCGCGGGAGGCGGCACTCGACCCGGCCCTCGTACACGCCGTCATTTTTGTGGAATCCCGCTACCGGCAGGCGGCGGTATCGCCCAAGGGCGCGATCGGACTCATGCAGGTCCTGCCCGACACGGCCTTGCGTTACGGCGTGACGAACCCGGGCCGTTCGGTGGAAGCCAACCTAAAGGCCGGCACCCGCTATCTGCGCGACCTCATCGCCCAATTCGATAATCGCCTCGAGCTGGCCCTGGCGGCCTACAACGCCGGCGAGGGGGCCGTTCTACGTTATGCAAACCGTATACCTCCGTACCCGGAGACGCAGGCTTATGTTCCGGCGGTAATGGCGCGATATGAAGAATGGCGCAGCAGGCCCCGCCTACCGGCCCGAAACCAATACCTCCCGGGCACGCTCCTCAAGCTCCGCTCGGCACCGGCCGTCGAGCTCGCCGACAAAGTCGACGCCGCCTTCCAGGCGCCGTAGGGCGAGTTCCGCGACGGCCTGAAGCTGATTGGCGCCGCGTCGCTGAGCCTGCTATCGGCCCGGAAGCCTTCAAGGGCCTGGCGGCGGGTCGGCAGGCCAAGAACCGAGGCGCCGTTCAGATGCCGCCCGACATCCGCAGTTCGAACCCCCCCGCCGGATTTCTTTCGATTCGACATTTGCCCGCCAAAGCACAGTCGGCACCGTCATTCATCCTCGCCGATAATGGCGGATCGTCGTAAGAGTCGTGCGCATGTCCGAGCCTCCCACCGTCCTGCCGCTGATCGATTTGATCGTCCGGCGCGTCCCGCGAGTACCGATCACGCAGTTGCTGGTCGGCATCAATGTGCTGGTGTTCATGGCCATGCTGAGCGCTGGCGCCGGGCTCTGGCACTCGGCCAACAGCGTTCAGTTGGCGTGGGGCGCCAACTTCGGCCCGGCGACCCAGGACGGCCAATGGTGGCGGCTGGGCAGCGCCCTGTTCCTGCACTTCGGCGCGGCCCACCTGGCGATCAACATGTGGGCCCTGTGGGACGCCGGGCACCTCGTCGAACGCATGTACGGACACGCCCGTTTCGCCGGCATCTATTTCGTCGCCGGCCTGTCGGGCAACCTTCTCTCGCTTGTCATTCACGGCAACCAGGCCGTATCCGGCGGCGCCTCCGGCGCGATCTTCGGCGTCTATGGCGCCCTGCTGGCGTTTCTCTGGCGCGAGCGGGCCAGCCTGCACCCGCGCGAATTCCGCTGGCTGTTCTGGGGCGCTGTGGGCTTTGCCGCCGCCGCCATCGCCCTCGGGCTGCTCGTGCCCGGCATCGACAATGCCGCCCACATCGGCGGATTCCTGGCCGGCAGCCTGGCCGGCGCGGCGCTGGCCAAGCCCCTGAACGAGGCACAGCGCCGGCCCGGTCGCGGCCGGCTGCTGGCCGGCTGCACCCTCACCCTGGCGATCATCGCTCTCGTCACCCGCATCCCGCCCCCGGCGTACCGCTGGAGCGATGAAATGCGGGCCCGCAGCGAGATCGGCCGCTTCCTCCGCGACGATGTGGCGAGCAGTCGCGCATGGCGCAGCATCATGGAGGAAGGACGGCAGCGCGGCGCGTCCTTCGAGGAGCTGGCGGGCCGCATCGACGCCGACGTCGCCGAACGCTACGAGCAGAGTTTCGAGCAGCTCTCGCAGTTGCACCTCGACCCCGCCCTGCCCTCCGCGACCACCGTGGAGACCCTTCGCCGCTACGCCGAAATGCGCCGGGATGCGTCGCGCGCCCTCGCCGAAGGGCTGAGGGCCGAAGATCCGCAACGGATCCGCGACGCTCTAGAACTGGCGAGGCGATCGCGGCAGATGGTGCGTCCCGGTCCAGCGGGGCCCAAGGACAATCCGCATTAGCCGCACGTCATGGCGCGGTGCGGCTCATTCAGGGGCGCCGGAGGACAGGGACCGCATAGTCCCGGATTTCCTCACCCTTGTCACGTCCCTCCGAGGCCGCTCAAGCGTTTGCGATCGGCTGCGGAGACGGACTGCGGCAATTGATCGATGAATTGATCCTGCGGTTCTTAGCCCGAATGGACTATTGCCTAACGCCGTAGAAGCCCTAGACTCGGCTTGGCTATTGTGCTTCGTTAACTTGCCTGGGGCTTAGAACATGAAATCAAAAACAATCTTCCTCTCCGCCGCGGCGACCGGACTCCTGCTGATATCCTCGCTTCCGGCAAACGCGTTCAGCACTTCGGTGACGGCTGGGTCCTTCAGCAGTCAAGCCGGTGCATTGACCATTGATTTTGGAACCAGCACGGCGACCAACGGGGGACCGGTTGTCAGCGGCCCCGGCACCATCTACAGCTCGACCAGCGGCGGGGTCACCTACGACTACACTGGCGGGGCGCTGTACAACCTCATTACCAGCCCGATTAGTGGAATCACCGCGCGGCCGGTCGGCTCCGTGGATAATTTCTGGTCCGTCGGACAGGGCGTCCAAAGTGGGCCGGGGGTTGTGACGTTCAGCACCGGCCTTAGCTATTTCGGATTCTTGTGGGGTTCCCCGGATACCTACAATACGGTGAGTTTCTACGATGGGAACAATGTGTTGGCATCCTTTACGGGTGCAGCGGTGCTGAATCCGGCCGATGGTAACCAAGCCGTTGCCGGGTATTTCAATGCTTTCGCCGGGCCGAACGAAAAGATCACGAAAGTGACCTTCGATTCGACGCAAAATGCGTTTGAAACCGATAACCACGCTTTCATTGCCGCAGTTCCGGAACCTGAGACCTATGGCATGATGATGGCAGGTCTTGGCCTGATGGGTGTCTGGATGCGCCGCAGGAAGAACAACTTCCTGTCCTGATCCGTCGCGTTCGGCCTGCCAGACGACCCCGCCCGAGAGGCGGGGTTTGTTTTTCAGCGTGCTTCCAACGTGCCGTTCACCGCGCACCTTGAGCGCGTGCCTGTCACGATCCGCCGAGGCCGCTCAGCCGCCGTCGTTCGGCCGGTGCGACGGCCTGCAACAACTGGTCCGTGAATTGATCCTGCATCCGATACGCGTTGGCCTGATCGGCGTCAATCGACGAGATGCGGAATAGCAGTCCGTCCGGGATCCTTCCCGTCAATCCGTAACCCAGTTCCACCAACCGCTTGTGAAACTCGCTTTTCGCTGCCTGGTCGCCGACGGTGTACCAGTACGTCACCGGTTCCTGGCGCGGCCCCAAAGTCGTGAATAGGCGGTGCACTGGAATGTTTCCATATGCCGTGACGACCTCTCCCGCCTGGGTGCTACGAAGTTTGAAACCTTGGGCCGGGTAACAGACTTCAGGCTTATGCACCTGCGTCGGGCGGCGCTGGTCGTCGCCGTAGGCCAGCGAAAGCATGACCCGATATCCATTGTCATTCACGTAGGTCCGGTTGAGAAGCTGCGTATAGAGCTTGTCCAGCAACTCCTGCGTCTGCGGATTGATGACCTGCACCACAGATTGCGGTTCTTCACGCCAATTGCCGAACTGCTTCGGAATCATGGTCTCGAGGGAGATGGCCGGCCCCTCGTCGGACAGTTTCGCGATAGGTCGAGCCACCATCGCGCCGACGCTCGCCGCGCACATCAGGGCGGCGATAAGGAAAGCTAGTCGATTCGACGGCATGATTATTACCTTCCAGAAAATCCGGTTAAACATTGAGCCCTGAAGCCAACCGGCTGAAACCTTTCCGACGTGTCCGCCAAGGATAATAGCAGGTACGCCACACCCCCGCGGTCTTAGAAGTAGCCCTGCCCGTGAAAGACCTATCCCTTGCCGAGCGTTTGGAATTCAGTCGTCAAAAGACGAATGGCACAAGTCACACAAACGCGCTAAACACTCGGAATTCCAGGTTGAAGCAGTACGAGGGGAGACGAAGTCGCCCGAGGCTTGCGGCAGTATGTTGCGCTCGCCAGCTTACAGTGCAACAAGCTATACACCTGTCTATCGAAATCAATTTGCGGCATCCTTCGGACATAAGCTATGAAGCCCGTATGGTGGATAATACGATGCCCGGTCCTGGCAGCAAGTTTGGCAACACGACCTGAGGTAAATTGTTCCATGTCGAGATTAGTGGCTTTGGCATCTGTTTTCTTTCTTTTCGCGACCCATGGTCACGCCCAGACTTATAAATTGCGTTCCGCGATCGGCACCAACTTGAACTCTATTACGTACTGGTCGTCGCAGGTTCCCTTCGTCGATGTGATGAAGTCGTCCAGCGCCTGGATCTCTGGCGACAGTTCCAAATGGGACAATCAGCAACCACTGGACTTGGACGCCAACGGCTGGGTACGTTCGCTCGCGCCCGGACAGGTCGCGCGCACGTTGATGGTACGTGAGATCGGCGACCATTATCCGGCTGGACACTACCTGGTGCGATACAAGGGCCAGGGCACGCTGCAATTCAAGTTCGCCGCCCGCGTCGTATCGCAGAAACCAGGCGAGATCGTGCTTGATGTCACGCCCGCCGCTGGTGGCATTTACATGCACATCGAGACTACCGATCCCGCCGACTACCTGCGCGATATCGAGATCACCTTGCCGGGCGGCATTTGTGAGGGCGATGTATTCACGCACTTCGCCTCGGCGCAGCAGTGCGGTAGTCGTCGCTTTCTATCCTTCGCCGACAACAGCCACAGCATACTTTTCAACCCAGTCTTTCTCGACCGTTTGCGCAACTATTCTGTGCTGCGCTTCAAGGATTGGTTGCAAACCGATTCCACCGACAACCCGGTGACGAACTGGTCTCAACGCACACCATTGTCATACAGGACCTGGGCTGCGGCAAGCGGTGCACCGATTGAGGTGATGATCGAGCTTGCCAACCGGATCGGTACGCACCCGTGGTTCACGATGCCGCACAAGACTGACGACGCATACGCGCGGAACTTTGCGCAGTTGGTCAAGGTGAAGCTGAATCCGGCGTTGCGCCTTTACGTGGAACACTCAAATGAGGTATGGAACGCGATATTTCCGCAATACGCGTACATCGTCAAACAAGCTGCGGCTCAGTCCCCTCCGGTCGACAATATGCAGTACCACGCGATGCGCTCGCGTACCCTCGGAGGGATATTTAAGGACACCCTCGGCTCTGCGCGCGTAGTAACGGTGCTCGGGGCGCAGGCAGCAAACCCATGGACAGCCACGCATGGCCTGGAATATTTGTATAGCCGCTTCGGCAGCACGGACGGGATCGATGCGCTGGCGATCGCACCGTACTTTGTCATCACGCCTAGTCCGAAGGAAACGGCCACCTATACCGCAATGACGCTGGACGCCTTGTTTGCTTTTGTTCGCACTAATGCGCTTCCCACGGTTCCCGCAATGGTGAAGGCCTATCGCAAATTGGCCAACATTTATGGCCTGTCTCTGATTGCCTATGAGAGCGGTCAGCACCTGGTAGGCGTCCTGGGTGCAGAGAACAACATGGAGCTCACCGCGTTGTTCCTCGCTTTCAACCGCGATCCGCGCATCAAGCAACTTTACCTGGACTACCTCGCCGATTGGAGGCAGGCCGGTGGCCAGTTATCCGTTCACTATACCGACGTAGGTCGATACAGCAAGTGGGGCTCCTGGGGCTCGCTTGAATACATCTCGCAACCTCGCGCTGCGGCGCCAAAATTCGACGCCATCCAGAACTTCATTGAGCATAATCCGGTGTGGTGGACCCAGTAGGCGCGTCTGCAACATTATTTTGACCCGCTGAGTCTTTAGGTTTTCGATCATCTACGAACAAGAAGCTGTTAATCGGCTAAGCACAATTAAGCATCCAGAATCACTGCTGGAATCCCGGCGGCAGTTTTCCCGGCAGGCACATCGGTGAGTACCACCGCGTTGGCGCCGACAAGCGCGTGATCGCCGATGGTTATGCCACCGAGAATTTTTGCCCCAGCCCCGATATCGACATGGCCGCCAATCACAGGTAATCCTCCCCGGCGTGTCCCTATCGTCACTTGCTGAAAAATAAGACAGTTGGGCCCGATCTGCACGTCTGGATGGATCACCACCCCGTTGGGATGCGGCAGCAGTAGCCCTCCGCCGATCCGGGCATTGATGGGGATGTCGGCGCCGGTGACGATGCTCCAGAATCGGTGACGTAGAACCGCAATCTTCCGGGTGAATACGAGAAAAGGATTTCGAGAGTCCGAGTAGCGTTGATACGTGCGGATGCTCGCGAGCAACGAACGCGACGGGCACCACGAAAAAGCCATCTTATACTCTCTCGACAAATCCGGTTCGAGTGCAGAAATTTTCGCGCCACGGGAGAACATGACAAGTTCGACGTCCATCAGTGACGCCATGGCTTAGGCAGCGCTCGCACGCAAGTATTCAACACAACAATATATGATGACGCGGCGCACCGGTTCTTGGTAGAGATTTGTCATCGATCGAAGCCCGCTTGTCGGTCGCTCAATGATGTACACGTAGATGCGCGGACACGTGCCGTATCGCCCGGAGGCACAAGTGTTTCCAGAAACACACCGATGCGGCGCGCCAGATCCTGCGGCCGCGCTTCCCGGCTCCGCGGCGAAAAGATACTCAGTGCCTTCAGCTTGGCGGGAATATCCTGCATGTCATACGCCACCAGCACATACCCCAACTTCTCAAACTTGCGAGCCGTGCCGACTTGATGATCGTTGACATGTTCGTTGTACTGTTTAAGTCGCGGCACAACCAGCAGCGGCTTCCGGTGCTTCAGCGCCAGCGCGATCGTCCCGGCGCCTGCATGGCCGATCAGCATCGTCGCCGCAACAAGTCGATTGTCATACTCTGGCTTTGCGAGATATCGATCGAACGCCATGTGCTGCGGCTCATATTGTCCGTCACCGATCTGCGCCACGATCATGCCATCGATCAACTTCTGCCCGAGCATCTCGTCAACCGATCGCACCAGTCGATCGAATGGGAACATGCTCCCCACGGTGAGGAAGATCACAGAACTTCTCCGGCATATTCGACGTTGTCAACGCGCGCTGCCACATCGGCCCATTGCACCAAACACAAGTCAGCCACTCTTCGCATCAGCTTTCCACTGGCGGACATTTCATCGCACTGCGCCACGCTGTCGATCCACACAATTTTGGCCCCCAGCAGCTTCGCCCAGACACAAAACATCGCCAGGGGCATCGACCCGGTGGTCACCACGGCATCCGGTCTCTCCCGAATCGCTAACCACAACGTACGGAACAAGACCGCGATCGCTTGCAGCGGTTTGCTACGATCACACTCACCGATAACATGCACGGGCTTGCCGCGCTTCGCAAAGCCCCCGACGGCGATCTGCATCGTGGTGATGTAAACCGAAGGCTCCACAGGCCATATGCCCATTGCGGCGTCCAACAATATGAGCAATTCGTTCGCATGCCCTCCCGCTGACGCGCCAACGGCCAGCCTAAAATCCAGATTCACAGTCATGGATTCATCGCCACTCATCAGTTTTCCGGACAATTCTTCCTTGGCTCAACATTAACCTTCAGAAAGTTCAGTTGCCGGCGCATCACATCGATCCTCGACCTCGGTTCATTCGCATGCGGCGTCCCCTGTGGCCGGAAACCATCTCACGAAGCAGACCTGAGGCCCCAAGCCCGATCGATCAATTCCTTGGTCTGCCGGATGTTGCCCTGAGAAGAAGCGCCGAAAACGATCGATTGCAGCCCCTTGAGGTTGCAAACCCACTCGATGGCTTCCCTTGGTGGAATCGCTCCCGAAGCAAAGACCGACATCGCGATGGCCCGGCAGCGTCCGGATCCGATCAGATCGCGATAGGCGTCAATGCCACCGGACATGCGAAAGCCGATCTTATTGATATTGGCACACACAATCGGATTCTTGATGCCGACCTGGTCCAGCGCATCGACGAGCACAGGAAGGTTCATGGTGATAAAGCCCGCTTCCGCGCCGTATTTTTCCTCGACATGCCGAGCAAAGACGGCAAACATGTGATGGAGCTTCAACCCAAGGAGCAGGTCGGTTACGACGTTCTGGATGAACACGACTGGCGTCTTCAGCCCGGCAAAGCGCTTCATCTCTGAGTCCACGAGAAGGCGCACCAGCTTATCCATATCCTGGGTCACCGCCGAGATGGCGCCCGTGAACAGCGTTTCGACGATATTGCCGGGCGCGAATCGCCGGAGCGTTTCGATGATCCCGACCTCGCCGACGGAATTTGCGTATTTGTGCGCGTAAGGCATGCAGGGATAGAACTCGAAGTCCGGATACCGCTGCGGATTCGCCCGTACGATATCGGCGATCTCACCTACGCGATCATGTGTCGTGCACATGAAAACTTTGATCCCGGCATCATAAGAATGGTCAAGAACGCGCATGATGGATGGCGTGTCTTTGAACTGCATGGCCTGAGCGCGCGCCTTCTCCTCGGACATGTGGTTGATCCCGAAGAACTGATTGTCGCCAAAAAGGATCCGCTCCATGATTAGTGCCCTGCCTTCATGATCAGATCGACTACCCGATCAGCCTCGAAGGCGCTCGCAAAGGAGTTCTCGTGTACCGCCGCGCCGACCTCGACGGCGTTTACGAATGCATCGATTTGGGCGGAGTACTCCTCTCCGCGAAGGTAGTACGCCACCGGCGCCTGCAAATCTGTGATGTAACGCATCGTCCAGCCGGCAGGGTAAGATTCGAACTCGGATCCCTGACGCAGGTAAATTTTGCACTCCTGACGGTCGGCGATGATCTTCCCCTTGGTTCCGAAGACCGTGATCGTGGTGCTCATTTTTCTAAAGGTGTCGTCGCTCCAGTTCGTCTCGAGCTGGCCGCTTGCACCGCCAGGGTAACGAAATGTGGCATAGACCGCATCCTCGACGTCCTTCGAGTAAATGCGGCGCAAATGCGCGCCGAGAACCCGCTCCGGCGGGCCCACGATAAAGTTCATGAGGTCGACCACATGCGAGGCGTAATCGTGGAGACAGCCGCCACCTTCGGACTTCTTCGAGCGCCAGGTGCTGCCGCTCTTCGGCCGGATCACCACCTGCCCGAACGCGCTACCGCTGATATGGTAAACCTCGCCGAGCGCGCCAGCGCGCACGAGCCGCCGGGTTTCGCGGAAGGTGCCGATGAAACGATTATGGTAGCCGACCTGGTTGGCGCGGCTCTTGGCTATCGCCAGATCGGCGAGCCCTTTGCTCTGGTCAGGATCGAGACAAAGCGGCTTCTCGACGAACACATGTAGCCCGCGCTCCAGGGCGTCGGTAGCCAATTTGAAGTGGCTCGATGTCGGGGTGGCCACCAGCACGCAGTCGAGCCGCGCGGTGTCGAGCATCTTCTGGTGGTCCTTGAAGGTCTCGACGCCCGTGTACTTGCGGAGCGCAGACGTTATGTATGTGGCGCCATCGCAAATTGCAGCCACCTCCACGCGTGGGTGTGCTCCGAGGACTGCGTAGTGTGAAAGTCCCATCTTTCCTACACCGATCAAGCCAGCTCTAATCATTTAACTCATTTCCTTGTCAAGTGAACATTAGTGCGCGAAGCCGCACTATGGTGGTGAACAAAGCACAGAATGAGTCTTCAAAACTAACGCAAAATGCCTAAATCGAGTGCGAATTGACCACTACTTAGTTCCGTCGCGCTTGGATCGAACCCACTCGCCTTGTCTTTTCACCAGGAACTTCAGGTACAACGGTATTTTCCATAGTGCATAGAAGGGCGCGTAGGCGAGGCTTGCGAGCGAGATGACCTGCCGGCCATAACGGTCCCAGGACAATAGCACGGACAAACCCAACATCACCAACGACATCGCCGCTAGCCACAATGGCAGCGCCAGCTTGGTGGCCGCGAAAAACACCGCACTGCCGACAAACAACGTTAGCAGCAGCAGCAGCAGCAGCGCCAGCGGCGGTACGCACAAGTCAAGCGCCAGCGCGAGAAGATTGCGGTCACGACAGCGCAGCGCTTGCAGAAACAAGCGCGGCGCGGCACTGACGATCATCCCGAGGTGGCCGTGCTCCCAACGCGTCCGCTGACCCGTGATCCCCTCAGCCGATATCGGAAAATAACTCGTAACCCGCGCCTCAGGACAGAACAGCGCCGGCGCCCCCGCACGCGCTAGGTCGATGCCGAGCTTGAGATCCTCGACGATGTGCCCGCTTGCGAGCGCCGCGGTACTGATGACCGCCCAGGGAAACGCCATCCCCGTGCCCATGAGTTGGCAGGGCAGACCAAGCCGGTGAAAGCCGAGCGCGCGAACATGGTTCTTGACCAGCCAGGCGAACTCGGCGATACGCGTCTTGAGTCCTGCGCCCTGGGGCGAATGCATGAGATACAGCCCCTGCACCGGTCGGCCCGTCTCAAGGCACAAGCACGCAAGCCGTTCGATCGCCCCACTATCGATCTCGCAATCGGCGTCGATGATCAGCACGACCTTCGGCGGATTCCGCTCCAGATGGCGCACGCCGAAATCAAGCGCATAGCCCTTGCCGCGACGCTCGCCGTCGGAACGATTAAGAACCTCCGCGCCAGCCTCGGCGGCGATCCTCGCCGTATCGTCCGCGCAGTTGTCGGCCACCACGACTAGCCGATCGCCTGCGGCGAGTTGCGGAACGATAGCGTGCAGTGTGTCGGCGATCACCAGCGCTTCATCGTGCGCCGGGATAACGACCGCCACGGTGGGGCGCCGACCGCCGGGCATCTCGCGGGGGTGGTACGCGGGCAACGCCATCAGCACCTGCACGACAAGCACCGATACAGGCACCAGCAGCGCCAGCGCCAGCAGGCACAACAAGGTCTCGATAAAGTTCACGGACGCCACGTTCAATTGTGATGAGTGCCCATTACCAGTTACTCATTCCACAGAATTTCTGAAGCGGCCTGGCGAAATAATCCAGCCAGTTTGGCCGCCTCGATATCGACTGAATGGCGTTCAAGCACCCGCGCACGGGCCGCCTCGCCCATGACCTGCAACTCGTCGGCTGAACGCAACAGGAAATCCTCCATAGCCGCAGCGAGTGTGTCAACATCCCCCGCCGGGAACAACCAGCCGTTCTCGCCGGAAATGACCAGTTCTGGTATGCCGGCCACGTAGGTTGTCAGGACGGTCCGCCGAAGCGCCATGGCTTCCATGATAACCACCGGCAGGCCTTCGGCGAAGCTCGGCAGCACAAGTCCGCGCGCTGCGAGGATTTCCTCGCGCACTCGCGCGCCGCTTATCCAACCGGTAATACGCACCTGTCCGCCCAAGCTATGCCGCTCGATCACTTCCTCTACCTCCGGACGCATCTCTCCGTCGCCTGCAAGCACCAGGTCGAACATAATTCCTTTCTGCGCCAATCGATGGGCAGCTTCGAGCAACAGAAGTTGTCCCTTCTGCTCGCACAACCGCCCCACGCAAACCAAGCGCGGCGCGGCAGACAGTGCAACGGCCGGCACGTCGTGAAACGCCCGCTCCAACCCGCAATGCACCACATTCACTTTCGGCCAGTGAGTACGGTCCACCCAGCGGTAGAGCTGGCTGCGACCAAACGAACTGACGGCCACAACGAAAGCAGAGCGACGGATCTTCTCGCCCAGGCCAAGAAACTGCGGCTTGTCGAACTCCTCTGGGCCATGCACCGTGAAGCTGTAGGGCGGGCCACCCAGAGCGTGCGCAAGCATCGCCACCTCCGCCGAATTGGTGCCGAAATGAGCATGCATGTGCTGTGCCCCGAATGCTCTTAACCAGGGCAGGATGCGACAAGCTTCCGCAAGATAGACCAGATGGTACGCCAAGGCTCGGTCCGCCCGGCGACCGACGCGAATGGCCAGCGCCAGCGCTGAAAAGAAACGCATTGGCGATGCCAATAATACGTGCAGGGTGGCAAGTAGCAGGACCGTTAGTCCCTGCCGGAGCACGTAGCGTGTTCGCTCTCGTTCGTGCTGATCTTCCGTATCCGCCAGTTCGCCATCCCATCCGCGCAAGGCGATGCGCTGAACCTCGAACCCCTGCCGTTCCAGGGCCAGGATCTCCCGACGGATGAAACTGTGGCTGACTTTTGGATACTGGTTTATGAAGTAAGCAATCCGCATCAGCCACCTTCCACAGTTTCGTGCAACGGCCTACGCATCATGCGCTTGACATTCGCTAGAACGCGGCATAGTGCACATGGGCAGCCCTAACGCGCAGCGCCGAGAAGCAATTTCGGTGGCGGCGCGAACAACCATCGCAACCCAAGTCTAGGTGCGAGTAATGCCACCAACAGCGGGACGCCAATGCCAAATAGCATTCCGAGCGCCAGATGCAGACCTATATCAGTGATTTCCAAAAGCTTCTGAAGCACCACTCGCACTCCACTTCCCGCGATTACGTGAATAAGATAGATCTCCATGGAGTGACGCCCAAGGTACGCCAGCCACGAACATTTGAATCGCATCAATACTCGGCTCAAAGTCATGACAAACACAATCCCAAGCAAGGCGAGCGCCAAACCTGCAAGCGCAACATCGTTACCCACCCTCAGGTCAAGCATTCCATGGAACACCCATTGACCTGCCAGGAACGCCAATGTGACCAATGCAAACGCAAGAGTCCGGTTAATATCGATGCGATATACCAGACCGCTGGCGCTGACACCAAGGGCAAAGAACACAAACCACTGGCCAAACGAATTGAAGACATATAGATCAACGGGCGAGTACCTGAAAATATAAAGAATCACCGATACGCCAAGAATCGTTGCCGTCCAATACGCATCGGTACGACGATACAAAATTACGGGTCTTCGTGGAAGAGTGTGGGTGATTTTCGTCATGAAATCGCCGGAATGCCTTGCTGGAAGCGGGTTTGTGCGGATTGACAGTGCCGTGGAAACGGGCATGATTTTGCAATGGCTACTTTACGCAAACACAAGCGTC
>WNGH01001067.1_pt1 | contig 25035 bp, 17 predicted proteins | sample 5400631 | NCBI WGS metagenome assembly WNGH01 (sample SAMN13153373, study PRJNA577476) | soil metagenome | isolation source: 115 cm soil or saprolite under Garry oak tree replicate 1 | place: USA:California | collected 2016-06-15
CATGACCCTCGTCACCGCGACGTCCGCGACCACGCCGGCCGTCCGTGTCGAGGTCTTGCCGGAGGGGTCGCCTGACCGCGAGGCGTGTGAGCGGGCTCTTGCGACAGGGGGGATCCGCCTGCCCTTGCCCCATCGGGTCGGCTGGCCGCTGGCACGCCGTGGCGTCGCGTCGCTGCTCGTCGCCCTCCGGGAGGCGGACGGTGGCTGCGCCGGAGCCGTGGGCATGTACAGTGCGGCCAGTCGCGCGCTCCCGGGCTTTCGCCTGCTGCGCGTCGAGCGGCTTGGGGAGGCCCTGCCCTACGCCGTACGGGCCGCCGCCATCGACGCTCTCGCACAGGTAGCGCGTCAGGAACCTCGCGTGCTGCGGTTGAGCGTGGAAGTGTTTTCGCGCAGCGAGCAAACCCGTGCCCACCTTGCGGAGCTGCTGCGGCGGGCGGGCTTCGTGCGGGCCGCCACCACGCGGAACTGGAGCACGACGTTCGCACTCGATCTGCATCCCATCGAGGATGACCTGTTCGCGTCCTTTAGCCCGACGGTGCGGCGCGCCATTCGATCGGTCGCGAAACTCCCCGTGCAGGTTCGCCTGATCGACGATTGCGAGCTGGCGAGCCAGTTGGCGGCGCTCTCGAAGGAGGCGTTCGCGCGCACCGGCGCGCGCTACCAGGCCGTGTGGAATTGGGCGGGCGTCATCGAGCTGTCACGCCGCATGCCGGACGCCTCTCGGCTCGTCGGGCTGTTCCGCACCGACCGGATTGGGCCGGATGCGCTGCTCGGCTTCGCATGGGGATGGTGGAACGGGGAGAGCGTGAGCTATTTCGCCGGAGCCTCCTCACGGCCCAAGGATCTGCAACGCGTGGGGATCGTGCATCCTTTGTTCTGGGATCTGATCGTCTGGGCCAAGCGGGCCGGTGCGACGTGGTTCGATCTCGGCGGCGCGACGGCAGGCACGGCGGGCTCCGAGGACCCAGTCGGTGGGATTTCCGATTTCAAGCGGCGATTCAGCAAGGAAACGGTAGACGTAGCGGAAGATTGGGTGTTGGAACCGCACCCCTTGCCTGCACGCGTTGCGGCGCTGTTGAGCACCGGCGCGGCGTGGGTGCGACAGGTGGCCGGACGCTAGTATGTCCGCAATCCCGGCCCGCCGCCTCCTGTCCCGGGTGATGAGCGCGGAGATAGTCGCGCCGGCGCTCCGAGCCTTGGGGCGCGGCCTCGTGTCGATCTTTACGCTCCATCGGTTCGCGGATCCAGACTTGGGCGTAGTGGGGCTCGACCCCGCTGCCTTGCGCGATCACTTGGCGTACCTCCGTCGCCATCGCTACCGGCTCCTCAGCCTGACCGACGTGATCAGAGAGCTTGACGACGGCGGCGGGGGCGGGGGCGGGGGCGCACCCGCCGTCGCCTTCACTGTGGACGACGGGTATGGCGGCTTCGCCCGCATCGCCGCACCCATCTTCGCCGAGTACGACTGTCCGGTGACGTTGTTCGTCACGACGGGCTTTCTCGACGGGCTGCTCTGGTTCTGGTGGGATCGCGTCACCCACCTCTTCACGCACACCCAGCGTTCCTCGCTCGAGCTCGACTTGGAGTCCGAACAGCGCTCGTATCGCTGGGCGACGCCGGACGAGCGGAGCCGGGTGCAGCACGATGTCATTTGCCGGCTCGAGTGGTTGGACGGGGTGGAGCGCGAAGGGACGATCGCGCAGCTTTCCCGGCAGCTCGACGTGGAACTACCGGCGAGCCCGCCACCCGCGTTCGCGCCGATCACTTGGGAGGAGGTGCGCCGCACCGCGAACCTCGGCGTGACGTTCGGTCCCCATACCGTGACACATCCGATTCTCAGTCTTGCGACCGACGAGGCCTGCCGCTGGGAGATCGAGGAATCGTACCGGCGGGTGCGCCAGGAGACTGACGCCTGGGTACCCGTCTTCTGTTACCCGAACGGCGAGCCGCGTGCGTTCGGGCAACGGGAGCTCGAGGCGACGCAGCGTGCGGGCTTCGGGGCCGCCCTGACGACGCTGTGGGACTACGCCGCCGCGCCGCACCGTCCGCCGCACGGAGCGCTGGGTCGATTCGCTCTTCCCCGCTTCCCCTACCCGGAGGATCGGTCGCATTTGGTGCACTTGGTATCGGGCCTCATGCGCCTGAATTGGATGATTCAGGGCCGCAGGCGCATCAGGCGATCCGGCGCAACGCCCCGGTTAGCCGCTCTGAGCGCGACATGTGCGGGATTGCTGGCATAGTCGGATTCGGGAACCCGCCCCTGACCCTGGACCGAGTCCAGCGTATGGTGCACGCGCTAGCCCGGCGAGGGCCGGACAGCGAGGGTATCGAATGCTGGCCGGGCGTTGTGCTCGGGCATCGGCGCCTCGCCATTTTCGACCTTAGCGATGCAGGGCGGCAACCGATGATGTCGCACGACCGCTCCCTGGGGGTCGTCTTCAACGGCGCCATCTACAATTTTCGCGCGCTGACGACGGAGCTCGCCGCCGGCGGCGCGCATTTCCGCAGCCGGACCGACACCGAAGTCCTGCTGCATGGATACCACCGCTGGGGAATCCACGGCTTGGTCGCCCGCCTGCGGGGGATGTTCGCGTTTGCGCTGTGGGACAACGCCCAGCGCACGCTCTACCTGGTTCGCGACCGTCTCGGGATAAAACCTCTCGTGTATGCCGAGCGAACCGGCTGCATCGCCTTCGCCTCGACTGTCCGCGCGCTGCGTGCCGGCGGCTGGGCGGGTGATCTCGACGAGGAAGCCCTCGCGGAGTACCTCGAGTTCGGTTTCGTGACCGATCGTCGCACGATCTACCAGGGCCTCGCCAAGGTACCGGCGGCGTCCATCGTGCGGTGGCGGGACGGTGTCTTGCAAACGGAGGAATACTGGACGCCGCCCGCCGTGCGCCTCGCGGGCACCCCAACGTTCGACGAAGCGGTCGAAGAGACCGAGCGCCTCTTTCTCGCAGCGGTCCAGCGACGGCTCGACGCGGATGTCCCCGTCGGCGCGCTGTTGAGCGGCGGGCTCGACTCCGGCCTCGTCTGCTGGGCCGTGACCAAGCTCGGAGCGGACCTGACCGCGTTCACGGTGGGCACGCCCGGTGACCCGGAAGACGAGACGACGGATGCGTGCGCGACCGCTGCGGAGTTGGGCATCCGGCATCGCCGCGTCGGTCTGCCGGCCTCCGAAAGGCCCGGGGTCGAGGAGCTGGCATCCGCCTACGCGGAACCGTTCGCGTGCGCCTCGGCACTGGGTATGCTGCGGGTGTGCAAGGAAGTGGCGAACTCCGCCAAGGTGCTCCTCACCGGAGACGGCGGGGACGACCTGTTCCTCGGGTACCCGCGTCATCGCCACCTGTGGTTGGCAGAGAGGCTCGCACGGATGACGCCACCCAGGGCGAGCGCCTGGTGGCGGTCGGCGCGGGGATCCTTCGAGCCCGGTCCGCCGTTCCGGCGCGCGGTCCATTTCCTGGACTATGCGACCGGTGGGCTCGGTGCCTTCATCGACGCGCACGACGGGTTGCCCACCTATCACCGCGAAGGACTGCTGGGAGAGCGGCTTGCGACCGTGACCATCGAACAGCGGCGCATCCCGTGGTCCGCCGACTCCGGTCGCCGAGTGCTCTCGGAGTACCTGGAATACGATCGCCGGACGCAGTTTGTCGCGGAGTACCTGACGAAGGTGGACGGCGCCGCCATGCACTACGCGCTCGAGGCGCGCTCCCCGTTTCTGGACCAGGACCTCTGGGAGTTCGCCTCCGCTCTACCGCCGGCCATCCGCCTCCGGGGCGGTCGTCTCAAGGCCGTTCTTCGGGAGCTTGCCCGCCGGAGGATCGGTTCCCGCATCGCGGCGGGCCGTAAGCGGGGCTTCTCAATTCCGGTCGAACGGTGGCTCGCGGGACGCTGGCTGCCCCACGTGGAAGCCATGCTGGGCTCGTCGCGGCTGGTCGGTGACGGCTGGATCCGATCGGAGGGCCTGCGCGCGGAGCTTACGGCTTCGGTGCGGCGCGGCTGGGCGCGCCACCAGCTGTGGTATTTGTACGTGCTGGAATCCTGGCTGCGCGCCGAGCACGCGGACCCGCCCGCCTCCCCTCGTGCCGCTACCGCTCAATCCATAGGTGCGTGATCCGTCGTCGATTGGCGCTCGGTTCGCCCCTTCCGCGCATCGGACACAGGCGCGGATCGGTGGATCGGCGGCTCACCAGCAGATCCCCTGATATCCGCCGTCCTCGCCTGTACGCTTGTCAAACATGCGAACCAAGTCGATCACGACTTGGCCGTCCTGCCGCAGCGTCTCGACCTGCCGGTATTCATCGAGTTTGTTGCCAATCACGATCGTTTCCGCGTGCTGCACGACGTCACGCACGGACTCGCGCATGAGCGACCAAATGTGCGGAATTTCCCGTTCGATGTACGCCCGGTTCGCCCCCATTACGCGCGCACCCGACACGTCGGGGTCGTAGATCGCCAGCTGCATGCCTTTGCCGAGCAGGGTCTCGGCCAGCGTCACCAACGGAGACTCGCGGAGGTCGTCGGTGCCCGGCTTGAAGCTGAGTCCCAGCAAACCGACGCGCCGCTTGCCCGTCCGGAGGACCATGTCAACCGCGCGTTCGATCTGCTGCCGATTGCTCTGCAAGACCGCCGCGAGCACCGGCGCCTCCACGTCCAGCTGTCGCGCCTGATGCACGAGCGCCCGCAGATCCTTCGGCAGACAGGAGCCACCGAAGGCAAAGCCGGGCTTCAGGTAGTAGGGCGACACGTTCAGCTTCCTGTCCTCACAAAAGACTCGCATCACCTCCCGGCCGTCGATATCCATGGCCCGGCAGATGTTTCCGATTTCGTTCGCGAACGCGACCTTCAGACCGTGGAACGCATTACACGCGTACTTCACGATCTCCGCTGCCTTGGTATCGATGATGTGGAGCGGCGCATCGATGGTCCCGTAGAGCTCTGCGACCTCGCACGCCACGCTCCGATCGTCGCTGCCGATGAGTGTGAACGCCGGGTGGTAGAAGTCCTGCAGTGATGTGCCTTCTCGCAGGAACTCCGGATTGACGCAGACCGCGAGGCCGTCGCCGACCTTGCGCTGGGCGGCCCGTTCCAGGATGGGTGTGACCACGGTGGCCGTGGTGCCTGGCATGACGGTGCTCCGCACGACGACGATGTGACGTTCGTGGCGTTCCCGCAGCGCGCGTCCGATGTCTTCACACACTCGCGCAACATAGGTGGTATCGAGGGCGCCGTTGGGCCTGCTGGGCGTGCCGACGCAGATTAGCGAAATAGCGGCCGCGGTAACCGCCTCCCCCGGATCGGTGGTGGCCCGCAAGCGGCCGTCCGCGACTACCTCCCTCACCAGGTCGACCACGCCTGCCTCGACGACGGGGCTCGTGCCCCGGTTGATCATGTCGACCTTGGCGTCGTTGACGTCGACACCGATCACGTGCCAGCCGGCCTTCGCGAAGCACGCGGCCGACACGCACCCGACGTAGCCGAGCCCGAACACCCCGAGCGTCTGCGTCATGGCCGGAGCACCGTCTCAGCGGCGCCCGTCGCCACTCTCTCGCAAATCGCCGCGAATTCCGTGGCGGCGCGATCCCACCCGCCCCGTTCCCTAACGAGGCGGGATGCGGCGTCGCCCATAGCTCGACCTCGTCGCTGCTCGCTGAGCAGCTGAATCGCCGCACGGGCGAAGTGCTCGGGTGAATCGGCCAGGGCGATGTCCTCGTCGTCCGTGACCGGCAGGCCCTCGGCACCTACGCGAGTCGACACGACCGGCAAACCCATGGCCATGGCCTCGAAGATCTTGAGCCGCGTTCCCCCGCCGATGCGCAGGGGCACGACGTAGAGGGCCGCACGCTCCATGTAGGGTCGCACATCCTCGACCCGACCTGTCACCGTCACGCCCGGCACTCGGGCGCTCAGCGCCACGAGCGCGGGAGAAGGATTGCGACCGACCACGGTCAACGTCGCATCGGGCACCGCCTGCCGAATCCGCGGCAGGATCTGTTGGACGCAAAACCGAATCGCGTCGTCGTTCGGGATCCAGTCCATGGCGCCGGTGAACACCATGCTGTGCGGGTCTCGCGGCAACGTCCCGGTCGGACAGAAGTATGACGTGTCGACGCCCGTCGGGACGTCGGAGACGCTATGCACGCCGTATTCCCGCGACACGAGGTCCCGATCTTCCGGTGAGACTACGACTACATGGTCGTAGCGGCGACACTCTCCCGCCTCGAACGCGTGCATCTTGCGCCACTGCCCACGGAAGTAGGCCCGCGCGAGCGGATTCCGTGCCACCTGCCAATGCCGCTTCCAGATGAGGGCCTCGACATTGTGCTCGAACAGCACCGCCGCGCAGGGAAGAGCGTTCGGGACATTGACCGACGGGAAGAGGAAGTCACACACCACGACATCCACGTCACCCGAGGCGACGCGGGCGCCGAGCTCTCGCCGCATGGCGGAGGATCGATACTTCGCGATCGTGTACGGCAACGGTGAGGCAAGGTTGCCCACAAGCTCGGCATAGAAGCCCGGAGACCCCTTCGGCCGAGTATGGAAGGGAATCCGCACCACATCATGGCAGTACTCAGCTGCCCGCTCGCGCGCATCGGTAGCAGCGTGGCCGTCGTCGAGCGTGACGTACGTGATGTGGTGGTCGCGCCGCAACTGTGCAAGCATGTGGAACGTGCGGATCTTGCCGCCCCGGTCCAGCGGGTGTAACAGCTCGGTCTTTACCCAAAGGATGTTCATGCGAACCAGTGTCTCCTTCGTGATCAGCGCATGGCCACACTGTACTGTTGCCGCGGCAGGCGCACGTCGCCCTCTCCGTCCACGAATCTCCGCAGCCACAGTTCGAAGTTGACCAACGCCCATAACCGCTCCGAGTGCTCGACCCGACCGGACAGGTGCTCCTGCACGAGGCGGCGGACGACCTCGGGATTGAAAATGCCTCGCTCCCTAGCGCGTTCACCCAACACGAGCTCGAAAACGATCCCGCGCCACGGCCCGCGGAACCAGGACCCGACCGGGACGGGAAAACCCATCTTGGGCCGGGCCAGGATGCTCGCCGGAAGCAGGTGGCTCATGCTCTCCCGCAATATCCGCTTGGTGGTGAATCCGCGAAGTTTCAGCCGGGACGGTAACCCCGCCGTGAATTCGACCAGGTGGTGGTCCAGGAACGGCACGCGGCTCTCAATCGAAGCGGCCATACTCATCTGGTCCTGCTTCATTAGAAGTTCGTGCAGGTACGTCTTGACGTCGACGTACAACAGGCGATCGAGCAGCGTGCGAGCGTCGGTCCGTTCCAAGTACTCCCGCACGATCTGGTAAGGATCGGCTGCTGCAACCCGCTCCTGGGCTGCCGGGGTAAGTAGCTGAGTCTGCAAGGCGCGCGAAAAGACGGCGAAGTTGTCGAAGTAGATACTCGCCAGATCGGGCGGAATGCAAAGAAACGTGCGCTCGAGCTTCTTTCGGGCTCGCGATCCCACGGCCAGACTCCCGATCACGCCTCGTACGGCGCGTCGGACGCTCGCCGGGACGAAACGATGGTACCGGCTCCCCCAGCGGACGTTGTACAGCGTCCTCGCGTAGCGCCCGTAGCCCGCGAGCAGCTCGTCGCTGCCCTCCCCCGTCAACACCACCTTCACGTGATCGGTCGCGAGCCGGGATACGAAATACAGCGCCACGCTCGACGGATGCGCCAGCGGCTCGTCCTCATGCCACACCAGGGTCGGTAAGGCGTCGAGGAACTCTTCGGGACTCACGACGACCTCGTGATGGTCGGTGCGATAGGCCTCGGCAACGGTGCGCGCGTAGCCGAGCTCGTTCGCCTCGCGCTCAGCGAAGGCAACCGAGAACGTCTTGATCGGCTCGTCCACGAGCCGACTCATGACCGCCGTAATCGCAGCTGAGTCGATCCCGCCCGAGAGAAACACCCCCAGGGGAACATCCGACATCAGGCGCATGCGGACCGCCTCGGTGAAGCGGTGACTGAATTCCGCGATGAGATCCTGGTCCGCCCGGTGCCGGTGATCCGTGCCGGCAAAACTGACGTCCCAGTACTGTCGAACCTCCACCGCCCCGTCGCGCCACCGCAGCGTGTGCCCCGGCAGCAGCCGCTGCACGCCACGGAACAACGTGGTGGACCCCGAGGGAGCGTGATTTGCGAGGTAGTCCGGCAGCGCTTCGTAGTTCAACACCAATGGCGTTGCCCTTGCCGCGAGCAGCGCTTTGATCTCCGACGCAAAGTAGATGGAGCCGTCCTCCGCCAAGACGTAGTACAGCGGCTTGACCCCCAACCGATCCCTGGCGAGGAACAGCTCCTCCGTACGGCTGTCCCAGATGGCGAACGCGAACATTCCGCGGAGCTGTTCGACGGCCCGCGGCCCCTCCTCCTGGTAGAGCCGAAGGATGCTCTCGGTATCGCAGCGGGTGCGGTAACGATGGCCCCGCCGCTCCAGAGACGCTCGCAGATCCTGATGGTTGTAGACCTCGCCGTTATAGACGATGTGGAGCGACCCGGCGTCGTCGTGCATCGGCTGATGCCCGCCGGCAACGTCGATGATTGACAGCCGCCGGTGCCCCAGCCCCACCCGCCCCTCGGTGAACACGCCACAATCGTCCGGGCCCCGATGCGTCATGGTATCGCGCATCCGGACGAGCTCGTGGGCATCGACCAGGCGCCGCGATCGGGCCGAGAACGCGATACCGCAGATCCCACACATCGTCTCAGCTCCCCTTCAGAAGAGGCGATGCCTCTGTCGCCGGGGCTCCGGTGCCGACCGGCGCGGATCCGCGCGATCCTGCGACCCCGATGGTGGCCGCCGACCCACCGCGCACCACCATCCTATCGGCGCCCAGCAAGTCCAAGTTGCACCGGCCGGCGGCATCCACCTCAACGTGCAGATCCCCCCCCTGCCGGCGGGCCGCGACGTAGCGCACCGGGGCATCGGCCTCGACCAGCCGTCGGCCGCGCCACCTCAGACGGCGACCATTCAGCACGACGAACTCAGTAGGCGACTCGCCTGCGCGAGGGCAGCGCACCCAGGCCCACTCGGCGTCGGCCACCAAGTCGCCACCCGCTGCGCCCCCGCCGACCAGCACCATGTCCTCGACGCCGCGACCGATAATCACGAAGACGCGACCATTCGTCGCCGGCCGTTCCTGAATGTCTACCGGCTCCTCTTTGCCGCTCCGCGGCACGAAGAACGACACCACTTCTCGTGACCCCCGAGCGCGTGCCGCGAACACGCATGCGCGCGCCGGACTCAGCGCCCCGTACGAACTCGAAACCCAACCCTCACCGGCGCGCAGCACCCCCTGGTGACCGAACACGCCGATCTCCACGCTCTCGAGGCAAGAGTCTCGGTACCACGTAGCGACGGCCCGGTTCGGGGACAGGACCTCGAGCGCGATGCCTGGCGCGAACTGCAGATGTAGGTCGACGTCATGATCGCCATCCGTGTCGATGCGGTCCCGGACAATCCAGTAGTCGCCTCTGAGGAACAGCACTGCGCGGCTGTGGAAGGCTGGGGGCGTCAGCCGGGCATACCCGTCTTGCGCTGCCTCGAAGTAGTCCCCACGCGCACCAGACCGCCAGGCCGCCACGGAACTGCGCCCCACGTGCCGCCAGTCGAACGGCCCGCCCGGAACCGAGGAAGATTGACCCGCGACGGTCACCGTATTGTGGGCCGTCGACGACCGAAAGTGATCTCGCCGCTCGGCGGGCGACGTGTACGTGTACGTCCCCGGGTCCACCAGCACCGGCGTCCCCCGCACGACCAGCGTGAATGCAAGCGCGTCAGCGTGTGCATGCCCACAGTTGAGGACCCCATGCGGGCCGCCATCAATGAGCAGACTGCTGGCGTTCCGCTCCCACCCATCGCGCATCACGTAGTAACCACCATCCGGGAACGCCACGCTCATGCTCCTGGGCGGCGCTTTCTCCAACGCGTCGAAGGCGCGCAGGCCGGCGCAGCCCAGCAGCCAGACCGTCTCCTCCGCGGCTTCCCCGGCCACGTAGCGATAGTCCGCTCGCCGGAGGAGGACGGCCCCCGTCGCCAGAGCGGCGCGAAAGTCACTGGGGGGACGCTCGTCCAGGACGAGCAGCCTCCCGCCATCATCATCTCCCACGAGCGGGGTGCCGCCGTCCGGCTGCGTCACGTACATCAGGTGACTCAGCAGCGCCCGCAATCTTCGGTGGATGGCGGCCTCGACTGGCAGACCATTGAGCTGTCCCAAAATGCTCGCGTGGAGGCAGAAATCCGTCGTATAGCGGTGGTAATACGTGGACTGCTCGAAGTAAGACCCGTCAGGCCGCACGTGCTTGTCGAGCTGCTCGACGAGGATCGACCACCCGCGGCGCCGCCACCGCGCGGCGTCGCGGAACTCGGGGAACAAGGTCCCAAGGTACAGCAGGCCCAGGGCTTCGCCGGTGAGGTGGGTATTGGGACTGTAGTAGGTCGACAAGTACGTCTCGATGTGTCGACCGTGTAAGAAGAGGAACTTGAGCGTGCGACGGAACGTGGCCTCGGTGAGGGTGGGGGAGGTCTTGAAGAAGTACAACCCCCAGATCCACGCGATTGCTCGGAACGCCACCTCGAGGCTGCTCGACCAGTTAATCCCGCGTTTGGGAGGATTCGCGTCCATCCAGGCCATCAGGTGTTCGACGAAGGTCGTGGCGTAGCGCTCGTCGCCCGTATACCAATAGGCCTTCCCGAGCGTCGCAAAGTATTGGTGCCGGTTCAGCTCCCAGATCAGCTTGTATTCGCCGGCAACCTCGGGACTCAGAAAGTCGATCCGGCTCCAATGCTCGCGCCCCGGTCGCATTCCAGAGACCGGGTCCCGGTGCCAATCGATCGGGACGCCGCACTCCAGGCCGAAACGCCCGAGGAGGTCGAACTGCCCGAGACGGATACGCTCGGCCCGTTCGAGTACCCGCCCTTCGAGGTCGGGCCAGCGGCTGCGCAAGGCAGCGACGACTTCCTCACGCTCGCTGAAGGCGGCGAAGAAGCGCGGCGTCCGCCGTGCACGGAACCGCTCCAGCAACGCGACCGCCGTCGGCGCGGTCGCTCCCGAGGCCTCCCCGGCCAAGAGGCCCAGGAGCCGCCGGTCATCGGGCACCCGGGTCTGGCTAGAGAGGCCCGTGCGCTCAGACCACACGGCCAATCGCTGTCCGGCACGGACTCGAAGCTCAGCGACGCTCAGTCCCCTGAGCTTGCTCCAACGAAGCCTCATCGACGGGTGAGAATGCATCTGACCGTTGACGTCAAGAATTCGCGCGTTAGAGGATTCGAAAGCATTCGCAACCTCCGGATCGGTACAGCTTCAAACCGCTGGAAACGAAACGGACTCTGTTCAACCAGCCGGCGAAAGCGGCGAACCGTCATCAGGTTCAGACCGCCCTCCACCTCCGTGAAACGCGTGGCGCCATCTTGCTTGAAGTCCGAACGCCATCGGATTAGGGCTCGTTCCGTGAACACGAGATGCGCCCAGGGAAACACCGAGAAGAGATGCCCGCCAAGCGGGTGATACCACGGCGGGCCAAAAGAGACGTACACCCGCCCGCGGGGCTTGAGGAGCGTGCTCAGCAGATGCAAGACGCTGGCAGGAGCACTAAAGTGCTCAAAGGCGTCGATGACCAAAATCGCGTCGCCTTGCGTGTCACATTGCAAGACGAAACTGCAGCGGTCTTCCACACCCTTCTGTCGCGCGCTGCGGCGAGCCATGTTCAGGACACTCTCTCGGTTATCGATACCGATGACCCGACCCGCACCGCGCTCGGCCATCTCGATCGCCTCCTGTCCCGCTCCGCAGCCGAAGTCGATCACGACCTTGCCGGCCAGCTCACGCCAGATGTCGGGACCGAAGAGCACCTCCACCTTACTGCGCGAGCGATAGGCCCGTCCGTCGCACCATCTCGACCCATCCGTTCCCCCAACCCAATGCAGCAGCCGGTATCCCAAGACCCCCCCGATGAACCCCATGACCCTCAGCCTCTGCCGACGTCCGAGGCACCCGAAAACAGGGGCTCGCCGTCGCGGGGAGCTCGCTCTCCCGCGCGTGCATCCGCCCGACCTACCAGCCCTTCGTATACGCTGAGCCACTCCGCGACCACGGCGTCCGGCGCATACTTGCGGCGACATTCTTCGAGCGCGCTAGCGACGAGACGCTGGACGAGCACAGGATCGTCCAAAAGGCGAAGCGCGGCCGCCGCCATACCGGCGTCATCTCCGCGCGGCACGATCAAGCCGGTTGCTCCGTGTCGCACGATGTAGGGAATGCCCCCGGCGTCCGTCGTGACGACGGGCAGCCCAGAGGCGAATGCCTCCAGTATGGAGCCCGGCATGTTGTCGATGTCCGGCGCATTGAGGAACACATCAGCGGCGTCATAGAGACTCGGCATCCGATCCGTCGGCACCCGACCAACGAACTCGGCGTCGCGGAGGCCCAATTCGGCGGCCAGGCGTACCAAGGCTCGGCGTTGCTTCCCATCTCCAGCGACGATCAACCGGGCGTTTGGGTGGCTGCGCTGAATCCGCGCGAAGGCGCGGAGCACGCAGGCGACGTTGTAGTGAGCCTCGAAATTGCGGTTCGATAGGAACACCGGTCGCAGCGGCCGGCGCGCACGGAAGCGGAACCTATCGAAGTCGACGATGTTGGCGACGACGGAGGCACGTAGACCGACGTGAGCAAATACCTCCACGAGATATCCCGACGGCACGACCAGCGCGTCGACGAGCCGCATGACGGGAAGCGCGGTACGCGACCAGCGTCGCAAGTGGTCCTCCGCCTCCCCACTCCGGTAGTTCAGGATGACTCTCTTGCCGAACCATTTCCCAAGTAACAGGGCCGGGGTCGGGCCGAGGACGAAGCTGAAGTACGACGCGGAAAACACGTGCACGATATCGTACTCGGCCAGAGACGTGAGCAACGTCCAGACGTAGCGCAGCGAGGTCACGACGGTGCGAACGTACCGAACCCGCTGCAGCAGCCGCAGCAGGCCAGGCAATCTCGGGTTGATGGGCACGAACCCGATGGAAACGGAGCGAACCGGTTGGAGCGCGTGGCGAAGTCTCGCCGCCTGGACAGCCTGGCCGCCGAGAATATCCAGCGAAGGAGCGACGAGACATACCCGGACGGGGCGACCCTCTGCCACGGCACTTCCCGTCCCGCGGCTCACGCGGTCCGCCGCCTTACGCCTTCTGAGTCAAGCCTCCTCGCAGCAGCCGAACCGTTCCCTAGCCACGCCCAAATGCGTCGCAAACCCTCGTCCAATGAGATGCGCGGTTGGTAACCGAGAAGCCGTCTGGCGCGATCGAGACTCGCCAGCGAGTCCCGCACGTCGCCCGAACGGGGAGGCTGTTGCACATAGAGGAGCGGGCGACCCGTAATCGTGCCGATCATGTCGATGAGCCCGAGCAACGCGGTTCTCGTCCCGGCACCGACGTTGACGACCCACCCATTCACGGTGGTGCCAGCGGCCGAGGCCGCGAGACGATTCGCCTCGACCACGTTGTCGACATACGTGAAGTCTCGAGTCTGCTCGCCATCGCCGTACAAGACGGCCGGACGCCCGTCGAGGGCGGCCTGGAAGAACTTGGGGATGACGGCCGCGTACGCGGAGTGAGGGCTCTGGCGAGGTCCGAATACGTTGAAGTAGCGGAGCGCAACGCCTTCGATCAGTCCGGCGCGAGCGAACGCCAGCACGTACTGCTCGCCGGCGAGCTTGGACGCGGCATACGGAGAACGTGGTAGCGGCTCGACCGATTCCGTCTTCGGGAGCACCGGTGTGTCACCGTACACCGAGCTGGAGCTCGAGTACACGATGCGTGCGACCTTGGCTTCCACGCACGCCTCGAGCAGGCGGACGGTCGCGTTGACGTTTGCCGCGTGGGACGCCCAAGGATCCTTGAGTGACCGTGGGACGCTGGGCAGGGCGGCGAGGTGAAGGACCACATCGATCCCCACGACCGCGCGGCGACACACCTCGACGTCGCAGAGATCGCCACGCACAAACTCGATGTCGTCTGCTACGCCCGCGAGATTGGCTTCGTCCCCGGTGCTGAGATTGTCTACCACCCGGACAGCGTGCCCGAGTGCGACGAGCCGCTCGACGAGATGCGAGCCGATGAAGCCCGCCCCCCCCGTCACGAGGTACTTTGACGGCCGTGCTGCGAGCATGAGTCCCCTCATGGTCAGTGAACGTGATCGCGGCAGCCCGTGCAGACACGGACTGGATGATTGCCCTACCGGCGGAGTTGCAAGCCCGGCGCCGCCGTTGCCTCGAGCCCAGGGCCTGGGGATAAGTCACCACTACGCAATGACATATGCCACGGTACCAGGGCTCGGTGGGGGGGGTGGACGTGTGCGGTGTGGCGTCGCCGCTATAGCGGCCACGCGCTGCCGCGTGCCACGTGCGACGTGCTCTTACGGTCGGCGCCCGCTGACCCTCCCACTCAGCGCGTATGCCAACTCCCCGACGCAGCGCTCGATCCGCGCGTACACCCGCTCACACACCTCCGGACGCTGGTCCACGGGGTCTTGGATCGCGCGGGACGTAACCGGCAGGGGATCCAGGTCGCCGAGCAGCAGCACATCCCGCGCCGCGCGCCCGAACCGCTCACAGATGCTGCGGCGCTGCAGTTCTTCCATCACGACGATGAGGTCCGCGGCGCGCGCCAAGTCCGCGACCACGAGCTGGGAGCTGTGCCCGGCGAGATCGATCCCGTGACGCGCGGCGGCGGCGATGGCGTGGGGCGGTGAGGCGCGGCCCGGCGCCGTGAAGCCCGCCGACTCCACGCGCACGGCACCCGCGCCCCGGCGCTTGAGCTCCCGCCGCAACACGGCCGCCGCAAACGGGCTGCGGAAGATGTTGCCGCTGCAGAGCACGAGCACGCATGCCGGCGGCTGGCGTGCCGCCAGGGCGGCAAGGGCTGCCTTGCGGCGGGAGTTGTGCCGGAGCCGGGCGGCCATGCGACGCAGCCGCTCGAGCAGGATAGCCGCCCACGTTCGGCGCATGGGCAGGCCACCGGTCCCGGCACCAGACCACCCCCTGGCGCGACGGCGGGACTGCACATCTGTGGGCGGGCCGTCGGGCGGAGCGAGCCGATCGCGCGGCATGATCACGCGGCCCGGACGCCCTCGCCAGTCCGCTTGGCAGAGAGGAAGCGGGCGATCGCAGCGACCGAACCCAAGTTCCGTTCCGTGATCTCGTCCTCTTCCAGGGTGCAGCCGAATTCGCGTTGCAGAAACCCTACCAGTTCGATCGCGCCGATCGAATCGATCACGCCACCCCCGAACAGCGCATCCTCGTCCTGGAGCGGCCAGTCGGGGCGCATGTAGAGGAAGTTCTCACGGACGTAGGCTCGCGTCCGATCGGCGATCTCCAGCGGAGTCAGAAGCCGTGCATCGTTGGTCATCGTCCTCACCTTCGGGTCACACGTCAGGCCGCGGCGGAGGCGTCTGCGGCGGCTCGCTGCACCCGGGAGGTCGCCACCACACGTGCCCGCACGGGCGCGCCGAGGAACTCTCGGTACCACAACTCGGTCGACAGAATCGCCACCAGCGCCTGGCTCTCGCGGAATCCCGGGGCGCGCCCGGCCCGGCAGCGCCGCACCAATCCGGCGACGGCCTGTGGATTGAAGATCCCCGTGCGCTGTAGGCTCGCGGGGTCAAGCAGTGCCTCGACGTACTCCGGCGGCTGCCCGTCGAAGAACGCAGGCACATCCGGCGCGCGGTAGGGCTGTTTGCGGCGGCGGGTGACGGCCGGTGACACGAGGCCGGTGCTATCCCCCCAGCGGCGTAGGATGTCCTTCTCCCGCAAACCGCGCAGCTTGCTGCGCGCGGGAAGCGCGGCCGCGAACTCGAACAGCCGATGGTCGAGATACGGAACGCGGGCTTCGACCCCGTGCGCCATCGCCATGCGATCGCCCTGCGAGCTGAGTAGATAGGACGAGACCAGCGTCGTCATCTCGAGATAGGCGGCCCGCCCCAGGGGCGACCAGGCCGCGAACCCGGCCGGCAGCCGGGCGCGCAACTCGGCCAGCGGGTCGAAGGGCCCGAGGCCGACCCGGAACTCGGCGGAATAGAAGTCCTTGATGAGGGCTGTCAGCTGAAACCGCGGGAGATGCGAAAACAGGGGATCGTCGGGCGAGCCAGCGCTCGTGAAGTAGCCGCGCCAGAACTCTCCCTTCCCCACACCGGGGGCAATCCCAGGATATAGCCCGTCGAGCAGGCGCGGGGGCACGCGCGATGCCGGCCGACGCCAACACAGCAGCCGGATGATCGCCTCTTTGAACAGGTCGTGCCCCAGGAAAACCTCGTCCGAGCCTTCCCCCGTGAGCACCACCTTGATGCCGCGCTCCCGGACCGCGCGGGACAGCAGGTACAACGGGGCCGGCGCCGTCCGGAGGACCGGTGTCTCGGTGTGCCGGATGACATCCGGGAACACGCGGGCGATATCGGCGCGCCCGATGCGCTGCACCGCGTGACGGCTCCGGACCTCGGCCGCGACGGCGCGCTGATCGGCGCTCTCATCCAGCGCCGGGTCCTCGAACGTCACCGAAAACGTCCGGAGCGCGTGCGGGGAGCCCGCCGCCGCAAGCGCGCACACAATGCTGGAATCGATGCCGCCGCTCAGGTACCCACCGACCGGCACGTCCGCCTGGAGGCGCAGGCGCACCGCCGAGCGCAGCAGTTCGTCCAGTGCATCGAGCGCATCCGCAGGCTCGGCCGACGTCTCGGCGTAATCGAGCGCGTAGTAGCGCCGCATCGTCAAACGCCCGTCCTGCCACCGCGCGCAGCAGCCGGGCTCGAGCGCGCGGATTCCCCGGAAGGGGGTACGAGGAGGACGTGCCGCCCAGAACGTGAAGACCTCGTCCAACCCTTCCGGGTCGAGCGCGCGCTCCACCTCACCGGTCGCCAGCAGGCCCTTCACCTCGGACGCGAAATAGAGATCGCCGTCGCGCTCCGTGTAGTACAACGGCAGAATGCCGAAGCGGTCCCGCGCGAGGAACACGGACCCCGCGCGACGGTCGTAGAGGGCGAACGCGAACTGGCCGTTCAAGCGCTCCAGCATCCGCTCGCCCCACTGCTCGTAGGCGTGCACCAGCACCTCGGTGTCGCTCCGGGTGCGGAACAGGTGCCCTCGCGCCTCCAGTTCGCCGCGCAGCGCGAGGTGGTTGAAGATCTCGCCGTTGTACACGAGCACGATGCGGCCGTCTTCGTTCGTCATGGGTTGCGCGCCGCGGGCCAGGTCGATCACGCTCAACCGGACGTTGGTGAGACCCACCCGGTCGTCCGCGTGCAGCCCGAAACCGTCCGGCCCGCGGTGTCGGATGGCGGCAGCCATCCGCTCCAGGAGCTCTGCGGAAACCCCGGTGGGCCGTCGACGCGCGATCCCGGCGATGCCGCACATCAGCTGTTCGCTCCGACGTCCGGCACCGGCGCGACCAGCAGGGAGGTGAGGTGGAGCGGACGCGTGACGGCGCGCTTGTGTTCGATCTCGCGATAGGCGCGCTCGATCTGCTCCAGCCGATACCCCAGGTCGGCGGCCACCGCGGCCGCGCTGCGCCCTTCGTTCCGTGCCTGCAGCACCACGTCCAGCGTGCCCAGCGGCATCGAGAAAAAGAACTCCTCCTGCGTCTGCGGCAGCGAGTAGGTATCGCTGGTGGGCGTGCGCGCCCGGATGGTCACCGGCACGCCGAGCGACTCGGCGAGCTGGTACACCTGGCTCTTGTACAGGTGCGCGATCGGCTTCACGTCCGCGAGCCCGTCCCCGCCCTTCACGAAGAACCCCTGGTCGTATTCCAGCCGGTTGGGGGTCCCCAGGACCGCGTAGTTCAGCCGGTCGGCGTGATGGTACGCGAGCATCGTCCGAATGCGCTGCTTGAAGTTCGTCGCGGCCACGATCTCGCGCAGCTCGCGTGCGGGGAGCCGGACTTTGCGCAGCGCCTGCCCCGGTGCCTGCACCGCAATGGAACACACGTTGAGCCGGTCGGAATCGAGGCCGCCCCCTTCGAGCACCAGCTTGGAGCGCCAGCCCGGACCATACTCGGGGACGAGGCGGCGAACGGCGGCGTCCCGCCGCTCGTAACATCCGCACGCCTCGAGGAGGGCGGTGACGTCTTCGACCACGAACTCGATCGCGAGGCGCCCCGCCCAGTCGCTGGCCAGCGCAAGGCTTTGAGCGTCCGATTCCCGCTCCGGCAGGCCCAGACCCAGGACATGCCCCGGTCCGACGGCCTCCACGGCGAGCGCCGCGCACACCGAGCTGTCCACACCGCCGCTCATGGCGACGACGATCCCGCCACGCCGCAGCGTCTCGCCGACCTGAACCCGAAGCATCGCCGCGATCCGCCGCGTTTCGACAGCCGCGTCGAGCTCCAGCCGGTCTACTATCGTGGTGGACACAGCACCTCGCGTGCTCAAGGAAACGCACGTCTCTGCCTCGCCGCACCTCCGGTTGCAAAGTTCGAGCCCTCGGAGTGACATCGGCGCGGGGGCCGACGGCGGTGCTCGCGACATCACCTATCGGACGCCGCGGCAATAGCTTCCGAGGGGCAGCGCCGTTTCCGGTGAGCACTCCTGTCGCGCCCGCGCCACACGCGCCACGCCGCTGTTTGCGGTCCACGCGCACCGAGACGCATCCGACATGCTGGTTCCTGGTACGCTGGTTCCAATCCTGCGATAAAGTCATTCACGCGGAGTGCTTCCTTGTCGTTCGATGGTTCCGGAGCACCCGGCAGGTCGGTCTCGCCGCTGAACGCGGCGCTCAGGTTGTGGCGCAGCGCGCGGCCGCGGCGTTCTTCGGTGCGCTCGCCGCAGGCGCGATCGCCGTCGTGGTGAACGAGACGCTCCGCCCGCGCCAGATCGAGCACGTGCTCTCCCACGCGCGGGCCCGTTGTCTGATCACGACCGGCGAGCTGCTCGCGCGGCAACCCCGCCGGCTCTCGACCGACGCTCGACCGAGGCAGACCGAATTCGGGCCGCTCGTGGGTCACGAATAGCCGCTTGATGTCCTGTTCGTGATCGAGCGGACTGACCGCGGTACTCGCAAAATCCAAAAATCCCTCCTGAACGCGTCCGATGCGCCGCGCCCGTCATGAGGAAACACATGTTGCTTCTCTGCCACAATCACCCAGGCGCCCCAGACCTTCGGCAGCGCTGGCCGGATTCCTGCAACGGGCAAGACCCGGGCGCAACGGAGCGGACTGGACATGCGATTCTTGGTTACCGGCGGAGCGGGCTTCATCGGCTCGCACTTGGTGGAACAGCTTGTCGCTGGCGGGCACGATGTCGTCGTCTTGGACGACTTCTCGACGGGGCGGCGCGAGAACCTCGCCGCCGTCGCAGACCGTATCCGTCTCATTGAAGGCAGCATCACGGATGCCGCCGTCTGCCGGCGTGCGATGGCGGACGTGGACTGCGTCCTACACCAGGCCGCCGTCACGTCGGTCCAGGGCTCGGTGGCCGAGCCCACGGCCACGCACCAGGTGAACGCGACGGGGACGCTCAGCGTTCTGGTCGCAGCCCGCGACGCGCGCGTGCGGCGTGTGGTCTACGCCGGCTCCACGTCAGCCTATGGGAATCCCGCCACGCTGCCGAACTCCGAAGATCACGTCACCCGCCCGTTGTCGCCGTATGCCGCCTCCAAGCTCGCAGGCGAGCAGTATTGCTCGGCGTTCCACGCGACCTACGGGCTCGAAACCGTGGTCCTGCGGTACTTCAACGTGTTCGGGCCACGCCAGGATCCGAACTCGCAGTACGCGGCTGTCGTGCCGCAGTTCATTGCCGCGGCGCTGGAGGCTGAGCCGCCGACGATCTACGGTGACGGCAACCAGACCCGCGATTTCGTCTACATCGCGAACGTGGTTCATGCAAACATCCTCGCCGCGCGTGCGCCCGCCGCGCGCGTCGCCGGCCAGGTGTTCAACGTCGGGTGCGCCCAGAGCGTGAGCATCAACGATCTGTGGGACCGGATCCAAACACTCACGGGCGCGCCGGTCTTGCCGAGGCACGTGGAGGGGCGGTCCGGTGAAGTCAGGAACTCGCTCGCGTCGATCGACAAGGCACGCGAGCTCGTCGGCTACGAACCAGTGGTCGATTTCGACGAGGGTCTGCGGCAGACCGTCGCGTACTACCGCGCGGACCGTCGGGAGCGGCGGCGCGTGCGCGCGGCCTGAGGCGCGTCGGGCGGTTCAGCCCGCCGCCACGCGGTCCAACATTTCGCGCAGCTCGTCCAGGCTGAAGGGCTTCCGCAGCACCGGCCGGTCGGCCCGCTCCAGCGCGTCGCGGGTCTGGGTTGAAATGGAGTCGCCGGTCGTGAACACGATGCGCCGCTCGCGCCCCTGTCCTTCCGTCCGCAGTCGATCGAACAAGTCGAACCCTGTATGGGCTTCGTCCAGGTGCACGTCCACCAGGAGCGCATCGTAGCGCGCGTCCGGCTGGGCGAGACACTCGGTCGCCTCGACGAACCGACCGACCGTCGTCACGTCGTGACCGAGTCGCTTGGCCAAGAGCGCCATGGCGCGGCGCACCGCCTCCTCGTCCTCCACCACGAGCACCGAGAGTCGCCGTGCGGCCGACCGGGCCGCAGCTTGCGCCGCCGCGTCGGCGCTGCCGGCGTCCACTGGGAGCTCGAACGAGAGCCGGGCGCCGCCCCCTTCGACGTTCTGCATCCACATACGACCTCCCATCCCCCGCACGAGCCCGAAGCTGATGGCCAGGCCCAGCCCGGTGCCGTGCTCCGCCTTGGTCGAGAAGAACGGCTCGAACACACGGTCCAGGATCTCGGGCGGCACGCCCGGCCCCGTGTCGTCGACCGTCAGCAGGACATGGTGGTCGCTCGACCGAGCGGTGACGGCGATCTGGCCGGGGCGACCCGTGCTTTCGATCGCCTGTCGAGCGTTGACGACCGCATTGAGCATGACCTGCTGCAGCTCCTGCGGGTCGCCCGCGACGGCGGGGACGTCGTTCGAGATCGAGATGGTCGCACGGATGCGCGCTTTCTTGAGTGCGCTGCGCTGCAGCGCGAGCACCCGCTCGGCAATTTCGCCGAGATCGACGGCGGTCTGCATCCGCGGCCGCTGGCGCGCGAAGTCGAGCAAGGTCTGGACGATGCGACCGGCGCGCATCGCCTCGCTCCGGATCACTTCGGCGCTTTCCTCCACGTCGGCCTGATGCGGATCCAGCGCGAGCGCTTCGCCGAAAGCCGCGATCGCGGCGAGCGGATTGTTGAGCTCGTGCGCCACCCCCGAGACGAGGGCGCCGAGCTGGGACAGCCGGTCGGCCTGAAGCAGCCGCTGCTGTAACAGGATCTCGCGCGACACGTCCAGCGCCAGGAACAGGAGCTTCGGCGCCGCGCGTACCGGATCGACGTTCACGACCACGGCCCGCACCTCCCGCGCCGGCTCGCCCGCGAATTCTAGCGTGAGCGCTACGTCCTGCCGCCGGGTGACGGCGTGGCGCAGCGCGGCGGCGAGCATGCCCTGCTGGGAGGACGGAGCCCACTCCGCCAGCGCGCGGCCGCGCAGCGCCGCCGCGTCCGCCCCACCCAAAAGCTTCGCACCCTCGGGGTTCGTATCGAGGATCTGACCGTCCGGGGTGAGCACCAAGCCGGGCGTGGGCAGTGAGCTGAAGAGCTGCAGATACAGCCGCCGCTCTCCTTCGAGCGCGCTCAGGAGCTGCGCCGCGCGCGACTCGGGCGCCAACTGCTCGTGCACCGGCCGGAAGGCCAGGGTGAGATGATCCCCCGGCCCGCGGCTGACCCGGGTCTCGAGCACGGTCCCCGGGGACTCGGGCGCCCCCGCGGGCGCCAGAAACGTGCGGGGCTTGCCGTCGGCGAACACTTCTCCGAACACGCGCTCGAGCTCGGTACCCTTCGCCGCCGGAAACGCGGTCCAGATGCTCCGACCCAGCACCCGCTCCGCCGGCACCGCGATGATCCGGGCGGCCGCCGCCGACCACTCGGCGATCGTCCAATCGGGCGCCATCGCCGCCACCCCGACGTCGAGGCTGTCGAGCAGCTCTTTCGCTTCCATGCATGCGCTCCCGCGAGACACAGCGCCCCGTTGGCCTGATCGCGGGCGCAACGGGGCCGGGTGAGTTTCCACGAAACGATTGTCGTTCGCTGGTACTAGGGTGGGTGAACGCCCGTTCCGCTGTCAAGCGGCGAGGGGCGATGCGTCGACGCAACAGTGCGGCAAGGGCCGGGCCGCTAGACCCGCCGCACCTTCCAGCGCCCGCGACGGAAGATCACGCCGCTCACCACGGCGACGGTCGAAAACGCGATCGTGACCGCCAGAGCCACGCCGCGGGGCCCGAGTCCCGCGTGGCGCGCCAGCAGGTACGCCAGCGGGATCTCCCACAGCCAGAAGCATCCCAAGTTGATCCACGTAGGCGTCCACGTGTCGCCCGCGCCGTTGAACGACTGTGTGATCACCATCCCGTACGCATAGAACAGGAACCCATAGCTGATGGTGCGCAGGCACAGCTCGGCGATCGGGGCCACCGCGGGGTCGCGCGTGAACACGCTGACGATCGGTCCGGCGAGCGCCACGAACAGCGCTCCCACGCTACCGAGGAACAGCATGTTGTAGAACCCCGCGAGCCACACGGCCCGTTCGGCGCGGTCCGGGTTCCCGGCGCCCAACCCCTGCCCCACGAGCGTGGCCGCTGCATTGGCGAGTCCCCACGAGGGCAGGAGCGCGAATACGATGATCCGAATCGCGATCGTATACCCGGCGACGGCGTCCGAGCCGAAGCTCGAGACGATCCGCACCAGACCGATCCAGCTCGCGGTCCCGATCAACACCTGTAGGGTGCCCGTACCTGAGAGCCGGAGCATCGTCCGCATCACGGCGGGTTGGAGCTTGAGCTGGGCGCGCCGGATGGCGACGCGACCGTCGCCGCGCCACAGCCGGTACAGCTGGTACAGCACTCCGGTGCCGCGCCCGATGGTGGTCGCGATGGCCGCGCCCGTGACGCCCAGCCGCGGGAACGGGCCCACGCCGAAAATCAGGCAGGGCCCGAGCACGATATTGATACCGTTGGCGAGCCACAGGACGCGCATCGCGATTGCCGCATCGCCGGCGCCGCGGAACATCGCGTTGATCAGGAACAAGAGCAGGATCACGACGTTCCCGCCGAGCATCACGCGCGCGTAATTGGACCCGAGGGCTTGCACCGCTGGGCTCGCGCCCATCACAGCGAGCAGGCGGGGCGCGAGCGCTACGCCGATCACCCCGATTACGACCGCCGCGAGGAGCCCGAGCGCGATGCCCTGCACCGCCGCTTCGGCAGCCCCTTCGGGGTTCCGCTCGCCGATGCGACGGGCCACCATGGCCGTTACGCCGATGGACAGCCCCATCGCGGCGGTGTAAATGAGGGTGAGGAGCGACTCCGTAAGCCCGACCGTGGCGACGGCGTCCGGTCCCAGGTGGGCGACCCAGAACACGTCCCACACGGCGAACACCGATTCCATGATCATTTCGGCGACCATGGGAATCGCGAGCAGCACGATCGCTCGGCCGAGCGGGCCGGACGTGTAGTCGTGGTGCGAGCCGCGGAGCGCCTCGCGCACCGTGGCCCACCAGCCGCCGGCCGCCGGCTCCGCCGTCACGACGGCTTGGTGCGGTCCAGCTGAGGCTGCACGTACTTGATGTAGCAGTCGGGACAGATGCCGTGACTCAACAGCTGCTCGAAGTGCTCCTCGATATACTTCTCGAGCGGCTCCCACTCCTCTTTGTCATTCCGAATCCGCTTGCAGTACGAGCAGATCGGAAGCAGTACCTCGAGCTGCTCGATCTCCTTGCGGAGGCCCAAGATGCGCTCCGCCACCTTGAGCCGGGCGCGCAGCTCGTCGGGGTCCACGGGCTTGGCGATGAAGTCGTCCGCCCCGGCTTCCATCCCCGCCAGGTACTGCTGCTTGCCACCGCGCGAGGTCACCAGGATGAAGTAGACGTACGGCTCGCGCGTGCGGGCCCGGATGCGGCGGCATAGCTCGGGCCCGTCCATCTCGGGCATGTACCAGTCGGAGATCACGATAGGAACGCGGGCCAGCTGCAGCAGCTCCCACGCCTCGCGGCCGTTGGGCGCGTTCTGCACGTCGTAGCCGGCCGCCTTTGCGAGCGCGCCCAGCTGGGCACTCGCCACGGGATCGTCGTCCACGACCATCACCGATATCAGGTTAGGCATCCCCGCCGCCTTTCGTCGCCGTCCGAAGATAGTCGAGCGCCGCCTGCGCCTCACCGCGTACGTGCTCAAGTTTGTCACGCGCACCGGCCAAGTCGCCACCGTATGCTGCGCGCTCCATCTCCTCGAGCAGGGCGGCCAGGTGTCCGGCGCCGATCGTCCCCGCGGCCGACTTGAAGGCATGCGCCGCGCGCTGCAGCGGCTCGGCGTCGGTGCCGCCTGCCGCGGCCACGAGCGCGTCGAGGCGCTGCGGCAGGGTGGCGACGAAGGTCTCGAGGATCCCGTCCACCGCGTCGGCTGCTCCCGCTTCCTCCATGGTGCGACGGAAGGCCGCGAGGTCAACCGCAGGTGACCGCGCGGCGGCCGCGTCGACCGGCTGGGCGCCCCGCCCTTCGACGGCGGCGAACAGGTCGTGGGCTTTGAACGGCTTCGCGAGATACCCACTCATCCCGCGCGCCAGGCAGCGCTCGCGCTCCCCGCTCAGCGCATGGGCCGTGAGGGCGATGATCCGAAGCGTCCGTCCCTGCGGCAGGCCGCGGATCATCTCCGTCGCCTCGAACCCGTCCATCTCGGGCATTTGGATGTCCATGAGGATGACGTCGTAGGGCTCTCGAGCGACCGCGTCCACCGCTTCGCGACCGTTGCTCGCGACGTCCACGTGGTGTCCGCGCTTCAAGAGCATGGCGGTCGCCACCTGCTGGTTCACCGGGTTGTCTTCGGCCAGCAGGACCCGCAGCGCGTGGCGCGACTCGGCGATCGAGTGGCGGGTGACGAGGTCGGCCGCGCCCGGAGCCGACGCGGTGCCGGCCAGCACCGTACCCACGGCTTCCACCAGATCCGCCCGCGCGATGG
>WNGH01002098.1_pt1 | contig 25030 bp, 23 predicted proteins | sample 5400631 | NCBI WGS metagenome assembly WNGH01 (sample SAMN13153373, study PRJNA577476) | soil metagenome | isolation source: 115 cm soil or saprolite under Garry oak tree replicate 1 | place: USA:California | collected 2016-06-15
CTGCTGGGCCATCTGCTGGAGCGCGGTGTGCGCACGCCGGTCGCCGTGATGACGGGGCAGCGGATCACGCCGGAGCTCGCCGAGCAGCTGCAGCGCTTCGGCATCGCGGCGACGTTCACGAAGCCGGTGGAGCTGTCCGCGCTCGCCGACGAATTGCAGCGCTCGCTCAGCCCCACGACGGTGGGGCGCATCACGGGTGTCACGCTGTTCGGGTTCCTGCAGCTGCTCGAGGTGGAGCGCAAGACCGCGCTGATCGTGGTGCACTCAGGCAACGAGGAGGGGCGGCTGTATTTCGACAGCGGCGCCCTGGTGCATGCCGAGACCCGGCGGCTCAGGGGCCTGGCGGCGGTGAACGAAGTGGTGAGCTGGCCCGATCCCCGCCTCGAGATCTTCTACCGGCGCACGGCGCGCGATCGCACCATCGACCAACCGCTGCAGCAGGTATTGATGGACGCGGCGCGGCTGTTGGACGAGCGCGGGCGCGGGCTCGAGCGGGCAGACGAGGGCCGGCCGGTCGCGCCGCAGCGCCCGGACCTGCAGGAGGCGCTCGACGAGGCGATGGAGATCGACGGTGCGCTCGGCGTGGCGCTGGTGGACGGCGGGAGCGGCATGAGCCTCGGCGTGGCGGGCGGGAGCGCCGGGTTGAACGTGGAGCTCGCGGCTGCGGGCGCCGCCGACTTCGTGCGGGCCAAGCAACGCGTGATGGCCGCTCTCGGTACGCAGGACACGCTCGAGGACGTGATGATCACGCTGGGGAAGCAGTATCACCTGATCCGGTTCGTGGGGCCGGAGCTGAAAGTATTTCTCTATCTCGTGCTCGACCGCGAGGGAGCCAACCTGGGGATGGCGCGGCACCGGTTGGCGGCGATCGGGCGGGGGATCAAGTTGTAGCCTGGACCTCAGCCCATGGTCAGCCGTGCGGGAGCGCGGCCACGGCATGGCGCCAGACCTCTGGGTCCCCGAGGCGGACAGCGGCGTCGACCCCGACGTTCTCGATGAGTAGGCCGAGCATCGTGAGCCGCTCCTCATCCGTGAGAAAGAGCTTACCGCCCCACATCTCGATCTTCTCTGGCGTGAGAGCCCACCGAGCCGGAGCTTCCGAAGCGGTCCAGGCGCGGCCTTGGCGGCGAATGTCCCAGGACATCGATTGCCCCCGAGGGTCACCGGAGCGCGCTGATGACAATCACGGCCAGGACGAGCACCATCACCCAGCAGAATGCGGCGAGCTTGATGATCTCGATCGAGAGCTCCGCGAAGTGCTTTCCGAGGAAGTGGTCGAGGCGCTCGTAGTCCTGCTCCGTGAGCCGTCGGGTAGGCTCGACAAGCAGGGTAAGGGAGCTGTCGAAAGCCTGCATTTCAGGTCTCCGGGGCCAAGGGTCGGGCGCAATATGGGGGAGCGCTTTGTCGCGGGCATAGAGCAAAAAAACGCGTGACGCCGGCGCGGACGATGTCCTGGGCGAGCGTCCCGGACGCGGGGACCCTATCGGCGGAGCAGCAGGCTGATCACCCCGGCGCCTGTGCCGATCACGGCCAGCGCCGTGGGCGCCCAGAACGCGTACATCCACTTAAGGCCGCTCTTCACGTCGGCAAGCCCAGTCACCAGTTCGAGTCTTAGCTCAGCGATGCGCTGCTCCCATTTCACGTCGAGCTCCGCGAAGCGCCGGTCCCAGTTAGCCTCCTGCTCGGCCAACCGCTGCTCGAGCTTCGCATCGAACCGTGCGAAGTTGAGCTCGTTCAGTTCTCGAAGATCGGCTCGGTACGTAGCGTCCACGGCGTTGAACCAATCCACCAGCTCATTGGCGACATCTTCGCCGAGCTTGTCGTAGACAGCTCATTGGCGACATCTTCGCCGAGCTTGTCGTAGACCTTCTGTGAGAGTTTCGCGGTGACCGGCACGACGCCTCCAGGTGGAGCCATCCGGTCGCCAATCTCAATGTAGGCTCGGCGCGGTGCATAGGCAAAACAGTGCCGACATTAGCCTTCTTGCGCAGATCGACCGCTTACCTGGAGTTGCCCGCTGCTCCGACTCATGACACGCGTCGCGTACTTTGCGACGGGGCGGACCAGGTACTTCACGACCAGGCGCAACGGGCGGAGCACGTAGTAGAGGGGATAGAGTCGCTCGGGCAGGCGTACCAACTCCCAGTCACCCGGTCCGGGGATGAAGATGAGGACACGCAGCATCCGGATCCGATCGCGCCACCCGTCGCGCACACGGAACTGAAACCGCCGCAACTCCCACACGGCCGGCTCTTGGGGCGGGTCCGCCGAGAGCCGCGCGCGAACCTCGCTCGCGAGCGAGCATACGATCGCGTCGGATCGCGCTCGTCGGATGACGGCTTGCGGGACCGGGGCGTCACACAGCTCTGCGGCGAGCAGCACGCCGAGCAGCAGCATCCGTAGAGCGCCGCGGCTGTGAGCGTCGGCGACGATGGCTGTCCAGTCGCTGTTCGTTTTGAGGCGGACGAGCTGCGCCACGTCGCGGATCCAGGAGAGCCGCACCCAGCCGTGCTTCGCGCCGTGGGCGCAGAGGAGCAGCAGCTGGTCGTCGCGCGCGACCGTTGGCACGAGCCGGCCGCCGAGCGGTAGGAACTCGACCCGTGACCGAACGCGGTCGGGGTCGATGGGGAAGGGGAAGTGGCTGGGCGCGAGGTCCCAGTGCACCTCGACGATCACGCCGTCATCGCGGGTGAAGCGGTAGTGGCGCTGGGTCTCAAGAAGGCGGGCGCCGCAGGGCGTGGTGAGGAGCGCCGGTGGCCGGTATCCGCGGCCGATGAGGACTTCAGCCGCCCGCCCGATGTCGCCCGGCCGGATCAGGAAGTCGAGGTCGTGGTACTGCCGGAGCGCCAGGTTGCCGTACAGTTGCACCGCCAACATGGGCCCTTTGAAAGGCACGGCGAAAATACCGGCCGTCTCCAGTTGACCCTGTACGGCGAGCAGCTCCTGCGTTAGGCGCAGGTTCCGGCGGACGACGGCTTCTGCGGTCACTGAGTGCCCAGGACGATCATCGTGTCAACGCCTGGAAGCGTGGGAGCGAGTTGCGTGAGCTCTTCCACCGGCCCGAGTCGCTCCAGCTTGGGCGTTTCATATGGCTTGGGGCCGAGATCCTTCGGATCTGGCGATGGTTTGTGTTCCCCACTCATACATGGCTCCTCGCGTTCGAGAGAAGTGATGCCGCACCCCGGTGCCGGTGCAGCGCGAGCGATGAAACGAACAACTCCAGCTGTTCAAGCCCGTGGGCTTCTCCATGTTCGAGGCTTCGGAACGGGCGAAACCATTCGGCTCGCACAATCGGGCGCAAACCTTCGGGGAGCGCGTGGGCACACGCGTGCTGCGCGCCCATGAAATCGGAGCCCAATCGCCCTCTATCGGCACGCCCGAGGTTCACGGCAGGAACGTCATGCCTCAGGGCCGTGCGCAGCAGTTTCTTCGGCCCGGGCCCCACGAGCTCCGCCGGGTGGCACTGGAATGCCAGTTCGAGCACCTCGCGATTGAAGAAGGGGAAGGAGCGCCGGACGCCGAGGGTGCTGGCGGCCTCCCAGTTCATCGCCAGAAACCCGTCCGCTTCGGCTCGCAGCGCGAGATAGCCGTGGGGCCGGTCGTCGCGGGCCGCGTCGCGCCGCCGCCGCTCCAGCCAGTCGCGATATTCGATCCGGAGCTCCGGCAGCACGAACGCCGGGAGGTCGGCCGGGAAAGGAAGGCCAGGGCGCTGCGTGAGGCGTTGGAGATAGTGCTTCACCCACCGCAGCACGTCCCGCCGGCCAAAGGGCAGCCGGCCGAGTCCGCGGATCAGGGCCGCGAGCGAGGTGGCGGCCGCCCAGTCGGGCAGCGTGAAGGCCGAGCCGCACACCTCGTCCGCGAACTCACCCCCGAACAGCACCCGCACGGGCGCTTCGCGCAGGATCCCGGGCAGCGCACACAGGGCCGGGTGCACGATGTGAAACGCGAGGCGCGGAGCTGACCGTAGCAGCCCGAGCCTTCCTCTGGTTCGGGCGCCAGGCTCCAGGTCCAGATGGGGCGGCCCACAACCCTCGTAGCGAGCGCCGCGAGGGATGAGGAATCCACGCCACCGCTCAACGTGAGCAGGTTGCCGTCCTGAGGGTCGAGGTCTCGCGCCAGGTTTTCGATGAGGAGTGCACGCAGCCGCTCGGCGTGCTCCGTGGTGCGCTGGGGCGTCGGGCGCTCAAGGCGCGACGGGCGCGGATCCCAGTACTGGCGCACGCGTGGAGCGTCGGGTGGGTCGAGGCGGGCGAAGCAACCGCGGCCGAGGATGCTCACGCCTGCGATGAACGTCCTGTGGTCGGGAAACACGCCGTGGCCGGTCGTCCACACCGCGTTGATGAGCGGGTCGAGGCGCGGCTCGTCCGGCAGATGATGTACGAGGTCGGTCAGCCGCGTCGCGACGCATGCGCGCCGCCCCGCCTGCCACAGGTAGAAGGGCACCAGGCCCCCGCATGAGCGGACCACGGTGGCGGCCCCGTCGGGATGGAAGCGGATGAATCCGAAATCTCCGGAGAGGGCGGCGAGGCCCTCCGGCCGGGAATCGACCATGGAAGCGGCCCGCTCCGCCGGCCCGACGGCGAACCGGCCCTCCGCGAACGCCAACCCGCGCCGTCGGGTCGCCTCGCCGTCGACGTCGCCCCCGGGAAGCGGTGCTATCGCGGCGATCCAGGCAGGCGCGGGCCGCCACACCTCGTCAAACTCCCCGCCTGACGCGAGATCCGCCGCCACGCGCTCGAGCGCAAGCGGGTCGGGGTCGTGCAGCGCGAGCAGGTTCGCGAGCGGTGGTAGGCTCACACGGCGATCCTCGCGTGCGTGCGGTCGAGACCCACGGCCTCGCACAGCGTGGCGGCCAGCTCCGGCGCGAAGGGCGGTCCCCAGGGAACCCGCGCCTCGAATACCGGAACCACTCGTGCAACGCGAGCTAGGCCGTCGAACTGCCGGCGGCGCAGTTCCTCGTCCTGCAAGCCGGTAACCCGCGGAGACCGCAGCAGCGCGAGCAGCGCCTGCGGCGGGCTCAGCCGCTCGACCGAGAGCGTCCTCTGAACACGGTCCGGTCGGGGAATGACGATGGCCACGAGTGCGGGCTGGGTGCCGAGCGGAGGGGCGCGAAGCCGCACCGCAATCCTGGCGTCGACGGTCCGCTCGACGGCGCTGGCGCTGAGAGACGCGACCAGCGCAGCGGCGTTTGGCCTCAGCCGCACCTGTGGCGGCCCCGCCAAGCAGCGAAATTCACCATCAATCTCCTGGAACCGCAGCAGGTCGTCCGTCACGAAGGTCGCGCCACTCGCGCAGAGCAACGCCGCGAGCGTCGACTTCCCGCAGCCGGCTCCGGCCGCGAACGCGACCGCAGATCCGTCGACTGCCACGGCACTGGCGTGCAGCGGGCACTCGCCCGCAACGGTGAGCAGGAAGGCGACGGCGTTTCCAGCGAGAATGAGCGGGAGCATCCGTGGATCGGCGCCGCGCGCGAGACGCACGCACATGACGCGGCGGTTCGCCTGGAGCGCCACATCGCACACGTCCTCGTACCGGAGCAAGAAGTCGCCGCTCGGCGTTTCGACGTGTGTGTAGCCGCTTCGAACGCCCAGGACGAGCTGCGCGACGATACGGCCGATGGGCGGATCGGGGGATCCGGTGAGCGTCTCGCCAGCGCGGATCTCGACGTCCGCTTCGGCGGCCAGACTCGCTCGGGCGGCGAGCGGGATCTCCGAGCGCATCCTCAACCCGTATAGCTCGTAGGTGCGTGAGCGCTGCGCGTCTGTCAATTTTCCTCCAACGCCGGCAGAGGAGTGAGCGCCGGCGCCCCCCCCGCCCCTACCACCGGGAACCCGTCGCACTCCACCCACGCGTGTGCCACAAACGAGCCTGAGACTTGGCGCGCGACCCCGATTCGCAGCCTCGCCGGTCGCCCGCTGCGGCGCAACAACACCAGTCCAGCCAGCGCCTCGGCCAAGCAGTTCCTCCCGCCGGGCAGCCGTCGGGCTGCTGCCGCGAGCGCCCAAGCGAGGCGCTCGACGCTGAGCTGCGCGGTTGAGCGGCGGCTCGCCGCGAGCCACCGGGCGAACCGCCGTGCCGTCGCGAACGACCAGACCCGAAGCGCGACTGTCACCAGCGCCAGCACGACGACTGCTTCCAGCACCAGCCACCGCTCGGCTGGCGCGAGGGCGAGGAATCTACGCAGCGTCCGCAGCATGGACTTCGATCAGCCGCTCAGCGGCGAGCTGCCCCAGCAGTCCGGTCAGGTCGCGCTCCAGGCGTTCGGGCGCGACGTCGTATTCGGCCAGGAGCGTGTCGCGGAGGTGATCGACGCGGATCGGTTGCTGCAGCAGCGCCCAGATCCGCGCGCCGACCGGGTTTAGGCCGTAGTAGATGCCGGAGCCCAGGTGGAGGATCGCGGCTTCGCCGGCGAGGTCGCAGGACACCTGGTCCCGGGCCGGCGCGACAACCGACGTGAGCCGGACGATACCGTCTTGCGGCACTCTAGCGGGTCGGGCAGGCGCGGATATATTCACCGCTTCCTTCGGTCGCTGCCGCAAGCCCTTGAGCGGGCAGCGATTGGCTGTTCGGTGGCCACGCAGGTCCGACCAGCAGCGCCCGCTCGTCCGAGCTTTCTGTCGCAGCCCCTAGGGACATTTGCACTGCGCATCCGGCCCTGCCGCTCCTTCACGCCCGGGAGACTGCATCGTCGTGGAATCCGTGCCTCGCAAGGTCAGCAACGCGTCGGCGCCGCATCTGCGGCCGCCGCTCGTTGCTCCCGCCGCCCCCCTTGCGGCGGACGAGCTGGCGCTGCTGGCGCGCGACACCCCCGCGCGCGTGCGACTCGGCCTGCAGCAGCGGGCGTCCACGAACATCCGCCGTCACCTGCTGCGCGCGGTGCGCCGTTTCGCCGCGCTGGTCGTCGCCGACCTGGCGTCGTTCTACGTGATGCGCGTGGTGCTGCGGGCGGTGCGGGACGGCGCCGTGCTGGGGTACGGCCTCGCAGGCGACGTGCGGGCGGTCCTGCCCTCGGGGATTCTCAACGGCTGGCAGTACGCGGTCGCGCTGTTCGTGGGACTGGTCATCACGGGCAGCTACGGCCCGGGCGACCGGCGGCGTGACCCACGGCGGCTGTTCTTCGCGTGCGCGCTCGCGACCGCGCTGCCCCTGTGGATGACGATTTGGACGCGGGGGCTCGAGCCGGTGCTGGTGCAGTACGCGCTGACCGTGGTGCTGGTGTGGGCGGGGCTCCTGGGCGAGCGGACGACCGTGGATCGGCTGGTGGCGTGGATCCGGCCGCCGGCGCGCGACCGGTTGGACACGATATTCGCGGGTCCGGGCGCGGAGTGCTTGAGCGCGATGGAGAGCCCGGCATTCACGTCGGGCGCCGAGTATCGCCCCATCGGGTTCGTGGACAGTCGCCGACCGCCGACGCCGGGGGCACTCGGCCACATCGGTGATTTCTCCATGTTGCTTGCGGCGTCAGGCGCGCACGTCGTCGTGGTGTGCGGGTACCTGAGCGACAAGCAGTTCCACGAACTCGTGGATACCGCGCTGGCGGGCGGCTGTCAGGTGCTCTCCGTTCCGCGATCCGTGAAGATTGCCGGGGTGCATCCCACGACGGTGTGGCGCCGCGGCCAGCCGCTGGTGGAGCTGACGGCGCCGAGTCTCAAGGGGTGGCAGATGGCGGTGAAGCGAGTCGTGGATCTGGTGGGCTCGGTTGTCGGCCTCGTGGTTCTTAGTCCTGTGTTTGCGGTGGTCGCAGCGCTCGTAAAGCTCGAGTCTCCCGGACCGGCGTTCTTCACGCAGGAGCGCGTGGGCCGCGGCGGCCGGTGGTTTCGGATCATCAAGTTCCGGACGATGGTGGACGGGGCCGAGCGGCATCGCGACGAGCTACTGTCGCAGAGCCTGTACCGGGATGCGCGGCTGTTCAAACTGTCGAGCGATCCTCGGACGACGCGCCTGGGGCGTTGGTTGCGGGGCACGAGTCTCGACGAGTTGCCGCAGCTGGTGAACGTGCTGCGGGGTGAGATGTCGCTGGTGGGCCCGCGGCCGCCCCTTCCTTCAGAGGTTGCCTTGTATGAGGCTCATCACTACGCGCGGTTCGACGTGAAGCCGGGGATGACGGGGCCGTGGCAGGTTAGCGGCCGTAACGAGATCGTCAACTTCGAGGACGTGGTGCGAATCGAAACGGATTACGTTCGTCGGTGGAGTCTGTCTTCTGACATCCGCATCCTCTTCGCGACGGTGCCAGCTGTGGTGAGGATGCGCGGCGCCCATTAGAAGGTGGCCTCAAGGCGCGGCCTATCCGTCTCCGTCCCGTCCCCCAAAGTTCTCTCGGTCGTCGGGACGCGGCCGAATTTCATCAAGCTGGCTCCGGTCGCCCGTGCACTAGCGCTCCGACGAAATGTGACGCATGTCGTCGTCCACACTGGACAGCACTATGACCCGGAGATGTCAGACTCCTTCTTCAAGGACCTTACCCTGCCGACGCCACACTTCAATCTCGACGTGGGTTCGGGGACTCATGCGTGGCAGACGGCGGGAGTCATGCAGCGGTTTGAGCCGCTCTGCCTTCAGCTTCGCGCCGATTGCGCAGCGGTGACTGGACCATGCCCGAGGAGATCAATCGCGTCGTGACAGACCGGCTGGCTCGTCTCCTCTTCGCTCCTTCACGCGACGCGGTGCATCACCTGCACCTGGAGGGAGTCTCTGCCGAGCGCGTTCACATGGTTGGGAACGTGATGATCGACTCTTTGATCTGGAGCACGGCAGCGGCAGATCGATTGCACGCACCAGCGCGGCACGGGGTGGCTGATCAACCCTACGCCGTCGTGACGCTTCACCGTCCAGCAAACGTCGACAGTGAACCGGTCCTGCGAGAGTTGCTCGAGACCTTCGTGGAGCTCGGCCGCCACATGCCTGTGCTGTTTCCGGTTCATCCGCGGACTCGTGCTCGGCTCGATAGGGTGTCCACCAATGGCTGCCTGAGACTTCTTCCCCCGGTTTCCTACCTCGAGATGCTAAGCCTGGTGCGTCACGCTTCCATCGTGATAACGGATTCGGGCGGCCTACAGGAAGAGACCAGTTACCTAGGCGTCCCCTGCGTGACCGTACGCCCGAATACCGAGCGCCCTATCACTGTCACGCACGGCACGAACCGGCTTTCACCCCCCGAAAGAGCCGCGTTGCTCGACATGGTCGATGAGGCCCTGGCTCATGGCATCCGTCCAAGGTCGATCGAACGGTGGGATGGTAAGGCGGCGGAGCGCATCGCTGACGTCTTATGCAACGGTGCCAGGTTCGAGTGATGGGGGCGAGCATGAACGCAAACCCGCGTCCGCAGGCGCCAGCTGGACGACTCATTGACGCTGCTCCCCACGGGGTGGTGGTTGCAACGGGTGTGGCGACTCGAGCGGCCCGAAAGATCGCTAAGACTCTGCACGACGCCCGCCTTGGTCTCGGGGCAGCTGTCGGTGCTGGCGTTGCAATCGTTGCGCTCGCTGCATGGTTTATCCAGACTCGCAACCCCGCGAACTACTTCTTTCCGATGTGGAGCCATGGCGTGGTGCTCCGGTATGCCATCATGGAAGCGGGGAAGCTGGTCCTTGCCTATGCCACTATCGGGTCGGTAGTCGGCCTTTGGGTGGCGCTTTCTGGTCCAGCACGGAGGATTGACGCCGTACCCAGCACTACATCGAGGTTCATGGTGGCGCTCGTTGCCGGTTGGGCGACACTCGCCGGGCTCAGCGCTCTGGCCGCGCCTGCGGCGTTTAGGGTAGTTCCAGTGCTGAGAGACCGGCCGATCTGGCTCCTCGTGTTATCCGCGCTTGTGGTGGGCCTTGTAGCGGCTCGCTGGGCTACGCTTGTCTTAACGAGATTCTGCCTTGGCGCCGCGCTCTGGTCAGTTGCCATGTTCTTGCCGCCACCCAAGGTTCGCCTCTCTCGGCCTACATCCGCGTCGCAGCCTGACGTGTTCCTCCTCGGTGTCGATGCGCTGGGCAGGGCGGGCCTCGACTCGGCGGTCAGTTTAGCCGAACAAAGAGCGCCCGAAAGCGTTCAAGGCGGAGTCTACTATCGGAATGTGTTTTCGCAGACGCCGCTGACTCGGGTGACGTGGCTCGGAGTCCTGAGTGGCCGGGACCCGACCCACTTGGGCGAGACGCAGATGGTCAGTTCACGACGGGTAGGCGATGTCGAACACGCCTTCCCGGACGCTCTGCCATTGGAACTAAGGAACCACGGGTATCGGACACTGTTTCTAAGCGACAATGCCGGGACGAGCTTCTTTGACGGTCTCTGGTTCGACGACGTGGCGACCGAGGCGCGCGGTTGGGAGTTCAGCCTCTCATCGACGCTCCGGCAGGGGCTGCCGATTCCCGACTTACTGGTCGGTCGGTGGTTCGGAGTCGGCATGGCGACAGCATTTGGCGCCAGCACGCCCTGGCGCCTCTGGGGGCGTGCCTTTTCGAAAACCGCGCTTGGCAAGCGGCAGCCCTTGTTTGTCGCAGCGCACACAAATGTCTTGCACTATCCCGTTAACCTCGGACCGCTTGAGCTCGGTTTGGGACGCACACTGTTGGTTCGGCCTGTGGGGTTTAACTCTGTGTTCACGGAGGCCGATGCAGAACGTCGCGCGCGGTTTGGTGGGGCGTCGCTCCCAAGCCACGAGACCCTCTACGCTGCTCGTTGGATGACCACGGTGCGCCAAGTGGCCGACCTGATCGTCGAACTCTGGCGCTCCGGTCAGCGGTCCAATTCGATTGTGGTTGTCTTTCCCGATCATGGAGAGACGTTCGCTCCACTCCTAGGGGGCCGGGACGTTACGAGCGGTCGTCACGGAATGGCACTCGACCCGTCCTCCACGGCAGTCTCGATGCTGGTGTTAGAGCCGCTGAGAACCGAGACTCCGCTCAGAGTGGACTCGGTCGGCCTAACATCCCTCTATGATGTGCCGTCGATCGTGCGCCATGCCATTCGTGGAGTATCTGAGGGAGGGGCAGTCGCCCCGCGCCAGCGTCTCGATCTTCGTGGCTCGGCGAGCGTGGCCTTGCCATCGAGCGCATCCGGGGAACGGGCTCTCGGATTTGACTACGGGCGGCTGACGCGAGCTCTTAGCTTCTATCCGGGGGGCGACTATACGGTGCCTCTGGGCCTTGTCGCGGCGATGGATAGCGCGAGCGAGCACGGTTGGACAGATGGCCATGAAACGGTGGTGGTGGCCCCTCTCGAAGCGCCCGACGTCGTGCGGGTGATGAGGTTCTCCGCGCGTGGAGCTAGTCCGCTCGTTGTGGAGAAGCCTATCGAATCCTGTAACGCTCAAGCGACCGCCCGGTTGCCACGCGGTTGTGGCGTCGGAAGCCGAGGAACTCGATTCGGAGATAGCGACGGAGGAGCAAAAGGTGGGCATTGACCGACGGGCCTTGTCTCCCGAGGCTGGGAATGAGGTTTGCAAGTTCGGGAGTAGATTCTGCCACTTGAAGCGAGGCACCTAGTGCGGCAGCGTCTGTTCGGTGTGCCGGTGGATAACCTCTCCCTCGCGGAGACCCTGGACCGAGTCGAAGTTCTCGTTCGTTCACGAAGACCGCACCGTCACGTCGCGATGAACGTGGATAAACTGGTTAAAGTGCACAGGGATCCGACCTTGCGCCGGATTGTCGAGGGGTGCGACATCATCAATGTCGACGGGCAACCCCTGGTGTGGGCGTCGCGAGCAATGGGGGCGCCGATCAAGGAACGTGTAGCAGGTATCGACTTGATGGAAGCGCTCGTCGCGCGTTCGGCCGCCCGCGGTTGGAAGGTGTTCTTCTTGGGTGGCGAGGCTGCGGCTGTCACCTCCGTCGTGCAGTACTATCAGACCGTTCACCCCGCGCTCCGGGTCGCTGGGTGGCGAGATGGCTACTGGGACCGGGCGCGTGAGACGGATGTGGTGCAGGACGTGCGTCATGCCGGCCCTGACATCCTTTTCGTTGCACTGGGGTCTCCTGAGAAGGAGCACTTTATCGAGCGACACCTCAGAGAGTTGGCGGTGCCCTTTGTGATGGGTGTAGGGGGTGCGTTTGATGTAGTCGCGGGACTCACGCGTCGCGCTCCCCAGCTATTGCGGCGACTGGGGCTGGAGTGGTTCTGGCGATTTCTCCAGGAGCCGCGCCGCATGTGGAAGCGGTACTTCATCGACGATATTCAGTTCATCGAGTTGCTTGCGAGAGAGCTTTGGAGCGCGAAAGTGCGCCGTCGATGAGGGGTGCCTAAGGTGTGATTGGAACAGACATCGGGTTCATCGCGAGGTGAAGCACAGTGCTTCAGGTTGCTCAGAATTACCGGACGGGGACGATCGGCGTATACGATGTTCCCACCCCTGCACTCCGGCCTGGGGGCGTTCTCGTTCGGACCCGCGCGTCCCTCCTCAGTCCTGGTACGGAGCGGGGGAAACTCCAGCTCGCCCGAAGCAGTCTCCTCGCGAAAGCGCGAGAGCGACCGGACGCTGTTCGGCTCGTCCTAGAGACGGCCCGCCGCGAGGGGATCTGGGCGGCTTACCGACGCGTGCTGCACCGGTTGGATCGTTTGACACCGCTGGGTTACAGCGCATCGGGGACTGTGTGCGCCGTCGGGGCCGGCGTTTCGAGCCTCCGCGTCGGTGATCGAGTCGCAGTCGGAGGGACAGGGTATGCAAACCACGCCGAGGTACTATGGGTGCCTGAGAACTTGACTGTGAGAATCCCGGACGACGTGGAATATGATGAGGCAGCGTTCGCGACGATCGCATCGATCCCTCTACACGCGCTACGGCTCAGCGAGGCTGGCGTGGGGGACGTTGTCGCCGTCATCGGGCTTGGTCTGATCGGTCAGCTGGCTCTACGGCTGGCGATCGCAGGTGGCTGCTCCGTGATCGGGTGTGACCTGTACGAGGAGCGGATTGAACTAGCGCGGCGGACGGGCGTGCCGGGAGCCACCGCCGAGCAGTTCGGGGAGTTGGTGCACCACCTCACCGGGGGAGCAGGCGCGGACGCGGTGATTGTGACCGCGGCCTCGCCGTCGTCTAGGCCAATCCGGCTGGCCGGCGAGGTTTCGCGCGACCGGGCCAGGATCGTCGCCGTGGGCGCGGTGCAGCTCGATGTCCCGAGGGAGCTCTTCTACCGCAAGGAGCTTTCTCTGACCGTCTCGCGATCGTACGGCCCCGGGCGCTATGACCGACAGTATGAAGAGAAGGGCGTCGATTATCCCACTCCCTACGTGCGGTGGACGGAGGGGCGCAATCTCAGCGCGGTGGTCGGGCTTCTGGCCTCGAAACGACTTCGGGTGCGAGATCTCGTTTCACATCGCTACCCGATAGCGGAGGCTGATGAGGCGTACCAACTCCTGCTCCAAGACAGAGGAGGTCCAATCGGCGTGATTCTCGAATATCCAGCCGACGTGTCCCGTGAACCGGTCACCAGCAATGTGATGGCGGCTGGATCTCCACGAGTGAGACACGTTCAGGCCCCGAGCGATCGGATCGGCATCGGTCTCATTGGAGCCGGAAGTTTCGCGTCGAACGTTCTCATCCCAACGCTAAGGCGGGTCGGTAACGTGCGGTTCGTCAGCGTCGCCTCTGCGTCTGGCTTAAGTGCTTATGATGCGTTCCGCAAGTATGGATTCGTCCGTACCGCGAACACCGCGCAAGATCTCATCGAGGATCCGGAGGTCGACGCAGTCGTGATAGCCACGACGCACGACATGCACACACCGCTCGTCATCGATGCGCTGAACGCTGGAAAGCCTGTCTTCGTCGAGAAGCCGCTAGCGATCAACTGGGCTCAGCGGGACGCGCTCCTGGCTGCCATCTCACCGGACGCGCCACTGCTCGTGGGCTTCAACCGGCGCTTCTCCCCTCACGTCAAGATCGTGCAGGCGCTGCTTAGCGCTCGACAGGGAGCAGCAGTCGTTAGCATTCGCGTGAATGGCGGAACGATACCACGAGAGTCCTGGGTTCATGATCCGGACGTGGGAGGAGGGCGTCTCGTCGGGGAGGCCTGTCACTTCATCGACCTATGCACAGCGCTCCTCAGTGCCCAGCCGCGGGCAATTAGAGCTACCTCAGTAGGTACGCCCGATGCGGACGCGGGCCTATGGGAGAATTTCGTCGTGACGATGGACTTCCCCGACGGCTCCATCGCCTGCGTCGTCTATGCGTCCAAGGGTGATACCCGGCTGGGTAAAGAGCGCGTTGAGCTGTTCTGCGATGGGTGGTCAGCCATCATCGACAACTTTGACTCAACGATCGTCTTCCGCGATGGCCGGCGCCGAACCTATCGTGCTAAGGCGCAAAAGGGGCACGCGGAGGAAATCGCTGGCTTCGTGGCCGCGGTAGGAGGTGGCCTCGCCATGCCGGTCTCCCTGAACGATCTGCTCATGTCAACTGCTGCAACGCTCGCAGCCCGGGATTCGGCGCTCGCGGGCGGCGAGCCCGTGTCCCTACCACGTTGAGACCCGCTCCACTGGCTGGTAACCCCCACGGGCGTGAAGGCGATGCGCTGCTCCACTGGTTAGCGACACGCGACTACGCCGGGTTTGACCCATTCGACGCGCTAGAATGTCCTGCTTTTGCACATAGTCCCTTCTTTCGGAGTCGTGCCGCCAGGATCGCATGGACGCAGTTCCACAGGAGGCTGCCGATCAATCTCCGTGCCATGTTGGGGATCCCCCCAATGCGGAACCCGAAGGGTATCGGCCTAGTGCTCTCGGGCCTCGCTCGGCGGGCGGCCTCTCGAGGAGTTGCCGAGACACAAATTGGTGGCCCGTTGGTCGCTTGGCTTTCGAAGGCGAGAAGTCGGGAGTCTGCCGGATGGGGATACCCGTTTGCATGGCAGAGCCGCGCTTTCTTTGCTCCACGGGGAACGCCGAACGCAGTGTGCTCGGCCTTCGTAGTCGCCGGCTTGCTGGATTGGTCGGAGGCCACGGGGGATGTGGACGCCAGCAGGCTCGCCGAGGGTACGTTCCCGTTCTGGGTGGCGGAGCTGCGCCGCACGGGGGCTCGCAGCGGCATTTGCTTCAGCTACACGCCGCTCGACACTTCGTGCATCCACAACGTCAACCTGATGGTCGCCGCGACGCTGCTTCGGCTTGCCCAGCGGACCGATGAGCGCGAAGGAACAGACCTAGCGCGGGCAGCGGCCCAGTTCACAATCGCCGCTCAGCGCCCCGATGGATCTTGGCCGTATGGCGAAGGGTCTCGTCAACAGTGGATCGACGGCTTCCACACCGGCTTCAATCTTGGTGCCCTGGGTGTTCTTGCCGCGGGTTTGAAGGACGATGCGGTCAGAGCGGCTCGCCGGGCTGGATATGAATATTTTCGCTCGCACCTTCTAGACGCCCGTGGTCGTCCTTTGTATTACGCGGATCATGCGTACCCAGTCGACATCCATGCGGTAGCGCAGGCCATTCTCACCGTCTTGGGATGTCTGGACTTGGATCCAGAGGCCCTAGCTCGGGCCGAGGTCATTGCCTCCAAGGCGCGACAGCTCCTCCGTTTGGAAGAAGGCGTATACGCTTATCAGCGGAGGCGGTTCTATCGCAACCGGATCGTCTACGCCAGGTGGGGACAGGCGTGGATGTTCCGAGCCCTAGCCGAGCTCGAGTGGGCTCTCGACTCCGCTAGGGCGAGGCTGCAGCCGAAGACCGGTCAGCGTTTCGAGGTCAACACTTGAGACGATGAAGCGATCCTTGCCCGTTGCCGTCAGGGCAAGGTCCGAGACGATCTCCACATGGATTTTCGTGTCGTCGCCCATTCGCTTCTGAAGCTGGCGAGTGAGCTCCGCGACGTCCGCGTCGTTGAACCCGTCTCGTGGCAGAACGCGCACTATCAGCTCACCTATGCGTGGCTGCACGATTTGGCATCTCTCCATGTTCTCCACGAACTCGTGGATCTGATCGAGGCCGGCACGAGGCATCATGCGCCCGTCGGTCGTCACGATCACGTCGTCCTTGCGGCCGTCCACAGGGCCCATAAGGGGTAGTGTGCGGCCGCACGGGCAAGGTCCGTCGGCTAGACCGCCTACGTCTTCGCTCGCGTACCGGATCAGTGGCATCGAGTAGTTGCTGAGGCCAGTCTGTACGAGCTCACCCCGAACACCTCGCCCTGCCGGCTCTCCACGTGGGCGGTCGACCTGAAGGATGCCGAACTCGATATTCTGATGGTAACTGCCATGCTCGCATTGCTGCGCAACCACGAGGCGCTCGCCGGTTCCATACCGGTCCCAGACGCGACACTCGAACTGGCGTTCGATGACCGCTCGCTCGGTGGGAGTGAGTACCTCAGAACCGGTAAACACTGCTCGCGTCGAGAATCGGATCCCTTCTCGCTCCATATAGCGCGCAAGCGCAAACAGGTTTGATGGGTAGGCGGCGATGAACGGTGGTTGCCACTGAAGCAACAGTGCCAGGTACCGAGGCATCGTGTCCACCGACAGGTGAAATCCCGACAAGTAGATGCGTCTGTCGATCCAATCACGCCGCCACGGCACTTTCCGGTCCCGCCGGGGGTCGACGAGTGTGAATCCGCGGAGCAACACGACCCAGGTTCCGGGGCGCCAGCCCGCCCACGACCAATGGCGGTGCACGAGAGCGTGGTCTAGAACAACCCGTGTCTTGTCGAGTAGGAAATGGAGGGGGATTCCGGTAGTGCCTCCGGTGCGGCCGATTGTGGTCCGGGACGCCGACACGTTACGCGCGCGGAGCTCATCGCCGTAGCGGCGAACGTGCTGCTTCGTGAGCACGGGGAGCTTGTAGAGGTCATCGGGAGTCCGGATGTCGCTGGGCTTGAGTCGGCGCTCGTCGAGGACCCGCCGATAGTACGGCACGTTCTCGTAGGCGTGATGAATCAGCCGTTGAAGCCGGTCTGCTTGCAACGTCTCGAGCTGTTCCAGCGGCAGCCGCTCCGTGGCCTCCAATTCTCCCACATAACGCCGGTACGTCGGTGTAAGTCGTTCCAGTCGTCTCAGCAGCCCGTACGTGGATACGGTCGCGTGTTGAAGGGCGACGGGGAGGCGCTTATAAAGGCGCTCGATGAAGGGGCTGTCGTAGATCACTTCGTCAGATTGAAGAGTGCGACGCGGTCCAGTGGGACTCTCGCTCGATGCGACCGACCCACCCGAAGTGGGCTCGAAATCCCAAGTGGGGGGCGCCAAGGAGCTTAGAGAAGGACCCCGTCCACTCAGACGCCGTCGACTCGCACACGACGGCCTCGGCCTTGAATTTCGCGAGTGGCAGCTCGCGAGTCTGCCAACCGCGCGCCAAGAGCGGAAGTCGCTGATAGTCGAAGCCCATCAAAGTGGTGCAGACGGTATCGACGGCGACGGGATTGAAGCCGGCCACCACAAGGCCTGCCGGTACGGGGTCGGGTGCCAATGGCCCGTCCCCCGCGCCGGCCACTATGCCGTCTACGAGCGTCAGGTAGTTGAGGGGACGTCGCCGTGCTGCGCCTGTACCGTCGAAGTATAGGAGTGCCTTATTCAGATCGAGGACCATCCGCCAGGTCGTATCGTTCCCATACCAGTTGCCCGACCGGACCACGTGGTGAGTGTCTCCGAACAGAACACGTCCGATCCTCTTCGCCGCCCTCGCCCAGGCGCCGCCGCGCCCGCCGCCGATGTGGAGAGCGTGCTTGAAGGTCGTAATTGCCTGGCTCTGTGCGCGGCGCGCGAGCGACGAATCAGGGAATTCATCACCGCCGTCTGCGGGCGTCCCTCTCGTGTGATGGGGCAGGCAGTTCCTGTATCCGTTGACCCCTACGACATTCTTCAGGCTGAGGGTCACACCTGTCTTCTTGTGGGTTTTTAGCTTCGGAAGATTGATCACGACATTGGCGTCCGCGACGGTGCGGCACAAGACATATGCGTGACGGCCGTTCGTGTGGAAGGAGGCAGTGTCCGCCATGTCGTAATCAGCCCCGTAGAACCGACCATTCAACCTGTAGTCCACGAATTCGCTTGCATGCGCCAGATCAACCGTCACGTAGCCCGCCGGATCTCCCGGGAGCGGCACTCGCTTATAAATGACGTCACCCTTCTGGAACCACCGGTCCCGACGCAGGTCCAAGAGGCTAACGGCGAAGCCGCGATCTCGGTAGAAGCTCACGATCTCGTCCAATCCGTTTCGTGTGCAGATTGCGGGAAAGTCCGAGTCGGTCTGCGGACCGTCCGCGATCACAACATGGGTGGTTGGTCCGCCGGCAATGAACACGTAATCGAGCACGGCCCGGATGACTGAGCCATGCGTGATGACCTGCTGCCACTCCTCCGGGCGCAACGCGTGACACTCCCGGATCAGGTTTGGTTTGAGAACGACGGTGTCCCCGGGAGTTACGAGAAAGCTGAGTGGGTTCCAAGCCCTCGTGCCGTAGTTCTGTTCATCCAGGTGCAGCAACCGGAGTGCTTGGCGGACGGCTGCGTAGGCCAGGTTATCGGAGCGGGATCGCTCGCCGAAGGGGCACTCGGGGTACGAGTCGCTCGGGTGGAACGGTGGTTGCGCTGGATACTCTGCGCCTCCCCGCGCCACTGCGACATGAACGTCGTCAAGCCACGTTGTCATGAGGAACGCAGTTCCAGCTCTAGTTCCGACATTAGTTGCCCAAGCCGGCTCCGGAACGCGTCCGGTGTGTAGCGTTCGAGGTAAAGCTCACGGGACCTCTCCCCCATCCGCTTCCGGAGTCCGGGGTCACTCCACAGTCGCCTAACAGCATCCGCGATGGCACGTGGGTCGTGCGGGGGAACAAAGAGGGCGTTCTCCCCCTCGATCACTGTCTCCGAAATGTATCCGCTGGCGGTGGTGACGATGGGCAGGCTTGCGGCCATGCCTTCAAGCAGAACCAGGGGCTGCCCCTCAGGCGCTCGGGGGGGGAAAACCAGCACGTCTGCCTCGGCCAGGACTTGTGCCTTGGCCGGACCTGACACCACTCCCACAACTCTCACTGTTCGCGCGAGTGACTCCCGATCGATGATCGACTGCGCCTCCTCACGGCTATCGTACCATTCACCGGCCAAGACCATCTCAAGGTTCGGTATGTGGGATCGAAGGAGAGCCGCTGCCTCTAGAACGTCCAGATACCCCTTCGAATCGGCGAGGCTTCCAAGGTATAAGCATCGGAAGGCTGATCGTCGGGGGGGAGTAGGGGAGGATTGATACCCATTCGGGTCTAACGCCGCATTCGAGATTACTCGAATCCTGTCGTGCTCGGTCAGGTCTTTGAGCCGGTCGGCTGCTCCCGCTGTGAGCACGAACACTCTAATCGCCCGTCTCACCAGCCGCCGCATCAACGCGTTCAGCGGCCACGGCGCACTCTCGCAGAACCTTCGGAAGTTCGAACCGTGCAGATGAAGGATCAGTCGGCTCCTCAGGAGGATCGGTCCGAGAATCCAAAAAACGTCTCTCAAGAACGACAAAGTGACCTGCGAGATTGGAATGAGAGTCACGTCTGGGCGGGTGCGCCACGCGGTAAGCCACACTCGGCCTGCATGGCGAATGCCAAGTGTCACATTCCCCAGATCCACCTTGCCAATGTTAGCAATACCGCGGCGGTCTGCAGTGTCAACGTGCCATAGTTGCTGCCCTGAATGGCGGAGACTTTCGACTGTCATCTCGGTCATTGCACTGACGCCGTGGTACGGCGGAGGAAGGGGCCCGATCAGTAGGACGCGCATCCGACTGTCAACAGCGGGCGAGCGCCGGCTATCACGGTCCAAGTGACGGTGACGGCGTCAGTGCGCTCGCGGTAGCGGAGGGAATGACTGACCGAGTCTGAGCCTTGAGAACGACGCCCAGAAGAGCGAAATAGGGAACCGTCAGGCGAGCATCCTCGAACCAGTTGTCAAAGAAGAACAAGCAGATGAGAAAGAGACTTGTCAGGAGGAGCGCATTCGCGATTGCGACTTGCAACGGGTCAGCGAACGTCGTTCGGGCCCGAAGCAGGTCTCTTATCACTACGGCCCAGAATAAGGCAAAGAGGGTTAGTCCAAGCGTGCCAAGCTCACCGTACAGGCTCATGTACGTGAAAAACGGCTGGTTCACTACCCCGTGCGCCCACACGTCTGATTCCAAGAGAGCCCGGTTCCAGTATGGGAGGATGTAGGAAGCTGTCTCCGGGCTGTACGATACTGGCAAGAACGATGGGGTCGAAGTCAAGAATTCGCCCGTCAGGAGAAGTGCCGCAAAGCTTGAGTACCTACCCAGTCCCAAGCCAATCAAGGGCGCGGCAGGCGCGTCGCCAGGAAGATCATAAAGAGTGTGATGCAGCGCTGCCACTTTCCCGTGGGTTGCGCTCGTGATCACCAAAGACTGCCCGATCAGGTTTTTTGCGTAATGCACTGCATCGGGTTGGGTATAGACGAGAAACAAGACGGCCACACTGGTTAGCGCGGCAGCGCGTAGTGGCGTTCGGATCCTTCGGACGCTGAGAGCGCTGAAGCCGACCAAAGCAGCCACGAAAGCAACAAATGAGTGAATCGCTGATGGGGTCACCCATCCAATGATCAGTAGGACGATCACTGCCGCCTGTCGCAGTCGACCCCACCGGTACACATGACGGAGCGCCAGCCAGGCAAGTACCATGCTCATCGCAATCTTCAGACCCACGATGTGCGAGTTCTTGCCGCTCAGCAGCAGCGTGCCGCCGAAATAGTCACCCGCGGCACCGTAAACTTCGAACGGGTCGGCGAGCTCGAAGCCTACGTGGGCAAAAACCTGCAGAAGGCCGATGGGAACTTGGATGAGGGCGACCCAAAGAAGCAGCTTCACCAGCGGCCGCAGTTCAACATAGTGTCCTAGTCCATAAGCTAGGAAGAGTGTTGCGAATCCGCCAAACCAGGTGACTAAGCCCATACCATAGTTCACAACCGGTGTGGCGTTGAAGACGCCCGACAACAGGGAAACCCCGAACATTGCTGACACTATCACCGCGTAACGAGTGGGCTGGCGGAGACTAGTTGGAAATAGGACGAGCACTGCTGGTGCAGCGAAGAAAGGCAGCAACTGCGCGAGGCCCCGCCACGGACTGAACGTGGTAATGATCAGCAAGGCCATGAAGCCGTATGCGACTATCCACCTAGGCACGCGATATCCTTACAGGATGCATAGTGGTCCCGGTTCTGGGAAGGCTACTCACGGGACGTCCAGTCCTCTCCGTCGTTCGTTGCTATAGCGATCAATCCATCCGCGAGGCCGGGGGCAAGCGTGACTAGCGGACGCACCAGTATACGGCGGGCCAGGACGAACCCGAGTTTCGCTGTCCATTTGAGGGTCGGCCCGCCCGCAAGTGGTGGCCAGGAATCTCGGACTTGATAAGCAAGCACCGCTTCCGGGCGAAGATGTTCTCGCCTCAGCGCGCCCGCGAGGGTTGTCGGACTGAACCACGCGACGTGGTCCGGGTGAACCAGCTCAAGACCGAACAGAGCGAATCCCACGTTGTGAAGTCGTGCTGCGTTAGGCGTGGTGATGACGAGCTGGCCCCCCGGCTTCAGGACCGATGCACAGGACGCCAGAAGCCGCCCGGGGTTTGATACGTGCTCGATGACCTCGCCCGCAATTACCACCTCAAACGTGCAGCCACGAAGTTCCGCGATTCCCGCAAGGTTCTCTGCGTCTCCAACGAAGCAAGGCCTGATTCCCATGTCGAGTAGGCGCTGTATTCCAACGCGGTCTGTGTCGACACCTACTAGCGAATGAGCGACAGATGCCAGCTTGCCGTGCAAGAGTTCGCCGCTTCGCAGCCGCTCCTCCAGCATGCCGCTGTCCACGCAGCCGATGTGCAAAACGTCGCGCCCGCGAGCACAATCGACGAGGTATGACTCGCGGTCTACGAGCCGAAGGCGTCCAATCTGGTGAAGAAAGGAAAGGTTCAAGCGCGATCGGCCTTCGAGGCCGGTATCGTGCGCAGGAGCCAAGCGCAACCGAGGCCGATCAACCAGCCACTCACGACCACGCCTGCGGAAACCACCAGGAGCTTGGACCCGAGGACCCCCACAAGTATCGCCCCGGTGAGCGAGGCGACTAGGCCGGCGCCCATGACGGAAGCGAAGATCACGTGAGCTCGAACGGACGGCACGCCGTTTTTCCCCGCGGCAGCGATTACGGCACACAGGCTGGCGAGCCCGGCCGTGTGAGCGAAGCCGAGGAGAGCCCAGTCCCCCCTCATCGCAAGAACCGCTGCTAGTCCTGCAGCCGCGAAGAGGAAAGCCAGCCCCCCCATGAACGGAGTCCTATACGATCTGACGGCTTGTTCGGACCGCAGGCGAAGGTTGGCAAGGAACATGGAAGGGAGACCGGCCGCGAGGCCGACCGTGTTCAGCGTAATGGCCCTAGCCGCGGTCTCATCATTCCCCAGTCCCAACAGGATCCGAGCGATCGCTGGTCCACAAGCGGCAAGCGCGCCGGCCAGGGGCGTCATGATTAGCGCGCTCCACCAGGCGTGCTTCGAGAGGTCCGAGTTGCGCGCCGACCTAACTTCCATTACGCGCAGCGGGAGGAACACTGCAGCCGCAGAAGTGGTCAGCAGCGTCGACGGAATGTTGAACGCCCGCGTCGCGTACTCTAGAGAGGCAACCGCTCCCACCGGACCCATGCTTGCGGCTACCCGTGTGAGTGTATTCGCTAGAGCAAAAAGGATGGCGCCTAGACTCACCGGCATCGATTGCCAGACGTACAACCACGCTGTGCGGAACGAGCGACGGGCGCCGCCGCTTCCCGCCCGGCTGCGCGCCCACGGTAGGTCCGCTCCTAATCCGCTTACCTTCACCGCGGCAATCGCCCCTAGCAGCGCGCCTACAACGGGCCACCACGGCGCGCCTAGCAGCGTCATGAACGCCACTCCAGCGATTGTGCCGATCGTGATCACTCCCGGAACCGCGCCTGCCGCGAAGAAGCGCAGCGCCCGGCCCAGTCTGCACCGTTGCCGGAACGTCAGCAGACCGACCGCGACGAACAGCCCCACGCTCGTGGCGAGCACGGCACCCACGTTCCACAGTCCGGCACTGCTGGCTGCGCGCAGTGCAGGACGGAGCAGGACTGCGAGCAGGACTGGAGAGCAGCAGAGCATGAGCCACGTCAGACCCCGCTCCACACGAGCCAGAGTGACCCGTGCCCGTGGCGCTGTTGCCTTTGTCAGGCTCGGCAGGAGGACAGAGTCGAGCGTCGCGGTGCAAGAAGTAGCGACGGCGACCGGTAGCCCTGTCGCGAGAAGGATCAGATCGGCCAGCGCCCCGGCCCCAAGGGTGCGCGCGAGCCAGAAGTCGCGCGCGGCCCCCAGGATCAGGGTCAGCGCGGTGCCCGACGCGAAGACAGCTGTGCCCTTGAGAAACAGAGCCCCGGTCCCCAGAGGGTTAGCACTACGAGACACGGGGGATTCGGGAGCACTGCTACCGATGACCTGCTCCTGCCCCTTCTCACCGGGCTGCCGAAACGCCGCGGTCGGGCGCTTGCCGGACGTCATCGAGCCGGCCTCCTGCGGAACGGCGAGCCCAAGGCCGTGCGGATGTCGCGCTTGAACTGACCCAGAAGATCGGCGAACCGCAGGTAGCTCTCTTCACGCCGGCGGCGTGCGCTGTCCATGTAGGCCGCAAAGAATGTCAATATGAAGCTGATCATTCCGCCCACGAAGAAGGCGAGAGAGGCGAGAACAATGCGCTTCGGCTTGGATTTTTCTTTCGGGGGCACGGCAGCATCGATGACTGTGATGACAGGAGTGTCATTTACCTCCTGTATGCGTGCTGTTTCATACTCCCGCGTCAGGGTTAGGTACACCTCTTGCCGAATTTCCACCTGCCGGCGCAGCCGACCTTCTTCGAACATAAGTTGGGGAGATTGTTGCCACGAACGGTTGCGCTCGTAGAATGTTCTTTCTGTCTCCTCGGCTTCTCTGAGGGCGCGTTCAGCGTCTGTCACTCGGGTCTCGATGAACTTGCGGCGCTCCCGGGCCTGTGATTGTCGCGCTTGGGCGTTGAAGTCGTTCAGGTACTCCACAAACCGGTTTGCAACTGCTGCAACCAGAGCAGGGTAGTGCCCGTCCACGTCAAGCCGAACGATGTTCGTCTGGTTGTCCGCCGTGGCCGACACCAGTTTCCCTAGCTTCCTAACACCCTTCTGTAGGCTGTCCGCGGAATCGCGACCTCGCACATGGAGGATCTGCAAAAGCGTGACCGAATCGTCTGCACTGTCGTAGCCCCGGGGATCTGAAAAACGCGAGAGCAGAACACGCTCCAGGAGCTCGCGGCTCTTGACCACCTGGGCGTAGAAGCGAGGCGACTGACTCGCCTCCGGGCCGAGAGGAATCCCCAGCTGGCTGGCCAGCCCCGTGAAGCTCGTCGGGAGACGGCCTGCCCCTACTTCAGGCACGAAAGTTGTCGTCGCAGTGAATGTCGGTGGGACCAGGAAAGACAGGGCCGTGGTGAACACAGCGACCAATACTGGGAGCCCGAGAAGCACCTGCCAGCGTTTCAGAAAAACGCTTGCGATCTCCAGGAAGTCGACTTCGTCGCTTGCGACGGACGGGTAAGACCTACCAGGTGCTGGCGGCGAGGGAGTCTCGGCGCTCACTTCGTCGCCACCACGATGATCGCCACCGTGCTCGCCAGGATCTGCGCGATCGCGAGTGAACTCGCGGCTCGGCCCTGCCCGTGAACGGGCCTGCCGGGAGCGGCCTTGAGCAGGCCAGGGACGGAGATCAGGCGACGATTCACCGGATCGGCGGCCAGCCGAAAACCTTCCAGCGCGAACACACCGAGAATCGGTTCGGACCCTGGCTCACCGAATACCACGATCGTGGGGCGCGCGCGCTCCCCGATCTTGATCTGCACCCACGCTATCGGATATCGGACCTCGCGTCCGTCCGCCAGAACGAACGGCCATTCCTCTTCGGGCTCCACGCCGAGACGCTCGAGCACGTCCCGCGGGATCCACGTGTAAGTGGCACCCGTATCCACGAGCGCCTTGACGGGCGCGAAGGGCCCGCCGGCGGCGTGGCCCACCTGGACGGATACTCGAAAGTGACCTGGCGTGGCTTTGCCCCTCCCTGCAATCTTCGGAT
>WNGH01005659.1_pt1 | contig 25029 bp, 21 predicted proteins | sample 5400631 | NCBI WGS metagenome assembly WNGH01 (sample SAMN13153373, study PRJNA577476) | soil metagenome | isolation source: 115 cm soil or saprolite under Garry oak tree replicate 1 | place: USA:California | collected 2016-06-15
CACTGTCATTCGAGAAGGACGTGGCAAAACTGTCGTGCTGCGCCGGTTGAGCGCGCCAAGAACACAATCGTGATTACTGCGAGAGCTTCATCGACATGAGAGGCGGCCTGCGAGTGACAATCCCACACTTATGGAAGCGATTGTTGTTCTTAGACCGGCCTGCTTCTGACCGACATCGTCAGTTGCCGAGCAATCTCCAATCGGCGACGATTTTTTCGGATTGCTTACTTACTCGAATAAATCAGAACTGGAGTTTCGGTTGGGGCGCAGATATCGCGCTGTAAAATAAAGAAAAATTGGCGCACCCGACACGATTCGAACGTGTGACCTTTGCCTTCGGAGCAAGATAACGTACCCATCCGAAAAATGCGATAGGGCACGCTATTCTACGCTATCCCGCTGAAGAAGCTAGATATTCTCGACGCCATTAGCGACGTTCCTATCCGAAACCCCGCACCGATTTTCTCCCGCCTGCTTACGCGTTGCTTACTTGGGAGATCGCGCCTGGAACGAAGGAACGTCATGGTCAAGATCACGAAAAGGGTTGTCGAGGCGGCGGATGCCCGAGAGAAAGACTACCTAGTCTGGGACGACGAACTGCCGGGCTTCGGCCTCCGGGTTTTTAGTTCCGGAAAGCGCAGCTACGTAATCCAGTATCGAACGAGAGGTCGGTCTCGTCGGTACACAATTGGGCTTCACGGAGCCTGGGCGCCAGAGACAGCACGCCGAGAGGCAAGGGTGCAATTGGGGCGCGTCGCTGGGGGTGATGATCCCGTCGAAGATCGCCAACTCGATCACAAGGCGATCACTGTGAAGGAGCTGTGTACCCGCTATCTTGCCGATCTCAAGGCCGGCCTCATCCTCGGAAAGGGAGGGCGACCAAAGAAGGCCTCAACGATCGTCACCGACACTGGCCGTATCGAGCGTCACATCATACCCCTAATGGGCACCCGGCGGGTCAAGGATCTGACGAAGACTGACATCAACAAGGTCCTCAAGGACATCATGGCGGGAAAAACGCGGGTTTCGGTCAAGACCAGGAAACTGCGCGGAAAGGCCATCGTCCGAGGCGGCGCTGGAACAGCCACGCGTACCGTCGGCCTTCTCGGCGGCATCCTTACATACGCCATCGAGGCGGGGATCATCGAGAGCAACCCGGCCCATGGCATCCGCAAGCCAAAGGACAACGTGCGAAAGCGTCGATTGTCGGAGGCGGAGTACCGAATTCTGGGTGGGGTGCTCCGCGCGGCCGCCAAGCAGGAGAAGTACGCCACGATCGTAGACATTGTCCGTCAAATTGCGCTGACCGGCTCCCGGCGAAGCGAGATGATCGGCTTGAAATGGACGGAGGCGGATACGGAGGCGAGCTGCTTGCGATTGGAAGACAGTAAGGAGGGTGAATCCATCCGTCCCATTGGGCTGCCTGTCGTCGAATATCTCGAGCGACGACGCACCGACGAGGTCGGCACATACGTTTTCCCGGGGCAGGGTGAGGACAACGCGTTCGGCAGCTTCCCGAGCCACTGGAAACACATCTTTGAGGGCTCCTCTCTATCCGATGTGACGCCGCACGTCCTTCGTCACAGCTTCGCGAGCATCGCTAACGATCTCGGCTTTACCGAGGTGACCATCGCGGCTCTGGTCGGACACGCCAAGGGTTCGGTGACGAGCAAATACATCCATATGCTGGACACTGCTCTCATCATGGCTGCGGACACGATCTCCGGCTACATCCAAGGGCTCCTTGACGGCGTTGAGTTCAAACAGACCGCCTACGCACTGGACCGCGATTCCCGCAAGGCCGCGCTGGCTCGCTTCTTAAAGAGAGCCTCAAGTAGTGATCAAGAGACGGCCGAGGAGGAGCGCCGCTTAGCTGCATAAATCCTGAGTTGCAGTGCGCGGGTTATGGAACGGTCGCTTCTGGCGCATAGTGTTGAAAAAGTCGAAAATCGAACGACGTCAACAATCAAGCAAAACTTGGTTTCGGGGAGTTCACGACTGCGGTGCTTCGCAGTGTCGATACGAAGCTCCGTGGTCGTTTTTCTAACATGCGACGTCGTCCCTCACGTCGTCGCGCATCAAAAGCAACAGCAGCCCCAGAAAATTCCATTCCCGCCTCAAAGAGACTTTTTCAAGAGCATCGGCGCAAGGCGAACGCTCGCTTGGCAATGGAGTCTTTAACAGCTTCCGGTGCTGAGGCACGCCAGAGCAGCGCACCTCAGCCCCATTGTACAAGGAAAGCTTTCAGCGGGGCAGCCACACCGGTCGACTGGAGCCAATCGGGTGGATCATTGGATCCGCCCAGAATTCTGGAGTTTTTGTCATTTCGACTTGTGAACCCATTCGCGTGAATTCGCCGAATGAGGTCTGTCCCGTTTGCAGGTTCGGCTTGATTGGCTGATGATCCGGACCAAGGCTGTCCAGCTTTAGGAGGGTTGTATTGTCGACGAGCCCAATTGCCTGCTCTAGCATGACGGTCTGCGCAAGATTAACAGAGACACGATAGCTGCCTCCCTCCACGGCTCGGCGCAACAGAGCCGCCTGAACGCCAATCGCACCTAGATAGCCCGTCAAGAAATCGCAAATAACATTGACCCCATGTGGCAACTGAGGCTGATCGGCCGAACCGAGGTCGCATAGCATTCCCGTCATTCCCGCTGCTGTGAAGTCGTAGCCCGCCCAATCGGCCCAGGGGCCCTTTCGTGAATTGAGCTTCTGCTCGACGTAGATTATTCCGGGCCGGTGCTGCGCGAGAGTCTCGGCTGAAAATCCTTGCCGGGCTGCCAGATGCGGACGCAGATTCTCGACAAAAACGTCAGCGTCTTTGACAAGCTCGTAAATCGCCTTCTTGCTGCCGTCCATGCGCGCGTCTAGGTAAGCCTGGCGAAGGCCGGCATCGCTCTGCCAGAATATGGTCGGCTCCTCGATCCAATCCAGCGTGTTCAGGTTGAGGCAATCGGCTCCTTGGGCGGCCAGTTGGCGCATCGTGGCCGGCCCAGCCACGACATGGACCATTCCGAGAACCCGCAGTCCGGACAGTGGCCTGAGTCCGCTGGGTAGTTCCTCGGGCGCGCTGTCGCCGATTTTTTCGATGTGGATGAGGGGAGTGGCCATGTGCTGCTGATACTGTTCGGTGAGGTGATATTGCTCACGCGTTCTGCACACCACCAGAGGCACGCCCGCGTCCTGAGCCGCCCTTTCAAGCTCTTGGGAGTCCCACTTTCTGGTGGCGCGTTCGAGTTGCAGAGGAAGTATGCCGCTGTCGAGTAGTGCACATATCCGTTCGGTGTTGGAGGCGTAGAGCGAAGTGAGCACCACCCACCGCGCGTCTCGCGTCGGCAGAATATAAGTGCCCAACTGCCCGACGCTCCCACCGAACATCTGCCTCGTGCCATTGATCAGCGTGCAGTCCGCGAGGATGTCCTGCCAAGGGCTCTGCGTGACATAGGCCTTCCGCAGGTCGACGTGAATGTCCTGACTCTCTCCGGTGCGCTTGCGCCAAAGTATTGCGGTCGTTATCGCGTTCGCCGCCGTCACAGCAGCGGACACGGAGCCGACCTTCAGGTGCGTCGGGCGAATAGGATCCATGCCGGCAAATGTGAGCTTACCACCTTGGTCCTTTCGGTCTAACCCCGCTTCGGCGAGGATAAGGTCCACGACTCTTGTCAAGTCATCGTGATTGTTGACGATCGGATAATTCTGCATTGGGCCTCTCCGTGAATGGACACCGTCCGGCCATGCCCTCGTTGCCAACCGCATCTTCATCGAACTGCGCGGTCGTCGTTCGCGTGACCCGTCGAATCGGTAATCCTCACAGTCGTTTTGATCGCCTTAAGATTGGTGCGCCAATAAAGCGTTACAAAAACCTCCTAATCCCGAATGAAAGCAAACGGAGGTAGTGCTTGCGCGGCGTCGGCGCTGCGGAGTACCCCGATAGGCATTAGCGAATTTTTGCACGGCTTAACTGGTCGGCGGCATCGACGCGTGCAATTTGCTCTAGAAGAGCGGCCGCAACGTTCCGTGCCAACACTGGGATTGGATTAGTCGTCGCCTCAGTCCGTAACATTCGCATGGTGCAGTGGGAGCGGGATCGTGGGCTGGCTTGACATGAAGATCACCGCGACGTTTCCCGCCAAAGGGCGCGATCTCCGTCTCGACTTATTCCGGGGAGTCGCCAATTGGGGAATTTTCCTCGACCATATTCCAAACAACACGGTCAATTGGATCACAACGAGAAATTATGGATTCAGCGACGCTGCGGATCTATTCATCTTCATATCGGGTTACACAGTAGCTTTCGTGTTTGCGAAGACGATGATCGAGCGAGGTTTCGTTGTGGGCGCTACGCGTCTGGTGAGGCGCGTTTGGCAGATCTATGTCGCTCACGTCTTTCTCTTCGTGCTCTACCTGGCCGAGATCGGGTATCTCGCGCAGAAATACGGAAAGACCAGTTTTGCAGACGAGTTCAATATCCAAGGGTTTCTAAACGAACCGGCGCAAACCCTGTTCGAAGGCCTGATCCTTCGGTTCAAGCCGGTAAACATGGACGTCTTGCCCCTATACATCGTCCTCATGGGGGTTTTCCCGCCCGTTCTGTGGCTGATGCTGCGAAAGCCGCATCTGGTACTGGCCGGATCGGCGCTCCTTTATGTGACCGCGCGTCAACTTGGCTGGAATCTACCGGCGTTCGGCGCCTGGTTCGCACTTGGGGCGGCACGTATTTCGTTGCCATTGATGCAATCGAGGTCCGCGCTCGTTCTCTGCGTCACCTATTTGTTGTTCGCCCTCATAATTGCCATGGCAGGTCGATTTCCCGAATTCAGGAATCTATTGCCCGCTGGTCTCTACGATATGTTCACACCGAACGACAAAACCAATCTTGCACCCTATCGCCTGCTGCATTTCATCGCATTCGTGATCATGGTTATTCGGTTGGTGCCCCGCGATTGGGCCGGCCTTGAATGGCGCATTTTGCGTCCGGCCATCAAATGCGGTCAGCAGTCGCTCGAGGTGTTTTGTGCGGGAATATTTCTGTCATTCTTTGCGCATTTTGTGCTTGTGGAAGTCTCTGGCGGAATCTGGATGCAGATTCTTGTCAGCGTCGCCGGCCTCGCGGCCATGACCGCGCTCGCCTACTACCGTTCCTGGTCAAAGAATGTGGATAGGGCTTCCCATGGCGTCGCCGCTGCAGCGGTGGCTCGATGAACCGCAGCAATTTCCGAAAACGGCTCGCTTGATTCTCCAAAGGCGTACGATGGCATGAACGACACACGAAAAATCGTAGCGATCCTGGCGGCCGATGTTGTCGGGTACAGCCGCCTCACGGGCGCGGACGAGGATCGTACGCTGGCTCGGCTCCGGACCCTCCGGGGCGATCTGCTTGATCCAACGATTGCCGTTCATAACGGACGTATTGTGAAACGGACGGGTGACGGCGTTCTGGTCGAGTTCCGCAGCGTGGTCAATGCGGTGCGGTGCGCAATCGAAGTGCAGAACGGCATGACTGAGCGCAACGCGGGGCTGCCGCCCGGGCGGCGCATCGATTTTCGCATAGGCATACACCTTGGTGACATCGTCGAGGAAAGTGATGGGGATCTGATGGGCGATGGCGTCAATATCGCCGCCCGATTGGAAGGGATAGCCTTGCCGGGTGCTATTTGCCTTTCTGAAGATGCCTATCGGCAAGTGAAGGCGCGACTTGATCTGGCTGTCAGCGATCTCGGCGCAACCCGACTCAAGAACATTGCCGATCCGATCCGAGTTTATTCGCTTCAGGTCGGTGCCCCTGTCGAAATGACGCCGGCGCAGAGAGAGTCGGAGCTGCCGCATGCGCCTTCTGCGTCCCTCGCTGTTCCGGACAAGCCATCGATTGCGGTTCTTGCCTTCGAAAACATGAGCGGCGACATCGATCAGGAGTTCTTCGCCGACGGCATTGCTGAAGACATCATCACGACGCTATCCAAGGCGAGGTGGCTATTTGTCGTTGCCCGCAATTCCTCGTTTTCATACAAAGGTAAATCGACCGATATGCGTCAGGTTGGCGCGGAACTCGGCGTGCGTTACGTCCTGGAAGGAAGCGTACGCAAGTCAGGCAAGCGGGTTCGCATAACAGCCCAGTTGATCGAGGCGAGCAGCGGCCACCACGTCTGGGCAGAGCGTTACGATCGGGCGCTCGAAGATATTTTCGCCGTTCAGGACGAAATCACCCAGAGCATTACCGGTGCAATCGCACCTGGTATCGTAGCCGCGGAGATACAGAGAACGCACGGAAGAAACGCTGCGGAGCTCGGTCAGTGGGAGCGCGTAATGCGGGCGCACTGGCATGTCCAGCGCTTCAGCCGGCAGGATTGCAACGACGCGATGACCTTGATCGACGAGGTCTTACGATGCGATCCATCAAATGCGATGGCGCTCGCCGACCTGGCCTATAATTGGCATATGGGCGGTCTCTTTGGCTGGTGCACAGAGCCGCCTTCCGTTGCAATGGAACGGATGGGGGAGGCCGCTCGCCTCGCGGTCGGTGCTGATGATCGCGACGCTGCCGCACAAACTACACTTGCTGTCTACGAATTGTTCGGGAACCATCATGATGACGCGATCAAGCGTCTGCAGCGAGCGATCCAGCTAGATCCGAACTCGAGTTTCGCGCGGGGATATCTTGGCGCTGCTTGCAGCTTTGCTGGAATGCCCGATCGTGCGCTGCCGGCCTTGCAGGAAGCAATGCGGTTGAGCCCGCGCGATTACTTGACGGTGATCTGGCATACCTGCTGCGCCTGGTCGCACTTGCACGCGGAGCGCTTCGCCGAGTCGGTTGCGTGCGCCAAGCAAGCGATCGATTTCAACCCATCATTCCCGGACTCGCATGCCACGTTGACGGCCGCTGCGGCCCATCTCCGGCACGCTGCGGACGCAAAGGCCGGGTTAGTCGGACTTTTGAGACTTTTACCGGGGTTGTCCACTACGGATCCGCGGCTAATTCGGCCGTTTCGTCGCCAGACGGACTGCGAGCGATTTCTCGCGGGCCTACGAATTGCTGGACTGCCAGATTAAAAGTGCGGTGTTTCCAACCCGAAGGAGCCGTTGTCCGGCTCGTTGGCCGATGAGGCGCCGCTGCCGGTTCAGCATCGCAAATCGCCGGCGCGCAGCGCGATCAGGTCCAAGTCTGGCTGTCGTCAGCTTCGGACCATTGAGATCGATACGTTTCTGATATCGCCTTGGGAAGCTATCGAGATTGACTGGCGGTTGCCCTGCGTCGTCAGGCTAAGACTTGCGGAGAAGCCCGGAGCGCCAACAGCCGCTACGATATGGCCGCCGCTGACCCGTCCTTCGATGCTGCCGGCAATGTTTCGGCTGGACTCGCTCCAGGTTCCGGAAATGCGGCCGCCTTGGCTGACAACGTCGGTACTCAACTCGAACCGATAGCTGTCGCCGGCGCATCGAAGGGTCTGCTGCAAACCACTTTCGTGATCATTGACCCGGTACGATGCACGGCAGCGCAGACGCTCCCTCGAACCGTCCGAGAGCGAAATGGTTCCTGATCCAGTCCACGCGCCGGCGAGACCTGCAAATGGCGCGGACTGCGCGAACGACGGAACGCAGTACATGGCGGCCAAGCCTGCCAAAGCCAAGCTGCGAAGTGACCAGGAACATGCAATTTTCATGGCTAAGTCTTTCCAAGAGTGAGGCCTGTTGCAGCATAAGCACGACACGACGATGACGACAAAAAAGTGCGGTCGGCCCAAGGGTAGAGCGAGAAGCCGACCGCACGTGTGCAAACCCGACGGGGAACCAGGTTCGCCAACTCGCCTGTGTGGTCGGTTGCTCCCACCAGGCCGGATGACTACGCACCATCCGAGGATCGTTGTACTTCCACTTGACGATCGGCCCCAGTGAAGCTTGCCAAAGTAACGCAAATAGCGGCAAACGCAGACGGTCAGAGTTTCGGGCGCACCGCCACTAATCTCTGGCGATAGACCCACTGACGGCCCCTCGCTGCGGATCCCAAAAGCTAGAACAGCGATGCCAACAACTTCCTCATGCCACCACCGATCTGAGGACGTTCGGCTTTCTCGAGCGTTACGGTGCAGGTCATCCCGGCGCTGATCAGCACGTCGGCAGGAATATCGGTCAAGCGGATGCGAACGGGAATGCGCTGGGCCAACCTGACCCAGGTGAACGTGGGATTGACGGAGGCAAGTAGTTCCGGACCGTCGCGATTGTCCTGGTCTGTGATGCCGCGCGCGATGCTCTGGACGCTCCCGCGCAGCGTCGTAGCGCCGTCCATGAGGCGAATACTGGCCTCTGACCCGATCGTTATCTCCGGTATTTTCGTTTCCTCGAAGTATGCGTCGATTCTATAGGTGTCGCTATCTATCAGCGCCAGCGCTGCCTTTCCTTGGGCGGCGTAGTCGCCGGCCTTCAGATTGAGATTGGTGACGTAACCGTTCGCAGCAGCCCGCACCTCAGTCCGCCGCAGGTTGAGAGCGGCGAGGTCGCGGGAAGCGATCGATTGCTTATGGCTTGCAGCAGCCTGCTCAGCGGTTAACTTCGCATTCTCAAGGTTCTCGGCGGTAATCGTGACTGCCGGCGTCAGCTTCGATCGACGCTCGTATTGTTGAAGCACCATTTGATATTGAGCCGAGCGGGTGGCAACGGTTGCTTCCGCGTCGGCCAACGCGATCCGATAGCGTTCCGGATCCACGACAAAGAGAAGGTCGCCCTTATTGACCAATTGGTCGTTTCGCACACGAATGTCTGCGACATAGCCCGATACATCGGGGGCGACTATGACAACATCTGCTCGCACTCGCGCGTTTCGCGTCCAGGGCGAATACAGATAATACTGCACCATGTCGTAACCCAGAAAGCACGCAGCAGCGACGACGGTCCAGGTGACGATCACACGAATGGCGGTCTGCATCATATTTCTCCGTTCATGGCGTGCTCAGTGCGAGGCCGCCGCCGCAAAAAAGCATAAAAAACAAGGCGACGCGTGCCAGCGGGGAGTGCCAAAAAAGGCTGTAGAAGCCTGACCTCGTTAGGATCAGATCGAGCGGCACGAACAGCAATAGCGATCCGGTGAACCAGACCGCGATTGCCGGCACAAACGCTCCCAGAAAATCCATCTCACCAAGCATGTAAACTGTCCTGCATGAGTACGCGCGCCCGAAGCAAGCTGAGGCGGAGCGCTTCGCAACCCGCGATCGAGATACGGAGCGCTTCGGTTTCGTCGACGTCGGTTGTGAGGCGCGCTCGCGCGAGCGCGCGGTTCCTCGCCTGTCGAGCGTGCCAGGCGCTCCTGGTTAGGGCCGCCGGACCACAATCAGGGGTGATTAATGCGAGGGGTGGGAATAGACTTGTGATCTCAAGGACAATCTCTGCGCTTAGGCGATTTGTGCCGATCGCGCGTCTCAGCGTGTTAATGGCGCGCGCGACCGGCACAACCGAAACAGCAAGTGTCAGGCAGTCGCTTGCTGCCGACTGCAGTGTAGCACGGTTGATCGTCACAGCGACGTGGTCAAAAAGCGCCCGCTCGAATTCCTGCAGCGTTGAATGTCGTGTATCGCTGAATTGCGCCAGATGGATGAGCAAATGACGACGAAAGCGGCGAAACAGCCTTTCCGGACTTTCCGGAAGGAGAACTGCGAAGAGCAAAAACGTAATGCCAAATCCGAAGAATATAGCCAGCGTATTATTCAGATAGGTGACGGAATCATAATTCATCGTGTTGCTGAGGTTCGATCCGATGACGAAGTAGGTTATCGGAAAGACGGCGATGGGCTGCGTCGCCATGGCGAAGCCGCACGTCAGCAGGAAGGGCGCAAGTGCTACCGTAAGTGATAAGAAATCGGTCGCTGCGGGGAGCAAGTAGAATTCAGTGGCGAAGACCGGGACGGCTGCAACAAGCAGAGCGATGACCAAAGCAAGGACCACCCTGGTCTGCCGCTGCATTCCGCCGATCAAGCTGCAAGCGTTTGCTGCTGCGATGACCGCTGTGGGGCCGTGCGGCCAGGCCGTGATAAACCAAAAGGCCGACGTGATCACAATAGCGAGCGCCGAGCGCAGGCCCGTGAGCAAGGCGTAGCCCGGATCTGACCAAAGTGCGGTCCTGGATCTTGGGGCGTCTACGATCGATTCTTGAAGAGATCCAGCTTCGAGATAGCGAAGCCGAGCCAGCGCATCTTCGAGCGCCCGCTGGCTTTCAACCCGAACGATCCCTGCAAATGCGGCGCCGCTTTCAAAGGGGGCGCCTTTGGTGTCGGCGCCGGGCGAGACGACGTGCGAAATGGGCTCGGGTGCGGGCGCGTTACCTGCTCCAAAAGTGAATACCTCCACCGACACAAAAATAACGTGCAACGCCGCGTCAATCCTGCCGCGCATCGCCGTGTCTAAGAGGAGGGCCTCGGCGCTCTCGTAACAGGCAGAGGAGCGCATCGCCTCCACCGCCGCGAAATCCTTGAACAGACCGATCCGTTCGATCGCCAGACCTTCATTATCCACCGGCGACGTTCCGGCGAACGCCGCAAATCGTTCAACGCGCCTGGCCAACTCGCAGATCCGCAGCACGAGGTTCGGCAAAAGTTCGCGTGGAAGAACAAGCCGACTCACCAAGCCCGCGCAGAGAATCCCGAGCGATATTTCCGTACATCGCGCCAGGATGATTGCATAGGCTCCGGCGGGATTGAGGGCGGCGGGTATGCCGATGATCGCGGCCGTGTAGCCCGCCAACAGAAAGCCGTAAGCAGCAAAGTGACGCACCGATCGCGCAGCGAAATTGCATAAGCCGATCCAGATGGCGAGCGAAGCCAAAAAGAGCTCGCCGTTTTGGGAGAACGCGAACACAAGGGCGATCGTGACCAGGGTGCCCACCGCCGTGCCGAGCATCCGGAAGACGCTTTTCGCAAGAACCAGTCCACTGTCTGGTTGCGAGACGATGAACACCGACATGAGGGCCCACTTCGGCTGATCGAGCCCGAGCCAGAACGCAAGGTAAAGCGCAAGAATCGCGGCTCCGCACGTCTTCAGCGAGAATATGAAGGCCGATGTCGATGGGTTGTGAAGGACAAGCAGTACCTTCTTGGCGATGCGGTCTCGCAGCGCGCTCAGACCGGCGTCGATGCCTGGGTGGATGCGTTGAAGTATGACCATCGCTGAATCAAGCCTCGCCGAGTCATAAGGGGGGCGGCGCGCTGAAGATGTGGAAGCTGGCGGCACAGAAGAATGATAGGGAAGTTCGTTGGGTTGTGCCCCACAAGGCATCCAAAGGCCGGCAAATCATCGCAAAGCAGGAGGAAATCCTTTCAGCGGGATCGCCGCCTGAACTGGAGTTCGCGAAAAATATGGCTTCGCCGAATTAGCGCAGTTTTGTCCAGATTAATTCGACTGCGAACGCGACGTCCGCGACGGTACGCCGAGTGATGGCGCCGACCGTCAGGTCTGGAGCGCCTTTATAAAGTTCAAAAGTTCAAATCGGCAACGTCAGGAGTGGACGATGGGTGCAACAAAGGTAAATGCGGGCCGCTTGTTTTTTCTCGACCTCGGCGGCGGCAGAGTGTTTTCGTCGAATTCCGACGGGTCCGATCTGAAGGTTCTCATAAGTGAAGGCCGGCGATTTCCCGATGGCGTGGTTGTCGACGCTTCGGCGGGACACATCTACTGGACCAATATGGGCAATCCCAACTCGAACGATGGAACTATCGAACGCGCCGATCTCGACGGTGGCAACATCACCGAAATCATTTCCGAGGGCGGCACATTCACCCCGAAGCAGCTTCAAATCGACATCAAAAACCGCAAGCTCTATTGGTGCGACCGGGAAGGCATGCGTGTCATGCGCTCGAATCTGGACGGGTCTGATATCGAGACGCTGGTTCAAACCGGTAAAGGCGAGGTCTGCCCGAGCCTATCGACCTTGACCTCGATCTCGCCAGCCGAATGATCTACTGGACGGATCGCGGTGACCCTCCGCGTGGCAACACCGTGAACCGGGCGCCTATGGTTGCGTCGCCGGGTAGTCCGGCGGATCCGGAGATTGTCGTAACCCATCTGATGGAAGCGATCGGTCTGGCGCTGGACGTCGAAGGCGGTCGAATGTTTCTGACCGATCTCGCCGGCTCGGTCTACAGCGCAAACCTCAATGGTTCGAACAAGAAGATGCTGTTCGTTGCTCAGGGAAATCTCACGGGCATCGCCTATGCGGACCTCCCGGCGAGTTTGTAGCCAACTCAAGGCGGGCCTTCGTAATTTGCAGCGGTTCAGCGATTCGCGTGCCGGTGACTTCGGGTTCAACTCTCGCGTTCATCACCGCGGCATCGCTCTACCGCCGCTGAACGCCTGGCAAAAAGCGCTCTAGAGATCGGCGATTGGCTTTGCCGATAGGATGTCGGCTGAGTTGTGCGGCCTCCTAATTGTTCGTGGGAATTTGCCGAGATTTGGCACGCTTAACTCGGTCCCATCTCAAGTGCGTCGTAAAACATATTCAGAGCCACCCAAACAGAGGACGTTCCAATGACCAGGATAATCAACCGCGTTGCGATCATCGGTACCGGCGTCATCGGCGCCAGTTGGGCGGCGCTTTTCCTAGCCAAGGGCCTGGAAGTTGTTGCGACGGATGTTGCGCCGAACGCGGAAGCGTCGCTGAAGCGGTTCATCGAAGCCGCCTGGCCCGCCCTTACGCGGTTGGGACTTGCGCCCGGTGCGTCGCAGGCAAATCTGAAATTTGTGGCTGACTTGCCGCTGGCAATAAAGGACGCTGATTTCGTACAGGAGAACGGTCCGGAGCGGATCGATTTCAAGAGAAAGCTCTACGGGCAGCTTGACGAATTGCTGCCCGCGGACGTCATCATCGCGTCCAGTTCGTCTGGACTCACCATGAGCGAGATCCAGGTGGGGGCTCTGCACCATCCGGAGCGATGTGTTATCGGGCATCCCTTCAATCCGCCGCACCTGATTCCGCTGGTCGAGATCGTCGGCGGAGCAAAGACTTCGGAAGACACGATTAGGCAGGCCTCGGACTTCTATACTTCGCTGGGCAAGCGGACGATCCGCCTTCACAAGGAGTTGCCTGGGCACGTCGCCAACCGCTTGCAGGCGGCGTTGGGACGGGAGGTCTACTACCTCGTTGCCGAAGGCGTGGTCAGCGTCGCGGACGTCGACACGGCAGTGTGTTGGGGACCGGGCCTGCGCTGGGGCGTCATGGGGCAAGTCCTGCTGAATCATCTTGGCGGCGGGCAGGGCGGCATCGAGCATTTCTTCGACCAGTTCACTGCTCCGCTGACGGCCTGGTGGAAGGTCCTGGGATCTGTGGAATTGACGCCCGAGACCCGTCAGAAGCTTATCGAAGGCCTTCATGCGGAGGTGGGAGCGCGCTCGATCGATGAAATGAGCGCGCAGCGGGACGAGGTCTTGCTCGGGCTTCTGGAACTCCGCGCCAAATCCGAGACGCCATCGGTTGTGCCGGGGAAGGCGGTCTGTGTCGGCGCCATGGCCGCCCGACAGTGACTCCCGCTCAAGACGCCGTTCGTAGTTCATTCCGGATTTGATGAGGCAACACATGAGCGCGGTACTAGAACTAGCACGGGAACGGACGGACATGACTGGCCCCCTCGAATCCAAAGGCACCAGGAAGCGGATCGTGATCGTCGGGGCCGGCTTCGCCGGCCTCGCAGCGGCCAAGGCGCTTAGCAAATGCGCAGCGGAGGTAATCCTGATTGACCGACGCAATCACCACATCTTTCAGCCGCTCTTGTACCAGGTGGCGACCGCGGTGCTTGCCTCTTCCGAGATCGCTGCGCCCATACGGCAACTGACCGAGAAGCAGAAAAACCTGTCCGTGATGTGGGGAGAGGTAAAGGCTGTCGACCTCAAGGGCCGCGCCATTGAAGTTGATTGTCACGGCGCTCGCCCGGTGAAGGTATCGTTCGATTACCTGATCGTCGCAACGGGAGTTCAGCCAAGCTATTTTGGCCATGACGAGTTTGCCCGATACGCGCCCACGCTCAAAACCCTCTCGGATGCCGAACTCATTCGTACGAAGCTACTTACCGCCTACGAAATGGCTGAGATGACTGACGATGCCGACGAGCGGATCCGGCAAATGACATTCGTTCTGGTCGGCGCCGGGCCGACGGGGGTGGAACTGGCCGCGTCCATGGCTCAGTTGGCGACGGTCACGCTGCGATCCAATTTCCGTAAAATCGACCCCGCGATGACCTCGATCCTCTTGATTGAGGGAGGCAAGCGCGTGCTCGCAAGCTACGCCGAATCATTGTCGCACAAGGCGGCCAAGAGGCTCGATCGGTTGGGCGTGAAGGTGATGACGAATGCAATTGTTGAGAAGGTGGACGATCGGGGGGTGACGGTCGCTGGGCAATTGATCAAGAGCGCAACGGTGTTCTGGACAGCGGGGGTTGCACCTTCTCCGATCGTCAAGATGCTTGGGGGCAAGACGGACCGCGCGGGTAGGGCATCGGTCGGATCCTTCATGAACCTGGTGGATAGCGAAGGCGTTTTTGTCATCGGCGATTCCGCATCGGTGATTCAGGACACTCGTCCCGTTCCGGGGGTCGCTCAGGCCGCCATCCAGGAAGGCCGCTACGTAGGACGTTTTATTGCTGCCGAGCTCAAGGGAAGGGCGCCACCCCCTCCGTTTCGCTATTCCGACAAGGGGAATATGGCCGTCATAGGCAAGAACTTCGCGATCCTGGAGACCGGTCGGATTCGAATGAGCGGGTTTCTTCCCTGGCTCGCCTGGGCATTCGTTCACATGGTTGCCCTGCCGCAGCGGCAGAACCGTATTCGTGTCCGCGTCCAATGGCTTTGGTCTTATTTCACCGGACAACGAAGCTCGCGGCTCATGTCGGAATCGCCTCGTCAAAGAAGCTAGTCCTCCGGAAGGGAAATGGCGGCAGCATGGGCACCGGCTACGATCGCGCTTCTACGGCATTCGGAGCGTCGCTCTTGGGCGGCGTTGCTCCGATTTCAGGTGTTCGCTGCACATTGCGAATAGCCGCTCTGATCGCAGGTAACCTCCTTCTGTCAACGGAAGCCACGCGCTCCGCGCCAATGTGTAGGTATGAAACGATAGCCCTTGCTTCACATCGCCGCCAAATCCTCGCGTTGCAGAACAACGCGGTTCATTCGCCCAAAGACCATTGTCGGGCTTACCTGGAACGTTTCATTGAGGCGGTAGGCGCTCATAAGGCTGCAGCATCATGTGAGGCTGGTGTCGAACGCCAACAGGCATTTGTAATAATCGAGGCGGACCTCCAGGCATTCAACGACCGGATCGCAGAGGGCTCATGCATGCAATAGCGGGCCCGGCGTGGCGTCGCAACGATTTGCGGAGATTTGTCACCTTTGAGTCAATCGCCTTCTTGCTCGGGTGTACGGCTCAATAAGATCGGCCGATTAAACGATCGGCCTGACAGGCAGTGTGAGCGGTTCTGGGCAATGTCTGCCGGGAGCGGTCCATATGGTGAAAGCGAAGGTGCCGTGATGTTCGAAGGTTTTGATGCGATAGTCCTGGCTCGGGCGCAGTTCGCCTTCACGATGTCGTTCCATATCGTGTTTCCCGCGTTTTCCATCGGGCTTGCCAGCTATCTCGCGGTCCTCGAGGCGCTCTGGCTCTGGACCGGACGCGAAGTTTACATAAACCTGTTCAATTACTGGCTGAAGATCTTCGCAGTCGCTTTCGGTATGGGCGTGGTATCCGGTGTCGTGATGTCCTACCAGTTCGGAACCAATTGGTCGGCGTTTGCGGACAAGACTGGCCCGATCATCGGTCCGATGATGGCCTATGAGGTGCTCACTGCGTTCTTTCTTGAGGCAGGATTCCTCGGGGTGATGCTGTTCGGCCTTAAGCGCGTCGGCCCCCGACTCCATTTTCTTGCGACTTTGATGGTGGCCATAGGTACGTTGATTTCAACATTCTGGATACTTTCAGCCAATTCCTGGATGCAGACGCCGGCTGGCTACGCCATCAATGCCGACGGCCAATTCGTCGCCGTCGACTGGCTCAAGGTGATTTTCAATCCGTCATTTCCCTACCGCCTTGTTCATATGGTGTTGGCGGCCTATCTCACCACTGCCTTGGTGGTCGGCGCGGTCGGCGCCTATCATCTGATGCGCGACCAGTATCTTGCCGGTCCGCGCACGATGTTCTCGATGGCAATGTGGATGGTGAGCCTGGTGGCTCCGGCACAGATGCTTGCGGGTGATCAGCACGGGCTCAACACGCTGAAATATCAGCCGGCCAAAGTGATGGCAATGGAAGGTCATTACCAGAGCCATCCGAACGGTGCGCCCTTGATTCTATTCGGCTTCCGCCGGTCCCGATCACTTTCTGGTCGTTCCGGATCATGGTCGGCCTGGGGTCGTTGATCTTGGGGCTTGGCTTGCTGAGTTTGTGGATGCGCTGGCGTGGAAAATTCTACACTTCCCGACTGTTGCTCCCGCTCGCGATGGCGATGGGGCCGGCGGGCTTCGTCGCGGTGCTGGCAGGCTGGATTACAACCGAGACCGGACGCCAGCCGTTTACCGTGTTCGGACTGCTGAGAACGGTGGAGTCCGCCTCTCCACTGGCGGCCCCGGCCGTGGCATCCTCGCTGATCGCATTCGTCATCGCGTACTTCGTGCTTTTCATGGCCGGCATGGTCTACATTCTGCGCTTGATGGCGCAGCCCCCGCGTGCGCGTGAAGATGGGCCGCGGAGCGACCTGCCTATCCGCGCCGCAGGGATCACGCCCGCTGCGGGAGTTCTGATCGAAGGGGTGGCACCGTGACCATCGCCATCGACCTTCCGACAGTCTGGGCGTTCATCATCGCCTTTGTAGTGTTCATCTATATCGTGATGGACGGCTTCGATCTCGGTCTCGGCATTCTGTTTCCGTTTTTTCCCGCAAAGGGCGATCGCGACGTCATCATGAACAGTGTGGCGCCGGTTTGGGACGGAAACGAAACCTGGCTGGTGCTCGGCGGCGGAGGCCTGATGGCGGCATTTCCACTGGCCTATGCCGTGCTGATGCCGGCGCTGTACGTGCCCATCATAGCGATGCTGCTCGGACTGGTTTTCCGCGGCGTCGCATTCGAATTTCGCTGGCGCACACGACGTGAGCGGAATCTTTGGGATATTGCCTTCGCCTGTGGATCGCTGTTGGCGGCGTTCGCACAGGGCGTTGCCCTGGGCGCCATTCTACAGGGCGTGCATGTTGAGGGACGGCATTACGCCGGTGGCTGGTGGGACTGGCTGACGCCGTTCAGCATTTTGACCGGCGTAGCGCTGATCGTCGGTTATGCGCTATTGGGCGCAACCTGGCTGGTGATGAAGACTGAAGATAAACTGCGCGAGCGGGCCTATCACCTCAGCTGGGTTCTGATGCCCGCGATGTTGGCCGCCATCGGCGCGGCCAGCATCGCGACGCCGTTCCTGCATATTCAGTACACCCAGCGATGGTTCGCCTGGCCAAACATCATTCTGACCGCGCCGGTGCCGATTGCAGTCGCCGCCGTGTGTGTTTTGCTGTGGCGCAGCCTCGCCAAAAAGTATGATTACCAGCCGTTCTTCCTGACGCTTCTGCTGTTCGTGGTGTCCTACGTCGGTCTCGGCATCAGCATGTATCCCTACATTGTGCCGCAGAGCATCACGATCTGGGAGGCGGCCTCTCCCGAGAAAAGCCAGCTATTCATGTTGTACGGAGTTGCTGTGCTGATACCGCTAATTCTCGGCTACACCGCGTGGGCCTATTGGGTGTTCCGCGGAAAGGTAAACTCCGCGAGTGGCTTGCACTGATGGGTTCGCAACAACATCCAAGCTCCCTCGTGCAACGTCTATTTTGGTTTGGAACGCTCTGGCTCGGCGGCGTGGGCACGGTAGCCCTGATTTCCTTCATTTTGCGGCTCTGGATCGCTCCGAAATGAGACGCCAGTGGGTGAAAATGGTAACCTTGCGGTGAAAGCCGCTGCGCCGTCGGCCGAGTATGACGTCTGCTTTTGATAGGGCTTGCCGCTGCGCGCCGTCGTCGGCATCAAGTATGCTGAGTAGGAAGCCTTCCCAAGCGGCGCCTAGGCCTCCGGCAGTGACCTCGGTCGTGCGCGTTGGCTCGGGGAGAACGAGTAAGCCGATCCTGACCACCCGCAGCGGCGCCCCGAATCGACGCGGGTGAGCGGGCCTGGGATCCGCGCGTCCGAGCCCGACCCGAGGTCGGAGCCAGCGCCGGCGCCGGCGGTAGCTGTTGACTTACCGAGCAACGCAATCGGCTGCCGCTTCGCGCGCCTGAAGCGAAAATCGGGCTTCTATCGCGTTTGTCGCCAAGTCTTGCCTTTGGCGACGGAGCTTTTGCCTATTCTGTTGACATTTGAAGCACACAATGTCTGGTATCCGTCATGGCGAGAGATTGGCGTCTACAGACCGCCATGTTGATCAGAATTAATCACATTGTGGCTGATCGAAGACGGTTACTCGGTGGGTATCACGATGGTAGATTTGAATCGGTCGCCGCGCGGCATTATGAGCGCCAAAGAGTTTCTGACCGAACCGAGTTCTGACGAGATTTCCCTGCTCAAGGTCGGAGCAGCATCCGATCCCCATAGCCTGATTGCGCTCTATAAGAGCGATGGTCGCGACGAGACCGTCAGGAGTCCGAACCAGCTAGATGGGTTTCTGGCGGTGATTGTTTTTCAGAGGATGAAAGAATTCACCTTACGAAGGAACAAGAAAGCACTCCAAATTCCTCGATCCGCAAGAGGAGCAACGGGACTTCACGACCTCAGGAATGCTTGGTCGTCGCCAAAATATCCTGTCTTCTCCATGAACTTTGTATTCTCGTCGGCTTTTCTGGAAGAGTTGCCGGCAGGTAACGGATACCGCGGGATGGATTGGTTGCGGGACGCGCCGGCCTATGGGAATCATGATCAAACGCTGTTACACTTGGCTTCGGCGCTGTTGCCCGCCTTCGCGCAGCCCGCACAGGCCAATCGCCTCTTTGTGGATCAAGTATTTCTGGCCGCTGGCATTCACCTGATCTCGAAACACAGATCTCAACAGCCACTAGAATCACTACGTGGCGGCCTGACGCCATGGCAGGAAAAAGCCGCCAAGGAATTCCTCGTCGCCAGCATACAGTCAAATGTGTCGTTAGCGGATATCGCTCAACTGTGTGGTCTATCCCCTCCGCAATTCTCACGTTTATTCAAACGAAGTACGGGCACCACGCCATATAGATGGTTTATCGAACAGCGCTTGGCTCAGTCGAAATCATTGCTCGAATCGACGAGCGACGAACTGTCCGAGATCGCCTTGGCTTGCGGCTTCGCTGACCAAAGCCACTTCACTAGAACCTTCTCCCGATTTGTCGGGCAAAGTCCGGCGGTTTGGCGGCGTTTGCAGAGCGCCTAGTAGCCGTCGCCGCAGCGAGTACCGCTCCGTGTTTTCATTTTGAGTTCGCCAATCCCTGAACTTGAAGTCGAAACGGTTCAAAGGGGCATATCGCTCTCGGTAAAGGCCTTCTTCGACCCTTGCGTGAAATCCACCCAATTTTGCGAATATTGAGCAAAATCGGTTCGGATCGTGAAAGACGCAAACACGATCTATCGGCATTCTGCAAACTGTCACTTTGCCATTACCGGACTGACCCGGCCTCCGTTTCAGGACGATCCAGGCTTCGGACAGGGCACGGGGAGATGCCTGGAAGCCAGACGGACCGGTGATCCTCAATCTTTGCCAAATTATCTGATCATCCGACGCGGACACGTCCCAGCGGAGAGCTAGAGATCCACGATGAGCATCTCTCCTCGGTCGAGCGACCGGCCCTTTTTTGCAAGCACTGAGCGCCTGGATCAGAATCAATCGATGGCCTCGGCAAATTTCGCCCGGGGCAACATGTCCATTGCTCAATTTCGGCGCGACAGGCCGGGACTTGGGGTTACAGACTCCAATCCCGCAATGCCGGTATTAATGGCCGTGGTCATGCTCCGGTCGCTTGCTGGACATGGGGGTTGGCGGGGCGGTCGCCGGGTCGATATTCCTGATCTTGATCCGGGTTCTCTCGCGTGCGTGGATCTTCGCGAGTCCTGGGTTTCGGACTTACCGCATCCGTTTCACACGTTTCATGCCTTCATCCCATTGACGGTTTTCGACGAATTTAGCTCGGAAATGAAGCTTCCCAAGATTGAGACGTTGTCCTGCCCCATGACTGTTCAAACACACGATGAAACGATGTTGGGTATTGCCAACGCCCTCGGCCCGTTGATGGCAAAGCCGAGTGAGGCGAACAACCTTTTCACGGATCATATGTTTTCGGCCATGGTCGCCCATCTTGCGTCGAGATATGGTGGACTGACGTCACGCGATGTGCGCGCCTCCGAAGGGCGGCGATGCGGCGCATTAACGTCGAGCCAGCAGCGGCTCGTGACGGATTTCATTCTCGAAGACCTGACGTCGAATCCGGGCCTGTCAGACCTTGCCTCGTTTTGCGGGCTTTCCCGAAGCCATTTTGCTCGTGCGTTCAAGCGGACCATGGGGATGCCGCCACATCGCTGGTTGATGACGCAGCGGATCAACCGCTCCAAGGATCTTCTTTGCAAGACAAGGATGCCCATCATCGAGATCGCCATGGAATGCGGATTTGCGGATCAGGCCCATTTGACCCGCGTGTTCACCAGAGCTTTCGGAATCGGGCCCGGCGGCTTTCGCAGGCATCGACAGGAATAAAAAGATACGCATTTTGGATTTAAAACCAGGTTCTAAATGAGGAAGGACGGCTGGCCGTCTGAGGCCCGCGATCTTCGCCTTCAATGCTGTCTCTCGTTTCGCCATCGGTCTGGTGGTGCGCCAACTGATTTTCTAAAGGAACGGTCAAACTGAGCGAGGTTCGCAAAGCCGCAAAAGCTGGCGACTGACTCAGTGGTCTGCGTGGTGAACGCGAGCAGATTCTTGGCGCTGTCTATTCTGCGGTCCATGAGCCATCTATGTGGAGGCGATCCAAGGCTGACCTTGAAAGCCTTTGCGAACCGGAACGATGGGAGCCCGCATTCCGCGCTGACTTCGTCAAGCGTGTGATTGGCGTAAAGATCGTCGCCAAGCATCTCCCTCGCACGGCGTATCTGCCAGGAAGCCAGACCTGAAACCGACTCGAATGCATCAGCCTTAACGCCTCCATAGCGCTGGGCCAGGTGAGCGATTGCAGCTTCGAACAGATGAGCCGTTGCCAGGGCATTTGACTCGTGGGGTTTCTGGAGGACAGGATACAGCGCTCTGGCCAAATTTAGCAGGGTCCAATCTTCGTTTTCAGCGAAGTCCGTGCACTCGAGCGGTCGGACTGCGGGTTGACCCAGGTCGTCGGTCAGTTCTTCGAACATCAAGTGCGGTACGACAAAAGAAAACGAGTGGAAGGGATGCTTTAAATCCGCAACCCACAGATGCCGGAGGTCCATGATGCAGAGGCCGCCCGTCCTGAGTTCTCCCCTCGTTACATGGCCGGCATCGCGATGCACCTCGCACCATCCGCCGGGTCTCAATTGTACGACAACGAGATAAGCGGCCCCCACAGGAGTTGGAATCGTTCGACCTAGTCCCGGGCGGTCCCTTTGATGTGTAGCAATCGAGTAGCTGGATCCCCGGCGAGTTCCCAAGACGATCTGCTGGGACATCTCGAACTGATTGCGCGCTGCAAAGTGCAGGCTGGTTGGCCCCTCAGGCGTCGGGTCGAACAGCGTATCCAATACGACTTGGTCAGTTGTCATGGTTACGAATACCACGGGGAAATCGAAGAGATATTGTTATACTAGGGGCTTTCAAGCCAACAATTAAAAAGTGAAAAATCCGCCGAAATATCTTTGTTTCAGCTTTCAACGCAAAGAAAACGATCATGAAAAGGATTCCCGTTCAAAATGCAGTACGTTCTATCTAGCGTCCAAATGTGAGAGCTCCTTAAGGTGACGGACCAAGCTTCCGAAGCACGCAGGAGAAATCATGAATATAAGCATCTCCGCATTGAAGCCGGATCTGCATTCTCACCTGCCAGCAGACTCGCAGCGACTTTGGTCGCTTCTCAATTCGTCCGTTGTCGTTAGCACATCGCTAAAAATCGCGAGCCAGGATTTACCGAAACCGGTTGTCGGAGGTGGCGTTGCCGGCAACGAAGATTGTTGGGCGACGGGTGCAACGGAAATCGCTACGTAATCAATATCCCAGGGCGAGGTTACCGCTTTGTCGCGATTGTCTCTGACGGAAAGAAATTGAACTTACCCACGGAATCACTCAACGCCAGCGGCGACATGAGCGACGAGCCGCTGTCGTGGAAGATAGAAGCCCTGCGTGGAGAACTCGTCAGTTTGTGGTCTGCGGTTCGCCAATTGCAGCTATCGGATCTGGATAGCGCGTCGGCGCAGCTTTTGATCTCGCGCAAAAGCGCGGAATTGGAGGACCTGATAAATCAGGTGAAACGTACATGGTAGCCGGATCACTCTCCGATCGGAAACTACCAGACTGCTGTCTTCGTCGATCCCCGTCGGTCGTGTCGGGAGTTGTCCGAATTCTCGGGTCGAGGGTCGCTTAGCCGTGGCGAACCGGGCGTCCACGTGAGAGCCATGCCTCGTCGCCAAAGGACAGATCGCTATCCGCAGACAAGATCCCAACTAACAAGGGAAGCAGAAAAATGAACACCATCAAGACAGTCGATGGTACGGAAATCTTCTACAAGGATTGGGGTGCAGGCCAGCCGGTCGTATTCAGTCATGGCTGGCCGCTGTCCGCCGATGACTGGGACGGGCAGATGCTGTTCTTCCTCAATCACGGCTATCGCGTCATCGCTCACGACCGCCGCGGCCACGGCCGATCCAGCCAAACGGGTCACGGCCATGACATGGATCACTATGCGGACGACCTGGCGCAATTGACTGCCCTTCTCGATCTGAAGAGCGCCATTCACGTCGGGCACTCCACCGGCGGCGGCGAGGTGGTGCGGTACCTGGCGCGGCATGGCGAGAGCCGGGTCGCAAAGGCGGCGCTGCTCAGCGCCGTGCCGCCGTTGATGGTGAAGACAGCGACTAATCCCGCCGGTCTCCCGAAGGGAGCCTTTGACGATCTTCAAGCGCAACTCCTGGCCAATCGCTCGCAATTCTATCGCGACCTTCCGGCGGGGCCGTTCTATGGCTTCAACCGTTCGGGTTCCAAGGCGTCGGAAGCAGTCATTCAGAATTGGTGGCGGCAGGGCATGATGGGCGGCGCCAAGGCGCATTACGACGGCATCGTCGCCTTCTCACAGACCGATTTCACCGACGATCTCAAAAAGATCACCGTGCCGGTGCTGGTGATGCATGGCGACGACGATCAGATCGTGCCCTACGCAGCTTCCGGACCATTGTCGGCCAAGCTTCTGAAGAACGGAACGCTAAAGACCTACAGGGGCTTTCCGCACGGCATGCCGACAACGAAGGCCACTACCATCAATGCCGACCTACTCAGTTTCATGAAAGCCTGAGACTATACCGTTCATGAGTTCGTGCTCCCAGAGCCGGTGTACGAACTATTTTAGGAGAGTTTGATGAGCGAAAAAAATCGATATCGCGACCTTGGACGGTACATTCACCGCCTATGTCGTGAGGCCGGAGGCTTGGCCTGCACCGGCAATCGTGGTCTTGCACGAAGTGTTTGGCGTGAACGCCGACATGCGCGCTACCTGCCGCGAGCTTGCCGACAGAGGGTATTATATTGCCATTCGTTCGGACCTTTTCTGGCGCCAGGAGCCCGGGCTCGATCTGTCGCATTGGACTGAAGCGGAGTGGAAAAAGGGACTGGCTCTATACACCGCCTATAATCTTGAGACTGGCGTGTCCGACATTGCGGATACCATTGCGATCGCGCGCACTCTCGATGGCGCATCCGGCCAGGTCGGCGTCATGGGATTCTGTCTTGGAGGCCTTATGACCTTCTTGTCGGCAGCGCAAGGCAGCGCAGACGGTGCGGTGGCATATTATCCCGGGTCCACGGAAAAACATCTTGAGCAGGCGAGCGCCATCTCCATCCCCCTAATGGTGCATTTGGGGGAGGAAGATGAATTTATTTCTAAGGACGCGCAGCGGATGATCAAGGGCGCCTTCAGCGGCAATACGAGAACAGAAATTCACAGCTACCCGGGTTGCAGCCACGCCTTTGCCCGGCACACGGGGGTTCATTATGATCACACGGCGGCCGAGATCGCAAACGAGCGGACGTGGGCCTTTTTTGATCGGGAACTGCGCTGAGGATTTCCATTTGAATGCGTGAGCAGAGAGTTTCCATCTATTCCACGGGAGGGAGTTTGCAATTCCGAACGAGTAACAAGTAGCGCCAGAGATCGAGAAGATCCCGGCAGGAAATTGAGCTATCGGAATAATTCTCGAAGTTAGCTAGCGACCGGCTGCTGTTGGCGCGAAGCAGTGATTGAGGTGCGGATGTTAGATCTCGCTAGCCCGAACTGGACCTACTCCCACTTGCCTTGGACCGGACTGACCAGCATTGCGAGCGCCAATCCAAACGTGTTTAGGGTCGATCATTTTCTTAGATAAGCGAGATTCCGACCCACACATTCGGTTGCCAAGCTATTCGCATGTGCCGCCGATTTTCTCCCAATTGCTTACTCGCGCGAGTGAAGCCAAACTGAAGTCTCAGGCCGCGTCTGCGTATCCGATTGCAAACAAAGAAAAACTGGCGCACCCGACACGATTCGAACGTGTGACCTTTGCCTTCGGAGGGCAGGGCTCCTCGGAAATGATGCGCCCCCTCAGAAATGTAAGCCGATCAATCGGAGCGCTGAATCCGGTGGCCTCGCCACAGCGCGTTTTCTTACTCTAACGCCGCCGATACCTCGACGGCTCTTCACAGCTCTAGGCGAGCCCAAGACCATTGCGCTATTATCGATATCGATGGATCAGATCATCAGTTTGACGGTGGGACCGAACGGTCGTTAGCATCCAAGGATTTGCGGCATGGCAGTTGTTTGGACCTTCAACGTACCGGACGCAGGAACTCGTCGCGCGTTTTCGATCGAAGAT
>WNGH01001170.1_pt1 | contig 24999 bp, 10 predicted proteins | sample 5400631 | NCBI WGS metagenome assembly WNGH01 (sample SAMN13153373, study PRJNA577476) | soil metagenome | isolation source: 115 cm soil or saprolite under Garry oak tree replicate 1 | place: USA:California | collected 2016-06-15
CCAACTCGCCAGCCACCATCGCGCTGTCCGGGACAGGAGTTTCGCACTCGGTCACGCTGAGTTGGACGGCCAGTACATCGAGCGTAGTGGGTTACTACGTCTATCGCGGCACGCTGACCGGCGGGCCCTACACGAAACTAAATTCTACGCCGCTAGTAACAATCACCTATGACGACAGCACCGTGCAATCGGGCCTGATTTACTTCTACGTGGTTACAGCTATGGATTCAAACAACGTCGAGAGCGTGCATTCCAATGAGATTTCCGCCACCATACCGATTCCGTAGTTGTCCACACTTGTATCGCAAGGTGTCGGCTAGGCAAAATTGTTTACTCTCTCAGTTTTCTAGCGAGAAGCAATTTATTTTGGAGGGATCGGGGGCAAAGTCCTAGAAGAAGCTTGAGACGGTCGGAGCGAAGAATCGCAAGGTTGCTGGTAGCTTCGGCATTCGCAAAAATTTGGCCTTCATCATGATTGCAAGACGTGGTTCCTATAAACCGGGTACAAAACAGAACGGCTCGCTACCCCTCAGCGGGCGCGGCCAGCGTTTTTGCCTGTGTACACCAGAACAAGCGCTTATGACCCCGCAGGACAGGGAGGTACCAGTACCAGTGGCCTACTGGGTAATGGTACTAATTCTAGACGTCAAGACAGTATCGTTCGTCGCTGCGCCCCTCCAGAGTGATCGGTGCCCAGTAACGAAAGGCCAGAAAGACATGATAGAAGTCGTGAGGGGCAAAGCAAACTGTGAAAATCTACGGACCCACAGAAAGGCAATCGGTTTGGGAGGAGGCCGGGCGGGGCTGATTATAGTAATCGTGGCATCCTTCCCGCTGAGCATTGTTTCTTCCGTCGCCGCCAAGCCAAGGAGTCAACTTGCAGCTAGCTCTACTTCTTTGAATTTCGGCAGCGTGTTAGAGGGCAGCAGCGCGTCTCAGTATGGAACGCTCAGCAACTCGGGACGAGGCAGCGTCACCATTCAGCAAGCGAGCATTTCCGGCGCGGCATTCAGCATCAGCGGTTTGAGTCTTCCGCTGACTTTGTCCCCGGGGGCCTCCGCCGGCTTCACTGTATTCTTCACTCCCAATGCGGCTGACAGCATTACGGGCAGCGTGACTTTCTTCAGCGATGCAGTCAACTCGCCAACGACAATCGCGCTTTCGGGTGCGGGCGTTGCGCCTTCACCCCAGATATCCTTGAGCCCCGCGGCGTTCAATTTCGGGAACATCGGCGTAGGAAGCAGCGCCTCGCAAATGGTGACTGCCTCCAACACTGGCAATGCGACTCTGACCATTTCGCAGGCGGCGGTCACCGGAACTGGATTTACCCTAAGCGGACTGACCTTGCCGGTGAATCTTCCGGCGGGCACGTCGATCGCTCTCACCGTCACCTTCGCACCGCAGGCGGCAGGAACTACAAGCGGCAGCGTGACGCTGACCAGCGATGCCCCTAACTCACCGACTAGCATCGCCCTGAGCGGCACGGCCGTGCAACCCCAACTCTCGGTCACGCCCGGCACTGTAAGCTTCGGGACCGTGGTAGACGGAACCGCGAACACTCAGACTATTCAGTTGACGAACTCCGGCAATGCGAACTTGACTGTTTCTCAGGCGGCGGTCTCCGGAAGCGGCTTGACGATCAGCGGTTTGGCTCTGCCCTTAGCTCTGAGCCCGGGACAAAGCGCGAACTTCAACGTGGCCTTTGCTCCGGCGAGTGCCGGCAGCGCAACTGGTAGTGTGTCTTTGGCCAGCAATGCCCCTGCCTCCCCGATCACCATCGCAGTTAGCGCGACTGGCGTCGCTGCCACGTTGCAGCTTACCGCCAGCTCGACCAGCTTGGACTTTGGAAACCTAAACCTGGGGAGCAGCGGCACGCAAAGCGTTACCCTGACTAATACGGGTAACTCCAGCGTGAGCATTTCCCAGATCAATGTTTCCGGCGCCGGCTTCAGCACCAGCGGCCTGACGCCGCCGTTGGACCTGGCGGCCGGTCAAACTACAACCTTCAGCGTGGTTTTCACTCCGACGAGTTCAGGGAGCGTGACGGGCAACGCTAACGTGATCAGCAATGCTAGCAACTCGCCGACGGTTATCGCTCTGTCTGGATCGGGAGTGCAGACGATTGCGCACTTGGCCACGCTGACGTGGGATCCTAGCGTTTCGGTGGTCGTCGGCTACAACGTTTACCGCGGAACCGTCTCAGGGGGGCCGTACACAGCGCTGAATTCCTCACTGGTTTCATCGCCTACGGATACCGATACCGCCGTTCAATCGGGTCAGACATACTTCTATGTAGTCACGGCGGTGGATTCAAACAACGTCGAGAGCGCGTACTCCAATGAGATTTCCGCAACCATACCGGTTCCGTAAGGCCTGGCAACCGGAGGCCGTAGCTAGCCTTCACACAGTTGTCAGGACGGCGGCGGGGGAAGAATAGCTTATGCTGGGAAATAAAAAAATCAATGCTGCTATCAGTTCCGAGGACGGCGTCTACTACGGCGATTACATCGAATGTACGCTCCTCACAGGTTCTACGCGCACTCGGACGACAAAGCTGGCTCCGTATTCATTGGGGCGTCGAGGAGGCAAAGTGAGAGGCAAGTGTTGGCTTTTGTTTTTCCCCATCCTACTGTTGATGGTTCCGGGTGTCGCCCACGCCCAGGCCTGGTCTGGCATTCTTTCATCCAGTCGAGCCATAAACTGGTCGAACGCAGGCATACCGGGAGGCATTCCGAACCGGGCCACCATCTGTGCAACCCTCAATCCGGGGGCGACAGCATCCCAGATCAACAGCGCCATCGCTTCTTGTCCGAACGGACAAGTCGTGTTTCTGAATGCGGGCACGTACAGCCTTACAGGTGGGATTGACTTCTCGGGTAAGAGCAACGTCACATTGCGTGGCGCGGGGCCCGAAAAAACCATTCTCGTCTATGGAAGTGGTGCAGCAGTTGGATGCGAAGCGCAACAAGTGAGCGTCTGCCTCGCCGGATCTTCGCGGGCCTGGGTGGGTAATCCCGGAACCGTCTATAACTGGACTGCTGGCTACTCCGCGGGGACAACTCAAATTACGTTCAGCTCTGTGTCTGGCTTGTCCGTCGGCCAGCTTCTGATTCTCGACCAGTTGAACGACAATTCGGATACCGGAAACGTGTTCATCAACGATACGACGACCTACGGGCAAGAAGGGGGGTCGCCGGGTCGATCAGGGTCTCCCGATCGGAACCAGCAGCAGTTCGTCGAAATTACGGCCATCAGTGGCACTGTGGTCACGATTTCTTCACCGATTTATATGCCGAATTGGCGCTCATCCCAAATTCCTCAAGCTTGGTCGCCAGGAGTCATTGGGTCAAACGTCGGAACGATGATCGGGGTCGAGGCGCTGACGGTAGATACGACGAACGATGGCTCCGCCGCCATGACCAACATTGAGTTTGGCAACTGCTATGCCTGCTGGGTGAAGAACGTCAAGTCCTTGAATGCCAACCGAAACCACATCTGGCTGTACCAGGCCGCGAGAGCGGAGATTAGAGACTCGTACTTCTACGGCACCAAAAATGCCGCTTCGCAGAGCTACGGCGTCGAGTCCTTCATGACCTCGGACGATCTGGTCATCAACAATATCTTCCAGCACATCACCGCGCCGTTGATGACGGGTAACAACGCCGGGTCAGTCTTCGCTTATAACTACGGAACCGATGATTATTATAATGTGATCACCTGGATGGAGCAAACTGGATGGACGCACGATGCGGGGGTCGGCATGGTGCTGTTCGAGGGAAACGAGGGCAACGGGCTCATTCTCGACGACATCCACGGCACGGCCGACTTCGTGACTCTCTTCCGCAATCAGTTCACGGGAATAGAACCGAATAAGACCGCGCACACGAACCCCTTTGAAAACATGGCTTATAACCGCTACCAGAACGTGATTGGCAATGTGCTAGGCACACCGGGTTATCACAACACCTACCAGGACGTTACCCCCTCCGGCACGAACGCTGATACGTCAATCTACCTTTTGGGGTGGTCAGGCAATCAGGGCACGACCCTCGGCAGCGTGCCCAACGATAGTTTGGTGGCGACGAGCCTGATGCGGTGGGGCAACTACGATACCGTCACGGGCGCGGCCCAGTGGAACGCTTCGGAGGTGCCGAGCGGGCTTAGCCAGTACGCCAATTCCGTGCCGAGCACTCGCAATCTTCCTGCGTCGTTCGTCATGTCCTCAAAACCGAGTTGGTGGGGCACGATGCCCTGGCCGGCGATCGGTCCTGACGTTACCGGGGGCTCTGACCTTACTGGACATGCGTATTTGAATCCCGCTCAACTCTGCTTTAACAACACTACAAAGAATAGCAGTGGCATCTTGAACTTCAACGCAAACAACTGTTACGCACAACTTACACCACCCGCTCCTCCGACGAACCTCAGCGGGGTTGTTCACTGATCTTCCCTCACGCTGGAGACATGACGCTACACCGTTGCAGGCGAGAACAGCAAAGGCAAACGTGGCTGCACAGAAAATACCACGGCTAGATCAATCGAAATCCCCGTAATCACTCCTATGCGCATAACAGGGTTTTCAAATTTCAATGCAAGAGAAATATACAAAGACAAAAGACAGAAGTTACTACTAGAAGTGGACCGATGTCTGGCTGTCCGGGCAGGTAAGAAGCGGCGGTGGAACCGGGCGATTTAGATTTGACTGATTCGGCCAGAAAAGTTGAAAGAGAGTTTTGAGAAGAGTTTTGTCCAGAAAGGGGACAACTGACCTCGGCGAACGCATGAAGAAACTATCTATATTGCCGTTGTTGCTTTTTCTAACGCTTGCGGCACCGGCGGCGGCGCAGACACACATACAGCAGTGCCAAAACAATGATTTTAGTCCAACCACGCGTTCAGACTATGCCTGCACACTGTTGCAGCCTACAGGCGCTGGCAATCAAATCGTTGTCGGCGTGGCCTCTGGTACCAACAGTACAGTGAGCGCGACCGATTCGCAGGGCAATGCTTATCTCTTGCTGTGCAATAAATACGATTCTTATTGGGACCAAGCGGTAGCCATCCTCTGGGCGCCAAACACTGCCGGGGGGAATCGCCGCAACTGTAACGGTTCATTTTAGCTCGCCTGTGAGTTATCTCGCTTTGGGCGTTCACGAATATGCTGGGTTGACGGCTGCAGATGGCTGTACGGGCGCACTGGGCCAGAGCGTCACGCCGACCGCAGCACTTACGACCACGGCGCCCGATCTCCTTTTCAGCATTGCGGTGGAAGATAGCATCCCTTCCGGCATCTCTTTGACGCCGCCTGCCGGGTTTACGGCACTCGAAAATTTAGCCAATGCCGCACCGCCTTCCGCACCGTATGCCGACGCTCACAGTTTGCAGGCGCTGCCCTCGACAGTGGCGGCTAGTTGGGCGCTTTCGCCGTCGCAATCTTGGATATGCATGCTGGCGGGGTTCAAAACTGCAAATACACAACCAACTCTGATTGCCAAATTGACCTACGATGACGGAACGCCTGTCGCAGGAAGTGCAGTATTATATTTGGAAGGCGCGACGGAAACACAAGTAGCTACGGCTCCCCTGGATGTAGCCGGAAAAGTTTTTACCACTTTTGCGATCGATCCCACAAAATCGTATCGCGTCGTCGTAGACGACACATTAGGGAATCTGGTTGCCGAAGGGCTTTCTCCGGCTCTGCCTGCTTCCATTAGTCAATCTGCAATTGCCTACATGGCGTCAACCGAATTCTACGTCGTGGTCAGCAAATTGACTGGAACCGTAATGAGCGTGACACCGGGGCCGATACAGTAAAATGCTATGGTCCTAACGGATGACCTTTCCCTGGCTAGAGTAACGTGTCGCTGGTCCCAGTGCCCCAGGTGCGGCCAGGAGTCAGCGCACCGGGATCACGACCTCGATGCCGGTCTCAAGCAGACGCTTGAGCAGGATTCTTAGCCGCGCCGGGATGGAGTAACCCTGACACAAGCGTTACCGCGGGATGGCAATGTTCGGCAAGCCAAGCAAGATGCGCATCAGTTCCGACTGCCGGTGCGCCCCAGTTTTAGCAAAGATATTTTTGAGCATGAAACGTGCCGTACCGCTGGTGATTCGCATGCAATCGGCTGCCGCAGCCAGTTCCAAGCCCTGGAGCAAATGGTCCGTCAAGCGACACTCCGCAGGGGTCAGTCGATACAAACTGGAAAGGACCACCGCCCGCGAGGCCGGCAGCGCATCTGGATCATTGATGAAAATCAGAGCACAAGGAGCAGCCTCGGTGAGCATATCGCTGGAATGAAACGGCATCACAGAAACGCGCAGAGGGCGACGTTGCTCTCTGCTCAGCAGCATCGCGCCACCCGGGTGCATGCCCCTGCCCGCTCCCGTGGCTGCAGCTGACTGAACCAGCGAATCCAACTCGCGCGCCTGTCGCAGTTCCGTTGCCGTGAGCTGCTTCGCACACAGCATCAAACCGTCCTGCTCGCGTACAATCTTTTCTGCCCTGCTGTTCATCAAGACCACGTCACCCTTTCCGTTCAGAGCAACAACCGCTGCTTCGAACGCATCGAGAGCACTTACGGCGGCAGCTGCCGTAGAACGAAGCGACTCCATCGTATGACGAATTTTGAAAACGCGCCTCAAGTGAGGCATCAACAACCCCATCAGGGCCACTGCTTGTTGGTCTAACGGATGTGCCGTCTCTGACCGCATCACAGATAGAGTTGTCACTTCGTGAGGAGAGTTCCGGACTAATGCGTTCACTACCCAGTAGGTTCCGTACTTGCGACCGAAGTCGTTATAGTATTCAGAAATCTTATAGTCCCGTTCTCCTACAACTGATCGGGCCAGCCCATGCCACGCTCCTGTCTTGGCAACCAGTTGGGCGTATGGCCTTACGAGCGGGTTTCGCGCCCCGTAGTAAGCGTTGTACTCCCGGGTGGCTTCGGCAGGAAACCCGATGCCCTGTATCGTCACCGCTGCGTTCTTCTGATCAGTGTGAATCGTCAGGCCGGCCCGCTCAGCGGCAAATTGTTCGACAGCTATCCGCAAAAAGTCCTGCCACCGGTCAGGACAGGCGATCGCTTCGTAAAGCGACCCGATCAATTTGAAGAGGCTTTTTTCGCCCGGAAGCATCGAACGTGCGTAGTCCTTTCGATCCGGCGCGACTCTGCTCTTTGTTCTAGTTATCGTTGCTTGCGTTTGCGGACTGACATTCGACGGCCGCGCAAAGCAGCCAATCGGCCGGATTCTGCTCCTTGACGGCCCATCCCGCCTTGTGGCGGGGCCTTCGCTTAGGATTAATACTTCTGCCCCCCTGCAAAATCGCGAGAGCCGAAAGGGCCTCAGTTTCATCACACGTCATAACGTTCTTTTCCACGGAGGACGACCTCCTGAGCCCCACGGCCGAGGGATTAGGCTGTAGAACTTAGTCTCAAACCATTTGAATGACAATCGGGGAAACGCCCTAGTTTTGCCGGGGCGTACGCTAAGTAGTAGCAAGCGCGTAGGCCTGGCAGTGACTGTCCTCCGGGGCTTCCCTACGTTGGGGTTAGTCTGCGAGAGAAGTTGCTCGACAACCGTCTAGTCACCCATGGGCCCATTATCGAGGTCCGACTCCTTGCCTCGGGTACACCCCGAATGAACTACGACTGGGATGCACCTACCTGCTTCGTTGGCATCTTGCTTGCGTGTTCCGACCGAAATCCCTGTCCACACCAGCGCTCCCACCGGAGAACCCACGCAGGACAAAAAAGTCTCCCAAATGGGAGATGCGCCCAAGCGTCTCACGGCATAGAGTCTAGCGAAATCCCTGACCCGTCGTCCGTGGCACGGCGCCGAGCGATTTACGCTTGGGCCCGCAACTGAGGGCGTGGAAAGCACATGAGAAAATCAGTCCCCGTCTTTTTCGCCGCGTTGATTTCGGTCTGGTTTTTGTCCCCGGTTGTGCGGGCTGGCGCGCAGACCAACGTTCTGACCTACCACAACGACAACACGCGCACAGGACAGAATCTAAATGAAACCCTCCTGACGCTGAGCAATGTGAACTCCACGAATTTCGGCAAACTTGGATTCCTTTCCGTGGACGGCAAGGTGGATGCGCAACCACTTTATGTTTCCAACCTGACGGTAGCGGGAAGCCCGCATAACGTGGTTTTCATCGTCACGGAGCACGACTCGGTCTATGCCTTCGATGCGGACACGTTGGCACAGCTCTGGAAGGTCACGGTACTCGGCTCGGGCGAAACTACGAGCGACGATCATGGATGCGGCCAAGTGACGCCCGAAATCGGAATCACCTCGACGCCGGTGATCGATCTAAGCGCCGGTCCGAATGGGACGATCTTCGTGGTGGCCATGTCGAAGGACAACTTTGGGAATTATCACCAGCGACTGCATGCGCTAGATGTGACGACGGGCGCCGAGCTCTCCGGCAGCCCGAAGGAGATTCAAGCAATTTATCCGACCGCCGGCGGGGGGACAACCACCTTCGCCCCGGGGCAATACAAGGAGAGGGCAGGGTTGCTGCTGCTGAACGGCGTGGTCTACACGAGCTGGGCCTCGCACTGCGACATCGCGCCGTATTCGGGCTGGGTCATAGGCTATGGCGAATCCACGCTGCAGCAGGCGAGCGTGTTCAACTTCACGCCGAACGGCAGCGAAGGCTCAGTGTGGATGTCGGGGGCAGGTCCGGCTGCAGACAGCCTGGGGAACATTTACTTCCTCGCGGCGAATGGAACGTTTGATACCTCACTTAACGCGAACGGGTTTCCGGTGAACGGGGACTACGGCAACGCTTTCATGAAGCTTTCGACCAGTGGCAACTCCCTGAGCGTGGCCGACTATTTCACGATGCACAATACGGTGGCGGAGTCAAACGCAGACCAGGATCTGGGCTCCGGTGGCGCGCTCCTCCTGCCTGATTTGACGGACAGCTTAGGGAATACCTGGCATTTGTCCGTTGGTGCCGGAAAAGACTCGATTATCTACGTCGTGAATCGCGATTCGATGGGCAAGTTCAATCCGACCAGCGACAATATTTATCAGGAAATTTCCGCGAACGGATTGGCGGGGGGCAGCGGTGTATATGCGATGCCGGCATATTTCAATGGCACCCTCTACTACGGGGCCGTCAATGATTCGCTGAAGGCCTTTACGATCGCAAATGCTCGAGTCGTGACGCCGCCGTCCTCCAATACCGCCAGTACATTTGCTTACCCGGGAACCACCCCTAGCATATCCGCGAACGGGACCTCGAACGGAATCGTCTGGGCGGTTCAGAATAGCGGAGGCACGGCCATCCTCCACGCCTATGACGCGACGAACCTGGCCAACGAGCTGTACAACAGCAACCAGGCCGGCACCCGCGACCAATTCTCGGACAACAAATTCATCACGCCCATGGTCGCCAACGGAAAAGTCTTTGTTGGCACACCGACAGGCGCGATTGTTTTCGGTCTCCTGAGCGGGGGAACTCCGCGAACACTGTCCTCGATTTCGGTGACGCCGGCAAATCCTTCGATTGCCAAGGGCGCTACGCAACAATTCACAGCCACGGGCACGTTCAGTGACGGCAGCACTCAGAATCTGACCAGCACAGCAACCTGGAGTTCCTCCAATACTGCGGTCGCCACCATCAACAGCGCCGGTCTGGCAAGCGCTGTGGGAACCGGCAGCACCACCATCCAAACGATTTCGGGCTCGGTCAGTGGGTCAACCACCTTGACGGTCCCTGCGCCAGCGGGCCAAGCAACGGCTTACGTGCAGTCGGCCAGCGGCAACGACAATTACAACACGGCGTCAGCGTCGGCAAAGTTTTCAAGCAATGTGACCGCCAATGACGCGATTGCCGTCTTCTGCGTCTGGGGGAGCCTCTCGCAAACCTTGAACAGCGTGACCGATACCCAAGGGAACACTTTTACCCTGGTGGCCAATCCGACAAACGGCGGATACGGTCGTGCCGCCATGGCCTATGCGATCGCCCGTTCCTCTGGGTCCGATACCGTGTCCTGCAATTTCTCTAGCGCGTCGATCGGGAAGTCCATCATCGTTCATGAGATCAGCGGAGTGAACACGAGCACGCCGCTCGATGGGCAGAAGATGAATGTTCAGAACAGTCCCGGTGGCGGCACGAACGCGATCACCAGCGGCAGCATCACGACAACGGTGAACGGCGACTACATTTTGGGCTTTACGTTCAACGATTCAGCCAACCAGGCGGACTGGAACGCCGGGACGGGCCATACCAAGCGCCAGGATCTGCAGGTTCAAAGCTACGCAGCCGCAAGTGAGGATAAAGCTCAAACCTTGTCGGGTTCGGTAGCAGCGACGTTCACCGCCACCGCAGCCACATTCGGCCGTTTCATCACGGGAATCATGGCCTTCCGGCCTTCGCCACGGACGGCTCCTACATTACTGTCGATTGCGGTGACTCCAGCCAATCCGTCGATTGCCAAGGGCACAACGCAACAGTTTACGGCCACTGGAACCTACAGTGATGGCAGCACTCAGAATCTAACCAGCACGGCAAGCTGGAGTTCTTCAAATACCGCGGTCGCTACAGTCAACAGCACCGGTCTGACGAGCGGCGTAGGAACCGGCGCCAGCACCATTCAAGCCGCTTCGGGTTCCGTCACCGGCTCGACCACATTGACCGTCACCGCCGCGGTGCTGTCCTCGATTGCGGTGACACCGGCCAATCCGTCGATTGTGACGGGGGCGACGCAACCATTTACGGCCACGGGCAGCTATAGTGACGGCACGACACAGAATCTGACCAGCACGGCGAGCTGGAGTTCCTCAAATACTGCGGTCGCCACCATCAACAGCATCGGCGTGTCGAGTGGCCTCGGCACGGGCACCACAACCATCCAGGCCGCATCGGCCGGCATCAGCGGATCAGCTACGCTGACGGTGACCGGCCCATTGGCGATTTCTGTCGCCGTGTCGCCGACGACGGCCAACGCGCTGGTGGGCGGCGGTACACAACAGTTCACGGCCGCCGTGACGAATGACGCCCAGAATCTAGGCGTCACGTGGAGCCTGTCAGGGGCCGGCTGCTCAGGAACAACGTGCGGAGCGCTGTCGGCGAGTTCCAGTGCGTCCGGCACCGCCATCACCTATACCGCCCCGGCCAGCGCGCCGACGCCTGCGACAGTCGCGCTGACCGCGACGTCGGTCAGCGACAACACACGTGCTGCGTCCGCGACCATCACAATCACGCTCAACGACACGGCCTCGATGTACATCGACTTTGAGAGCGCCGCCGACGGCACGACAATAACGACCGACAGCCTCGTCGCGAGCACGCACTGCGGTAACGGACTATGGTCCTTGGAGATTAGTCCCATTACCGGGATGACGATTTCCGCGAGCGCGCAGAAGCAACTGCCTTCCTCGGTGACGACTTGTGGCACGCAATACACCGACGCCAGCGGCACCCGGGGACTTCAATACGATATGTCCCAAACGGACAGATACGCAGCCTATAACTGGTCCACTCTTTCTAGCAGCGCGTCTGTCGGTTTCTTTTATAAAATCACGCTAAGCGACCAGAATTACTACACAGTGTTCGCAATGACCGCGGGGGGCGGCGGCGACTATGCAGCGCTGCACATACGTGGTGGGGCGATGTACCTCGAGACAGTGACTGGCGTTTCGAATCCCACACCAATATCTCCAAATGTCTGGTACTGGGTAACAATGCAATACAACGCAGGCGGAACGCACTACATGCAGGTGTACGACGGCACCACCTGGGCGCTGCTCGGAAGTGTGTCACGCGCTGCGAGTGGTAACTATAATCCGACCGGCATCGAGGTAGGCAGAACAGGAAACGAACCCGGATATCCGTCCGGATATTGGTATTACGATGAAATTATCGTCGATTACTTGACAGCAAAGTTTCCCATCGTTCCGGGGACACCTCCGAGCCTAGTCTCGATTGCGGTGACCCCTGCCAATCCGTCGGTTGCCAACGGCCTAACCCAACAATTCACCGCCACGGGCACTTACAGTGACGGCAGCACCCAGAATCTGACCGGCGCGGTGAACTGGAGTTCTTCGAATACCGCGGTCGCCGCTGTCATCGGCAGCGGTGTGGCGAGCGGCGTCGGGGTAGGTGCCAGTACGATCCAAGCTGCATCGGGTTCCGTCACCGGATCGACCACGTTGACCGTCACCGCCCCGGTGCTGTCGTCGATTGCGGTGACTCCGGCAAATCCATCGATTGCCAAGGGCGCAACGCAACAATTCACCGCCACGGGCACTTACACTGACGGCAGCGCTCAGAATCTGACCAGCACGGTGGCCTGGAGTTCGTCCAATACTACCGTTGCCACCATCAACAGCGCCGGCCTGGCGACCAGCGTCACAACCGGCACCAGCACCATTCAAGCCGCTTTGGGTCCCGTCATCGGCTCGACCACGTTGACGGTCACCGCCGTGCTATCGTCGATTGTGGTGACGCCGGCAAATCCGTCGATTGCCAAAGGCACGACGCAACAATTCACCGCCACGGGCACCTTCAGTGACGGCAGCACACAGGTCCTGACCCGCTCGGTGGGCTGGACTTCCTCCAATACGTCGGTTGCCACCATCAACAACAGCGGTTTGGCGAGCGGCGCGGGAACCGGCACCAGCACCATTCAAGCTGCTTCGGGCTCCGTCACCGGATCGACGACCCTGAACGTTACCGCGGCGGTGCTGTCGTCAATTGCCATAACCCCGACGAATCCTTCGATTGCCAAGGGCGCTACGCAACAATTCACCGCCACGGGCACCTTCAGTGACGGCAGCACCCAGAATCTGACCAGCACGGCGACCTGGAGTTCCTCGAATACTGCGGTCGCCACCATCAACAGCGCCGGTCTGGCAAGCGCTGTGGGAACCGGCAGCACCACCATCCAAGCGATTTCGGGCTCAGTCAGTGCGTCCACCACGCTGACGGTGACCACTTCGGTCTCAACAACGCCCGCCTATGTGCAGTCGGCCAGCGGCAACGACCACTACAGCACCTCCTCGGCGTCGGCCAAGTTTCCGAGCAACGTGACCGCCAATGACGCGATTGCCGTCTTCTGCGTCTGGGAGAGCCTCTCACAAACCTTGAGCAGCGTCACCGATACCCAAGGGAACACTTTTACAATCGTGGCCAATCCGACGAGCGGCGGATACGGTCGCGCCGCCATGGCCTATGCGATCGCTCGTTCCACTGGCGGCGATACGGTTTCTTGCAACCTTTCCACAGCCTCGATGGGCAAATCCATCATCGTTCATGAGATCAGCGGAGTGAACACGAGCACCCCGCTGGATGGGCAGAAGGTGAATGTTCAGAACAGTCCCGGCGGCGGCGCGAATGCGGTGACCAGTGGCAGCATCACGACAACGGCGAACGGCGCCTACATTTTGGGGTTTACATTCAACGATTCAGCCAACCAGGCGGACTGGAACGCCGGGACGGGCTACACCAAGCGGCAGGGTCTGCAGATTCAAAGCTACGCAGTCGCAAGTGAGGATAAAGCTCAAACCTTGTCGGGTTCGGTGGCTGCGACGTTCACCGCCACCGCCGCCGGGTTCGGCGATTTCATCACAGGAATTATCGCCTTCCGACCCCGGTAGGCTACGACGCCGAGGCTGAGTAGGCGCCAGGCACCTACTCGAGTGGCAGTCGTTGACGATCTCAGGTACGACTGCCAGGGCAGCCATCTATTACATGACCGACGGTAGCGTTCCATGGCTGCATGAACAGCGTCGTGGCCACGGCGACGGTGCTGTGGGACTCTTCTGAGGTACCGGCGGCGACCCCGTACGTCAACGGGATCCCCGTGCCAGCCAATCACAACCTACCAGCCTCATTTTATCTGTCTTCCAAACCGATCTGGTGGGGCACGATACGTTGGCCTGGCGTGGGGCCTGACGATACAGGCGGCACAGATCTGACAGGAAGTGGTACCCATCCATCCGCGCCCGCACCTCAGACGAACCTAGGCTTCGTTGTTCAATGATTTTCCCCGGTCGCGGCGGTTGGCGGTCTCTCCTCGACAGGCGCGCGCTCGAGCCGGCACCCCTGCCGAAGGACAATGACGACTGCCTTGGGCCGATCGGACAGATACCTTTCTACGACCTCGAAGTTGCTCTCGATGGTGTCCACGATCAACTTATATTTGTCACTCCCGTTACACATCCTCACGACGATGAAGACGCCACGTTCCTTCAGATAGTTCGAGTATATCCATCTAGCATCATATCGCCGAGTTAGTACGTAGCTGAAAATATTCGACTGGAAATACCGGTTCTTATCTCCTCGACGGTTCTCCTCAGTCCTCTTCTTGGCGTTCTCAAGGGCTACATCAGAAATGTCCACCCCTGTGTAAACTTGATACGCGGTTCCGCTCAATTCGTTCCCAGTGCTACCCGAACCGCAACCGAGATCCAGAATACTCCCCCCTATTCGCATATTTTTCGACGTACGGATACACGCAATCGCCTGGCGTCCTATCGAGGCAGTCCCACCGACCGCGCAAGAATTCGCTGTTCCAGACGTATCTTTTCATGCTGCTGCTTCCATAAGCCTGAAGCAGACCGCGCAAAATATTTCGTACCCTCCCCGCTAGGTGCATAGGGCGCTGGAATCCTGCGGGTCAAATGTCATGGAATATGCGACTGACGGGACTTCTTCTTCGCCGTTCGTATCTTTAGAGGGTTAGCGCCTCGCTCGCACCAGGGCCGCAGGTTGCGGCGTCAGCCGGGGACCTCGAGAACTGAGCCCATGGGACCATCTCCCGCAAAAGTCCCGCGACTTGATAGAGGGGTGCGCACCCTTGATGCAGAAGGATGACTGCACCGAGATACAGAGCTCCGAACAACGCGGAGATCGCGGCTATCCGGGAAACGGCCCCAACCGGACCCGACACAGCGACGAAAGACAAGGACGGGAACCCTCGGATGATCACCGCGGACGCGCAGCCCGCGAGCAGTGATGCCACAAGGTACTTCCAGACGGCAGCGATCACGGGGACAACTCCGAACTGGATTGGCCGCCCGGCATACCAGAACGCGGGGATTGTGAGAATCCAGAAGGACGCAGTCCAGGCCACCGCGATTCCTGCAGGACCCCACGGGAGTGCCACGATAAACAGGAGTCCTGTCACAACGAACTCTACGACCCCCCAGCGGAACCAGCGGTCCGCCCTGCCGATGGAGAGATGGATCCAACCGTGCGTGCCGTAGAGAAGCATGACGCCGATTCCGGGACCAAAAAACGTGAAAATCCTGCCCGATGGCTCCCACGCCGGTCCTAACAGCAGGCGAATTACATCCTTGCCGACTAGGGTCAGGTCCGCACTCAACCCCATGCCCACAAATGCGACCGCCGCCAGCGCACTGAGAAGATACCGCCTGTATTGGATGGAGTTCCGGTTCAGCCGACTCAAAGTCGACACAGCGACGACGGTGAGAGGTGAAACGAGTTGGCTCGCCGAAAGGGCAAACAGGTCATACGCCTTCTTGTAGAAGCCCAGAGATTGCGCGTTGAACCGCCATCCCACCAGGACATTGTCCATATTCCGGGCGAAGTAGTTGGCACTGAAGTTCCCGTAAGTATGCATCGCGAAGCGTACCATCGAACCCGTTCCAGCTACACGCCGCGGGAGACTGGGGATCCATCGACAGAGGGACCACGCCCCGATGGATGTGGTAAGTGGCTGCGCAACGGCTCCTGCGACCAGCGCCCAGTATCCCCACCCTGCCCAGGCGAGGAATATCGATGCTGCTACCGAAACACCACGGGCAAGGATGTCAGTGGCGGACACCGCGGAGAACCGCATGTTCCGCTTGAGGAGGGCAAGGTGCAGGACCGAGGCGCTGGTGAGGAAGATTGTCACGGACAAGCCGACAGCGACATGCGCCACACGCGAATCGCCGTAAAACCAGGCCAGTAGCGACCCTGCTGCCGCGAACGCGATCGTGAGAAGAAGACCCGCGCCTATGTTGATCCAAAAGAGATTGCTGGCCAGGAAATGATCGATCGCATCCCGCTGAACAACGGCCTCGGTAAACCCGTTCAGTCCAAAGTTCACGAGCAGCAGGCTGAATGTGGTAACCATCGTGACCACGCCGAAATCGCGCGGGGTGAGGAGCCGAGCCAACACCACGGTGGCGATGACCTGGACGGCTAGCCCCAGCGCCTGGGAAAGCACCGTGACCCCGGCGCCCCGGACGCCGAGGCGACGCAGTTCGTCGCCCCCGTCCGACGCGGGCCGAAACGCGCCGCTTGCGTCAAAAGGCTTCAAACGACTTCCTCGTAAATGTCTGTTCTCGCTGGCAGGTCAACGCAGTATTGATCCGAACTCACCTGTGCCCTAATGTTCGTGTCTTCGCGAATGGGGGCTTTCGGAACGACGGCTATTGCCATAAGGAAGAAGATCCATACGGGGTCCATCATTCTGAAACCTGCCTCGGTGAAGTTGTAGGTTGCTGCAACGACGAAATACGTCAGCTTGACCCTCCCTCCGTCTGGGTCCTGGCGGAAGGCGGCGATGACGTTTCGGTAGCCGGTGAGCATGACCACGCCGAGCAGGGCCACCCCCGTCCAACCCAAGTTCAAGAAAACCTCGAGATAACCGTTATGGGCCTCGTTGGGGTGCCACCAGTAGACGTTCCAGAGCTTGTGGAGTCGGTCCCCAAGCCAGAAGCTTTCGAATCCTGTCCCGAACAGGGGGTTCCCGGCCATGTCTAGAAGTCGATTCCACAGCGCTGTCCGGCCGCTGAGGGTTTCATCCCTCCCAAGATCCTTCACGAGGCCCGCGCCAATATCAAGGAACAGGGCAGAAAAGGAAACGGCCAGCACCGCCGCTACTAGCAGGTGCACGAAGAATGGCTTCCGGACCAGCCCCCTCAGGTGCGTGACTGCCATCAATCCCCCCGCTAAGAGGAAGCAGGCTAAGGAAGTCACCGAATTGGCCACCCAAAACAACCAAAGAACCATTGCAAAAAGGGCTCCATGAGCGATCAATGGCCCTGCCCTGCGCTTGCCGTTTCCACTGCGCAACTCTTCGAAAATACGCCACGCGGATCCGAGCCCGAAGATCAAAGAGATCATTCCGAGAAGGTTTTTGTTCGTCGTGACCCCGGTGTAGTACGGCGTCCAGACCCACGGGAGGTATCCCCGCCCCCAATCCGGGTAATACTTGATCAAAAGGACGGAGAAAGGGATGAGGAGAAAACCCGCCCGGTCGAGGAGTCTCTTAACCGCAGCGGATGGGTCCATATCGGTCAGGACGACCAGGACCATCACCAGGTCACCCAAGGCCTTGATCCAGCGCTTGAAGGCCACGTCGGGGAAGTCGGACCAGAGGGTGCTTACAGCGCAATAGAAGAAAAACACGAGGATCGGTCCATTCGCTCGCAGGAGCGCCACGACTTTTCTTCCTCTACTAACAAGGACAATTAAGCCGGCCGCCAAAAGCCCGCCGAGGACGAGCCGGTCGAGGGGACTGCCCTCAAGGTACTGGTCGACCGTAGTTGCCGGGGCAACTTGCAGCCACTCGGAGACCATTCGCGACCCGGCGATTAACATCCAAACCACGGGAATCCAAAGCGCCTTGGATGCCTTGTAGCCTTCGTCCCGATCCAGCCAGAAAAGCCCCAAGATAGCTATGCAGTAAGCAACTGTGGCAATGTGCGGGGGCATTCAACGCCTCCACGATCGCGTGTCTGAGAAGAAGCGCAGCATCGTTTGGATTGGAAGAAAGGCTCGTGCAGGAATTCCAAGCTTAGCAACCGTCACCGCTGCGGCCACCAGCAACGCAAGGTCACAAGAAGAAGGTGAGGCATTCTCCCTTGTGATGGGTGGTGGGCTGTGCCGTGGCCGACGTGAACCTATCGCTTGGATTAAGGTAGCCCTAGGAGCGTGAAGTCGGCAGTCACCGACCTCGCCGCATTCATCTTAACGGTGCAAGTGTTGCCCGAGGCGATGTCGCAGCCGGTCCACCCGCCGAAACCTGAGAGCATACCCGGAGTCGCCGTCAGGGTCACGGTGGTGCCGCTCACATAGGAGGCCGAGCAGGCGCTCCCGCAGTTGATACCTGCGGGACTCGACGTGACGGTGCCGGAGCCTAGGCCTGTTTCACTAACCGTCAAAGTGAACTGTGGCGGCGGGTTCAGGGTGAGCGTGGCGGCGTTGCTGGTCGTGCTGCCCGCCGAGTTGCTGACCACGACCGTAAACTGCGCCCCGTTGTCCGCGGTTGTGGTGGGCGGGGTGGTGTAGCTGGCAGAGTTCGCGCCGCTGATGGCGGCCCCGTTCTTATTCCACTGATAGCCGAGCGGGGCGGTGCCGGAGGCGGTCACCGAGAAGGTGGCGGTCTGACCGGCGGTGACGGTCTGATTGGCTGGCTGGGAAGTGATCGTGGGCGCCACCGGAGCGGAGCCGCCGCTGCTGTTTATCATCACCGAGACGGTCGTGTCATAATAATTGGCCACCGCCAGATCCAGTTTGCCATCGCCATTGAAGTCGGCAACAGCCGTGAATGCAGGGCCATAGCCGGCGCCGAAGTTCTGTGGCGCCTGGAAGGTCCCATCGCCGTTGCCCAGCAGCACCGAGACGGTGGTAGAACCAAGGTTTGCCGTCGCCAGATCCTGCACGCCATCACCATTGAAGTCGCCCACGGCCACAGACCAGGGATAGCTGCCGGCGGCAAACGTCCGCGCTGCCTGGAAGGTTCCGTCGCCATTGCCCTGCAGCACCGAAACGGTGAAGTCATAGTAGGTAACCACCGCCAGATCCTGTACCCGATCACCATTGAAGTCGCCCACCGCGACGTATACGGGACTGGAACCAACACTGAAGCTCCGTGCCGCCTGGAAGGTCCCATCGCCGTTGCCCAGCAGGACCGACACGCTGTTCGACCCTCCATCGGGGACCGTCAGATCGAGCTTGCCGTCACCATTGAAGTCGCCCACCGCGACGGACCAAATGGTCTTGCCAGCGGCGAAGCTCCGTGCCGCCTGGAAGGTCCCATCGCCATTGCCCAGCAGCACCGAAACCGTACCAGCTCGTAGAGTACTGGGACCCAGGTCGGCCACGGCCAGATCGAGCTTGCCGTCGCCGTTGAAGTCGCCCATGGCCAGGAAGTAAGGGCCGCTACCAGCCTCGAAGGTGTGCGCCGCCTGGAAGGTCCCATCGCCATTGCCCAGCAGCACCGAAACCGTAGTGGCAACGGTGGTGCTGGTTGAATCGTCGTTGGAGCCATAGTCGGCGACCGCCAGATCGAGCTTGCCATCGCCGTTGAAGTCGCCCGCGACCACGGAGGTCGGATTAGGACCTGCAGCGAAGGTCCGTGCCGGCTGAAAGGTCCCATCGCCGTTGCCCAGCAGCACCGAGACGGTGTTGGCCCCGGCGTTGCTGACCGCCAGATCCGGCTTGCCGTCGCCATTGAAGTCGCCCACCGCGACGGACTGAGGATTAGGACCAACCCCGTAGAGCGGCGCCGCCGGGAAGGTCCCATCGCCGTTGCCCAGCAGCACCGAGACGGTGTTAGACCCTGCGTTGCTGACCGTCAGATCGAGCTTGCCATCACCATTAAAGTCGCCCACCGCGACGGACCAAGGAGCTCCGCCAGCTGCGAAGTTCCGTGCCGCCTGCAAGGTCCCGTCGCCGTTGCCCAGCAGCACCGAGACGGTGTTAGACCCCGCGTTGGCGACCGCCAGATCCGGCTTGCCGTCGCCATTGAAGTCGCCCACGGCCATGGAGTGAGGATTAAGGCCCACGCCGAAGATCGTCGCCGCTTGGAAGGTCCCGTCGCCGTTGCCCAGCAGCACCGAGACGGTGTTGGACCCTGCGTTGCTGACCGCCAGATCGAGCTTGCCATCACCATTAAAGTCGCCCACCGCGACGGACCAAGGAGCTCCGCCAGCGGCGAAGTTCCGTGCCGCCTGGAAGGTCCCATTGCCATTGCCCAGCAGCACCGAGACGGTGTTGGACCCCGCGTTGGCGACCGCCAGATCCGGCTTGCCGTCGCCATTGAAGTCGCCCACCGCGACGGACTGAGGATTAAGACCAACCCCGTAGAGCGCCGCCGCTTGGAAGGTCCCGTCGCCGTTGCCCAGCAGCACCGAGACGGTCGTAGAGCCATAGTCGGCGACCGCCAGATCCGCCTTGCCGTCGCTGTTGAAGTCGCCCACGGCCACGGACTGAGGATTAATCCCCACCCCGAAAGTTTGCGCCGCCTGGAAGGTCCCATCGCCGTTGCCCAGCAGCACCGAGACGGTGTTGGACCCCGCGTTGGCGACCGCCAGGTCCAGCTTGCGATCGCCGTTGAAGTCGCCCACGACCACGGAGCTGGGATTAGTGCCCACACCGAAGGTTCGCGCCGCCTGGAAGGTCCCGTCGCGGTTGCCCAGCAGCACGGAGACGGTGTTGTCATGGTAGTTGGCAAGCGTCAGATCTTGCACCCCATCGCCGTTGAAGTCGCCCACCGCGACGGATACGGGACTAGATCCAGATACGAAATCTTTGTGGGCGATGAACGAGACCGTTTGGGCCGAGACGGGGCTTGGCAGCGCTGACGAGAAGAGGATCGTCGCTGCGACCAGTAGCGATGACCAGACTGAGTTTCTGGTCATGTTGTCATCTCCAATGCTTCCTCCGCTCGCATCTGCTGACCAGTGTGGCATGGGCCGGGTCAATTACCAATCAGGAGTAACCGTGAGTCGCCAAGGGGAAAATACCTGAGATTCTCCCAGGTGTTACCGTTACTGTACCTATCCACTAGGATGCGCGAGGTTATTGGGGGTCGAGGAAAAGGCGGTGCAGGAGTTCCAGCGTGAGCACTTTGTGGATCTCGAAGCTGTGTGTCTCCGTTGTGAGGTCCTCTGCCCACGCTAGAACACTCGCGCAGGGGATACGCTCCGCGACGACCCCAGCAGGGGCACTCCCAGGAAGCTGGCGTTGACCGACTTTGCTGAAATCATGGTCACTGTACAGGTTGCGCCTGACATCGTGTCGCATCCGCTCCAGCCAGTGAAAACGGAGAGCAAGTGGGGGGTCGCAGTAAGAGTCACAACCGTGCCCCAGTGATAGGTAGCCGAGCAGGTAGTTCCGCAGTTGATCTGGGTGGCACTGGCGGGACTCGAGCTCGACGTCACGGTACCCCTCCCAATCCCGCTCTTGCTAACCGCCAGTGTGAAGCTCAGGACATCGAAGGTGGCGGTGACCGATTTCACGGCATTCATCGTCACTGTGCAGGTCGCGCCCGAGGCCGAGTCGCACCCGCTCCAGCCGGTAAAGGTGGACCCGGTTGCGGCTTGCGCTGCAAGGGTCACTACCGTACCGCTGGTGTACAAAGCGGAGCAGGTGGGTCCGCAGTTGATCTGGTTAGAGCTGCCGGGCTTGGAGGTAGAAGTGACGGTGCCGCCACCGGTGCCTGCGGTGGCGACTGTAAGTGAGAAGCTTTGTACGGTATTGTCTATCAGCACCGAGACGCTGCCGCTAGCTACCGCCAGATCCAGCCTGCCATCGCCATTGAAGTCAGCTACTGCCACGGATTCGGCACGACCTCCGACGCCGAAGTCTTGTGCTGCCTGGAATGTGCCATCGCCGTTGCCCAGCAGCACCCAGACATTGTTAAAAGCCTCGTTGCCCACCGCTAAGTCTGGCTTGCCATCGCCATTGAAGTCGCCCACGGCAATGGAAGTAGCATCGTCGCCAGCGGCGACGGTTAGCGGCGACTGAAAGGTCCCATCGCCGTTACCCAGCAGCACCAAGACCTTGCCGTAGTCGCTCAAGTCATCCTCCGCAGCCACAGCCAGATCCAGCACGCCATCGCCATTGAAGTCGCCCACGGCTACGAAGTCAGGTACCCAATTAAGCCCCACTTGCCGGGGCGTTTGAAAAGTTCCATCGCCGTTGCCCAGGAACAGGAAGAGTCTCCAGTAGGAAACGTCGGTTAGCACCAGGTCCAGCCTGCCGTCGCCATTGAAGTCGCCCACGACCACCATACCAGGACCACAGGGGCCACCACATGTGAAGTTCTGGGTTGGCTGGAAAGTCCCGTCACCGTTCCCCAGCGCCACCCAGATGCCGTAAGAGGCGACGCCAGCCAGGTCCAACTTACCATCGCCGTTAAAGTCGCCCACCGCCACGGACCAGGGCTGGCCAGCGGCGAAGGTCAGCGGCGCCTGAAAGGTCCCATCGCCGTTGCCCAGCAGCACCGAGACACTGGAAGCACTGGTCCCTGCCAAGTCCAGCTTGCCATCGCCGTTGAAGTCCCCCACGGCAACAGAACTATATGCGCCAGCGGGGAAGGCCAGCGGCGCCTGAAAGGTGCCATCGGCGTTGCCCAGCAGTACCGAGCCATTGGTCACCAAATCCAACTTACCATCGCCATTGAAATCCCCCACGGCGACAGACGCGACGCCAGCAGCGTAGGTCGGCGCCTCCAGGAACGTCCCGTCACCATTACCCATAAGCACGGAGACGGTACCAGGCTCCAGGCCTCCGCTACCGTTGGCCGTCGCCAAGTCCAGCTTGCCGTCGCCGTTGAAGTCCCCCATGGCCACGGCCCAAGGAGAGCCGCCGACGACGAAGCCCCTTGCCGCCTGGAAGGTTCCATCACCGTTCCCCAGCAGCACCGAGACGCTGCCGCTGGCCAGTGCCAGGTCCACCTTCCCGTCGCCATTGAAGTCGCCCACGACGATAGACGACGGAGCGCCGCCAGCAGCATAGTTCACGGCCGCTTGGAAGGTCCCATCGCCGTTGCCCAGCAGCACCGAGACATCGCCGGAACGAAGGTTGGCCACCGCTAGGTCCAGCTTGCCATCCCCATTGAAGTCACCCACGGCCACGGATTGAGGAATATCGTCCGCAGCGAAGGCGACTGCTGTCTGGAAGGTCCCATCGCCATTACCCAGCAACACGGTGACATTGCCACCAGCCCCGGAGGAAAGGTCGCCACCGTTGGCCACCGCCAAATCCAGCTTGCCATCGCCATTGAAGTCGCCCACGGCTACCGATTGAGGATGAGTTCCCGTGGCAAGGGCTACCGCTGTCTGGAACGTGCCATCGCCGTTGCCCAGAAGCACCGACACGTCACCTGAACCCTCGTTCGCTACGGCCAAGTCCAGCTTGCCATCGCCATTGAAGTCGCCCACGGCTACGGATTGAGGATTCGTGCCCGCAGCAAAGTTCTGTGCCGCCTGGAAGGCCCCTTGGCCGTTTCCCAACAACACGGAGACATTGTTGGAGCCTTCGTTGGCCACCACCAGGTCCAGCTTGCCATCGCCGTTGAAGTCGCCTATGGCCACGAAGATAGGACGCGTCCCCGCACTGATGGGCTGTGCCGCTTGGAAGGTTCCATCGCCGTTGCCCAGGAGCACCGAGACATTATTGAACACCCGGTTGGCGACTACCAGGTCGGGCACCCCATCGCCATTGAAGTCGCCCACGGCGACAGACATAGGATCATATCCGGCTGTAAAATCTCTTCTGGCAACGAACGATACCCTCGTCTGGGCCGACGCCGCACCTGGGAACGCCGACAAGAACAGTAATACCGCTGCGCCTGGCAGCAAGATCCAGCCTGAGTTTCTAATCATGGCCCCACCCCTCTGAGAAATTTCTTCAAGAGCATGGAAAAAGCTGTTGAGAGCCGTCTTGTGGAGACGCGCGGTCAATTTGCATCGAGGAACAGACGGTGCAGGAGTTCCAGCGTGAGCACCTTGTGGATCTCGAAGGTGTAGTTCCGGTCGCCCTTGAGGTGCCCCCGCACCATGGTCTCAAGTCCGTTCCGTTCGAGGTACGGCCGAGAAAGCGTCCGCGGGTCGAGCAGCATTTCACGCACGTAGGAGGAGAGAGCATCCCGGTACCAAACTCGGAAGTGGTAGAACTTGTGCCTCCCGAGGAAGAGGCGTTCGAGGTGGAGCGGCGAGAAGAGATGATCGATCCGGGCCACCCACTGTGGCATTCCGTAGTCGTAGGCGTATTCCGCCTTGAACGTGAACTCGAGCAGGCTCCGGGCAGCCACTGAGCCGAGATGCGCCGAGCTTCCGTTCAGGCCACGGTCGGTTCGGATTCGCCGCAGAGCCGCGTTCCCGTCGCCAATCAACCTTAAGCAAACGTCGCTGTTCGCGAGGGCCGACTCAGGCGCACGGAAGGCCGTTCGGACGAGGTCCGCCTGCCGAAACGCGGCGAAGGAAATCCGGTGCCCGCGGAGCAGCCCCGCGTACGTGTCCGTAGCCGCATGGACATGGGAGAGGAACTCCGGTTGGAAGAGCCCCTGCTTGGGCCCCACAGGCTTAAAGGCTCGGACGCCGCGGAGCACTTCGCTTCCGTAGCTCCCGGTCATCCTCACGGGGGCGATCTCGCGCGCCTTCTCATTGACGTACAAGTCTGGAGAACGGCTGACGTCGACGCATCCGTCGGTGAGATACACACTGCGCTCGGCATAGTGGGGAAAGCGCGAGAGGAATTCTTTGCCCACAGGTATCACGTCGTGGGACTGCCCACACGCGCCAGCCACTCGCCGCGCCAGCAGGACATCCTGGCAGTCGCGGAACATCCCCCCGAAGGAGTAACAGGGAAGAGATCCCGGCGGAGACTTCTGCCACGCCATGATCATCCGGGTGTCCAGTCCCCCTGTGAGGGACACTCCGATGCGCTCCCGACCATTGAAATACCGAGGGAGGTTCCGCGAGAAGTTCTCACGGACTTTCTCATAATAGGATTCCGGCCCCAGAGGGTCTTGCTCCTCCCACTCCCGCGGCAGGAAGTAGGTGCTTTTGCGCTGGATTGCACCGCCGCGAAAAACCCAGGCCGCAGCACCTGGCAACACGTGGATGCCTTCGAAGAGCGTCCGATTTTCTAACACACAACCGCAGGCGACAAACTCCCCGAGCCCTCGAGGGTCTGCCCTTCGGAGTTCGGGACGGACCGCGAGGATGGCCTTGGCTTCTGCCGCGAAATAGAAAGCCTCCTTCGACTCGTGATAATAAATTCGGTGCATTCCGTAG
>WNGH01001650.1_pt1 | contig 24991 bp, 21 predicted proteins | sample 5400631 | NCBI WGS metagenome assembly WNGH01 (sample SAMN13153373, study PRJNA577476) | soil metagenome | isolation source: 115 cm soil or saprolite under Garry oak tree replicate 1 | place: USA:California | collected 2016-06-15
CGAAGTCGGTCGTGCCGCGCGGCTGGTGGCGCTCGGTCGAGAGCTCGTTCAACGCCTTCGTGGTCGAGAGCTTTGTCGACGAGCTGGCGGCCGCGGCGCATCGCGATCCGCTGGCGCTGCGCCGGGATCTCCTGGCCGGCGGCCGCAAGATTCCCTACGAAGGCCAGACGTTCGTGCAGGACACGGCGCGCCTCCTGGGTGTCCTGAACCTGGCGGCGGCCAAGGCGGGCTGGGGCAAGCCGCTCCCGAAGGGGCGTGCCCGAGGCATCGCGGGGCACTTCTCCTTCCTGTCGTACTGCGCCCAGGTCGCCGAGGTCTCGGTCGGCAAGGAGGGGGGCGTGCGCGTCCACCGCGTCGTCTGCGCCATCGATTGCGGGCGCGCCGTCAACCCCGGCATCATCGCGGCGCAGATGGAGAGCGCCGTCGTCTTCGGGCTGACCGCCGCCCTGAGGTCCGGGATCACCATCGAGAAGGGGCGCGTCAAGGAGGCCAACTTCGACGAGTACGAGATGCTGCGCATCGACGAGATGCCGGTCGTCGAAGTGCACGTCGTCCCCAGCAGCGAGCCGCCGACCGGCGTGGGCGAGCCCGGCGTCCCGGTCGTCGCGCCGGCCGTCTTCAACGCGATCTTCGCGGCGACCGGCAAGCGCATCCGCCGCCTGCCGCTCCGGCCACAGGACCTCGCGCAGACCGCCTGAGCCGCGGCCGGTTGCCGGTGGCGGGCCTGACGCAGGGGCTCGCCTCATATTCGCTCGCGCGGGATAACATTCGCCCCGCTCACGCGCATGGCGCGGCTCAAAATCGGCGCGCCCCTGCGTCAGGCCCGCCACTCACCGGCACGAATCACCGAGCACAGACCTGGGGCCCGACCGTTAATGGCGATAGAAGGGAGAAAGGCAGCGGCGAGCCTTCAGGTCTTGTATCTTTTCTTTGGGTTTCTCCGACGGGCGGAGCCCGGGGCGGTCACCCTGTCGCAGCGGCGGGCCTGCCGCCGCGGCGTGGCGATTTCGAGCCGCGCCATGCGCGTGACCTGGCCTCGCATTCACCGCGCGAGCGAGCATGAGCCACGACGCGGCGGCGGCCCGCCGCCCCGACGAGGGCGGTTTCGACCGGTTCTTGACAGTCTGCGAATCGGGTGGCTAGCATTGCGTTTCACAGCGACGGAGGGAGGACCGGAGTGGCCGCCATCTCGGCGCGTCTCAGGGAGCTGCTGGCGCGCGGGCGGCGCGTCGCGGCGCTGACCGGCGCCGGCATCTCGGCCGAATCGGGGGTGCCGACCTTCCGCAGCCTGGGCGGCTTCTGGGAGAACGAGTCTCTCGAGGACCTGGCGACGCCCCAGGGGTTCGAGCGCGACCCGCGGCGGGTCTGGACCTGGTACGACGCGCGGCGCGTCCAGGTCAGCCGCTGCGCGCCGAACGCGGGGCACCTGGCTCTGGCGCGCTTCGGGCGGGGCCATCCCGACTTCCGGCTGATCACGCAGAACGTGGACGGTCTCCACGCGAAAGCCGGCAGTGACGGCGTCATCCTCCTCCACGGCGATCTGTTCCGGGTCCGCTGCACGAAGGAAGGGACCTCCAGGGAAGACCGGCGCATGCCGTTCCCCGAAATCCCGCCGCGCTGCGGCTGCGGCGCTCTCCTGCGCCCGGACGTCGTGTGGTTCGGCGAGGCGCTGCCGGTGGAGTCGATGCAGCAGGCCACCGAGGCCGCGAATGGCGCCGCGGTTTTCCTTTCCATCGGGACCTCGGCCCTGGTGTATCCTGCCGCGGCCCTGCCGGAGATCGCGCGCCGGAACGGCGCGTACCTGGTGGAAATCAACGTGGAAGAGACGCCCCTCTCTCCCCTGGCCGATGAAGTGGTGCTGGGGCCGGCGGCCGAGGTGCTGCCGGACCTTCTCGGAGCCTGACGATGCGCGGACTGTACTTCGACTGCTTCTCGGGGATCAGCGGGGACATGGTCCTCGGGGCCCTCGTGGATCTCGGAGTCGAGCCGGCCCACCTGCGCTCCCGCCTCAGAAAGCTGCGGATCGGCGGGTACACCCTTTCGGCCTCGAGGGTGAACCGCTCCGGCCTCGCCGGGACGAAGGTGAACGTCGCGATCGCCCCGAAGCGCCAGGAGGAGAGACGTCTCAAGGACATCGCCCGGATCGTCGAAAGAAGCGGACTGTCGCGCGAGGTGCGCCGCCGCTCCATGGAGGCGTTCGAGACTCTCGTCGAAGCGGAGGCGCGCGTGCACCGCGTCCAGAAAGACAAGGTGCACCTGCACGAGGTCGGGGCGATCGACGCCATCGTGGACGTCGTCGGGACGATGATCGGCATGGAGACGCTCGGCTGGCCGCGCGTGGTCTGCTCGCCGCTGCACGTCGGGCGCGGCATGGTCACGATGGAGCACGGCACCTTCCCCGTCCCGGGTCCCGCGACCGCGGAGATCCTCAAGGGGACGCCCACCTACGCCACCGAGGTCGAGGGGGAGCTGGTCACGCCGACAGGCGCCGCCCTGGCGACGACCCTGGCGGCCGAGTTCCGTCCCCTGCCGCCGATGCGCGTCGAGCGGATCGGCTACGGCGCCGGGACGAAGCAGTTCGACCACCACCCGAACCTGCTGCGCGCCTTCCTCGGCGACTTCCTGGACGAGCCGGTCCTGCGCGAGACGGTGCTGGTGCTCGAGACCACGATCGACGACATGAACCCGCAGCTCTACGGCCACCTGATGGAGCGCCTGTTCGCGGCCGGGGCCCTGGAGGTCTTCTACACGCCGATCCAGATGAAGAAGAGCCGGCCCGGCACGCTCGTGACCATCATCTGTCCCGAGCCGAAGCTCGACGCGGTCACGACGGTCGTCTTCCGCGAGACCACGACCATCGGCTTCCGTTACCTGCCGATGGGGCGTATCGAGCTGGCGCGACGCATCGAGACGGTCAAGACTCCGTTCGGACCGGTCCGGATGAAGGTCTCCGTCTACAATGGCGAGGTCGTGCAGGCGACGCCGGAGTACGAGGACTGCCGCCAGGCGGCGCTCAAGGCGGGAGTCCCTCTCAAGGACGTGCAGCGGCTCGCCGCGGAGGCCTACCGCCCGCCGCGCGGGACGCCCGGAGCCATCGCGGCCTGGGCGCGTCAGCCGGTCCTGCCCGCGCGGACGCGCAAGGCGAAGCGACGTGGAGGACGAGGGTGATCTACGACAAGGTGAAGACGGGGCGGATGCTCAGGATCGTCCTGGACGTGACGGAGGGGGCGCTGGACATCGCCACGCGGCCCGGGGGGGAGCCCGGCCTGCGAATCCCCGCGATGGAGGCCGAGAAGACGATGCGCGCCCTCGCCGCCAAGGGGGACACCGACGCCATGTACAGCGAGTACGTGCGACTGCTGAATGCGGGACAGACCTTCGGGGCGGCGCTCGAGCGCCACCATCACAAGAGTTTCGAGTCGGAGTTCTACCGTCTGTTCAAGATCTATCTGGAGCCGGGCGACCGCTCCTAGCGCAGGGACGACATGGCACGCAAGTTCTACCTGACCACGCCGATCTACTACGTCAACGATCAGCCGCACATCGGCCACACCTACACGACCGTGGTCGCCGACGTCATCGCGCGCTTCCACCGCATGCTCGGCCAGGACGTCCATTTCCTGACCGGCACCGACGAGCACGGACAGAAGATCGAGCGCGCCGCGCAGGCGAAGGGGCTGCGGCCGATCGAGCTCGCCGACGGAGTCGTCGAGCGCTTCCGGGGGCTGTGGCGCACCCTCGGCATCACCAACGACGTGTTCATCCGCACCACCGAGGAGCGCCACCGGCGCGGCGTCGAGAAGCTGTATCAGAAGATCGCGGCGGCCGGAGACATCTACAAGGACAAGTACGCGGGCTGGTACTGCACGTCGTGCGAGGCGTTCTATCCCGAGAACCAGGTCGTGGACGGGCGCTGCCCGGACCAGGGGCACAAGGTCGAATGGACCGAGGAGGAGTCGTACTTCTTCCGCCTGTCGAAATACCAGGAGCCGCTCCTGAAGTATTACGCCGAGCACCGCGACTTCGTGTTCCCCGAGTCGAGACGGAACGAAGTCGTGTCGTTCGTCCAGTCCGGGCTCAAGGACCTGTCGATCAGCCGCAGCAGCTTCTCCTGGGGCATACCGCTCCCGGGCGACCCGAAGCACATCCTCTACGTCTGGTTCGACGCGCTCAGCAACTACATCACGGCGCTCGGCTACGGCTCCGACCGCAAGCTGTACGCGCGCTACTGGCCGGCCGACATGCACCTGGTGGGGCTGCCGCGCCGCGTCGTGGCGCACGGCTGGTGGCTGCGCGACGCCGCCAAGATCTCCAAGTCGAAGGGAGGCGTCGTCGACCCGGTCCCCCTGATCGAGGCGTTCGGGGTCGATCCGGTGCGCTACTTCCTGATGCGCGAAATGGTGTTCGGGCAGGACGCGAACTACTCGGACGAGGCGTTCATCGATCGCGTCAACACCGATCTGGCCAACGACCTGGGAAACCTCGTGAGCCGGACGCTGAAGATGACCGAGGACTACTGCGGCGGCAAGACGCCGAAGACCGATCCGCGCTTCCGGGGGGACGAGCCGCTGAAGAAGGCGGCGCAGGACGCCGTCGACGGGTTCGTGAAGGACTTCGAGGAGCTCGACTTCTCGTCGGGACTGGCGCGCGTCTGGGGGTTCATCGGACTCCTGAACCGCTTCATCGTGCAGAACGAGCCGTGGAAACTGGCGCAGGACCCGGTGCGCCGCTGGGCCCTCGACTCGGTCCTCTACACCGTCGCCGAGGGGCTGCGCATCGTGGCCGTCCTCATGGCACCGGTCATGCCGCAGTCCGCCTCCGGGCTGTGGAAGCGCCTCGGCGTGACCGGCGACGTCACGACCGCGAGTCTCGAGCACATTCACTGGGGAGAGCTGAAGCCGGGACGGCCGATCGCCCGCGGCGAGGCGCTCTTCCCGCGCATCGACAAGGCCGAATATCTCAAGGACGCACCCATGACCACGCCCCCCGCTCCCCCGTCAGCCGGACCGGGCGCGCCGCAGGCCCCGCCGGCGACGACGACCGCCCCCGCCACGGGGGGCGCCGAGATCGGCATCGATGATTTCGCGCGCGTCGAGCTGCGCACCGCACGGATCGTGGCCGCCGAGCGCGTGCAGGGAGCCGACAAGCTGCTCAAGCTCAGCGTGGACATCGGGTCCGAGACGCGCACCATCGTGGCCGGGATCGCGACGCGGTACGCCCCCGAGGCGCTCGTCGGCAAGACGATCGTGGTGGTCGCCAACCTCAAGCCGGCGAAGCTCCGCGGCGTGGTGTCGCAGGGGATGCTCCTCGCCGCCTCCGATGCCACCGGCCGGCCTTACATCCTGACGACCGAGGAGCCCGTCCCGCCCGGCCTGCGTGTGAAGTAGTGCTCGGCGACAGCCACGCGCACCTGACCCTGGAGCACTTTGACCCGGACCGCGAGGAGGTCATCGCGCGCGCCCGCCAGGCGGGAGTCGCGAGGATCGTGACCGTCTCCTCGTTCATCGGCGACGCCTCCGCCTGCGCCGCGCTCGCGGCCCGGCACGACTTCATCCATTTCACGGCCGGAGTGCACCCGCACGAGGCGAAGAGCTTCACGCCCGAGGCCGCCGCGGACATCAGGAGCGCCGCGACGCGCCCCAAGGCGGTGGCGATCGGCGAGATCGGTCTCGACTACCACTACGACTTCTCGCCGCGCGACGCGCAGCGCCGGGTCTTCCGCGAGCAGATCCTCCTGGCGCGGGACCTGAGGCTGCCGATCGTGATCCACACCCGCGAGGCCTGGGACGACACGCTCACGATCCTGAAGGAGGAGAACGCCGGCGACGTCGGCGGCGTGTTCCACTGCTTCTCCGGGGGAACGGAGGAGGCGCGGCGCTGCCTCGACCTCGGATTCTTCGTGTCGTTCGCCGGTCCGGTCACGTTCAAGAACGCAAAAGACGTCGCCGAGGCGGCGGCGTACGCGCCGATCGACCGCCTGTTGTGCGAGACCGATTCCCCCTACCTGACGCCGCACCCGTTCCGCGGACAGCGCAACGAGCCGGCGCGCGTCAGGCTCGTGGTCGAGAGGATCGCGGCCCTGAAGGGGCTCACGGTGGAGGCGGTCGGCGAGGCGACGACCCGCAATCTGGAGACCGTCTTCCGCCTCGCCTGATTGACCGCGACGGGGGCGGAGGGTAGGATGCCGGCATGAGCGAAACGGGTGGAGGTCTCCTGGACGGAGCGCGCCCGGTCGCGATCGAGCCGCTGCCGCAGGAGGCGCACCTCGCCTTCCACCTGCTCGAGAGCGCCGGCATGCATCCGATCCTCGCCTACAAGGACGACAGCGGCGCGCCGCACCCGATCGACCCGGAGGAGCCGTTCACGCTCGGCAGCGGACTGATGCTTCCCGTGACGACGACGTTCGAGGTGTACGTCCCCGAATCGGAGGTCGCGGACGCCCAGCGCGTCCTGCAGGACGCCGGCCGCGCCGTGCCCGAAACGGACGAGCCGCTAGACGCCGGGGCGGCCCAGGACGACGGTGGCGCACGATCCGCCGGTCCCGAGGGCGTTGACCAGGACTGAGGGCAGCGGTTCCCGCCGGGCATTTCCGACCACGATATTGAGACCGAGCTCCGCGTCGGGCTGGACGACCCCGGCGACCGGCGGGATGAAACCCTGACGGACGGAACAGGCCGCGACCAGGAGAGCGCAGGACGAGGCGCTCCCCGACTCCCCCGTACCCCCCTTCACCGAAGTCACAGGGATCCGGCGCGCCGCCGGGCCGAGGGCCCGGAGGATCGCGCGCGTCTCGACGGCATCCAGGACCCGCGAGCCGTTGGCCCCCGCGACGACGCAGCCGATCTCCTCCGGCCCCAGCCGCGCCTGGGCCATCGCCGAGCCGATCGCCGCCGCGATCCCGGGTTCGGCGGGCCAGCGGTGGACCGGGCCCGGGGCGTGCGTCATCGACTCGCCGAGGATCTCGGCCCACGCCACGGCGCCGCGCCGTGCGGCCGCTTCGCGCGACTCCAGGACCACGAAGGAGGCCCCTTCTCCCGGGACGAAGCCGCGGCGCCCCCTGCCGAACGGCCCCGGAAAATCATCCGGGTCCCCTCGAAACAGGAGATGCAGCCGATCCCAGGCCGCCTCGAACTCCGGCACGCGCTCGTCCGCGCCCCCCGCCAGGACGACGTCGCAGACACCGTCACGCACCAGGCCCGCGGCGGTCGCGACAGCCGCCAGGCCCGATGCCTCCATCTGGCTGACGGTGAGGCTGGGGCCGCGCAGGCCCAGGAGGAGCGAGCACTGGCTCGCCGGAGCGTTCGGGACGGTGACCGGGAAGAGCAACGGCGAGACGCTTGCCGGCCCTTCCTCGAACAGCGTGGTCAGGAACGCGGTCAGCGACGCGACACCGGCGGTCATCGTGCCGGTCACCAGCCCCACCGCTCCACCCGCCCCCGCGCGGAGCCCGGCCCGTTCCAGCGCCTCGAGGGCCGCGGTCGCGGCCAGACGCGAGCAGCGATCCAGCCGGCGCCAGACGTTGGGATGGAACGGACCCGATCCCGCCGTCTCCCGCACGCGCGCGGCGCAGATCCGCCCGCACCGCTCGAGCGCGGTCCTCCCCGCCACGACCCCCTCGACCAGGGCGTCGACCCCTGAGCCGAGCGGACCGATGGAGCCGCCGCCGGTGATCATCACCCGCCGGTTCATGCCGGACGCTCCTCCTGCAGAAGTCCGTCGATCAGCGCGCTGATCTGCGTCTCCAGCCGATCGCGCACCTGCCGGAACGCCTCGCGCACCGCGTCCGGCCCCCCCTCCGCGAACGACGGGTCGTAAGTCGACCAGTGTTCGTGGTGGCCTTCCAGGAGCGGAACCGGGCACTCCTGCACCGCGGAGTCGCACAGGGTGACCACGCAGTCGAACGCTCCCGGCACGTCGTCGATCCCCTTGGAGTACTGCCGGCTGATGTCGATGTCGTGCTCCTCCATCACCGCGACGGCGTGACCGACGACGAACCCGGCCGGGAAGGTCCCGGCGCTATTCGCCTGGATGCGCCCCTTGCCGAGGTGATTCGCGAGTCCTTCCGCCATCTGGCTGCGGGCCGCGTTGCCGGTGCACACGAACAGGACGCGAATCGGCTTCGACCTCTTCTTCATGCGTCGTGCCTCTTCAGGACCAGCGTGCCGTTGTTCCCGCCGAAGGCCGTGGAGTTCGACAGGACGACCCTCAGCCGCACCTCGCGGGCACGGCCGGGGACGCAGTCGAGGTCGCAGTCCGGCCCGGTCTCCTTGAGACCGGTGGTCGGCGGGATGAGTCCGTGGAAGAGCGACATCAGGGAGGCGAACGCCTCGATCCCCCCCGCGGCGCCCAGGCAATGCCCCACCGCCCCCTTGATCGACACGACCGGAATGCGCCGGGCGCGTTCGCCGAACATCGTCTTCAGGGCGCGCGTCTCGGCCGCGTCGTTCTGCTCGGTGCCGGTGCCATGAGCGTTGACGTGATCGACGTCGTCGGCGGTCAGACCGGAGGAGGCGAGAGCCGCCCGCATCGATCGGACGAGGCCCGCTCCATTGGGGTCGGGGGCCGTGGCGTGATGCGCGTCCGACGACATGCCGTACCCCGCGATCTCCCCGTAGATACGCGCCCCGCGCCGGCGTGCCGCCTCGAGAGGCTCGAGGACGAGCAGGGCGGCGCACTCCCCCAGGGACATCCCCTGGCGCCCCCGGTCGAACGGACGGCACGGCTCCGGATCGACCAGCCGGAGAGAGTTGAAGCCGGAATAGGTCGTGCGCGACAGCGTCTCGACGCCCCCCGCCAGCACCATGTCCTGGGCGCCACGGGCCACGAGCGAGGCCCCCAGCCCGACGGCGATCGTCGAGGAGGAACAGGCGTTCATGATCGTCTGGACCCGTCCTGCGAGACCGAGCCGCGCCGCGATGAGATCCGCCGTCGTCGTCATGAAGAACCCGAGGGCCGTTGACGGCAGCGGGAGGCGTCCCCGGAGCCTGGCCTCGAGATAATTTTCCCCCTGCAGGAGCCCGGTGCCGCCGCCCCCGAGGATCAGGCCGGTCCCGGCCCCCCCGACGCGTGCGGGGTCGAGACCGGCGTCGGCGAGGGCCTGCCGCGCGGCCTCGAGGCCGAGCCTGTCGCCGCGGGACAGGCGCGCCCGTTCCTTCCTCGTGAACTCCCCGTTCCAGCCTGTCGGGTTGATCTGCGCGGCGGTGTGCGTGCGGTCCTTCGAAGCGTCGAACAGCGTGAGCGGCCCGATCCCACAGCGCCCGGCGACGAGCCCCCGCCAGGTCTCGGCCGCCGATTCCCCCAGGGCCGAGATGACGCCGGCCCCGGTCACGGCGACCCGGCTCATGCAGGCTTCTCCAGGGCGATCGTGAACTCCCCTTCGGCGACGATCGCCCCGCCCGGGGGGGAGCCGGCGAGCTCGGCGACGCTGCGCACCCGGATCATGTTGCCCAGGATGCCGGTGACCGAGGCGGTGATCAGAAGACGATCGCCGGGCCCCACCCGTCGCAGAAGACGCCCCCCGTCGATCCCGACGATCATCCCCGCGCCGCGCGGCGTCTCCGAGGCGTGCGGATCGTCCTCGCCCTGTGTTTCCGCCAGAGGGATGGCCGCCTGCGCCATCGCCTCCAGCAGAAGGGAGAAGGGGTATCCTCCCCCGGAGGCGCTCGGGTCGTCCCGCACCACCTCGTCCGTGGTGACGGCCTTGATGGCCGTGCTGATCCCGTGATCCAGCTCCAGGACCACGTCGATCATCCGGAATGGGTGCGAGTGCGGCGGAACGGTCGCGTCGCTCACGTGCGGGTCTCCCGCGGACGGGACAGGCAGTTTAGACGACGGCCCCCGTCGTTGCAAGCGGCGCTCGTCTCTGGTATAAGGACGGCCTTGCCATGTCCGGCAACAATCACGTGCTCCGCAGCGAATTGAAGCGCTTCATCGTGCGCCGGCTCCGTCTGGAGCAGGTCGACCCCGATTCCATCGAGGACGACGCCCTGCTCGTGGGCGGCGGTCTCGACCTCGACTCGATCGACCTTCTGGAGCTGGTGGTCGGGCTCGAGAAGGAGTACGGGCTGAAGATCGCGGACGTGGCGGAGGGCCGGCGCATCCTGACGTCGGTCAAGAGCCTCGCCGAGTATGTCGCCGGCCGGCGTGGCGACGCCTGAGGCCGGCGGCCGCGGCGCGGCCGCCTATGTCGGAGTGATCCCGGCTCTGAACGCCTCGTCGACCATCGGACCGGTGGTCGTGGGCACTCTCCGCCACCTGCCGCGCGTCCTGGTGGTGGACGACGGATCGACCGACGACACCTCGGACCGCGCGCGCGCCGCGGGGGCCGAGGTCCTCCGTCACCCCGACAACCTCGGCAAGGGGGCGGCGCTGTGCACGGCGTTCGAGCACGTGCTCGCCGGGCGCCCGGTCGACGCCGTCATCACCCTCGACGCCGACGGCCAGCACGATCCGGAGGATATCCCCCTCTTCCTGGAATTGCACCGGAGCGCGCGTCCCTCCCTGATCGTGGGCTCGCGCGCCCGCGACTTCGCGGCCATGTGGGGACCGCGCCGGGCCATGAACCGGTTCTCGTCGGCCTCGCTGCGCATCTTCTCCGGAGTCGATCTGCCCGACTCGCAGAGCGGCTTCCGGCTGTACGATGCCGCCTTTCTCGGACGGCTTCGCCTCGTCGGGCGCCGCTACGAGGCCGAGATGGAGGCGCTGATGCGCGCCGCGGAGTGGCGGATGAAGGTCACCTCCGTGCCGATCCACCTGCGCGTCGTCGACGGACGGGCCACGAGCCACTACCGGCCGCTGCGCGACACCGTCCGCATCGTCGACACCGTCCTGCGCCAGTGGCTGAGACGCCGCTTCGCGCGCTCCCGCCCGGACGAGCCGTGACCGGGTCGCGCAAGATCCTGCTGATCTCCGCCTCGCACTACGAGCCCCGCGGCGGCGTGGCGCGCGTCGAGCGCTACTGGACCTCCGGGCTCACCCTCGTCCACCTCGAGGCGCTGACGCCGCGCGATTTCGTCTGCGAGCTGGTGGACGACTTCAGGCGCGAGCCGCCCCTGGAGACCGACGCCGAGCTGGTCGGCATCACGGCGATGGGGCTGCAGATCGGCCGGGCGTACGATCTGGCGGACTACTACCGCGCGCGCGGCCTGCCGGTCGTCATGGGGGGCGCGTGGGTCTCGCTCAACCCGGAGCAGGCGCTGGAACATTGCGACGTGGTGGTGAAGGGGGAGGCGGAGTACGCCTGGCCCGAGCTGCTGGCCGATTTCCAGCGCGGCGTATTCCGCCAGCGCGTCTACGAAGGGAGCCGGCCCCACGACCTGCGCGGCCTCCCCGAGGCGGACCTCGACCACCTGCCGCTCTGGCGCCCCGAGCTGATGCGCGAGAAGGTGTACCGCGATTACTACTTCCAGTTCCCTCTGTACGTCACGCGCGGCTGTCCCTTCCGCTGCGAGTACTGCTGCATCACCCAGTTCCACGAGGCGACGTACCGCAAGCGGCCGATCGGCGAGGTGATGCGCGACGTCGACGCCATCCGCTCCAGAGGATCCCGCAACATCCTGTTCATGGACGACAACCCGGTCGCCGACCGGCGTTACGCGAAGGAGCTGTTCGGTGCTTTGGCCCCGAAAGGGATGCGCTGGTGCAGCCAGTGCACGATCCAGATCGCCGAGGACGAGGAGCTCCTCGATCTCGCCGCGAAGAGCGGCTGCTTTCTTCTCTCGATCGGCTTCGAGACGATCAAGCAGTCGAACCTCGACGGAATCAACAAGCCGTGGGCCAGGGCCCGCGAGTACGCGCGCCTGATCCGCCTGCTGCGTCACCGCGGCATCCAGATCGTCGCCCTCATCATGATCGGCCTCGACGACGACGATCCCGCCGATTTCGACCGCACCCTCGAGTTCCTGATCCGCCACAAGGTGCCGCTGGCGAAGTTCCACCTGCCGATCCCGTATCCCGGGACGCCGTTCTACGACCGGATGGAGAAGGAGGGGCGGATCCTGACGAAGGACTGGAACCGCTATCACTACGGCAGCGCCGTCATCCAGCCGAAGCGGATGACGCCCGAGATGGCCGAGCAGAAGTTCTGGGCGACCTACCACGACTTCTTCAGCATGCGCTCGATCCTGCGCCGCTTCTTCCCGCCCGCGCCGCGCAATCTCAAGATCCAGATGCACTACCTGACGGCGAACCTGATCTTCAGGAAGATGCAGCAGGCCGGGAAGCACCCGTATCTCTACTAGGAACTGGGTCCGAACCGGTTCATCGATGGCGTCACCCGGGTGCGATAGAATCTTGCCACCGTCCGGGATTCGACGCCGGCTGTTGCGGCGGCGTCCTCGAATCCCGACATCGATCGAGCGATCATGACCACCTCCGGCCAGATGCTCTCCCATTACCGGCTCGTCGAGAAAATTGGCGAGGGAGGAATGGGCGTCGTCTGGAAGGCGCACGACATGGTCCTCAATCGTTCCGTCGCCATCAAGGTTCTCCCGCCCGATGTTGCCCGGGATGATGCACGCCGCCAAATGTTCATGGACGAGGCCCGGCTGGCTTCCTCGGTCAACGACGCCCACATCGTTCAAGTCTACGAACTAGGCCGGGAAGCAGACCTGGACTTCATCGCCATGGAGTATGTCGAAGGGAGACCCTTGAGTGAGCTCATCCAGGGCCGGCCTCTGTCTCCTGCCAGGCTGGCGACCTTCGGTCTGCAGGTGGCGCAAGCCCTCACCCGTGCGCACCGCAAGGGCCTCCTGCATCGGGACTTGAAGCCGGCGAACATCCTGGTTACAGCCGAGGGCGACGTGAAAGTCGTGGATTTCGGCCTGGCGACCCTGATGGAGCGCCGGGACACGACCCTGGCATCCGGCCAGGAGACCCTCACCTCGGCCGGGGAGCAGAACAAAGCCCCCGGTGGGATCCCGAGAAGGACGAATCGCGGGCCTGTGGGAACGCTTCCCTACATGTCCCCCGAACAGATCGCAGGAGAGAAGGTGGATGGACGGAGTGACATCTATTCCCTGGGAGTCGTGCTCTACGAAATGACCACCGGGCGGCGCCCCTTCGTCGGCTCGACGAGCGAGGCTCTCGTGCGGGAGATCCGCAGAGCCCGTCCCAGGCCACCGCACGAAATCGTTCCCAAACTGCCTCTGGATCTTGATCGGATCATCGTGAAGGCCATGGGAGCCGCGCGCACGGAACGGTACCAGACGATGGACGACCTCGCCGTCGACCTGAAACGACTGGGCCGTGATCTCGAGTCGGGCAGCTCACCTTCGTACGACGATTTGAAGATCGAGGGCGCGGACGCGCACCGTCGCGCGGTCTGGTTGCGGGTCCTGGGCGCCGTTCTCCTCGCGTCCGTCGTCGCAACGGCGGTGTGGCTGAAGGGGCCGTGGGGAAGGTCGGCCGTTGACCAGCACACGGTTCTCATCCTGCCGATGGAGGTGCGCGGAGATTTTGCAGGCGCGGGCTACGCGGGGCGCGCCTTCTCCGAGTCTGTCGCCATGAACCTTGCGCAGGCCAAGGGATTGAGGGTGCTGGCCGTGCCGGATGACTCCGACCCCGTCGGGCCGGCCGCACAGCGCCGGGCCGGCATCGTGGCCCGGTCGGGTGCCGGGCGCCTGGTCACCGGAGCCGTGACCCGCGACGGCCATCGCGTGCATGTCCAGCTGAACCTGGTGGATGTCATCGGTGATCGCATCCTCTGGGGACTCGAGAAGAGCTCCGAGGAAGGGGACATCGCCGAGCTCGCGAACGCCTTCGCCCGGGAGATCGCCTCCCAGATGGGTGCGCAGAGACGCGCGCAGTACGAATACTTCCGCTACGTCGGTGGAAGCCCCGCGATGGCTCAGTCTCCTGACTTGGCCCCCGCTGTCGGCATGAACCGGCGCCACGATTTCGGACGAGCACTCGAGCTCACCACCCGCCTGGTCGAACACTTCCCGCTCGAGCTCGACGCCCACGTGATGCGACTGGTGGCGTTGACGGATGCCGCCGGTGACCAAGGTACCAAGGCGGATCAGGAAAACCTTGAGAAGGAGCTTGTGGAGCTGGATCGTCTGGATCCGAACAATCCGTACACACCCATCGCGCGGAATGATTTGACTGGCGTCTCGAAGCTTCTTCAGAGAGACGACCTGACCCCTGCCCTGCGGGCTCATGCTCTCAGGACTCGCGCCGCCATCCTGGCGGAAGGGAAACACCTGGACCAGGCCATCGTCGACTTCGAGAGCGCCATCCGGCTTGACCCGGCGAATCCGTTTACGTACTACTACTTTAGCGACGCGCTGCGGAAGGTAGGCCGCAATGCGGAGGCGGTGGAGAACTCGCGCAGGGCGGCGGCGATTGATCCCACTTTCAATCGAGATCTGGCCGACGCCCTGAAGAGTCTCGGGAAAATCGACGAATCTCTCGCAGTCCTGGCTCAATCCTGCGACAGAAGCCAGCTTCAGATTGACTGTGCGGCATGGGCCCGCGCCCTGCGGGAGTCTGGACGAATCGCGGAAGCGCGTCGAGCAGCCGAGAAGGCAGAGACCATGGAGGCGGGCGGTGCAGGCCTTTACCAGTTGGCCGGCCTGTGGGCTCTTCTCGGGGAACGGGCCCGGGCCGTGCGGCTGCTGCATCGTGCTGTCGAGCTCGGTTATCTCCCTGAGTGGATCTCGGAAGACAAAGATCTCGTCAGTCTGCAGAAGGATCCCGAATTCCAAGAGATCGTGACCGAGGTGAAGCGGAGGCTACAAGTCCGGCGAAGTGGCGACCCGTGACTCGATGGGTGCCGGGGCCGCTCCGGCGGCGATCCGCTCCAGGCTGCGGCGTGTCAGGGCGAGGACGGAGCGCTGCTTGATCTCGTTGAGGCAGGCGAGGATGGCGGGAACGCCGAGGACGGTCGCGCCCGGCAGGAAAGCGGCCGCCGCGAGGTAGTTGAGCGGGCGCATCGAGGCGCGCGCCTCCGGCGCGAGAAGGCCGGCGTAGTAGTGGCCGATCGCCCGGTAGATGTGCGACAGCAGACGCGGGAAGCCGATGGACGACGCGACGTAACGGCACTCTCCGCGACTCACGCTCGCGAGCCACTCGTGGGCCGTCCCGCCCGGCGCCAGCGTGTACGAAGAGGCGACGTGGTCCAGGACGTGCGCGTCGCTCCCGCCGACCGCCGTCTTGCGCAGGCCGAGCGCCAGGGCGAAGCGCAGCATCGCCTCGGCTACCTCGACGTGCCCCGCCGGCATCGTGCTGTTGGCGACTTCGATGTGGTCGAACAGCCCCAGGATCTCCTCCACGTAGGCACGCGGCCGCTTCTGGAAGCGGTACGACCAGAACGGATGGTTCAGGACGAACAGCAGCCGGCGGCGACGCAGCCACGCGACCAGGTCGTGGACGTCGTCGCGCAGGCGCTGCACCTCGCGGTGCGCCGCCTCGTCGATGCCGAAGACATTGACGTGCAGGCGCTGGCCGGTGTCGGGAAGGCGCGTCTCCACCTCCTCGCCGACGATGATCTCCGCCGCCCGGTCGGGCCGATCCTCCAAAAGGCTGAGGGCCCCTTCGATCGAATCGTGATCGGTGATGGCGACGTAGTCCATGCCCGCCGTCTTGGCCCTGTCGAACACGTCGGCCGGATGCGAGCAGGAGTCGCGCGCCCGCAGGACGCGCGCGTGGCTCCAGGAGGAGTAACGGGTGTGCAGGTGCAGGTCGCAACGCCTGAGCGTCGGCGCGGGAGGCGTGTCGGAGGAGGCGTCGCTCACGGGCGGATGATACCCTCCCTCGTCGCGGCACGGCAACATCCCGTGCCGGAAAATGCCGCCGTGCCGCTATAATGCGCCGCATGTCCGGCCCCGCGACGAGGGCACTGCACGACAGGCTCCTGGCCAGCCTCGCCTCCTCCCCGAAGAGGGAGGTGGCCCGTTTCCTGCCGGGCGGGCGGTCTCTCGAACTGGACACGTTCGAACGACGCATCCTGGGGGCCGAGCGCAGGCTCGTGCGCGTCGGCACCGCCTCGGGGCGGCCGGCGGCGATCCCCGACATCGGTCAGCTCGTCCTCCTGTCCTGCCGGAACATCGAGCCGTATCTGGTGGCGATCACCACGCTGTGGAAGCGCGGCTTCGTGCCGATCCTGGCCGACGCCGACCTGGCGCGCGCCGAGATCGCGGACCTCGTGAGGACGTTCCGACCGGCCTTCTGCATTCTCGATCGACGGGTCGACCCGGAGGGAGGGGACACCGAGGACCTGGGGGACTCGCTCACCGGCCTGCACGCCTTCATTCCGGCGCGGCGGGGCGCGGTCAGACCGGTCTCCGGTCTTCTCGCCAATGGAACCGTCCTGCACGGCGACGCTGCGGTCGTCCGTCTGACCTCCGGGAGCACCGGACGGCCGCGCGGGATCCTGGCGACCGCCGGGCAGCTTCTCGCCGACGCGCGGCACATCACCTCTGCCGTCGGGATCAGGCCCGCCGACACGATCGTGTGCGCCATCCCGCTCGGGCATGCGTACGGCTTCGGGCACGTCCTCATGTCTCTCGTGCTTCAGGGTTCGCGTCCGATCCTGCTGGAGCAGCCGCTGCCGGCGCTGCTTCTGGAAGCGCTCTCCGGTCCCGGTCCCCTCGTCTTCACCGGCACGCCGTACCTGTTCAGCCTGCTCCTCCAGGCTGCGGGGAGGAAGAAGCTCAAGGGGCTGCGTCTGTGCCTGTCGGCGGGGGCGCCGCTGCCGGCCGAGCTGTCGCGCGCCTGCAAGGACCGCCTCGGCCTGCCGATCAGGACCTTCTACGGCGCCAGCGAGTGCGGCGGCGTCTCGTACGACCGATCGCGCGACGGGATTCTCCCGGACGGCTGCGTCGGCACGCTCCTTCCCGGCGTGAATGTCACCGTGCGCGCCGAGCGCGGCGGCGAGGACGGGGCCGGACGCCTCTGCGTCGAGAGCGACGTGGTGGCCCTCGGCTACGTTCCGGAGGGAAGTCCCGAGCTTTCGGCGGGGCGTTTCGTCACGGGGGACCTCGGTCGCATCGACGCGGAGGGGCGTCTGCACCTGGTGGGTCGCGCCGACCGGATGATCAACGTGGGGGGCAGGAAGGTGAACCCGGTCGAGATCGAGGCGGTCCTGCGCGAGGTCCCGGGCGTGCGCCAGGTCGTCGTGTTCGGCGCGCCCGACCGTCACCGCGGCCAGATCGTGTGCGCCTGTCTCGTCGCGGCGCGCGGCGTGACGCGCGAGGCCCTCCTCATGGCCTGCGCCCCGCGACTCGCCCCGTTCAAGCTGCCGCGGCGCATCGAGTTCGTGGAGCGGATCCCGGTGAGCCCGCGCGGCAAAACGGACCGGAAGACCCTCCTCGGCCTGGTGGCCCGTCCGCCGGACGCTCCGGCCCGGCGCCCTCAGTCACCGCGCTTCACCGCCTCCCCCCACACTTCATAGAAGTTGAACCACTGCGTCGGGTAGTCGGTGACGAACCGCTCCACGATGCGCGCGAACGACTCGACCGCGGCCCGCACCCCCTCCGCCCCCGGCCCGACGCGAAGCGGGCCGTCCACGACGATGCGGTAGCGGGAGTGCCCCCGGATCGGCACGCAGACGGCGAGGATCGGCGCCCCGCTCGCCTGCGCCAGGAGGAACGGTCCGGACGGGAGATCGACGTCTGCGCCGAACAGACCGGCGCGCTCGCTGAGCGGCCCGAACGTCCGGTCCCCCTGGATCGCCACGATCTCCCCGCGTCTGAGGGCCAGGAGAAGATCGAGCCCGTTCCAGGCCGACTCCCCCGCGGGCACGACGCGCACGCCGGCGCGCCGCCGCGCCGCCTCCTCGAACGGCGCCCCCCCGGAGTCCTCCGGGCGCAGGACGACGCTGACGGGACGCCCCAGGCTCGCGAGGTGCAGGAGCCCCATCTCCCAGTTTCCCAGGTGCAGCGTCAGGACGATGAGCCCTCTCCCCTCGCGCAGGAGGACTTCGATCAGCCGTCGTGCCTCATCCCCCCCCTCGACCCGGCGCCGCAGCGACTCGTCCGGCAGTCGTATCAGGTCGGTGTATCCCACCATGTACTTGCTGAAGTTGTAGAACAGTCCGAACGCCAGCGCGCGCGACGCGAGCCCCGAGCGGCGGGTGGCCCGCTCCAGGTTGTGCCGGGCGGCGCGCCTCTCGCCCGGCATGGCGAGAAAGCAGATCGCCGTCGTGGCGAGGTGGATCGGCGGCCGCAGGAGGCGCGGCACTTTCGGGACGATGGCGTGGATCAGACGCCAGGAGAGTCTGCGGTTCCACCCGTGCGTGTACCAGCGCGCGGCCTGGCGCGGCCCGGGTCCGGCGCCGGGCGGATCGTGACGGGGCATCCGGTTCTCAGGCGGGCGATAGGGTTATGTCGACGTGCAGCGACTCTTCGATCCCCTGGAGCTTACGGCGCAGCGCCTCGAGATCGGCCGCGCGCGGCAGGTCGAAGCGCATCTCCATCTCGTAGAGCGGCGTGCCGGTCGAGGCGGCCGGCCTCAGGTGCGACGTCAGCTCGAGGATGTTGCCGCCGGCGTCGGCGATGGCGCGCGCCGTGCGGGCGACGATCCCGGCCTTGTCCTCTCCCATCGTCTTCAGGCGATACGGCCGCCCGGCGGCCGGGGACGCCGGCCCGGCCCCCTCCTCGATCGGCTTGATGAAGATCGTCATCCCCTGCTCGTACTCCAGGTGCTTGCAGGTCATGTGCAGCCGCTGCAGGAGATCGTCCCCCTGGCCGGAGAACAGGATCATGGTCGCGAACTCGCTTCCTAGGTTGATCATGCTGCTGGTCTCGAGGTTGCAGCCGAGATCGAACACCATCTCCGCCAGGTCGGCGACGATCCCGGGGCGATCCTTTCCGATGGCGGTCAGGATGAAGTGGCGTCTCACGGTGGCGCGATTGTAGATCAGGAAGCAGCGTTAGACCTCATACGATTTTGAGGTGTCGACTCTACATCCCCGCGGCGCGCGGAGGTGTAGCGTGTCGGGCAAGGGTCCATCACCCTTTCTCTCGAGGGAAGCAACTTGCCGTCTTCAGCGTTGCGCCCGCCGTTCCCTCGTCGGCAGTGTCGGGGGGAGCCTCTCGGCCCCCCCCGAAGAATCCGATCTGTCGCGGCCGCGCTGCAGTAGAGTCCCGCACTGCGGGGGGACCAGCATGGACCGGAGACAGACGCGTCTTCTCGAGGAGGGGATCCTCCTCTTCAATCGCGGCCAGTTCTTCGAGGCGCACGAAGTATGGGAGGACGCCTGGCGCCGGGCGCGCGACGAGGACCGGCTCCTCCTGCACGGTCTCATCCAGGTGGCGGCGGGATTTCACAAGCTGCAATGCGGCCAGCCCTCGGGAACCGTGTCCCTCCTGACCAAGGGGATAGCGAAGCTGGCCGCACTTCCGGCGGGCGGCTTCCTGCCCGGGCTCCCCTCGTTTCGCGACTCGGTGGAATCCTGGAAGGGGACCGCCGCACGGATGGCGGGAAGTGGTTCTGTCGAGTACGATGCGTCGGCCATCCCCAGGATCGACCCATCGAGGAGCCATCCATTTCTCTCGCGCCTGCTCAGCGATATCGAAATCGCCGCACCGGCGGAGCGCGTCTGGAGCGTCCTCACCCGCTTCGACGCCTATCCCGACTGGAATCCCTTCATCCGGTCCATCCGGGGAGAAGCCCGGGCCGGCGCGCGTCTCGCCGTCTCGATCCTCGCGGCGGGGGATCGGACCATGACTCTGCGGACGCGAGTCCTGCGGGCCGACGAGCGTCGCGAACTGCGCTGGCGAGGTCGCCTCCTGCTGCCCGGGATCTTCGACGGTGAGCACGTCTTCTCGATCGCCCCCCTCGACGCCGGGCGGGTACGGCTCTCGCAGAGAGAGACGTTTCGCGGACTCCTCGTTCCCGCCCTCGGTCGCGTCGTGTTCGGAGCGACGCTCGCCGGCTTCGAGGAGATGAATCGCGCCCTGAAGCTGCGTGCGGAGCAGCCCGCCGACCCGGCATCGAGTGTTCATCCGAGTCCCATGAGGTGAATACCCGACCGGCGGCCGCCTCGTGGGAGATCGACTTCCGGACGCTTCAATGCGGTGCGCGGATCGCCGCCAGCACTCGATCGAGAGCCACCTTCGGCTCCAGCTCGGGCTTGTCGTAGATGTTCCAGCCGTTGAAGACCGCCACCAGGTCGTGCTCGGGGACGACGAACAGGAACTGTCCGCCGTACCCCCAGCAGGTGGCGGCGCGCGCCCCCGTGCTCCCGTACGGCATCAGCCACCACTGGTAGCCGTAGCGCACGCCGGACGTTTCCATATCCCCCGGAGTCACCCACGGCTTCAGCGATTCGGCGATCCAGGCCGAGGGGAGGATCCGTTTTCCGTTCCAGACGCCGTCGTGCAGGTACAGGTAGCCGAAGCGCGCCAGGTCCTGACGGGACAGGTACAGCCCCCCTTCGGTGTCGGGAAGCCCGGTCGGCGTGTGCTTCCAGTAATAGGTCTGAATGCCGATCGGATGGAAGATGTGCTCCTCCGTGTAAGCGTCCACCTGCCGGCCCGTGGCCTTGAAGAGGATGTGGGACAGAAGCTGGCTCACGCCGCTGCTGTAGAGGAATATCTTCCCCGGCGCCTGGTCCATCGGCTGATCGATAACGTACTTCACCCAGTCGTGGCTCGCCTCCATCGCGGCGCAGGTGTTGCGCGGGTCGGTGTACGGCACCGAGTCCTCGTCCCAGTGGAACCCCGCCGTCATCGTCAGGAGATCGCGCAGCCGGATGCTCCGCTTGCGATCGTCCAGGTTGGCGACGGCGCCGGCGTCGAAATACTTCAGTATCGGGACGTCGACACCCGGGATCTCGCCGCGCGCGATGGCCACGCCGATCGCCGCAGAGGTCACGCTCTTCGTGACCGACTGCAGCGTGTGCAGGTCGCTCTTCCTGAACCACGGGTGCCAGTCGGGGTCGTAGTAGTTGTACGGCCCGCGCAGCGGGTCCTTCCCCTCGAACAGTTTCACGTAATCGTTGGTGTACGTGCGGTCGAGGACGACGCGGCCGTGACGGATGACCAGCATCCCGTCGATGTAGCCGTGCTGTCCCGACGCAAACTCGGAGTCGAGGGTGGCCAGGGCCGCGGAGTCCATCCCCTGCTCCTCCGGCGTCGACAGGGGCCAGGCATCGCCAGGCCAGGCAGGCTCCGATGGCCACCGGGCGCACGACAGGACGGCGACGGCCGCCAGCACACATACCTGAACGACGCGCGCGGGGGTCACGGCATGAATTGAGCGATGTCGCTGTCCAGCAGGGAGGCCGCGTTCCAGAGCTTGCGCAGCTCCTGGAAGTTCTCTGGATTGAAACGCGCGCGGGACAGGCGGATCTCCCAGACCGCCTCAACGCGGGCTCCATCTTTGCGGATCCTGGTCTCCGCCACCCAGCCGTCCCCCTCGATGTGCTGAGACTCGGGCAGCATCACCCGGGCGGGAAGCCCCTCGACGCTCACCTGGTAGTGAAGAGTCCGTGGATAGCCGTAATCCACGGGATTCTTCCGCTTGCCCAGGGGAACGCGTTCCAGATCCCAGGAGGCGCCGGGGAAAAGGGGAAGACTGATCTCCGTCCCGGAGGTCATGAGAGGGATCCGCGAAATCGTGGTCGTCTCCACGAAGGCGCCATCGGCGGCCTCGGTCTCCACCGAGTAGTCCTCGACCGTGGCGCCCGGCCAGAGATGCGTCCAGCGGCTTTCCGCGTTCCGGCGCCTGTCGAGGGAGGACTGGCGGAGGTCCGAACGGGCCTCTCTGCCGCATTCTCCGAAGAGTCTTGTTTCGACCTTTGCGGAGAGGACTCCTCCCGGGAGCACGGTCATGTCCAGGCGTCTCTCGAGGCGATGGGACGACGCGTCCGCCGGAGGGAGCGTGACCAGCTTGCCCCTGGCCCCCGCGACCAGAACCGCCTTTTGCCCGGCGAGAGCGGCGGAAAGAGACCCCGACGGGGTGAACTCGTCGGTCGAATCGAGCACGAGCAGGCGTCCGAGGTCGGGGTCCTTCAGGACGGCGGACTCGTAACGCTCGGGAAGCGAAATATCCTGCGGAACTGCGGCGGCCAGCACCAGGTGATTGAAGGCCCAGACCGGAAATTCCGCGGGAACCGACACACGTCCACCCGCATTCACCAGCAGCGGATAGGAAGTCACTCCACCCGCGGAGAGGATCGACTGAAGCAGTGTCCCCTTGTCCTTGCAGTCTCCATAGAGATTCGTGAGCGTCTCCGCGGCGGGGTGGGGCTGGAATCCTCCGATCCCCAGCTCCACCGCGACGTACCGCACGCGATCGCGGACCATGGTGGACGAGGCCAGCATGCGCTCGAGGGGGCTCGAGTTTCCTTCGGCCGGTCCCCGCTTCGCCGCCGCCTCGATGGACGGCGTGACGGCTTCACGCCCCTTGGCAATTCCTTCGTACCAGCGGGAGACCGCGGCCCAGTCGGAAAACGCCGCGGCCGCCACGTCGGCTCCGGGAGGGGGGGCGAGATTCACCCCCAGCATCGCGGCCTCCTCATCCGGCGGAGGGGCCAGATCCTCCTTCACAGGCGCCTGAAGGTCCCTCAGCTCCCACGAACGCACGGGACCGGTCGCGGTCGGCTCGGGCCCCTTCCCCTGGATCCAGGCCGAGCGGGCTGACCACCCCGGGGGGAGCTCCAGCTCCAGCCGCGCCAGGACCACCGGCGCGTTCTCGAAGAAGAGGTTCGTCAGGTTCAGGAAGTAAGGCTTCTCCTTCGCCTCGAACTCGAAGAAGAGCAGGCTCCCTTTCTTGACGTTATCCACCGGGATCAGCCGGGCCTTCGAGGTCGTCAGAAAGGCATCCCCCACGGCGATATCCACCGGCGCCGAATGGCTCCGGCGCACCGTATCGTCGTGGGGCAGGTGCCAGGCCCGGGTGGCGACGATCTGAGCCGTCTCGTCGAAGTGATACGCCCCGATGCCCACCCCCTCCGTGACCACGCTGAGGGCCTGCACGGCCAGGCGCCTGCGGACGCGGTACGTTCCGTCGGGCTGGACGGCGTAGCGCATCTCACTGAGGAGGACTCGCGTAGTGGTGGCGGGAACTCCGGGGGGAACCTCCGGGGCTCCGGCGGCGATCGCGGCGGCCCAATCGGGAAGACGGGCGGCCCAGGCCGACGAAACCGAGAGAACCGCGGCAAGCGTCAGCCCCGGCCCGCGCCGGAGCAGATTTCGGCACGTCACCGCGTCACGGTCCTTCCGCTCGCCTGAATTCAAGGCGGGTCGCATCGGCCCGCGCGACGTCCTCGAAGAACCGCCGCAGGGGCTCGTATTCCTTCGCCGGGACCGCGACCGCGGTCAAAGCGTAGAGACGCTCGAGGTGGTACCCCTCGGGCGTGGCCGAAATCATGAGGGCGTAGCGGCCGTACGGAGACTCGACCGTCGGCGGCGCCTTCACTCCCGAGGCCACGAACCCCGGCGGCGTCTTGACATCGAAGATGAGATGATCGACGCGCGGGTAGGAAAAGACGACGCTCTGGCTGCGCGTGGGGGCCGTGAAGCGGGGAGTCTCCTCCACCCAGGGACCGAGGAAACTGAAGCTGTATCGACCCAGGTTGCTGCGAAAATTGGAGCTCATGAGTGTCCCTTCACACTCGAGGTGGTAGCTGGACGTGAGGTCCTGCAGATTCGGAGCCTGCGCCTTGGAAATCTCCATGTCCCCCGAAGCGCCGCAATAATTTTCCAGCTCCTTGCCACGCTCCTCCGGCTTGAGACTCCGCAGCCTCCACCGGGCGGAGAGGCCCTGCTGGCACCTGGCGTCGGTGACCGAGGTGAATGGCGCCGTTCCGTCATCCAGATTGAAGGACATCTTCACGTGGGTCTCGGAGGTGTTCTTTCTCGGGTCCGACGGAGGCAGGAAGACCATCCGGTGTCCGTCCGCGGTCGCGAGGAATGCCCGGGCTCCGGCGAGCCACCAGGGGACCTCTCCGAACGGAAGACCCGAGCCGAGGTCCGCGAAGACAAGCTTGTCGTCCGGATCCCCCTTCGCCTTGACGGCGACCAGCGACCAGTCGAACTGGTCGATGGAAAGATAGTCGGGATTGAAATAATGGTCCGTCCGGTCCGCGGCGAGCACCGGATAGGCTTCGGCGCCCAGCGCGCGGGCGATGCCGAAGAAGAGGAAGTCCAGGTCCCTCCCGCCCCCCTCCTTGGCGGTGAGGATGTCCTGAGCGGTTCTCCACGACTCCGGCTTCTCCTTCTGGTCCGCGCTGACCGCTTCCGCCTCCTCCGCCGTCTGCCGCGTCGTGTTTCTGATGTTGGCCGAGGTCCAGTCGTATGCGGCCTTCACCTTGGTCATCAAGTCAGCCCCCGCGGGGATCCCCATCGATTCGATCGCCTGCCGGATCGGTTTCTCCTTGGCGAAGGTCGTGGCCCGGCGGACCAGACGCTGCGCCTCCAGGTCCCAGAATTCCTTGGGCTTGCTGGCGGAGTTCCGGTAGTAGAAAACCGCCGAAGCGTGCGACTCGGCGTCGGGTGGCATGTCGGGCTCGTCCAGCACGGCGGGAATGTCGGTCCCCGTGACGAGCACCGAGCGCTGCCCCCGTGTGGTGGTGATCGAGAGTCCTTCCGCGTGGACCAGCCCGTACGACGCCGACGCGCCGGTGAAGGGGGCCCATCGATAGCGAAACAATTTCACGGGGGACTCTCCCTGGACGTCCACGCGCGTCGTCGAATAGAAGCCGCGTTCCTGGATGACGTACCCATAGTCGATGATGCATCCCGGCGTGATGCCGGGGAGCGAGGCCTTCATCACCGCGATTCTCCCCCCGCGGGTCTTGGCCAGCTCCTGCTCCTTGAGGTCATCCTTTTTCAGCTCCTGCACGGTCCCATCCGGCAGCACGGTGAATCCCCACCATTTCTTGAGAAGCCCGCGCTCCCGGTCGTGCTCGATCTCGATGTCCCCGAGCCGTCGTCCCTCGTTGCTGAAAATCTTGGCGCGCACGTGCCGGAACAGATTGGTCTCTGTCCCCGGCGACTCGTCCCGGACCGATTCGTCCACGAGGATGACGCCGTGCTGGGATCCC
>WNGH01002849.1_pt1 | contig 24974 bp, 33 predicted proteins | sample 5400631 | NCBI WGS metagenome assembly WNGH01 (sample SAMN13153373, study PRJNA577476) | soil metagenome | isolation source: 115 cm soil or saprolite under Garry oak tree replicate 1 | place: USA:California | collected 2016-06-15
TCGGCCAGGGCCAGGTGCAGTTCGGGTCGTCGTTGACGGCATTCAACGCGGAGGCCCCGATCCCCGTAACCGCGGCGGCGCGCACCACCGCGGCCACGTTCAATACCACCATCGAGAACGCTATCGGCGTGTCAGCGACATGGGGTGCGTCGAGCGCGTCGAACATCATCACCGTCAACAACCTCCGCGCAGTGATCTGGAACTGAAGGAGAAACGTCGTGACGGTCGGGTTCCCTGTTGCTGCGGTCGACATCAACAACCGTGCCGGGCAGCTTGTCCTCGCCATCCGCGACGACCTCGAGCGGATCAAACAGTTCACGGCATGGCTGAACGATGCGGCCACCACCGATGCATTCCTCAACTCGGCCGGCATCTCTGGCAGCACATCATCAGGGGATGTGCAAACCCTGCGGGCATCGTTCACCGACCTGCTGGCGCTGTACAACGTGGCCCATGGCAACCAAGCGACCGGCGTGAATGACTTCTTCTTCAACGCCAAGCACCTGACCGGCGTCATCTAAACCGGGGGACGGTGACCCGTGGCCGTCGCCTTTGACGCTGTCGGGCCGTCCAGCGCCGGCCAAAGCGGTCCATCACCGCAGTCGTGGACGCACACCCCAGTCGGAACGCCCACCCATGCCCTGGTGGGTGTATCGGTCAAATCCGGCAACCCTGCGACGGTTACCGTCGGCGTCACCTACGGCGGCGTGTCGATGACCGAATTGGGCCGGATCGGGTCGAACAACACGACCACGCTCGGGTTTGTGGTCCTGTTCGCGTTGGTGAGCCCGGGCACGGGCGCGAAGACGGTCACGGTCACCACATCGTCGGGCAACATCATCGGCGGGTCGCTGACATTCACCGGCTCCGGCTCGCTCGGTACCGCGGTGACGGCTGCCGGTGATAACTCGACCGGTTCCGCTCCGCCGACCGTCAGTGTGACCGGCACAACGGCCGGGAACATGGTCGTCGACGCGGCTTGCTACGGGTCTGCCCTATCCAATCCCGGCCAGACACAGCGATGGCTGGACAACGTCGACGGGGCCTCCGCGGCCGGTAACGCAGCACAGCAAACAGCGTCGGCTGGCGGCACGATCACCATGTCGTGGGCGCCGACCCTGCTCGACTTCTGGGGCATGGTCGCCGTCGAGGTCCAAGCCTCTGGTGCTGGCACGGCTGGTGTCAGCGTTGCGGAGCAGTTCCTACCGCCACCGCTGTTGTTTGAGCTCGCCGCCCGCAATCAGGCGCAGTGGCAGAACGCGGCCAGCACTGTCCAAGCCGACGCCGGTGTCGCAGAAGTCGACCAACGCAGCATCACCAGCGCAGCCGGCATAAAAGGTGGCATAGCATCGGGCGCCACGATCGCACACCCCGCCACCAACAGCACCACCAGCAAAGGCGGCGCAGGCAACGGCAGCACGACAGCACGCGCCGTCACTACATGCACCGGCATCAAAGGTGGCCAAGGCACCGGAACAGCCACCGCGCGGGCGGCCACCGCCACGACCGCGGCTAAAGGTGCCTTCGGAACCGGCACCGTTGTTCAACGCTCAAGCAGCACAGCAGCCAAAGCGACCATCGTCAGTGGTACCGGCATCGCTCAACAGCGCACCGCCACCAGCTCGGCCATAGTCAAGGGTGGCATCGGTTCCGGACAGCCATCAGCGCGGGCCACAACCATCACAACGGGCCGGCACCAAGGTCAAGCAACCGGGCTCGCGCCAACCCGCAGCCGCACCACCGTCACCGCAACACATGGCGCCAGCGGAACCGGCCGAGCCAATCCGCACATCACCACCGGCGTCATCGGCGTACAGGTCGCCGCGTTCACCCCAGCCCGCATCGGGCTCGACGGCGGCCTGGCCACGATCGGCTCGATCGACGGGTCCACCACTGGGCCAAGCCTCGACGGCACGGCCGCAAACACCGGACAACTGGATACAAGATCGACCGACGCCGGTGGGCTCGACAGCCAGGCCACCATCACAGGGAACCTCGGCTAATGGGTGGATCACCGAGCAGCAGCCACTCCCGCTACCGCCGCCACCGACGCATCGTCCTGGCATACAGCGACCTCTGCGGCATCTGCGGCCACGCCGGCGCCATGACCACCGACCACATCGTGCCCCCCGACCAGTGGCCGCCCGGCACGCCCGGCCTCGACGACCTCGACAACCTGCAGCCGGCGCACGGCACGCTCGGCGCGGGGCGCATCCACAACCCCTGCCCCATCTGCGGCAGACTATGCAACCAGAGCAAAGGCAACCGCCCGCAGCACGCGGCGCGATCGCCACGATCAGAGGACTGGTGACCATGTACCTCTTCGAGCTGCACCGTGACAAGGACCTCAAGTGTGACGCTTAGTGATGGGCTGAGCAGTGGTCCACCCGTCATACCACTCAAGCAAGGCACGGCCCACCATCACGCACGCACGCTGCAACCCTTACACACCAAGGCTTTGCGACGCGCTACAACCCCTTGCAGCGTAACCGATCCAGCGCGGCTACAACCCTTGCAGCGCAACCGATCCAGCGCAAAAGTCCGAATTTTTGAGACGATCAAGGCCGCTGACAGGCAAGCCAGTCGCTAAATTCTCGACCCCGCGAAATTTTCGCCGGTCACGCTGAGTGATATCTTGCGTGTAGCGATTCGCTACACGCGACACCCGCAATCGCTTACGTACCAACGGTTCTAGCGTCGCTGGATGGCTTACGTACCAACGCTTTTAGTGAGGTTTGCGATGGATGTTATGCATCAGGAGGCGCCGTACCCCGAGGTCCTGTCGGAGTTGGTGCGGGAGCTGCACTATAAGTCGGGCTGGCAGTTCTACTTGATCGACACCAACCGCGGCCAGGGCTCGAAGGGTCTGACGCTGGTCATCAACATCACCGGACCCAACTCCTATCATCCCGAGCAGTCGATCAGCGTGAACCACTACATGCTCGTCCCGCCGGCGGCGTATGACCGGCGCTCGTGGCGGCATTGGCTGTTCGATCAGGTCCTGCTGGTGGAGCGTCATGAGGCGTGCGAGTTCTTCGACATTGACGGCGATCGTCCGTATGCGCCGAGCCATGGGCCGGGCAACGACCCGTACCTCGTGCGCGAGATCGGCACGTTCGAGGATCAGCGGACATCGTTCCGCGGTGAGGTCAATGCCTGACCTGCTCACCGATGACGAGCTACGCGCGCTGGCGTTGACGGCCGAGCTGTACGACCTGGTCGCTGCGCGCGTTATTGGTCGCGGGCCGTCACGGGGTGGCGACGTAGTCGAGCTGGCCATGCATGTGCACGCGATCCAGAACATGATCGCTGGGCAGGCGGCGGCGCGTGCTTACCCAGACCGGTTCCGTGTGCTGGGTGGCGGCAATCTCAACCCGCCGACCGAGGTCAAGTCACCGCCATATGTGGTGGTGATGGATGATGGCAAGCCGATGAACGCGCCGCGATGACCGCGCGCCGGCCCAAGTCGGTCGAGGCGGCGGTCCGGCGTGATCTGGCCCGGATGTCGGCCAAACAGGTCGGTGCGCAGGCGGCGCTGACCGAGATGGCGTTGCGTCTGGCCCGGGCGATCGACGGGTGGGAGGTCGGCACCACCAACTCCGCGGCCGCGTTCTCGGCGATGACGAAGGCGCACCAGGAGCTGCGTGCGACGCTTGCCGCGTTGATGGAGGTGGCCAGTGACGCTGACGACGGATTCGAGGCCCGTATGTCGACCCCTGTTCGGGACGCCTCGCAGTCCTGAGCGTGACACGTATGGCCCCCGCATCGCCGAGATCGCGGAGGCGCTGGGTAAGCCGTTGATGCCGCATCAGCGTGCGATCGCCGACGTGGCGATGGAGATCGATCCGAATACCGGGCGCCTGGCCTATTCGACGGTTGTGGTGATCGGGCCCCGTCAGGCCACCGGGAAGACAGAGATCATCCTGCCGGTCATGACCCACCGGTGCATGGGGTTCGCGCCGCTCGGGCCGCAGCGTGTCCTGTACACCGCGCAGACCGCCGACTCGGCCCGGGAGAAGTGGCGCGACCTGCACTATCCGCGGTTGAGGCGTTCCCGGTTCCGGCGCTCGTTCCATGCCCGTCTGCGCCAGAACGCCGAGGCGTTCGAGTGGGTCAACGGGTCGATGTGGTCACCAGGTTCGGCGACGGGTAAGACGGGCGGCACGGGTGACACGCTCGACTTGGGTGTCATCGACGAGGCATGGGCGCATACGGCACGCACCGAGTTGGGGATGCGCCCGACGATGATGACCCGCGACTCGGCACAGTTGTGGTCGCTGTCGATGATCCCGGGCATCAACCGCGCCGTGCCCGGGTCGTGGTCCTATCTACAGGGCAAGCGCGCGACTGGTCGGATGATGGTCGAGGCGGGTGTGCGTTCGGGTGTGGCGTTCTTCGATTTCGCGGCGCCGGGTGATGCGAGCACCACCGACCCCGCCGACCCGGCGACGTGGTACGCGGCGATGCCTGGGCTTGGCATCACCGTGCGGGAGGAGACGGTGGCGCATGACTTCGGGCAGATGGATCTCGTCGACTTCTGCGCCGAGTATCTGGGTTGGGCGCCGAAGCCGAACGCGGGCCGGTGGTTGTGGGTGACCCGCTCGACGTGGGAACGGCTACTCGATGCGGGCTCGCACATCGACGGGTCGAAGGCGTTGGCGGTCGAGGTCGCCGATGACCGCTCCCGGGCCTGGATCGGCGTCGCTGGGCGTCGCTTCGACGGGCACTGGCATGGCGAGGTGGTCGAGCCGGGGCAGAACATCGACGCGGACGCCGCCGGGATGGGGTGGGTGGAGCCGCGCCTGTTCGAGCTGATCGATGCGCACAAGCCGGTCACCGTCGTCATCGACCCTGCCCGGGAGGCTCGTTCGCTGATCGTGCCGCTACGCAACCGCGGCGTCGACGTGACCACGCCGAACCTGCGCGAGATCGCTGGCGCGTGCGGGCGGTTCTACGATGCGACCGGGCAGGCGCTCGACGATGAACACGAGCCACCCGTCAAGATCTTCCATCTGGATCAGGTCGAGATCGCCAGCGCACTGCAGGGCACCAAACCGCTCGACATCGGCGAGGGTGCGTTCACGCTGACCCGCCGCGGTGGCCAGGAGATCGGTGGGCTGCTCGTGGTGATACTGGCGATGCTGGGGCATGAGGTGAAAGGCGCGCAAAGCGTCCCGGAACCGCAGATCTTCGTCTGAACCGCTGTCGCAAAGCGTTAGGTTCTAACGGCCTGCGGTATACACGGTGTAACCTGCGCGCATGAGCATCCAGCGGTTCGCGGCAGGCGTGTGCGCGGTGGCCGGTGTGGCTGTGCTCGCCGGGCTCGGCTGGGCGCTCCTGGCCGCCGCTGCGCTGCTCACCCTGGCACCACCGGCCCCAGCACTCGCGCGGGTTTGGCGTCAACTACGTGTTGACGGCCGCCGGGCGTGGCGGTGGCTTCACGATGGTGGTCGCCGTGCCGTCGCGATCGCGAGCCTGCCCGCCGCGGTGGTCCTGCTGCCGGTGGGGGTCGGCCTGATCGCGGGGCTCGGCTGGGCGGTGTTCTCCGGCGCCGTGTCCTTGGGCGGTGTCAGTCTGCTCGCCGGCCAGAACGCCTAGGGGCCGGCCGTGGGCTGGCTGAGCGGACCGAAAGCCGCGGACTCCGCGCTGGTCGTCTCGTCCGAGCGGCAGATCATGTCGCTCAACCCGTTCGGCGCCGGCCCGAACCTGTCCGGGATGCTCGACCAGGACGGCTCCTTCGCGAACTACGCGTCGAGTGGTTACGGCCGCAACGAGCTGGTCTATTCGTGCATCCGCTACCGCGGCGAGTCGCTGCCTCAGTCGGTGCTCCGCGTATATCCGGGCTCGACCCCGGACGGCGAGGCGATCGACGATCATCGGCTGCGCCGCCTGTTCGAGACGCCGAACCCGGTCACGGATGAGTTCGCGTTCTGGGAGCTGTCCGAGACGTACATCAACCTGGCCGGCACGAACTTCTGGCTGGTCGTGAAGGGCCGCGACGGGCTCGCGTCGGAGGTTTGGCCGGTGCGCCCGGACCTGGTCGGTGTGCTGCCGTCGGCGCGGAACCCGGCCGACTACGTGTGGATCTACCGGCCGGACCCGGTCAACCCGCAGATCATGGTGCCGGTCGAGGACGCCGGATCGCCGCGCGCGCGCAACGCGCCGGTGGTGATGATCCGCCACCGGTTCCCGAACCCGAACCCGAACGATCTCGGCCAGCCGTATTTCGGTCAGCCGCCGCTGCGCCCGGCGGCCCGGGCGACGTCGCTGGACAATGCGGCGACCGACTACGTCGACACGATGCTGCGCAACAACGGTATGCCGTCGGTCATCATCGAGTCCGAGGCCGAGATCACCGAGACGATCCACAAGCGGCTCAAGTCGTTCTGGCAGCAGGCTTTCAGCGGGATGAAGCGCGGCACGCCCGCGTTCCTGCAGAAGGGTATGAAGGCCAACGTCCTCGGCCTGAACCTGACCGACCTCGAGTTCCCCGATCTGCGCGACATTTCAGAGACCCGGATCTGCGCGGCATTCGGTGTCGAGCCGATCCTGGTCGGCACCCGGGTCGGGCTGACGCACAACGCGTACAAGGACTATCACGAGGCGCGGAAGTCGTTCTGGGAAGAGGCGATGGTCTCCGAACAGCGCCGATTCATCGAGCCGATCCGCTCCCGGCTGCTGCCCTCCTTCAACGGCGTCGGCAAGCGCCTAGTGACGATCCGCTGGGACAACTCGGGTGTGATGGCGCTCGCCGAGGCCGAGGGCGACAAATGGTCGCGTGGCATTTCGGCGCTGAACGCAGGTGCGATCACCCGCAACGACTTCCGCCGGATGGTCGGCCTGAAGACGGTCGCCGGCGGTGATGTGTTCTTCAACCCGTCGGGTTCGACGGCGCAGCCCGTCGGTGAGGACCCGGCCGCGGTCGCGACGACGGTTGCGGCGTCCGTGGGTCTGATGGCCGCGGAGTACGGCATTGAGCTATCCGCCGACGAGCTCGACGCGTTGGCGGCCAAGTCGGAGGGCTGGACATCATGAGCGACAAGGCCGAGTGGCTGAAGGTCGGTACCGGCGGCGTCGTGCCGATGCACTTCGATCCGATCGTGGAGAAGGATGACGCCGGGCCGGGCACGATCACCGGCTGGGCGTCGGTGTTCGGCAACGTCGACCTGCAGGACGACATTGTCATGCACGGCGCATTCTCCAAGACGATCAAAGACTGGCAGGGGTCGAAGCGCTCGATCGCGCTGACCGACGGGCACGACAATTCGGCCAAGGGCACCATCGGGCACGCGACCAGCCTGAGCGAGACCGGCTACGGCCTGAAGCTCGGCGGGCAGTACGCCACGACACCCGACGCGCAGTCGATCCGGGCGAAGGTCAAGGGCGGATCGGTCGGCGGCATGTCCATGTACGGGCCAGTGATCCGCGCATCGTTCGAGGATCGCGAGGGCAAGGTGATCCGCATCATCCACGAGGCGGCACTACTCGCCGTCGGGATCACACCCGTGCCGGCCAACCAGGACGCGCTGATCACCGCGTCGAAGTCGCTGGCCGACCTGTATCCCGACGACGACGATCCGAAGACGAAGGCCTGGATCTGTGACATGAAATCGGCGCTGTCACTGAGCGCCAAGGATGTCCGCAACGCCGCCCTGGGCCTACTGATCAAGGCGTATCCGACCGCCACGGTGGAGCCGGCGGCGGTGCCGGGCGCCACGCCACCAGCACCACCAGCATCAGACCAGGGCGGGATCGACGACGCGTCGGCCTATGCTCTGTCCATCATCGGCGAATCCGGGCCGCGTCAAGACGCACCCGGCGGCGAGCCGAGTGATTCACTCGCCGATCTGCTGGCCCTCGACAAGGCCACCACGAGTTCCGACCTCGACGCCCTGCTGGCCGAGTTCGGGCAGATCGACAAGGAGTGAACCATGCCGAACGCAACCACCTACAAGGAGCTGAACACCCGCGCGCTGCAGTGCATCCACCTGGCGCGCACGATCCGGGATCGTTACGACGACCCGATGAAGATCTCGGGCGAGGATCTCAAGAAGTGCAAGACGCTGCACGGTGAGGCAATGCGGCTGCGCGATCTGGCCGTGACGATGAAGCAGCAGGACGACATGGAGTCCTGGACCGAGGAGATCGACCAGGTGCCGGCGGCGCTGTCTGCCATGGCGAGCGCTCAGGCGCATCAGGTTGATGGCCCGCAGTTCAAGGAGGCGCACGCCGCGCACCAGATGGAGATGTTCGCCAAGGCGATGCGTCACGGCTGGAAGAATGAGCCGTGGTTCAACGCGCTCGACGTCGCGGAGAAGGCGGCGCTGGTCGAGGACGCCACCGGGCAGGTGATCGTCCCGCACGACATCGCCGGCCCGATCTTCAAGACGCTGCCGCGGCTGGGTATCTTCCGCGGCTCGGGCCCCACGGTGCGGCCGACCACGTCGAACCTCGTCGACCTGCGCTCGATGACCGGTGCGACGGCCGGCTGGGGAAAGATCGAAGTCAATGCCGGCCTTGGTGCCGGGCAGACCGCCGATGTTGTGCCCAACACCCCTGTCGACACCGTCGAGGTTCACGATCTACTCGCCATGAGCAAGATCGGCGTCGACGAGCTGGCCGACACCGACGTCAACCTGGTCACCCTGATCCAGGGCATCATCGGCCAGGTCATGGCCCAGGTCGAGGACGATGCATTCGCCGCCGGCAACGGCGTGAGCAAGCCGTGGGGACTCGCGGCCCGGGCCACCGCGGCGGCGAACACGATCACGCAGGCGGTCACCGCCGGCACGGCGTCCGTGGTCACCGGCGACAACCTCAAGTCGCTGCAGTACCGGGTGCCGGCCCGGTTCCGCCAGAACGGCGCGTATTTCGCATCGGCGGACGCCGCCGAGTCGATCGCGTTGCTGAAGGACACGACGTCGAACTACCTGTGGCAGCCGTCGGTACGCGCGGGCGAACCCGACACCCTGTTCGGTAAGGGGTTCTACACCTTGGAGGGTCTGCCCTCGATGGCCGCGACTACCGCCATCACCGAGCCGTCAGTCATCTTCGGCGACCCCACTGCCGGCTACCTGCTCGCCGACCGGCAGCAGATCACGGTGCAGCGGCTCGACGAGCGGTTCGCCGAGCTGGGTCAGGTCGCGTTCATCTTCAAGATGCGTGTCGGTGGCGATGTGATGCGCCCGGCGGCGTTCGCGAAGTACCTGCTCTAGATCGACTACCTTTTGCGGCCGATTGTGGGCCGCTCCACAAAAAGGTGATATGCGGCGGGCCCGGCTCCTCGTCTGGCAGCCCGGGCCCGCCGCCCCACATGAGGAGGGCCACATGGCCAGGACCACCAACAGGGCCGGCGGTCACAACATTCCGGCGATACCGCCAGCATCGGGCGGTCAGGCGCGACCTGCATCGTCCGGTGACCCGGTCACTAACCCAGCGCACCCCACGTCCCGCAAGCCCAACCCGCCCACCGGCGGCGGACATGGGAGCAGCAAGTGAGAGTGACGGTGCTGCAGCAGGTGCACGCCCGCACCGACTCGGGCCGCACCTGGTCGGTCATGGAGGGCGTCGAGGCAACCATCGACGACGACGACGCGGAGATGATCAATCTCATCGACGTCCTCGACGCGCGTGGCCTGGTTCGTATCGAGCTGCCCGACCTGGCACCGCTCGATGCCGACGCCGACCCGGACGAGGAGACCAAGCAGGCCGACGTGCAGCCATCGGCTGCCACCAAACCGGCCGCCACCAAACCGGCCGCCACCAAGCCGAGCACAGCGAGGAGCACTGGTCGTAAGTGAAGCTGCTCTGGCACTCCGTCGCCCCCTGGGTCGGCACCGGATACGGCATGCAGACCGCGCAGGCCGTGCCCCGCATCGCTGCGATGGGACACGACGTCGCGATCTCGGCCTACTACGGGCTCGCCGGCGCACTGCAGCGCTGGCACGGCCACACCGTCTACCCGACCTACGCCGAGTCCTATGGCAAGGACACGCTGGTGCCCAACGCGCTGCACCACTTCGGCGCGCAGTCCGGCGACAAGATCGGCGAGGTTGCGCGCCGGGGGCTGGTGATCACGCTCGGGGACGTGTGGACGTTCGAGATCCCGCTGCTCTCGGATTTCAACGTCGCCGCATGGGTCCCGGTCGACCATGAGACGGTGCCGCCGATGGTCGAGCGGTGGTTCGGCGCGTTCGGCGCCATCCCGATCGCGGTGTCCCGTTTCGGCGAGCGGAAGCTGGCCGATCTCGGTCTCGACCCGATCTATGTGCCGCACGCGATCGACACCGAGATCTTCTGCCCGGGTGACAAGGCGGCCGCGCGTGAGCGGGTCGGGCTACCCGCCGATGCGTTCGTGGTCGCACTGGTGGCGGCCAACGTCGGCCAGGACGCCGCCCGCAAAGCGTTCTATGAGCAGATCCTTGCGTTCGCGGCGTTACGCCAGAAGCATCCCGATGCCGTTCTGGCGCTGCACACCGACATCTCTCACCGCAACGGCGTCGACATTCCGGCGCTGCTGGCCGACCTGCCCGGCGGCTCCTACGTGATCTCCGATCAGTACCAGTACCGGATCGGGACGCCGGCGTCGACGGTCGCGGACATCATGCGCGCCGCGGATATCCTGACCAACACGTCGTGGGGCGAGGGCTTCGGTGTGCCGATCGTCGAGGCGCAAGCGTGCGGAACGCCCGTCGTCGTGACGGATACGACCGCGATGCCGGAGCTGGTGGGCGCCGGCTGGAAGGTGCCGGGCGAGCCGTTCTGGCACGACTCGCAGAAGGCGTGGGCCCGGCGGCCGCTGATCGGCGGGATCATCGACGCCTACGAGCAGGCCTATGACAAGGCGCGTGACGAGTCGGTGCGTGCGCAGGCGTGGTCGTTCGCGCAGGACTATGACGCGGACACCGTCGCCGAGCAGTACTGGGCGCCGACGCTCAAGCGGCTCGAGGTGGCGGTCGAGGAGCGCATCGAGGCAGCGTCGCGGCCGCCGGCTGCGTCGAGCCTGCGCACGAGCGTCAAGGAGGCCGACGGCTTCCTGTGGCTCGACCGGGGCGGCCGCACGGACGACTGGATCGGGTGGTCCAACCACGAGGACACGCTGAAGCCCGTTTTCGAGGAGCTGCTGCCCGAGGGCGGTGTCCTGCTCGACGTCGGCGCGCATATCGGCCGCTGGTCGATCCGCATGTCCCGCCGGGCGTCGCAGGTGTTCGCCGTCGAGCCCAACCCGGCAACGCGCGACGCGCTCGCTCGGCATCTGCTGCTCAACGACGTCCGCAACGTAACGGTCATCCCGTTTGCCGCCTGGGACGAGAACGCAATTCTGGAGCTGCACGACGACAACCAGCGACTATCCGGCGGCTCGACGCGCGTGATCCAGCCCGGCGACGAGCAATCGTCGACCGCCGGGCGCGTGCTGGCGAAGCGACTCGACACGCTTGACGACTTCGCGTTCATCGACCGGCTCGACATGGTCAAGCTCGACGTCGAGGGCGCCGATCTACACGCGCTGCGCGGAATGAGCGGGCTCCTGACGCGGTTCCGGCCGGCGATGCTGGTCGAGCGCCACGACATCTACTTCTACTACACCCTCGCCGAGCTGACCGATCTGTTGACGTCGCTGGGCTATCAGTGGCGCGAGGTCATGTACGGAACGGCGCCCTATCTCGTCTGCACGCCGGTCGGATGAGCTGCCATGTTGACCCGCGTCCAGCAGACGACGAAAGTCACGGTCTCGCACACCTTCCGGGTGGACGGGCAGTTGACGGACGCCGCCGGCGCGGTCACCGCCACCGTCAAGCGTCTCGACGGCACCGCCGTCGTGGGGGCTGGCAGCGTCAATCACGACAGCTTGGGCGTCTACAGCGTCGCCCTGCCGACGTCCGCTGTACCGGACACCTGGACGCTGGACTGGTCGGGCTCGCTCTCCGGCGCCACGGTGATCGTGCGCGACATCGTCGAGATCGTCGGTGACTTCCTGTTCGGGACCAACGAGGTGCGTACCGAATACAACCTGGCGGTCAACAAGTATCCGGACGCGATGCTGGTGCAGAAACGCATTGAGGTCGAGAACGAGTGCGAGGACATCTGTCGTCGCGCGTTCGTGCCCCGTTTCAAGCGGCGTCTCCTCGACGGATCGGGCACCGATGAGCTGATCGTGCCCGACCTGTACCTGCGCACCCTGCGGGCGGCATCGGTCGCGGTCTACGCCGGGCAGACGATGACCCCGCTCACTACCACCGACCTCGCCGCGGTGGCGGCGCAGCCCGAGGGCACCTTGATTCGTGACGACGGGCAGCTCTGGCCGCTCGGGCACCGCAACATCATCGTCGAGTACGAGCACGGCGAGGACTGGGCGCCCGAGACGATCCGCAGTGGCGCGAAGCTGCGCCTGCGCACGGTCATCGACCGACCGGTCACGGGCGTGCCGCAGCGGGCGGTGTCGTTCACCACGCAGGACGGCGGGATCTACCGGCTCTCGCAGCCGGGCAAGGCGAGCACCGGCCAGCCCGAGGTCGACGGCCTCTACGGCCGGCTGGCCGAGCCGAGAGTGTGGATCGCATGACGACCGCCGCGATCGCCAACAAGCGCACCATCTTCGACCGGTTCGCGCGCTACACCGGCACCGGGCAGGCGCTCGACGGTGTCCAGGTCGAGTACTCCTACCCGGGCAACCCGACGACCACGCTCGTCTACGGCGGCCGGATCACATTCGAGCAGCCCGCCGATGACGAGATGCCCGGCGGAAGCGATGCCGCCCTGGCGCTCGACGTCGCGACGATCTGGGTGTGGGTCCGCGTGGCCAGTCAGCCGACGGTGCGCGACGCCGAGGCCGAGGCCGAGCGGATCGGCGACATCCTCGGCTCGATCCTGCGCAAGGACCCGCAGATGTGCGGGCCACAAACCTGGGTCCGTATCGCGGGGGGCACCAGCGATGCGCAGCAGAACGACGAGGCGCCGATCGTGCATCTCGGGTACCGGATCACCGCCACCGCTTACGTCTGAGGAGCAGCCATGCCAGTTACCGGATCATCCATCGCCGCCTCGGTCGCGGGCCTGCTGTCCTCGGCCAAGGATCTCGGCAACGCGACCATCAACTACCCGGTGAGCCGGGCCGTGACGTTCGACCCGGGCACGGGCGCCGGGCAGGTCGACCGGATCTTCGCCGACACCCGCACGCTGACCGCATCCAGCTCGGAGGATCTCGACCTCTCGGGTGCGATGGTCGACGACCTCGGCGGCGCGTTCGTGCTCGCACGTATCCGCGGCATCCTCATCTCCGCCGCCGCCGCGAACGTCAACAACGTGCTGATCGGCGGTGTCACCAACGGGCTCGCATCATTCCTGACCCCAGCCGCGACCGGGATCATCACGCTGCGGCCCGGCGCGTTCGTGGCCCTGGGCTGCGGCCAGCTCGACGCGACCGGCTATGTCGTCACCGCGGCGACGGCCGACCTGCTCCACGTCGCGAACTCCGGCGCGGGCACGTCGGTCACCTACGACGTCATCATCATCGGGGCGAGCGTCTAGCCGTGGACCGGGTGCGGGTGTTCATCGACATGGGTGCCGTACGTGAGGTGTGCCGCGAGCCGGAGGCCCGCAACACCGCGCAGGAGTACGGCGACCGCATTGCCGAGGCCGCGCGTGGATTCGCGGCCAAGGACACCGGCGCCGGCGCGGCATCGATCACCGCCGTCGTCACCGACTACGGCGAGACGGTCGAGGCGGATGTGAGCTGGGACGAGGCGCACCACTACATGTATTTCGACGAGGTCGGCACCTACAAGATGGCAGCGCATCCGGCGCTCGGGCCCGCGCTCGACGAGTTCGCGCAATAGGAGGACACGATGGCTAACCCGCAGAACGTCGCACTCGGGCCCGGCATTCTCAAGCTCAATCCAACGCTGGGCGGATCCGAGCCGCTCGACCTGACCACGCCGTGGCCGTCGGGCTGGGTCGAGCCGGGCTACACCGCCGAGGGCTCGAAGTTCACCAACGAGACGACCTACGAGGATGTCGAGGTCGCCGAGGAGCTGGACCCGGTCAACAAGGCCGCCACCAAGCGCAACCTCACGGTCGAGTTCGCGCTCGCCGAGATCACCGCCAACAACCTCAAGCGGATCTTCAACGGTGGCACGATCACCGCCGGACCCAACTGCTGGTACTACGACCCGCCGGCGCTGGGCACCGAGGTGTACGTGATGCTCGGGTGGGAGTCCAACGACGGCACCGAACGGTGGGTGTTCCGCAAGTGCATCCAGACCGGCGCGGTCGAGGTCACCCGCGGCAAGGCACCGGCGAAGGCGACGCTGCCGGGCGCGTTCCAACTGGTCAAACCGGCGTCGGTTCAGCCGTTCCGCGCCATCCTCGGCTCGGCCCGGGCGTGATCTGAATGGGCAAGAGCTACACGAGCAAGGGCGGCAACCTCACCCCGTACGACTTCGAACTCGACGGCGTCAAGTTCGTGTGCACCGGCGGGGTGTCGATGCTCGACGTGTCGGAGCTGGCCGGCGTCGGCGGTGAGGACGTCGACTCGATCCGGGGCGTCGCCGCGATGCACCGGATCTACCGCAGCTCGCTGGAGGATGACTACGACCGGTTCGCGGCGCACGTGCGCAAACACATCACCGATCCCGAGACGATGTTCGAGATCCTCAGCGACTACATCGAGCAGTCTGGTCTGGGCCCTACCGCGCCGTCGCAGCCCTCACCGGCTGGGCGGCTGAATACTCGTGGTTCGTCGATGGACGACTTGGCATGGCCGGGCTTACCGCAACGGGAGGCGCACGAGTTCACGGACGAGGAGATCGCATCGATCCGGCGCCAACTGGCTGGCGGGGTCTGAGCGTCGCCGAAGGTGTGCCGCTGCTGTTCGTGATCTACACCGACTGGCTGGCACGCAAGCAACTGTTCGCCGCGCTCGGCGTGAAGGACGAGGACATGCAAGGGGTGGGTGAGGTGGGTCGGATGCTCAACGAGGATGAGGTCGAGCCGGTGGCCACCGACCCCGTCGAGCGTCGCCGCCAGATCGAGGCGTTCGTCACCGCTGCGGGCGGTGACATCTGATGCCCGGCCGCAAGATCGGTGAGGCGTTCATCGCCGTATCCCCGAAGCCGGCCGCCGGCTTCGCTGGTGAGGCACAGAAGGCCGGCGGACTGTTCGGCAAGACGTTCGGCTTCGCGCTCGAAAATGCGATGAAGCTAGGCGGGCTGCTGGCGCTGGGCGACTTCTTCAAGGGTGCGGTCGAGCGCGGCGTCGAGGCCGGCAAGGTCATGAGGCTGACCGCGGCGGCGATCAAGTCGACCGGTGGCGCGGCGCACATCACCGCGGCGGGCGTCGAGGAGCTGTCCCGGTCGCTGGAGCGCCAGACCGGTGTCGACCACGACATCATCGCCTCGGGCGAGAACATGATCCTGCGGTTCACCAAGGTCCGTAACGAGGTCGGCAAGGGCAACGACATCTTCAACCAGACGGTGAAGGCCGCCGCGAACGTGTCCGCGGCACTGGGTCTGTCGATCCCGGCGGCATCGAAGGTACTCGGCAAGGCGCTACAAGATCCGCTCAAGGGCATGACGCAACTCCGTCGGGTCGGCGTGATCCTGTCCGCCGGGCAGCAGCAGCAGATCAAGGACTTCGTGAAGACAGGCGACATCATGTCCGCCCAGAAGATCATCCTGGGGCAGCTCACCAAGTCCTACGGTGGGGCGGCGGCGGCGATCCGCACCCCGGGCGCGGCGGCCCGGGTAGCATTCCACGATCTACAGGAGGACGTCGGCAAACTGCTGCTGCCGCTGCTGGGCAAGGTATTCACCGGTGCGGCGCTCGTATTCAACAAGATCTCCGACTTGGCGCGCTCGCCGACGGTGGCGCATTTCGGCAAGCTGCTGTCCACCGGGTTCGACCAGGCATGGTCGGCCGGGATCAAGTTCGTCCGCGGCGTCGACTGGTCGCCGTTCATCCGCGTCGTCCAGGCGGTGTGGACAGTCATCACCGTCGATCTGGTGCCGGCGCTGGTCGGCCTATGGAAGACGTACGGCCCGGCGGTCAAGGCCACACTGGTGGCGGCGTTCGTCGCGATCTACGCAACCGTCTCGGCGCTCACCCCGACCCTGCTCGCCGTCGGTGCCGCCACGAAGGCGTTCCTCGGCTGGATCTCGGCGAACCTGCCGGCCGTGGCCACGTTCGTCGGGATTCTCGGCGCCTACTGGCTGGGCCTCAAAGCCATCGCGTTGTATGCCAAGCTCGCCGCCGCTGCGCAGTGGCTGTGGGACGCCGCGATGGCCGCCAACCCGATCGGGGTGCTCGTGATCGCGATCGCCGCGCTCGCCGCCGGCATCGTCTATATTGCCACCCGCACCACGTGGTTCCAGACCGCATGGAACAAGAGCTGGGGCGCGATCAAGACCGCGTTCCATACGGTGTACGGGTTCCTGAAGGGCGACCTCACCGGGCTCGCCTACGTCGGCCTGCACTGGAAGATGATCTGGGATGGGATCAAGACCGGGTTCTTCGCCACCGTGCGGTTCCTGCGTGGACTGCTGGCCACCCTCGTCGGCTGGATCCTCGGGTTCTTCGGTTCGATCGTGCACGGCGCAGACACCGCCTTCGGCTGGCTGCCGATCGTGGGCAAGGGCTTGCACAAGGCTGCGGCTGCATTCGACACGTTCGCCGCCAACGTCAACCGGTCGCTACGGGGTATCCCCGACCAGACAGTCCACGTGTACGCCCGCGAGATATGGGTGCCGGCACCAGGCAGCGGGGGTAAGCCCAGGGCCGGGGCTCTACATGGCGTGCAGGTCATGGCAGCCGGTGGCATCGTGCGCGCGAACGCGGGCGGCACCATCGTGCGGGTCGCGGAGGCCGGCAAGGATGAGGCGATCATCCCGCTCGACGGCCACCACGGGCTGGGCGGCGGCCTGGTCGTCATCATCAAGGACTCGATCATCGCCTCACGCAAACAGGCCGAGGACCTGTTCGTGCAGGCGTACAACGACGCGAAGGCGCACCGCCGGATCAAGGCGGCGTGATGACCGTCCGCGGCTACCTTCTCGGCATCAACTGGTTCGGCTTGGCCGACCCGGGCGACCCCGGCGAGGACGACACATCCGACGTCAAGGACGACGAGATCACCGTCGGCTGGGGGCGTGACACCACGCAGGCGGCATCGAACCCCGTCGCTGGGACGCTCGACTTCGTGCTGCGCAACGACACCGGGCGCTACTCGCCGGGCAACGTCTCCTCGCCGCTGTTCGGCTTCATCCAGCCCGGCCGGCGCGTGCTGCTGCAGCACACCGACCAGACCGGCATCGGCGACACCATCACGCTGCACGACGGACGCATGGACATCCCGGAGATCGACGTCGCCGGCAAGACGTTCTCGGCCAGCTCCACCGATGCCTGGGGCCGGCCGCTCGCCGACACCATCACAACGGCGGTCTACCAGGGCATCCGCACCGGTGACGCCGTGGCCATCGTGCTCGACGCAATCGGCTGGGACGGCCCACGCTCGATCGACCCGGGCGTGACCTGTATGCCGTTCTGGTGGGTCGAGGGCGATGATGCCGCAACCGCTATCGGCAAGCTCGTCGACTCCGAGGGCCCGCCGTCGATGGCGTACGTCAGGGCGGGCACGTTCGTCTTCGAGGACCGACACCACCGCACGCTGTCCGCGGCCTCGCTGATCTCGGCCGGGCTGTATACGAATACACCGGCCGAGCCCAAACCGGTCGGCCGCTTCTCGATGCTCAAGGGCTCCATCACCTATGACCACGGGCTGGCCCGAATCGTCAACTCCGCAAGCTTCGACGTGGCCCAGCGCGCAGTCCAGCCGCCCACCGAGGTATGGGTCAACGAGAGCGCGTTCTGGATCGACGCCGGCGCGACCGTGACGTTCTTCGTCTCGGGATCGGACCCGTTCGTCAACGCTGTCGTCCCCCTCGAAGGCTCGGGCATCGACTCCGACACGGGCATCGTGGTCGCGACGCTGTCGCGCACGAGCGGCGTCTCGACCATCCTGCAGGTGACCGCCGCGGCCGGCTCGCTGGTGACCCGGCTTGCGCTGACAGCGCAGCCCGTCGCCGTTGCTAATACGGTCAAGGTGACGTCCGAGGACGCCGGCTCGGTGGCAACATACGGGCGCAATTCGTGGCCCAAGGATCCGATCTTCGCCAACGTCTACGACGCGCAGGCGATCGCGGACCGGGTGGTCGCCGGCTACGCATCGAACCGCCCGGTCGTCACGTTCGACATCGAGAACATCGATGCCGCTCATTTCGCGCAGATTCGTCAGCGCCAGGTCTCGGACCGCATCACCATCCGTGACGACACGCTCGGCATCAACGAGGACTTCATCATCGAGGCCGTCAAGCACATGGTCAGGAAGTGGTCGAAGCACCGGGTGACCTTCACGTGCGAGCATCCGCCGCCGATCCAGCCCGAGAACGTCTTCACCTTCGACGTCGCCGGCAAGGGATTCAACGACGGACTGTTTGGTACCAACGCGTTCGACAACGCCAACAACGTATTCATGTTCGACCCGCCCGACCACAACGTGATGCCGATCGACGCCAACTTCCGCAGTCCCGGCCACCCCAATACGACGCCGCTGTTCACCGCTACCGGCTGCACGTTCGCGCTCGCAACATCGGGCGCATATGGCGGGCAGGCGGCGCAGTTCGTCGTCGTGGGCACGCCGACCTTGGCGAAGGCGCGCGCACCCGATTCGCTGCCGATCACGCCCGGCGCGCAGTACCGCATCTCCTGTCTGGCCGGCACCGTCAGCGGCTCGGTGCCGAACGTGCAGGTGAACGTGGATTGGTTCGATGCGTCGCATGCGTTCATCTCGGCGGGCAGCTCGGGCGGCTTCACCGCCGTCTCGACGGGCGTCACCGTCGCGTCCGGATTGCTCACCGCTCCGGCCAATGCCGCGTTCGGTCAGGTTGGGCCATCAATTTTCGGCAGCCCAGCCGCCGGCACAACGATCTTCGTCAACGACATCACGTTCACCAAGGCCGCCAACGGCTTCGATACGGGAGTGTTCGGATCATGAACACGCACGCGCGAGTTAATCAAGGACGCTGGATCGCGGACTGCCTCGTCCCCTACTGCAATGACGCGCGTGAGCTGGCGATCGGGCAGACCCAGATCATCTGCGCCAAGGGTCACAGCTCCACCGTGATCTGGCCGCCGGAGAAGGACGTGGTCGCCATCTCCGATGAGCTGGGCCGCCGGCCCGACCCGTCCAAGCGGAACTGGTGCCCGAGCGAGGCGCCGATCCACCTGCTGACGGGTGAGCCCGTCGACCAGACCGTCGAGGACCTGGCCGCCGAGTGGGCTGAGGCCCAGGACGCAGAGGCGGCTCAGCGGTCCAAGGCCAACCAGATCGGGCAACTCATCGCCGGCGCCGGCCCCGTATCGCTTGACGAGCTGGGCCTCGTGCTGACCGAAGACGGGCTGCTCGTGCCGAAGCCTACTGACCCGATCCCGTTCCCCGGCCTGGCCGGCATGCAGTTCGACTCGACTGGAGGCTAGGCCATGGGATACACCGTTCCGCTGACCGCCGTCTCCAACACAGCGCTCACCGCGAGCCAATGGAACGCGTCCATGCGCGACAACATGCTGGAGACCCCGGCCGCGAAGTTCACCGTCGCCAGCCAGTTATTCGTCTCGACCGGCGCCAACGCTGGCGCCGTCCGGGTGCCGTCGATGGGCGTCGTGGCCACGCTGGAGACCACCGCGTCGACGACCTATACCGACCTGGCGACGGCGGGCCCGAACTCGGGTGGCATCATCACCGGACCTAAGGCCCTGGTGGGCCTGCACTGCTACTCCAACCACGCTTCCACGGGTGTGCCGGCGCTCATGTCCTTCGCCGTGTCAGGCGCGTCAACCATCGCGGCGGCCGACGCGTTCGCGATCGGTATGGAGGGCCCCAACGGTTGCCGCGTCGGATCGCTGCAGATGATCGACACCCTCACCCCGGGCAACAACACGTTCACGGCCAAGTACCGGACGATCTCGGGTACCGCCACATTCCAGGCCCGGCGGATCAGCGTGATCCCGCTGTAAATCGGAGATACAGAATGACGACGGTTTTCGACTTCACACAGCGGGACATCACTGGCCGCGAAGTACTGGCGGCCGGGGCGATCGGGTGTATGCGCTACATCGCGAACGCGCCGATCGTCGGCGCCAACGACAAGGAAATCCGGAAGGCGGAGGTCGAAGAGAAGTCCGCGGCCGGGTGCCGTGTCGGTGCGAACTTCGAGTGGGGCGAACGGCCGACGGACTCGATCGCGACGGGTCAACGACACGCCGGAGTGTTCCTGCAATGGTGCGACGACGTGGGCGCCCCGGACTGGGCGCCCTGCTATTTCTCCCTGGACGCCAACAACCCGGCCGGTGCCTATCACGCCTATTTCACCGGGATCGTCCGGGAAGTCGGACTATCCCGGTCCGGCGTCTATGGCAACGGGGCATGTTACCGATCGCTACTCGACGCCGGGCTGGCGTCGCTGACATGGCAGTCGAAGAGTCACAGCTACGCCGGCAACAGCGCATCGGGGCCCTGGCCGAATACGAACCTGGTGCAATTGCTACCCACGAAACGGGTCGGCGGGCATGACGTCGACGTGAACACCGTGCTGACCCCGAACTGGGGCGGCTTCCTGCTCGGAGAGGACGATCCCATGGCTTTGAATAACACGGACGTGGCGACGATTCTGCACGCCGACGGCATCATCCCTAACCCGGCCTACCGGTCGGATTCCCCGGCGCATACCCCGCCCGGCACCAACCAGTTCGTTGCCTGGCAGACCCTGGTCCTCGAGTCGGCGATCAACGCATCCAACGCGGTCGCCGGGTTGAATGCGCTGAAGGCGGCCGTGGCGAAGATCCCGACGACGGCGGTCCCGTCGCAGCCAGTCGACCTCGACGCCCTGGCGGCCAAGGTCGCCGACCTGCTGGCCGCCCGGCTGAAGGACTAATGGGAACGGTCCTCGCGATCTCGTCGTCACCGGCAGGTATTGCCAACGCCATCTTCACCGGCATCACCGCGGCCGCACTGCTGATCGGTGCGCTCACTGGTCTGATCCCGGCGCTGCGCCGGCTACGGCGCATCGAAACCCTGGTCAACGGCAACCTGACCGCGGCGAAGGCGGCCGAGCTGGCGGCGATGCAACGCGAACTAGAGGCTTTGCGCGAGGTTGCGAAATTACGGATCGAGGTTGGCCATCCGGCGGATGTGATCGCGGCGGCCGAGGTTGCGCATATGGCGTCCCGGGTGGCGACGTTAGCGACAGAAGTGACCGAGCGGCGCGCCCGCGACCAAAACCGTGAGGAGCAGTAGATCATGACGAATCCTGTGGCCCCGCCGATCCCGTTGCCGGTCCCGGCCCCCGCCCACATCGACGCGCGCTCGCGTGCCCTACGCACGTTCGGCCAGGGGCTGATCGCCGCGGTCGTCGTCGCCGTCGGACCGGTGATCGCCGCGTCGGCCGGCGGGGTCCACTGGACGCGGGAATACTGGATCGGACTAGGGGTGCTGGTCGGTAACGCCGCCCTGGCGGCCGGGGTGTCCTATGTGATGCGGTTCCTGAAGCCGCCGCCGACGTCCTAGATTGTGCTGCCCGGCGAGCAGCCTGGTCCGCGATACGCACACCGTGGCAGACGACAAACGACCCGGGCCCCTAGGAAGGGGACCGGGTCGTTTGCTGCGTAGTTACGGTGTCAACGCCAGCCGGTAGATGGTCTATGTTGTGACCATGACGGACACGTCATGCCCGGTCGCTTTCACGTGCGCCCGGATGTCGCGCGCCGGGGCGTGCGCGTCGAGGAGTTCGCAGCCCTGGCAGTAGACGGCCCTGGTCGTGACCTCGTCGCCGGAGATGACGCGCATATTCACCGGGCGGTCATCCCTTCCTCCGTGGCCGGTTCGTAGGTCAGGTGTACCGATAGGCCGTCGCCGGCCACGTCGGCGGCGATCAGTCGCATGTGGCCGATCTCGACGCCGCGCAAGTTGAGCGGAACGACCTTGCCGATCTGGCTGTCGAAACACCCTGGGGCGAATCGGGTCGCCGTCGGTGCCGGGTGCTTGATCTCTACCCGGTGGCCGGCTGGCGATACCGTGTGTTTCCAGTCGTCGTTGGTCATAAGACGATGACCGGTGCCTCGACGAACGTGGCGCACAACGCCGGCAGGACCCGGCAACCACGCGTCTCGATCCGCTGGATATAGACCAGGTAGGCATCCGCCGCCGCCCTCGTCGCGAACAGGCGACGCGGATAGACAACGACCGACCCGACCCCGGACCGATACCCGGTCACCCCCCACATGATCCGACGCGTTGGCGTCGCTGCGGTGGCCGCGGTGGGTTTGGTGCACCAGTAGCGGGCCACCCAGTCGCCGCCCATGCCGTAGAACAGGCCGGCGGTCAGGTCATCCACGGATCGGAAGAACAGTGGCGCCGACGGGTTGGAGTGCAGCCCGATCAGGTAGCCGGTCACCGGGGGCCGGATCGGTGCGCTCATCGGGTGGCACGCGTAGCGGTGCATCAGATGCGCGGTCGTCGAGCGGGTCGACGCCGCCAAGACCATCGATGGTGCTGGGGCACCGCTGAATGCTGAGGCCATGATGTCGTCGGCGATGCGGATCACGTCAGCGTCGGACACGCCGACGCATGCCGCCGGTCGGGTAGCGGTTGGCCCGCCCGGGTTGGCCATCGCCCGGTTGAAGTCGCGTTGCATCGCGATCCGGCACGCGGTCAGGTTTCCGCCGACGGGGCTGGTCGGTGTCGAGCCGGAAGATCCGGCGGTGAGCCAGACGCCTAGGCCGGCGCCGATCAGCGCGAGCGTGATGATGGCGGCGATGATCCACGCGCGTGTGCGGCGGTGGGGTTGCTGGGTTAGCGGTTCGGTGTAGGTCATTTCGGGTTCCTTAGTCGGATGGTTCGTTGGTGTGGCGGGTTGTTGTGTTCATGGCTGCCACCGCCGAATCAGTAAGTCGACCTCACCCGGCGCAAGGCCCTCGCGCCGCGTCACGGTGGCCGACTCGATCGTGCCGTCGTCGCCGTAGTACAGCCGTACGACGTTGCCGCCATCGGCGGTAATCTTCTCCATCGTGCCGGCCAACGCCACCGGATCGATGTGCCGCAGGTATGCGAAACGGTCCATGTCTACCCCTTGCAAGATCGAATGTGTGCGGTGCTATCCGCTGGTGCGGCAACGAACTCGCCGCGGTCGGTGTCGAAGACGACCCACGCCGACGTTCGCCAATCGCCGACGATGCAGTGCGGGTGGTAGATCGTGCACTCGTACCAATCGCCCGGCACCATCTGCGCCGCCACCTTCTCGCAGTCCGGGTTGCCCGCGTCGGTCTGCTTGACGAGCAGCCAGGGCGTGTTCTTGTTCGGCCGGAAGTCGAGCCGCACGTGGACAACCTGATGCGACGGCGGCCTGAGGCACATGGTCTTCGACTTGGCCCGGATGACGACCTGCTTGTGGAAGTACGCGCCGGCCGACGGTGCGTAGATGCGCAGCGAACAGGACTTGATCTGCGCGTTGGGTGGTTCGTTGTCGACACCGCCCGTGCTGCCGCCGCCGCTGCAGTCGCTTGCGCCGGCCCCGGTCAGGGCGACCACGAGCGCGCCGGCCACCACCATCCGCCAGGTGGCCGTGATACGGCGGATCATGACGCCTTCTCCCACCGCTTGTGTGCGGCCTGCTTGGACATGCCGAGCCGGGATCCGATCTCCGACCACGAATAGCCGAAGTCGTGCAGTCCCTTGACGGCGTCACTGATCGCGATGTCGAGCTGGTCGGACAGGTTGACCAGATCGGCCAGGGCCTCCACGTCACCGGCGGCGACGCGGCGGCTGTGAGCGCGTATGACGCGTCGGGCGAACGCGGCGAACGCGGGATTCTCGACGACGTAACGCGGAGCGTTAGCCGTCAACGCTGGGTTGACGGCGGGCTGTGTATCGCCCGGGGTTGGTGTAAGGGTGTGCATTGGGCCGACCTCTCTTGTCGGTCAAGGACCGGGCCGACGCTGTCATCGTCGCGCCCGGTCCGTGTTGTGTTACGGGGCTTTCGAGGGGGTGCGGGTGTAGCGGCGAAGCGCCTCGATAATCACATCGGTGGCGGTGCGATCCTCGGCGGCTGCCTTGGCGTGTACGGCTTCCCACAGATCGCTGTCGATACGAACCGTGCGCCGTGGAGTGAATCCAGCCGGTTTCCGCGAAGGGCGGAACCGGCGAACGTACGGGCTGCTGATGGGCGACTCCTCGATCTTCTGCCGGGTGGATGTGTCCACGATCCCCATCTGACGGAAGGTCCGCCCGTCGTTCTCCGACAGCAAGTACGCGTAATACTCGGTCATGCCATGGACCGTACGGCCGTCATGACACATATAGGCACACCGTGCAAGACGTTGGCGTGCCATCATGCGGCGTCGATGATCGGCAACGCGTCGATCGCCGCTTCGAGCTGCCGCGACGAAACGAGCACATAGCCCTGTGTCGTGTTCAGGTGCTTGTGACGGGCGGCTACCCGCACGACGGCGATGTCGATACCGCGTTCGACCATCGTCGTGCAGTACCAGTCGCGGAACCGGTGCAAGTGGACACGGGGCATTCCGATCGAGTTGAAGTGCTGCCGGGCCATGGTCGAGAGCACGCCACGGGCGTAGGGCTGCCCGGTCGTCCGGGACGGGAAGAGCAGACCGGCCGGCATGGGCGCGATCGCCGTCCAGATCTGTGGGCTGGTGCGAATATAGGCGTCCCGGGCACCCTTGCCGTTGACGATGCGGATCCGTTGCGCGGTGACGTCGTGGCGTTCGAGGCGGCTGATCTCCGAGACGCGCATGCCGGCGTAGGCGGCGAGACGAATGATTGCCTGCCACCGTGGCGGCGAGCTCCGGAGCGCGTGCGCGAGCTCGGCGTCGGTGACCGGGTGAGGTAGTTTCTCGGGCGTTGGCGGCACCGG
>WNGH01002795.1_pt1 | contig 24972 bp, 26 predicted proteins | sample 5400631 | NCBI WGS metagenome assembly WNGH01 (sample SAMN13153373, study PRJNA577476) | soil metagenome | isolation source: 115 cm soil or saprolite under Garry oak tree replicate 1 | place: USA:California | collected 2016-06-15
TGATGAATTTCCATCTCTTGCTGCACAGTATACCAGAGGGCAAGCTCATTTGGAAGTCAACCACCTGTTCTGGATCGAACCTTGAACGCAAAATTCGATCATTGGGGTTGATTCGGTCGAACCTTCACGTCATTTACCACCATCAGGTATACTTTTCACTGAATATGTAATTTGTGCTTCTCATCAAGAGCTTGACAAACCGTTGGAATGCGGAAGCCAGACGCACCATCAGATCGACGAGGTTGCTCATGGTCGCACCGGAAGTACAAGGCATTGATCTGTTCAAAATAGCGAACCGCTCCATTTCAGGATGGATTCCGAGCCTCAAAACAGGCACCACTGTTAGGCAGCCGTTCTGTAGCCAACTCGAAGAACGCTTAATGCTCTGGCTTGAATATCATCCCCTGGTTGTGAACTACGCGCGTGGCGACATTGACCCGCAGTTCGCCACGAAGTACCGGCTGCCTATCCCAAAGCACGCACCATTCACCATTGGCTACACATTTGAAGACAAACCCCATCACTACCTGCCTGATGTAGTGGGCACGCTCTCCAACGGGCAGCCGTTCATCGCCGAGGCGGGCATGGAGGATGACAAACGAGGGGATCGTAACCTCGCCAAAGCGGAGGCCGCACGAAGACTCGCTCGCCTTCAACAAGGCGTTTTCTGGATTGGCACGGTGCGCCGTGTCGGCGTACATAGAATCCCTACCATAGGTAGGAAAGGTTGGGGGCAATGACCTTTAGGACGACGGCTTTACTTAGAGGGGAAACCCGAAGAGGAAAACAGCATGCCGGAGAAAGCAGAACGTAACAGAAGGGAGGTATGTTACGGGTCTGCGAGTCCTGTGCGCATGGTGAAACTGGCTAATTGTTGAACCTGAGTCCCCGTGTGATACCATCCATATCCGTCTTACCCTCCATGAGAAGACGATGCTGGAAACCCGCGTAATCGGTGCCTACGTGAACAAACCATTGAGCATTTCAACGGTGGAACGCCCTCTTTCAGCAGACAGCAAGGAATGACCTTGATAGGGGACAAACGGGCACCTAAACGCACTCCACGTTCTATGTACGCAAAAGCGGGATCGCCTACAAGCGGAGACGCTCATGGCGACGGAACCCTCATACTACCTGGCAAAGAAACAAAGATGACTCTTTACCAGGGAAGGAGCAGCCCTCGAAGGAGGGTCAGAGCGTGCCCTGATACAGGCACGCAGGGAAGGTAACAGGAATTCTCTAGCAGGAAGAGGTATGCGAAATTGCAAAACGCCGACACCTATTTAGGAATTCTCCGTGAACGAGGCAAACGCGGTTTGCCTGTAGAGCGCGTCTATCGACAACTCTTCAATCGAGAGTTGTACCTGAAAGCATATGGACGCATTTACCGCAACACCGGCGCAATGACGCGCGGAATCATCGAGGAAACAGCGGATGGAATGAGCCTGGAGAAAATCGATACCATTATCGAGGCCCTTCGCTATGAGCGATACCACTGGAAACCAGCGAGACGAGTCTGGATTCCCAAGAAGAACGGGAAAAAGCGCCCACTTGGAGTGACTACATGGTCAGACAAGCTCGTCGCTGAAGTTGTGCGTATGATACTGGATGCCTACTTTGATATCCAGTTTAGCGAACACTCACACGGTTTCCGTGAGGGGCGCGGCTGTGGTAGTGCCCTGCGAGAAATCTACTACACGTGGCGAGGGTCCACCTGGCTGATCGAAGGAGACATAGCTGACTGCTTCGGGACACTCTCGCATGAACTGCTCATCTCAGCGCTGAGTGAAAAATTTCATGATGGACGCTTCATCCACCTGGTGAAGAAGCTCCTCGATGCAGGCTATCTAGAGGATTGGCGATTTCACCGGACGCTCAACGGCGTACCGCAGGGGTCCATCGTGAGTCCCATTCTCTCAAATATCCTGCTGGACAAGCTTGACAAGTACGTCGAGACGGTGCTCATCCCACGCTACAACAAAGGGACCAAGAGGAAGGCCAACCAAAAGTACAAAAACCTGATGGAGCGCGCAAGGCGCAAATTCAAAGCAGGGAAAAAGGAGGCTGCTGTTAAGCTCAGAAAACAGGGACAACAACTCCCTTCCTATGATACCCAGGACCCAGAGTATCGGCGACTCAAATATATCCGGTATGCCGATGATTTCTGCCTCGCGTTTATCGGGCCGAGATCAGAAGCAGAAGAGATCAAACGGCAACTGAAAAGGTTCTTGAGTGAAGACCTCAAGCTCAACCTCTCAGAAGAAAAGACGCTCATCACCCACGCGAGGAGCGATGCCGCGAAATTTCTCGGATATGAAATCATGACCCTGAAGAAAGACATGAAACATTGTCTGGACAAGGCAGGGACGGACAGAAGAAGTATCAACGGTCTGGTTGGGCTTCGTGTTCCACATGTCGTCATTCTGGAAAAATGCGACCGATACAAAAAGGGCGGAAAGCCAATTCACCGAGCCGAGCTGCTCAATGAGAGCGATTTTACCATCATCTCAACATACCAGCTCGAATATCGGGGAATCGTGGAATATTATCGCCTAGCGTACAACCTCCATTCCCTGGACCAACTGAAATGGGTCATGGAACAATCGTTGGTGAAAACGCTCGCCCACAAGCACAAAACTTCGGTGAGAAAGATGTACAAGCAGTACCGAACCGAAATCGAGGTAGATGAGAGGAAATACAAGGTACTGCAAGTCACCATCCCACGCGAAGATAAGAAACCATTGGTCGCAACCTGGGGAGGAATCCCTCTGATTTGGGATATCCAGGCTACCCCCGATGATCTACCCCACCTCACATGGAATGTTCGATCTGAACTGGAAAAACGACTTCTCGCACAGGTCTGCGAAATGTGTGGAGCAACACGTATGACTGAACCAATCGAAGTTCATCATATCAGGGCACTCAAAGACCTGAACAAATACGAAGGCCGCGAAAAACCGAGTTGGGTGAAGATCATGGCAGCCAGACGCCGCAAGACGCTGGTGCTTTGCCACACGTGCCACATGGACCTCCACGCGGGGCGTCCTCTGAGGCAAAAGGTATCACGCTCACGGGCGGAGTCACTCCGATGATGCTGGAAAGCTGCATGCAGTGAAAGCTGCACGTGCAGTTTGGAGGGGGGCACACAGAAACCTGGCTTGGCAGCAGGCTAAGGCGCTGGGTGCCTACCCTACGAGCGCACACTTACCAAACGTCGCTACTACAACCTGGTCTTTTTGCATGCCAGGCGCAAGACGTTTCCCGCCTTCGCTGACGTTGCCGCCGTGGCCGAGATCTGGCCTTGGGGAGAAGTCGCCAGCGTCGAAGAGGTGGCAAGCCGACTTTCACACCAGTTTCCCGCCAATCTGGTAGAAGCGGCGATCTGGAAGGTGGTGGGAGAAGCAGCTGCCCAGGGACATTTACTGCTTGATCTGGAGCAGTTCACGCTCTCTCGCACCCTTCCCCTGGCCTTGCTCCATCCTTCCGCTTCGGTACTTGTGCCCTCACCACTCCCTGACACGCTCCTGCCTGAACCAGACACACAGCCAAAGGCTCCTGTCTCACACACGCCGCTCGCCCTCGTTCCGGGACCGACGTTTGATGCCTCCCGTCTTCCAGAGCCACAACGAGAGCAATTTCACCGCAATCTGCGGGGCGTGGAGCAGGTGCTGGCCGGGGCACAGCAAACCCAGGTCGCCAAAGATGCAGGCATCCCACGCTCAACGCTTTCGCGCCTCGTCAAACGGACGAAGCTGCTTGGCACCATCGCCTGTGTGCCCTATGGCAGCTATACCCGAAAAACGGCTATGCACCCGGCCTTCCAGGAGTGTATCCGTCGGCTGTATTTGCTGCCTACCCGTCTGTCCATGACCGCGATCCGGGAGCATACCGAAATGCAACACGTGGCAGCACGCTTATCGGAGGAAACAGGCAAGCCGGTCAAACTTCCCTCCTATGCTCAGGTGCGCAAGGAGGTGCAACGCCTGAAGATGGAGCCGGAACTGGTGGCCGTGCGCGAAGGGGCCAAATCCGTTCCACGTGAACGCGAGTCTGCCTCCTCGTTTGCGCTCTCCATTCCGGCTCCGGCCCTGCTGACCTAGGTCGATGAGCACACAATGGATCTGTATGTCGTCACTCCCGATGGGACGACGGTTGCCAGCCGTGTGCATGCGGCGGTGCTCATTTGCGTCAAAACGGCTGCTATCCTCGGCGCTGTCCTGGCGTTGGGACCACTCAAGGAGGAGGACTATATGCGCTTGGTCAAGCAAAGCCTGGAAAGAAAAGATCATCTGGTCGGCATCAATGGATGCGAGCATTCCTGGCCCTGTTTTGGCAAGCCCGCAATTATCTTCCATGATCGAGGGAAGATCTTCACCTCTGAGCGAGCACGGCAAGTCCTCGTGGATCAATTGGGGATGATCACGGAGCAAGCCCCACCTACGCGCCATCAGCGAACGATTTAGTTGCATACTGCACTCCTTGCGCATGATGAGCGTGTTGTTTGATATTTGTGAGCATGCTTCACAGGGGCATGCTCATCGGGCGGCGGAAACACAGCTGTCCCTTGATCATTGATCCGATACATAGGGAGCAGTCCCGCCCGTCCCCAGGCCATGAGCGTTTCTCGGCCCACCCCGTAAGCGGAGGCCGCTTCTTCGGCGGAGAGCAAGCCCCGCTCAGCGAGTCTGGTGCCATGCGTTTTCAACTGCTGATAGCGTCGTAAGGACAGCACACGTGCAGCAGAAAAGGGTTTCCCTTCGTAGGTGCGCCACCCCCGCTGGTTGAGCTGCTCGGCCACCTCGGCATCCGTGTAGTCGTCGAGCAGCTGGTCGATGAGCGCAATCAGCTCTGGCGTACTGCGACGCCCGCGGCTCACTGGGACCGTGATGGTCTGCTGGACTCCCCCTTTGAAGCGGACGTGAACAGCGATCACCTCCTCTTGCTTGAGCACGGTTACATCTTCCAACAGCAAGCGGACCATGCGTTTGCGGTCCCGGTCAGAGGTGCGGGGATCGTTCCACACCCGCGGAAAATCTTCCACCAGGTCGGCAATCGCCTGCTGTTCCAGGGCAGAGAGTTTGCGTTGTTCCGCCTCATTTTGCTGCTCGGCTTCCTCTTGCACACAGGCCAGTTCCCGTAAGCGGGCATTCCAATCGGCTTCCAACACATCGGCTACCAGTCGGTTCTCTGGGTCCACCCGTAAAAACCGACGCTGGGCCAGTTCTGCTGCATACCGCGCACGCTCCACCTGTTGAGCACGCAGGTGCCGTGCGGCTTCGGCCTGGGTGTGCAGTTCTTCGTAGACCTGCATGGTCGTATCAATGGCCAGGGGAGTCAGTTGTGGAAGTCAAGAGTTCGGCGATCGCAGCGTCGGGGCCTGCGCCAAGGACACGCTGACAGACTTTCTCTTCAGCATGCTCAATCATCTCTTTCTGACACATATATTCCGGGTAGAGGCGCTTGCCGCCCTTGACATCATGGTAGCGCACTGTCATCCGGTTGCCGCAGCGTCCGCAGATCACCAGCCCCTGCAGCAACGCCGGCCCTTCCCGTGGGGGGCCGTGGCGACGATCCTCTCCATGCGCCCGGCGATTGGCACGCAGTTGGGCGAGATTGGCTTCATAGTCTTCCCAGCTCAGGTAGCCAGCATGCACTTCCCGAATGAGAAACAGCCACTGCTCCTGGGGAAGGGTTTGGATGTGGTGTGAGCCATCAGCATGCTTGCTCGTATGGGTCCGACAGACCGCAGAAGGCTCCCGCATAGCGCGGGTTGCGCAGCACTTTGAGCACGGCGTTGTGTTGCAGTGGCATCCAATGGAGCTCACCTGCATGAGGACCGATGCGGACACGGCGCGGGAAGAGCAGCCCTTGGTCGCGAAAATACTTCACCGTGGCCCAGGCTGATCCCGTCCGTTTGAAGGTGGCAAACAGCAGACGGAGAGCTTGTTGGATCTGGGCATCGGGATCGAGGATGACGGTCTGGTCCTCCGCGTAGAGCAGACCGACCGGCAACGGCACTTTCAATGCCGCGCGACTGGCTTCGTGAAGAATCCCGCCCTTCAAGCGTGCCTGCAAGACATGGAGCTCGGCTTCCGACATCGTTCCCTTTAACCCCAGCAACAGACGGTCGTTAAAGGTCGCCGGATCGGAGAGGCCAAGATCACTCGAGAATGAGGGTTCCGGTCATGGTACAAATTTCCAGCAGATGATGCCAATCAAGCGAGCTACGCGCTAAGCGGGAGACCTTCAGGCCCATGACGAGCCCGACATGACAGTTCAAAAGTGGCTCATGAGCCCCAAAAATGGACCACTTGCCCCTTGCCAGAGAGTCTCACTAAAGAGATGTGTGACAGCTTTGTGATAGATTGGGCAGCATTTGGGATGAGTATGTGTTATGTCTAGCCTATCCTATATCACAGAAAACATCTTGGTTTTTTTGCTAAGAGGTTCGTAAAGGCGGGTCAAAGCAATGGCTACACTGCAACACACATCCTTTCAGGCGTTCATCAAGAGGCATCCGGTGCTGTCCTACTACGCCCTCACGTTCGCCATCTCCTGGGGTGTCGTTCTCTCCCTGACACATTTTTTAGGATAGAAAAAGTGCGAAAATGAAGAAGAAGAGATAAACGGGCGAAGAAGTTAGGGATTTTTGGGTCATTGCTAGCCTTTTTGGGCGAGAGAAGAGTCTGAGAAAAAAGAGATCGTCCTACCAAGAGAGGAAACAAAAACCATCTCAAGGAGGACGATCTCAATGAATGCATCCAGCCCATTATGTATCGCTTGGCAAAAACAAGTCAAGGAGTTTTTTACCGGTTTGCATGGTCATCAAAGCAAAACAGTATCATTGTTTGTCTTAGGAGCCATTCAAGCCAATAGTAGCGTGGTTGTTTCTTGTAAACTAAAGGTGAGCCATCAGCACTGAACTTTTATAAGCGAAATGTTTACCAAGGACGAGTTATCTGCTATCGTGTGAGAAAAGATGTTCTAATCGCACACGATAGGAGAGATGGAGATGATCACCTTGGAACAGTATGAACAAATCCGCCGGATGTACCACCTGGAAGAGAAATCGGGAAGGCAAATCGCCCACGAGCTGGGCTGCTCAAGACAAACGGTGAGCAGAGCCCTGAGTTTGGAGCAGCCTCCTACTTACACGATGAGCAAGCCGCGCTCGGCACCTGTCCTGGGTCCTTATCAGGCCAAGTTAGAGGAATTACTTGCTGAGAATCAGCGCTTACCTAAGAAACAGCGGTATACCGCTCACAAGCTGTTTCAGTTGATCCAAGCGCAAGGATATGGTGGGAGCGAAGCAGGGGTGCAGATGTATGCGGTCCGCTGGCGCAAAGCGAATAAACGACCGGCCACCTTTCTGCCCTTAGAATTTGAGCCGGGACAGGACGCCCAGGTCGACTGGGGAGAAGCCCAGGTCATTTTGGCAGGAGTGCAACAGAAGGTGCAGGTCTTCGTGATGCATCTGTCCTACTCGCGCCGGACGTTTGTCATGACGTTTCCAGCTCAAAAGCAAGAAGCGTTCTTCTATGGGCATGTGCGCGCCTTCGAGTTCTTTGGAGGCATTCCTCATCGTCTGAGTTATGACAATCTTTCTGCTGCCGTCAAGCCGCTGGTGCAGGGACGCATTCGGGAAGAACAGCGTGCGTTCATCGCCTTTCGCAGTCACTACCTCTTCGACTCTCATTTCTGTACCCCTGCACAAGGGCATGAGAAGGGAGGTGTTGAGGGATCGGTTGGGTTTAGTCGCAGAAATTTTCTCGTGCCCATACCTCGTGTGGCCTCCTTTGAAGAGCTGAATCAGCAGGTGTTGGAGCAGTGTCTGCGCGATGATATCCGCGTGGTTGATCGACAAGCCATGAGCATTGGGCAAGCCTGGAAGAGCGAGCAGCCGTTCTTGCGTCCTCTGCCCAAGCGGCCTTTTGACTGTTGTGTGACAAGAATGGTTCACCTCAATGGCTACAGCCAGGTGACCTATGAAACCAATCGCTACTCTGTGCCCGTCGAGCAGGCCAGAAGCGAGCTGGTCCTGAAAGCCTATCCGTTTCATGTTGAGATCCTTTCCAACCACGGGGTGCTGGCTCGCCATGAACGCTGCTTTGAGCAAAAGCAGGATGTGTTTGATCCGCTTCACTACCTCGTGTTGCTTGAACAGCGTCCAGGCGCCTTCGAGTATGCCAAGCCCTTGCGGCAATGGCGGCAGAACTGGCCAGCCTGCTACCATCTCTTGTTGCATCGGTTGCGTGAGAACTGGCCGGAGGGTCGAGGCGTGAAAGAATTTGTCCAGGTGCTTCGGCTGCATCAGCAGTATCCTGCTCGTCTGATTGAGCAAGCAGTCGAACAAGCCATCAGCTATGGCTGTGCCCATTTTGATGGAGTCAAGCATTGCCTGGAGCATCTTGGGGAGCAAGCCGATCGCGCGCCACTGCTTGATCTCACGGACAAGCCCCACCTGGCACTGGTGGGAAACCGACCCCTTGATTTAGGGCGGTATGACCAGTTGATCGAAAGCTACGCTCACCTATGAAACAAGAATTGCTTCTGGAAAGCTATCTCAAGGACTTACGCTTGTCCCGTTTTGTTCAATCCTACCAATCGCTGGCGGAGGCAAGCGGCGCGAACCAATCTGAGTTATGAACGGTATCTGCTGGCTCTTGTCCAAGAAGAAGTGGCCCACCGCGAAGCTCAGCGGATCGAACGGGCGATAGGGGAAGCACGCTTTCCTGTCCTCAAAGATCTGGCAGCATTTGACTGGAGTTGTGTCCCTTCCATTCCTAAGCCTCGTATCCTGGAGTTGGCTACCGGGGCCTACATCGAAAGCCGCGAGCCAGTGATCCTGGTCGGTAATCCCGGACTAGGAAAAAGTCATGTGGCCTCCGGGCTCGCTCTGGCAGCCTGTCGACAAGGGCGACGGGTGCGCTTCTACAATGTGGCCGGACTGGTCAACGATCTCATTAAAGCCCAGCAGGAGTACCAGTTGTCTCGTCTGATGACGCGCCTCTGCAAGCAGGAGCTGATCGTCTTGGACGAGTTGGGCTTTATCCCTTTCACCGCGGTCGGAGCGCAGCTCTTATTTCAGCTCTGCTCTGCCCTCTATGAGCGGGTGGCACTCATCATCACGACCAACCTCCGTTTTGCTGAGTGGAGCAGTGTCATGGGCGGCGATGAGCGCATGTCCGCTGCACTGCTTGATCGACTCACCCATCGCGCAACGATTCTGGAATTTGTTGGAACTTCTTATCGCTTTCGACAGCAGCTCCACCGACAGGAAGGAAAGGAGGGGGAAACAGTTACCGAAGAGCAGGTCTGACTGGCATTTTTGTGCCTGCTGTGGCCCACTTTTCGATTACAAACTGGCTCACGTTTCGTTTCAAACGTTGTTTTTGTCTATGGATCACTTGGTAAAGGTTTCGCTTAAAAATTGGTACACTTTTCTCTTGCAAAAAACACGTGGTGCAGCGTGTAGCAGAAGCATTGTTAGCGTTCAGTGACGCCAAAGTTTGCAGTATCGAGCGACGATTAGAGCGCTTTTTGAGTAATACGCGCATCGATACACAAAAGACGTGGGATGACTTTTTAAGCCAGATTATGCCTTTTTTTCGGCAAGAACCGATGCGCTTGGTGATGGATCTGACTTCCTATGAAGAGCATGCACAAGTCATCTATATTGGACTGTTACAGCAATCACGTGTTTTGCCGCTCGTGTGGATGGTCATGCCCGGACAAACGAAGTGGGATCAAGGATTATGGGAGTGTATTGAGCAGTTGTTCCACCGTTTGGCTCCTCACATTGGAACAACGGAATGTACCATTCTCGGAGATAGTGCCTTTGGCTGCTTTCCCATGGTCAGCCTGTGCAAAAAATATGGCTGGCATTACCTGTTCCGTATTTGTACCCAGCAGACGTGTGAGCATTGGTCCCCACAAGGTGTCCTTCAAGCGACTTGTCCTGTCTCTGCCCTGGTGAGCGAGCCTGGGAAGCGCTTTTATGGACCAGTTCGTTTATGGCAAGAGGATCAAATTGAAACCAATGTGAGTGCCTATTGGGACAAAAATGAAGAAGAAGCCTTGATAGTGATTTCCGATTTGCCTGCTGGTCGTAAGCGTTTAAATGAATATCGTTTGCGCTGGAAAGTCGAAGCGACCTTCCAAGATCTCAAAAGTCGTGGCTGGGATTGGGAAGAGAGCCATGTTCGTCGTTTGGATCGCGTCGATCGCATGCTGCTGGTGTTGTTTTTGTTGGTGTGGTGGTTGGCTCATTTGGCTGCTTGTTGCATTCATAATGGCCGACGTGATCGTTATGATCGACATGATCGACGTGATAAAAGCATGTTACGCATTGGGCGGCTCTATTTGCTCGATTGTGAGCGACGAGCCTTACGTGCCTGTAATCTGCAAAAATACTTACCATTCCAACGATCTGCTGGGAAATGGTTCTTCGCTTTACGTTTTTAAACCCTGCCGAATAGGAGGAATTTACCTGTATTCTTATTTTGTGCCCGTAAAAAATGTGTCAGGGAGAGAACTGGGGTGTCGTACTCCTGCTCATCGGCGGACCTGGCGGCATCCCAGGCACCGGCGAGCACATCGCGAGGCTGTTCCCGTTCGAGGTCATAGCGTTGTACGCAGGCCCCGCCGTCGCATGCCTCCTGTTGACCGGTCTCGTCTCTGGAAGGGCAGGCTATCGCGAGCTGCTCTCCCGGTTGCTCAAGTGGCGGGTGGGCGCTCGCTGGTACGCGGTGGCGCTGCTGGCCGCCCCGCTCGTGTGGACGGCGATCCTCCTCGCGCTTTCGCTCATCTCCCCCGTCTTTCTCCCCAGCATCGTCACCACGGGCAACAAGGTGTCCCTCCTGCTGTTCGGTATCGTGGGGGGGCTGATCGTGGGCTTCTTCGAGGAGCTCGGCTGGACGGGGTTCGCCACGCCCAGGCTGAGGCTGCGGTACGGTATCCTGACCACCGGGCTCATCATGGGCGTCCTGTGGGGAACGTTGTATATCCTGACGTACTACCTGTGGGGAAGCGCTACTTCATCCGGAACGCTCCCCGTGCCACTCTTCCTAACCGTGTATGGCGTCAGTTTTCTCGTCGGCCAAATGCCGGCTTTCAGGGTGCTCATGGTGTGGGTCTACGACCGTACCGGGAGCCTGCTCCTGGCGATACTCATGCACGCGAGTCTGCTCGCCTGCACGATCATCTGCGTTTCTGCCGCGACAGGGGTGGCCTTCTTGGTCTATGTCTTCGCAGTGGCCGCTGCGCTGTGGGTCATCGTTGCAGCGGTGGCCGTGGCCAACGGCGGAAAGCTCTCGCGAGGGGAGAACACCAGTGCCATCTCAGTCACTCACACGCTGTGAGCACGTGATGTTCGATTCGGCTTTCCTGTGCACATCTCGGCTCGTGAGCTGTTCACCCGCCACGATTGCCATCACTTCCTTGCCACTGGCCAAGAAGTATGGCGAGGTTTCTGGCGAAGTGGCAGGGTTACGGGGGCTGGTACACCTCGCGAATACCACACGTGATCAACGTATCGGGTACGTCTTGTTGCGACTTTCCTGCTTCGCGGAAACATGAGAACCCGCGATCAGCACACAGGTCTGAGAGACCGCATCCCTCGCCTCGAGGCGGCTTGCGCAGAGATGCAAGCCACCGTTCGTCACCCTCCGGCTTCTCCTCCGATCATGTGTGATGGCCCTGTGAGAATGCAGCCCACTTTTGTGATGCCTTCGTAACGTCCATGCATTACACTCTACATTGGAGCAATGTGAGAGATTTGCTCCAGGTAAAGGAAGTGCGGGATGGAGAAAGATCATGAAACACAAAGGAGTCCGTAGCGTGCTCACCATCCTGTTGGCAGTTGCCGCGGTGTTTGCCATCGCCGAGGGTATCCTGGTCATGGCAGGAGTCTGCGCCCCAGACGTCAACTTCAAGGGCACGCTGTTTACGAATGCCACGGTCCCGATGCTCGTGCTGGCGATTGTCGTGGGAGGTAGCTCGCTGCTCGCGGCGGCGACGGTGTTCATCCGTCACGCCTGGAGCGTGTTCCTGGCGGCAGCGGCGGGCCTGATCATGATCGCCTGGGAGGTCATCGTGTTCGCGGTGGTCCAACAATTCTCGGGGGTGCAGGTGTTCTTCATCGCCCTCGGCCTGGTGGTCATTGCATTGGCCGCCTATCTGTGGACGACGGATTTTCGGGTTCCGCAGCTGCCCACCAGGCATGTCAGTCATGCCTAGGGGCAAACGAGTGGACAGTGAAGCTGTCCACGCCAGGCCAGACGCGATGTCTGGTGAGAACACCGCACCTGGCCGCTTGAACGAGATTGCTTGGTGCATGCTTTTCGTCTCCGCTAAAAGCAGAGGTGAGCGCAGCATTGAGCGGGAGGAAACGTTTATGAACGAGCAACAGAGAGCATGGAAGATCTTCGGGCATGCACTCACCACGTCGCAGCTCGGAATCGCTCTCCTGATGGTTGTGGTACTGCTCAGCGGTATCGCAGGCATTTGGGTCGGCTTGATAGCCAACGTCCCCCTGGTTCTTGCCCTTGTAGGGGTCGGCATCCTGGTGTGGAGAACACCGATGACTCACAAAGTCATCCGGATCGCACTCCTCGTCCTCGAGACCTTTCTCTGGACGAGTGCCCTCGGTGGAGGCATTGCGATTCTGCAAGGTGCGGTGTTTGGCTTCGTGTTGCCGCGCGTCTGGCTGGCTGGCACGCCCTTCAGTGACTACACGATCCCTGGCCTGACGCTGGTGATTGTTGTGGGAGGCACGGCCCTGCTCGCCGCAGCGACCGTATTCATCCAGCGCGAATGGGCGGTGCTCGTCTCGGTGCTGGCTGGCCTGTTTATGGCCGGCTACGAGGTGGTGGAGGTCGTCAGTCTTGACAGCAAATTTGGGGATGCCCTTCCCACCTTCCTTGGGATGCAACTCGTCTACTTTGTGCTCGGTCTGGCGGTCTTTGTGCTGGCAGGGTTCGTCTGGATGAGGGACTATCGCCCTCAGCACTTCCACGCCGGGCATGCCAGTCACACCTAAAGAAGCAGGGAGAAGGTGAATACGATGAAGAAGGTGATCCGCTGGTCGCTTTGGATAGTTGGCACCTTCCTGATGATCCGGGGTGTCATCGCTCTGCTGGGAGGCAGGCAAGCGGTGCAAAACTTCGCCCTCACATTCAATAAGCACGTGCTGAACCCAGTGATACTGCCATTAGCAGGGCGCGCACAGAGCCTCTATGCGCTTCTCCACCATGTTGGACGCCGCTCCGGTCATGCCTATGCGACACCGGTCATGGCGGAGCAAAGCGCAGACAGCTTCGTGATTGCGTTGCTCTACGGCACTGGCTCAGACTGGTATCGCAATGTGCTGGCAGCAGGCCGCTGCACGCTCACCTGGCATGGGCAGGACTATCTGCTTGGTGAACCGGAACTGCTCGATGCGAGAGCAGCAGAGCCGCTCCTGGTCCCATGGAGGGCGTTTGGGCTGAAGCTGTTGGGTGTCAAACACTACGTGAGGATGCGGCGTCTGGCCGAAGTCCCGGAGCAAGTGGCTCCTGCTGCCTAGCGTGGAAGCATGCAGAGAAGAGGAACGTTGTGTGCCGATGGATCGAGCACGTGACTCTACGTCTTGTCTCATCAGAGGGAGGGAGAAAGCGCATGAAACAGCAGCACGCTGATTACAAGATGGTCTCGTATCCGAAGTACCGGCGGTGGATGGCAGCCGCGTATCGTTCCACCCACCACAAACCCATGATCCATGTCTTGCTCGAAGTTGATGTGAACAGGGCACGCACGTTCCTGCGGGAGCAGAAAGCGAAAACCGGGGAGTCCCTCTCATTCACAGCGTTCCTGATTGCCTGCCTGGCGAAAGCCGTCGAGGAGCACAAAGCCGTACAGGCCATACGCAAGGGCCCCAAGCACCTCATCCTGTTTGATGATGTGGACGTCTTGACCGATATTGAGCGCGACGTGGCCGGCCAGAAATACATCATTCCCACCATTATCCGCGCAGCGAATCGCAAGACCGGGCGCGAGATTCATCAGGAGATCCGGGCGGCCCAGCGAGCAGAGGTGAACAACGTCCGGAAGCGGGTCCCGTTCTTGTTCTTGTCAGCCGTGCTCTCTAGACCCTTCCTCTGGGCCTTCGGCTGGATCGGGAGAAGGCGTCCACGGCTGTGGAAGGAGACCATAGGGACGGTAGAAATCTCGGCCGTGGGTATGTTTGGGAACGGCGCAGGCTGGGGCATTCCTCCCGCTCCGGCGGCGACGCTCATGGTGACGGTGGGGGGCATCGGCGAGAAGCCGGTGGTCGTGGACGGACACGTCGCCGTTCGGGAGTATCTGAGCCTGACGATCAGTTTTGATCATAATATCATCGATGGCGCTCCGGCAGCACGCTTTACTCAAAGCTTGAAGGAACTGATCGAGAGCGGCTATGGTCTTTTCGACTCCACTGTCGAGTCGAAGCAGGCCGGAGCGGAAGCCGCAGCGCAGAAGCGTTAAAGCGGTCCGCATCGAAAAGGAGAACAGAAGATGTCGCCAACTATTATCACCAGTCTCTTCGGATCGATTCTTCGCTTAGGGAGAACGTCTACTCCCCCAATGGGAACGCCCAACGGAATTGCTGAGTTACAGCCGGTCGATCTCAACGGCTATTCACAGTGGCTCCTCATCCGCGGGCAGGATGTGTCCAGGCCGCTGCTGCTCTTCCTGCACGGGGGTCCTGGCGAATCGAACATGTGGCTGGCTCATTCCACGATGAAAGAACTGGAAAAATACTTCGTCTGTGTCAACTGGGATCAGCGCGGGGCAGGCAGATCCTTCCGGCCGGGTTCCCTTCCCGAGACCATGACCATTGAGCAGTTTGTGAAGGATACGATCGCACTCATCGAACTGCTGTGCGCGCGTTTCGGCCAGCAGAAAGTCCTGTTGCTCGGGCATTCCTGGGGAAGCGTGCTGGCGATGAAAGTTGCGGCAGCGCGTCCCGATCTGTTGTACGCGGTGATTGGAATGGGTCAGGTCGTCGATATGAAACGCGGCGAAGACCTCTCCTACCGCTATGTGTTGGAGCGTGCTCATGCAGAGCACAACCGCAAGGCCATCCGCAGCCTTGAGCAACTGGGCGGCGCCGATACGTACAGGAAAGATAGTAAGTTTGTCCAGCGCAGGTGGCTCGTGCGGTACGGGGGGATGATGCATGCGCCAGATACGGGAGCAATTGTCTCCATCTTGCTGAATGCACCCGAATGTTCCATTGCGGACTGCATCCGCGGTCTCAGGATGAGGGACATGAAGTTTTCATGCCGGCGGATGGGAGACGAAATCATGGGCGTGAATTTGCTGCAAGAAATACCACAGCTTTGCGTTCCCGTGTTTTTCTTCGCAGGAAGCTATGACTACACCACACCCTGTGTCCTGGTTGAGCAATTCTATGCTTCGCTGCATGTGCCCTCCAAGAAACTGATCTGGTTCGAGCATTCGGCTCACATGCCCCATATGGAGGAACCAGACAAGTTTCAACGAGAACTCATTGCTATCGGAGACGAGTTTTGCTCCGAAAAGCGCCCACAGGATGCGCTCGTTGCCACAATGAAGAAGGAGCAAGCATGATGAGTACAGTTGAAAAGAATCCAGTTATCAAGACACGCTCTGGCAAGGGGCGTGGCAGTCAGGCCAGAGGCGTGGTCGATGAGTCCGATATGACGGCCAGGGTCAAAGAGATCCTCAATCGCTGGCCGACCGTGGGCCTGGCGGTAGGAGTGGTCTGCGATGGACGCCTCGTGTTCTTCCACGGACACGGGCTTGCCGACATCGAGTCGCGCACCGCCGTCACCGAGGACACCGTCTTTCGCATCGCCTCCCTCACCAAGACGTTCACCGCGATCGCCGTGATGCAGTTGTGGGAGCGAGGGTTGGTCGACCTCGATGCCCCCGCCAACGACTACTTGCGCGCCTACCAGCTGATCCCCGCCAGGGCCAGCTTCCGGCCAGCGACGGTGCGACATCTGTTGACCCACACCGCCGGGATCCCCGAGGTGGTTTACGCCTCCGATCTGCTCCATCCTGGCTGGGGCCCATTCGGCGCCCGCCCCGCCATCCATAGCGTGAAGATCGGAGAACCGATGCCCTCGCTCGCGGAGTACTACCGCGGCGGTCTCCCGGTGGTGGTCGAGCCAGGTACCGTATTCGCCTACACCAACCACGGGTTCGCGACCCTAGGCCAGATCGTCGAGGACGTGAGCGGGGAGCCCCTCGACCGCTACCTGCGAGAGCACATTTTCGGGCCGCTCGGCATGGCCGACAGCGACCTCGTCCGATCCGAACGGGTGATGAGACTCCTCGCGACGGGGTACGACCTTGGGCCCAGCGGTGCAAAGGCCGTCACCGACCGCGAATGGATCGGGAGGGGAGGCGGCGGTATCTACTCTTCGAGCCGCGACATGGCGCGGTACGTGGCTGCCCTGCTGGGCGGTGGGGCTAACGAGCACGGCCGGGTGCTTCAGCCAGAGACGCTGGCGACGATGTTCGCGCCCCACTACCAACCCGATCCGCGCCTGACGGGCATAGGCCTCGGGTTCTTCTGCCACGATGCCGGCGGCCATGCTCCCGACGACAGTCTCGGCCTCTTCGCCTTCACGAATGGGTCGAGCGGCGCGACGGCGTGGCTGCCGATCGAGCTCGGACGGTTGCTGCACCACCTGCTCGACGTCCCGGACGAGGTCGTGCGCAGTGATATCCCGCAACATCCCGAGATTTGGGACGAGATCTGCGGTCGGTATCGGCTTCCCCAGCGAGTCTCCGATCTGCGCGGGCGCGTGATGATGGGCGGCGGCGCCCAGGTCTTCGTCCGCGGCGGCCGGCTCATGCTGCGGGTGCGCACCCCTCTACCTGCGCTCTACGGAGGCCTTCCGCTCTACCCCGATAGCGACGCGGACCCCTACGTGTTCCGGCTCGACCTGTCGAAGTTCGGGATGGCGACGGTCCGTCTCGTGTTTGGCCACGAAGCGAGGGTCGGGACGAAGGCCATTCACACCGATCTCGGATCGCAGCCGGTCTCGCTCTACAAGCGACCCACCGCGAGTCTCACCCGCTTGTGGGCGACCAGCGCGCTAGGCGCGCTTACCGCGGCTGCCGCAGTGACGGCTGTGCGGCGGCTGCGTCGCAGGCCGCACAAGGAGATGGTGAGATGAGCGTCACGACCGTCAAGACCACCGAGCTTTGGCGCGTGAGCGCCAAGGACTCGCTCGAAGCGATGTGACGGCCGGCCGCGAAAGGAGGACGCTACGTATGGAAGGCAAGCACTTCGCAATCTCGGGTCACGCTGAGCCTGGATTTGAGGGTGTCGCGGACGCGTTTGCCGAGAACTTCGTAAACCGAAACGAGCTCGGAGCCGCCTGCTGCATGTACGTGGACGGCACCGAAGTCGTTGACCTCTGGGGTGGCGTTCGGAACCGCAAGACTGGCGAACCTTGGGAGCGGAACACGATGGTGATCGTGTGGTCCGCAACCAAAGGCATGAGCGGCCTGGCGATTGCGCTCGCCGAGTCGCGCGGACTCCTTGATTACGACGAGCGGGTGTCCACGTACTGGCCTGAGTTTGCTCAACAGGGAAAAGAGGCGATCACTGTTCGGCAACTGATCTCTCATCAGGCGGGCTTATTTGCCCTCGACGCTCCGGTCGACAAGACAGTGCTCGCGGATCTTGACCGTCTGGCAGTCATCCTGGCTCAGCAGAAGCCAGAATGGGCGCCCGGAGAGCGCCAGGCGTACAGTATGCTCTGCCTTGGCTTCTACGAAAGCGAGCTGTTGCGGCGCGTCGATCCGTCGCACCGCAGCCTCGGCCAGTTCTTCCAAGATGAGATCGCCTCCCCCCTCGGCCTCGACTTCTACATCCGGCTGCCAGACGAGATCCCGAACTCACGCCTGGCTTCGATCGTAGAGGTGAGCCCTCTCCAAGTCGTCCGTCATGTCAATCGCATCCCGCTACGTCTTGTGTTAGCGGTGTTAAACCCGCATTCAGCCCTGCGCAGGTCCGACCGGAATCCGCCTACGAGTGTATCTCTCGACCGTTCCCACGTGTACGCGCGCAATCTGGAGGTACCGGCAGGGGGTGGAGTCGGGACTGCCCGCGCGCTGGCTCGTGCGTATGGCGTGTTCGCCACCGGCGGAGGTGAGCTCGGCCTACGCCAGGAAACCCTGCAAGCGCTCATGGCGCCCGCTGTGCCCCCCGCCCACGGGTACTTCGACGAGTGCTTGAAGCTCGACTGGCAGCTCTCGCTGGGCTTTGCCAAGCCGAGTCGTCACGGGTTGGTGTTCGGTAGCCCGAGCGCGTTTGGCATGCCAGGTTGGGGCGGCGCCTTGGCCTACGCCGACCCCGAGGTCAAAGCCGGATACGCCTACGTCACCAATCGTATGGGGGCCGCAGGAGCGGATCCAAGGGAAATAGCGATACGGACGGCATTCCATCGCGCTCTCGAACGACAACCGTCGAGAACGACGACTGTCGTAGGCACTGTTCAGCCGTGGCATGGCGGGCCCGCCAAGGGGGTGCAGACATGAGCGTCACGATCACCACCGAGCTTTGGAGCATGAGCGCCGCGGAGCTGGCCGAAGCCATCCGATCCAGGCAGACCTCCAGTCAAGAAGTGGTCGAGGCCCACCTCCGGCGGATCGAGGAGGTGAACCCCTCGGTCAACGCCGTCACGGTCGTCCTGGGCGAGCAGGCCCTCGAAGCTGCGAAGGCAGCCGACCGCGCGGTCGCCACTGGTAGTGATCTCCCGCCGTTCCACGGCGTGCCCTTCACCATCAAAGGGAACATCGACCTCGCCGGTACGCCGACCACGCAGGGGCTCAAGGCGTTTGCGGGTGCGTATCCGAGTCGGGACGCCCCCGTCGTCGAGCGCCTCAAGGCTGCGGGGGCGATCCCCATCGGTCGCACCAACCTTGCCACCTTCGCCGTGCGCTGGCACTGTGAGAGCGAACTCTGGGGGGCGACCGTGAACCCGTGGGATCGGTCTCGCACCCCAGGCGCTTCCAGTGGCGGCGAGGCCGTGGCGCTTGCCACCGGCATGAGCCCGTTGGGGCTCGGCAATGATGGGCTCGGATCGCTGCGCTGGCCTGCCCAATGCTGTGGTGTCAGCACGCTGAAGCCCACGCTGGGACGCATCCCCGATGCGACCACCGCCGGGCCGCAGGACGTGGCGATCGGCGTCCAGTTGGCGGGCGTCCAGGGCCCAATGGCGCGGCGCGTGGCCGACCTGCGAGCCGCCTTCCAGGTGCTGGCCGGGCCCAGTTGGCGCGACCCGTGGACGGTGCCCGCACCACTGCGCGGCCCCGAACCCGCGAAGCCCGTGCGAGTGGCCCTCGTGGTCGACCCGGCCGGCCAGGGCACTGCGAAACAGGTGCAGGAAGGCGTGCGGAAGGCGGCCAGGGCGCTAGAGGACGCCGGTTACGTCGTCGAGGAGGTCGCCCCGCCGTCAATCGACGTGGCGGCCAAGACCCTGCTGGACATGCTCAACACTCCCGACATCCGGGCAGGGTGGCAGATGGGTTCGCAAATGATGCCGGCCGACACCAGGCGGTTCGTCTCGGCGTTCTACGAGGTCGCCGGCGATCCGGACCCGGTGACGGCCATGCAGAGCTTCGTGGTTCGGCACTCGCTGCTGCGGGCCTGGGGCGAGTTCCAGGAGACGCATCCGCTGATCGTCGCGCCGATCTACACCGATGTCCCCTTCGAGGCGGGCCGCGACCTGGACGACGGTCGTGTGGCGGAGACCATCCAGGGCATGCGCATGGCCATGGCCGTCAACGCGCTGGGCCTGCCCGCCGTGGCGCTTCCCGTGGGCATCGAGGACGGTCTCCCGCAGTCGGTGCAGGTGATCGGCCCTCGCTACCGCGAGGACCTGTGCCTCGACGCCGCGGCGGCGCTGGAGGACCGGCTCGGCATCATCACGCCCATCGATCCCAGGGAGCCGTAACCAGAGAGTCGTGGGGCGGCCGCCATGATTCGACGGTCGCCCCACCAACCGACTAGGGTGACCCCCTCGACCGCGCCGAATCCGCAGGCGCTTCGGTGGACAGTCCTCGATCCGCAGAGCGGGCACTGTGGGAGGGCCTGCGTTAGCTGCTGCTACCGATGGATCTCCATCCATCTGATGATCAACCGAGAGCGGCGTCTGCATCGGTGCGGTCTCCATCCAGTCCGAGAAGAGTGAGCTGGATCATCTCCGGCTTCCTCTTGTCTCTTTCCCAGCTCATCACTGGTTTGCAAGGGGTGCTCACACGAGGTGTCAAGCATCCCTTCGGCCGGTTTCTTCTGCGTGAAACTTGTTGCGGAAATTTCCAAAAACGGCATATCTTGGCCGGGGCGGCCACTTAATGCCGTGAGTCACAGGTAGCCACATCGCGGACCCATTTACCTCAAGGATGTTACGAGGTCGTCTCCTCGCCTTGTCCCTTTGCTTACTTGTTTCCTTTTGCTTCTACACAACACTTGGTATGGCATCCTGTATGAAGGCTAACTGTTGAAATGGATAATCTCCCCTCAGTTTCTTCAATCTCTCAAAGTGGTGGCAACTCGAGTATGCTCAGAATCTGACCGGCACGACTTTGTGAGACTTTAGGGAAAAAGATAGGTACGAGTTTACGAGACTCAACAGCTATATTTGCCGAGCCCAAACTTGCCGAAATCTATGACCTCCTCGACAGTCCGGACCGACTAGACCTCGCTCCATATCTAGCCATAACAGACGAGTTCCACGCCCACTCTGTCATTGACCTGGGGTGCGGAACCGGTACGCTTGCCTGTCGTCTAGCCGCGCTCGGGAAAGAGGTCGTTGGCATCGATCCGGCTGCAGCTTCGCTGGACGTTGCTAAACGTAAAGCGTATGCTGACCAAGTTCGCTGGATCACCGGCACTGCGGCGCAGCTCAAAGGATTGCATACCGATCTCATCACCATGACTGGCAATGTGGCACAAGTATTCGTTGCGGACGAGGAGTGGATGACAACTCTTCGTGCGTGCCGCGATGCGCTTCGCCCGGATGGGCGGCTTGTCTTTGAGGTGCGTGATCCAACCAAGGAAGCATGGAAAGGCTGGAACCGAGAACAGTCCTACCAGACAATTGAAGCGCCCGGAATCGGCACGGTCGAGTCCTGGGTGGAGTTGATGAACGTGCAGCTGCCGCTGGTCTCTTTTCGCTATACATTCATGTTCCGAAAGGACGGGAACGTGATGACGTCCGAGTCAACCTTAAGGTCCCGCACCCGATCAGAGATTGCTGAGACACTCTCCCATGCTCAATTAACGGTAGAATCAGTTCGAGATGCCCCCGACCGTCCTGGCTTAGAGTTCGTCTTTATTGTTCACCGATGAACCAGCAAGGTTACTAGATAAGGCGGCAGTAAGTGGCAGTTGGGCGTACCAGAGTTCTCGCTTTTGAGCTGCATCGCCGCTTGTTCTGGCAACTGGAATATCCTTCCCATCGAAAGACTCGCGAGCGATGTATTTCCAACATTCCATGCTAACACCCCAGATGGGAAGCAGTTTTTCCAGGCATCGAAGCGTCAAGTTCCACCCTTCAGTGTAAAATCCCATCCTTCAGTGCAAAATCGGTCCACCTTTCAGTTAATTTACCACTTGCTTGGGTAAGTGCGGGAAGGGGGCTACAAGCGGCGCTGAGATGCTTGACAGCAGTGGGGAAGACTGCTATGATTTGAACGTATATTCTATATCAAAAGAAAGCGTGAGGTTGATGGCCAGGAAGCGACCCAGCAAGGGCAAGCACCCCAAAGAGAAAACGCCCACCTTTCTGCTCGAACTGCCCCTGGTGGTGGAGCAAGGACAGACCGCCCGGCTGCGTGCCCATCTGGAAGCTGGTCGCCAGCTCTACAATGCGATCCTCTCCGTAGGAAACAAGCGTCTGCGCCAGATGCGGGCCGATCCGGCCTGGCAAGCGGCCCGTGCCATCGCACGCCTCCACAAGCAGGAACGGGCGGCGGCTTTCTCGGCCTTGCGCCAGCAGTATGGCTTTTCAGAGGCCAGCTTGCACGAAGCGGTCAAAGTCCTGCGCGTCGGGTGGATTGCCGACCACATCGAGGCGGTGCTGGCCCAAACGTTGGCCACGCGTGCCTATCGTGCCCTTAACCGCGTCTGCTTGGGCCAGGCCAGACGGGTGCGCTTCAAGAGTCGGGGACGAGGTCTAGGCAGTCTTGAGAACAAGCGCAACGATACGGGCTCGCGCTTTGTCTTGCAGAAATCAGAGGAAGGACAGCACGGCTACCTGCTTTGGAAGCAGGATCGTCTGCCTGCCCTCATCGACTGGAAGGACCCGGTGGTCACACATGGTTTAGCTCAGCGTATGAAATATGCCCGTCTCATTCGGCGTCCGGCGTCCAGTTCCCAGGCCCGTGGAGCTGATGCCAGCGGTTCGCGCTACTTCGTGCAACTGGCCCTAGAAGGTAAGCCCTACCACAAAGCAAAGCACCCGGTCGGCACCGATGTGGTGGGTCTGGATATAGGGCCTTCCACCATTGCCATAGTCGCCCGGCAAGCCCCGGCCCGTTTGGAGATCTTCGCCGAGGCACTGGCTCCAAAGGCGCAGCAGTTGCGCCGGCTCCAGCGCCAGATGGATCGACAACGGCGTGCCGCCAATCCCGAGCACTATGACGAGCAGGGACGGCCCAAGAAGCGAGGCAAAGGCTCTCCCTCGTGGAAGCAGAGCAAGAGCTACCAGGCCACGAGAAGGCGCAAAGCCACCAGAGAACGCAAGCTCAAGGCGCACCGCAAGAGCTTGCATGGGCGGATGGTTCATGAGATCGTGGCGGTAGGCAACAGCATTGTCACCGAAAAACTGTCGTATAAAGGCTGGCAGAAGCAGTATGGCAAAAGCGTGGGACTTCGAGTACCAGGAATGTTCATGGACCATTTGAGACGCACCGTTGCAAGTACGGGCGGCATCCTGACCGAAGTCTCCACGCGCCGAACCAAACTCTCGCAGTTTTGCCATGGCTGCGGCCAAATGGTGAAAAAGCCGTTGTCGCAGCGGATGCATCAGTGCGCCTGTGGCGTGGGACTGGTGCAGCGCAACCTATATGCGGCGTTTCTGGCCGCCTATCTGGATCCAGCAAATCCCATCCCCTCGTGTGCCCAGTACCAACCCTACTGGGAGGCGCGCCTGCGGACAGCACACGAGCGACTGGTTCAACGTGCGAAAGAGGGGCAGGTCTTGCCCCAAAGCTTTGGTCTTCCCAGAGCCGGAGCGCGTCTGTCCAAAAGTCAAAGCGGACCCACACCAGAGCCAATCTTCCTGCTTCGGCATGGCAGGTTGGAAGCGTGGAAGGAAAGCTGCGAACCCACCGTGCTTCAGCCGGGAGAGCTCTCAGCAGGCCATGAAATGATTAGGACATTAGGGTCATGAACCCGGGCTTGGAAAGCCGGGGCTTGCAGCAGGGCTAACCACTCTGCGGTAAGCCACGATTTTCCACGTCTCACATGAGCAGACTCAGTCCTTCGGGGCTACGTTCGGAACGAAATGGGGACCAGTGGGTGCGCGGCCAGCCCACTGCTCTACGATGCAGCATTAAACAGGTCTAGCGGGTTAAGCCAGTGTGTTGCATGTTAAACCGTTCCTGAACCTTGTCAAGGCCACCTTTACCCGCGCAAGCGGAGGCTCTGAAAGGAGCAACTATCGATGTCCAAAGTATTCGTCGTGGATGCCAACAAGCAACCACTTAATCCTGTCCATCCGGGTTATGCTCGCCTCTTGCTGAAACAGGGCAAGGCAGCAGTTCTGCGGCGCTACCCTTTCGTACTCATTTTGCATGCCGAAGTGGAGATGCCTCCACTTGAACCACTTCGGGTCAAGCTTGATCCTGGCAGCAAGACGACTGGCCTGGCGCTGGTCAATGCTGCAACGGGCGAGGTGATCTTCGCTGCAGAGATCCTGCATCGGGGGCTGAGATCAAACAGGCCCTTGATGGTCGACGGGGCGTCCGTCGGGGGAGAAGGCAGCGCGCTACCCGATACCGCCAAGCAAGGTTTCTCAATCGCCGACGACCAAAGGGCTGGCTCCCGCCCTCGTTGGAAAGTCGGGTGTGCAATGTCGTTACCTGGGTGAAGCGATTGATGCGTCTTTGCCCTCTTGCTGCTATTTCTCAGGAGTTAGTACGCTTTGATCTGCAAGCGATGGAGACCCCAGAAATTGCGGGAAGAGCTTATCAGCAAGGCACCCTGGCAGGCTACGAGGCAAGGGAATACCTTTTAGAGAAGTGGGGTCGGAAGTGTTGCTACTGTGGAGCAACTCACCTCCCCTTACAAATCGAGCATACCCAGTGCCGAGCCAAGGGTGGGTCAGATCGGATTGCTAATTTGTGTCTCGCCTGTGAACCCTGCAATCGGAAAAAAGGAACATTGGATATTCAGGTGTTTCTGGCAAAGCAGCCTGATCTCCTCAAGCGCATCCTGGTCCAGGCCAAGGCGCCGCTCAAGGATGCGGCGGCAGTGAATGCAACGAGGTGGGCGTTATATGAGCGGTTGCAAGCGTTGGGACTGCCCATCGAGTGCGCAACGGGCGGGCGTACCAAGTTCAATCGGGTCAGCCGAGGGCTAGAGAAGACCCATTGGCATGATGCTGCCTGCGTCGGGGCCAGTACCCCGGAAATCTTACCGATTCAGGGGCTTGTGCCACTCCTCTATTACTGCTCAAGGCTATGGATGCAGACAGATGTGCAACGTGAACGAGATCGGATTTCCTTGCTCAAAGCCAAAGGGAGCAAAAAAGGTGAAAGGCTTCCAAACGGGAGATATCGTCAGAGCCATTGTCACCAGTGGCACAAAGCAAGGGACATACATGGGACGGGTGTTGGTACGTGCTACCGGGTCATTTGACATCCGAACCAAACACGGCAGGGTCCAGGGGATTAGCCATCGCTTCTGTACGCCGATCCATCGCTGCGATGGCTATAGTTACAGGC
>WNGH01001073.1_pt1 | contig 24965 bp, 20 predicted proteins | sample 5400631 | NCBI WGS metagenome assembly WNGH01 (sample SAMN13153373, study PRJNA577476) | soil metagenome | isolation source: 115 cm soil or saprolite under Garry oak tree replicate 1 | place: USA:California | collected 2016-06-15
TACCGCCCGTCGACGGTGACGATGCCGTCTCGGGTCGTATTCGCTTGGCTAAGCCGCCCGCCGGCAAAGCTGCCTTGATAACCGTTGCTCATCACGGCACCGGGCGTCGTGTTGATCAGATCAATCACGTTGCCAAACGCCAGCGGTAGATCACGAACTCTATATTCGGGAAGAACGTTGCCCACGGACGCGGATGATGTTGCTAGAAGCGTGTCGGCTGCGACGGTCACTTCAACCGCTTGAGTCTGCGAAGCCGCCTGCAGTGTGAAATTCAACCGAACCTGCTGCCTAACGCCGAGAGTCACATTGTTGTAGGACTGGATTTGAAAGCCGGGTAGCTCGGCGCTCACTTTGTAGTTTCCGGTTTGGAGAGCGGCAAAGTTGTAAGCCCCGGATTCGTTGCTCACCACGGTATTGACGATTCCAGTTCCAATATTCGTGCCGTGATGGTCACGCCAGGGATCAAAGCGCCCGTCGCATCCGAAACCGTTCCGCCCAGCGTTGCGTTACTGGTTTGAGCGAATGTGTAAGTCGCTAAAACAAGGAGCAGCAGCAATCCTGCTGTGGCAACACTCTTCCTCATCGTTGTCCCTCCCACCTCACAGAATTCGCGCATTATAACAACGCAACCGATAACTGAAATAGCAAATCTGTTGTGGAGTACAATACTGGATGTGGCCGAAAAGCTTATTGGGAGCCTGATTTACGGCGACCATCCCGTTCCGAGAAAGTCGCGCGCATGGAAGGAACGGTTGAAAGTTCCCGTGACGATAGGTATGGCTCTGATGGTCATTGCCGCGGTGGCGTACAAGTTCGCAAATTTTCAAGAAGAGCGCCGTGTCGGGCGATTCATGGAAGCCGTGGAGACTGGCCAGTACGAGGCCGCGTTCCAAAATTGGGATGCCGATGGTCATTACACGATGAAAGATTTTCTCCAGGACTGGGGAAAGGATGGCTATTACACCAAGGACCTGCACGAAGCGCGGGTGTTCGATTCCAATGGCAGAGGCGGCGCCGTCGTCGTATATGTAGCCATGGACAATTTCAAGGCGCCAGTGGCCCTGCTGGTGAACAAGGAAACTCTGAAACTCTCGTTTTCACCGACGAACAAGTACTCTCAATGATGATCCTGCCGCTGCTCCTGACCTTAGTGACGACCGCGGTTCAAGTTGACGTGATCAATGTTCCCTTGGAAAGGGGAATCAATGCCGTTCTCACGCCTGCCGGCAAGGCGGAACTGAAGCGTGAAGGCACGGTCACGCGCGTCAAGATCGAAGTGGAACGTCTTCAATCTCCGGCAGCGCTGGGCCCGGCACTCACTACCTATTCCGTTTGGGTGGTTTCTCCCGAAGGGCTCTTCGAGAACCTAGGTGAGCTCAACGTTAACGGTAATAAGGGCCAGATCGACGCAACCACGCGGTTGGGACAGTTCGGCATTCTCATTACTGCGGAACCCCACTTTATGGTGGACCTGCCAAGCGCTGCCGTCGCCTACCGGACTCAAAGCCCCCGGGAGGAAGTTCGACATACGATGATCTCCGTTGAAATAGGAGCTTATGATTATTCCGCACTGAAGCCCGTCCCGCCGGCCAACGTGCACAGCTCCGTCGCACAGGCACGCGTGGCCTTCCAAATTGCTCAGAACGCAGGCGCCGAGCGCTTGGCCGAGCTGGAATTCCGCCACGCAAGAGTAGCGCTGACCTCCATGGAGGAACTAGTTACTCGCGCGGCTCCCCTGGAGATCCTCTGGCCAACAGCAGCCGAAGCCATTCGGTGGTCGCAGCGCGCGGTCACGATTGCGCGCGGCCGGAATTCCGAGCGGTGAAGTTAGTTCAGACCTCCCTCATCACTCGCCAGTAGAAATCCTCGACCCTGGGCACAACTTTCCGGATATCGAAATTCTCCTCAACGCGTGTGCGCGCATGCCGTGTGATGTTGGATCGCCGCTCATGATCCGCGGCCAGCACGCGGATCGCATCCGCTAGCGCATAGGGGTTCCGAGGCGGAATAAGCAGGCCGTCTAGCGTCGTGGGAATGATGTCCAGTGGGCCACCCCGATCCGTGGCGACGACCGGAATGCCAGCGGCCATAGCTTCGAGCAGCACGATTCCGAACGGCTCCTCCCAAGACGGCACGGCCAGCACATCGACGGCTTCAAACAGATCGGAGAGTGAAACGAACCCCAGGAATTCGACCTGAAGTCCTGCCGATTTTTTCTTCACGCCGTCGACGTATTTGGATTCGCCTGTTCCGGCTATACACAAGTGAAAGCCTGTACCGAGTTCGCGCATAGCCTCAATGGCATCATCGTGACCTTTGTGGGGCGAAATCTGTCCTAGAATTCCGATCGTGACGGGGTTGTGTAAAGGATGTGGCCGGTATTTGATCTTTTCCACGTCCACCCAGTTTGGGATGACCGCGGAACTCTTGGGAGACAGCGGCTCGAGAGTCTTCAGAATTTGCGAGGTTGGCGCAATCCAGGCGTCGACACGGCGGTATAGCGGAAGCGCTTTCACCGGATACAGCAGATGCCGGGTAAAGACGACTTTCAGATTCGGAATGCCCCACGCGGCGGCCGCTACAACGGTGTAGTCGCGGGCGACATGGGCATGTACGATATCGAACGATTCTTTCTTGAGGCTCGATCTCAGCCGGAAGGCGGTCCAGAAATCCGCGGAACTCATGAAAGGAAGTTTGATGTCCGGATCGAGGAGGCCGTTGCGGCGGCCGGCGACGAGAACTTCATGCCCGCGTGCTCGAAGGGCTTCGACCAGGCCCAGGACGTGAGTTTCGCCCCCGCCGCGATTGCGCGCTGAACTAACCTGCAGAATGCGCATTGCGGGCTTCAAAATCGGTGAGAAGTTCGGACTGGCTGACCGTGGCGATTCCCACTTTGCCGACGACGATGCCGGCAGCGTGGTTCGCCAGGATAGCCGACTCTTCCATTGTCCCGCCACCAGCCCAAGCCAGCGCGAGCGTCGCGATCACAGTGTCGCCGGCGCCCGTGACATCGAAAACTTCGCGAGCAAAAGTTGGCAGATGACGGGAACCCGAACCACTGAACAACGACATCCCTTCTTCACCCCGAGTGATCAGCGCATATTCGCACTCGAACTTCCCGAGGAGCTTGCGCCCGGCGTCCTCGAGCCCGCGCTCATCTTCAATCGCTGTTCCCGTCAGCAATTCCGCTTCCCGTTGGTTGGGCGTGATTAGAGTGATCGGACGATAGTAATCGGCATGAGGCACCTTGGGGTCGAGAAATACGGGAACACCTGCGTTTCTCGCTTTGGGCAGAATCGCGGAAAGCAGTTCGCGATTCACAACTCCCTTGTCGTAGTCCGAAACGATGACCGCTTTTGCCTGCGGAAGATGCCGGAGAAATGCTGAAGCCATGTCCGCATTGACTTGCGGCGAGAGGGCTTTCCGGCTTTCCCTGTCCGTGCGGACCACCTGCTGATTCTGAGCAATGATGCGTGTCTTCAGCGTGGTCGGCCGGTCGTCACGAACAAGACCCGAAACTTCGATACCAGACTGCTTCAGCAAATCCAGCACGCGATCCGCGGCGCTGTCACGGCCGAGAACGCCGATCGGAATCGGTGTCCCCTCCAAGCCCCGTATGTTCGCAGCCACGTTCGCGGAGCCACCCATGTGATAAGTCTCGTCAAGCACCTCCACGACTGGCACCGGCGCCTCCGGTGAAATCCGCTGGACTTTTCCCCAGATAAATTCGTCGAGCATGACATCGCCGACGATGACAATCGTGTTGGCGGCGAATCGATTTAGAAGTTGTTCGATGCGGCGTCGATCCAGGCTCATTGCGGTCTAAGTATTCCGTCGGGGAACGCGGGCTAAAGCCCGCGACTACAGGTTTGCCGAAACGTTGTCGTCTGCATGTAGTCGCGGGCTTTAGCCCGCGTTCCCTATTAGAAAATGTCTAATCTCGAGCCAGGAGGGGAATCCATTGTCCATTGCTTCACAGCAATTCCTCGGCTGCTGCGGTAACTTGATCCACCGTTACCGACTCGATGCAAAGCGGCGAATCCGCGACGAGGCAACGATAGCCCGGACACGGATTGCACTCAAACGGATTCTGGACCACTCGATGCGACACTTTCCAGGGCCGCCAGCGGCGAGAATCCGACGATCCCCAAACAGCGATTGTTGGCGTGCCAACCGCTGCGGCCAAATGCATCGGGCCCGAGTCATTTCCAATGTACAGCCGGGCTCCGCGAATCAGTTCTGCCAGTTCCGGAATGCTCAGGCCGAGCAGGATCACCGTAGGGTTGATATCTTTTGCAACCTGAATTGCAAATGACTCCTCCCCCGGTCCGGCGGTCACGACAATCGTGAGTCCGCGTTTAGTCAAATACCGGCCAACTTCAGCGAACCGGCTGGCCGCCCATCTCTTCGTTGCCATCACGGTTGCGGGATGAATTACGACGTACGGTCGGCCTCTGAGCCTCTGTTGTATCCGCGCCGACTCCTTCGCGTGGAATTCGTATCGCAGTGGAGGCGGTTGATCGCATTGAAGGCCCAGCCACTGCAGGAGCCCCGTCATCGATTCCACGGTGTGAACGGCGGAATCCGGCCAGGGCATCAGGCCGTTATAAAGCTTCGCGTACTGATAATGCTCCGCGCCGATGCGCTTTCCCCATGCCATGCACGCATACAGGAGGCTCGTCGGCCCACCGTGCAGATTCACAATCGCATCAAAGCGGCGCCCGAGAAGACGTGCTGCCGTTGCATATTTTTTCCGGGCGAGCAGAATCTCGTCGAAATCGGGATTTCCATCGAAGCAACCCGCAAATTGAGGTTCCACGAGCACGGCAATGCGGAACGCCGGAAACTGTTGCTTCAGCGCGCGGATAGGACTCGTCAGCAACAAACAGTCACCCATAGACCGAAGCCGTATAAAGAGGATGCGAGCTTTTGATGAGAGACTGTTAAACAGTTCTTTAGTCTTCAACTTTTGCTTCGCTGACCAGCATCACGGGGATGTCGTCGCGAATCGGATATACGCGGCGGCACTGGCTACACTTCAGTCCCTGTCCGCTTTCGGTCAGATTGACCGGGGCCTTACAAACCGGACAAACGAGGATCTTCAGGAGTTCAGGGTTGACGGCCATAGCGGGGAGAATTTTAACACAGAAGCCAGAAGCCAGAGCGGCGTGCGATTTCGGATTGCGGATTTTGGGGAACCCGCAGTTGCGAGGGCATTCCGAAATCCCAAATCCGCAATCCGAGATCTGCTTCCGGCTCCTGGCGTCGTTCTTCCGTGTTAGACTGTCCGTGCCATCCTCCTCAAACAGGTCAAGCTTCAGCAGCAGCTCTTGGTACCGTCTAGAACATTTATGACTAAGAAACGTTTGCTCTTCTCGTTTATTCTCGCCTTATTCCTCGCCACGATTTCTCATGCTACGACCGTCGAGCGGCTCAGCCTCGACGATCTCGTCAGGAAGGCGCAGAAGATTGTCATCGGCAAGGTAAGCAATGTGCGGACGCATTGGAGTGACAACGGGAAACTCATCCTCACGACTTACACCGTCGACGTCCAAGAGAAAATGAAGGGCCAGATTTCGCGCACGCTAGAGATCACGACGGTTGGGGGGAAACTCGGCGATCTCATACTCAACATCGCCGGGATGCCTTCCTTTGAAAATGGCGAAACTGCGGTTGTTTTTGTCGAGAACGCCGGCGGGTATTCGACAGTTGTTGGCCTTGGCCAGGGCAAATTCACAGTGACCAATGATGAGGTGTCCAACAACGTCACGGCTCTCGCCTTTCCCGACGGCCGCCCCGGGAAACCGCTGAAGATGCCACTCGAATCGTTCAAAAGAGAAATCAAACGTCTGGCTGATCGTTAAACCTTGAAGAAATACGCCATCCTTTCTCTGATACTCCTATGCTGGGCCGACGCGGCAGGTTATACGCGCATCACGTTGTCTTCCGGCCAGACTCCGAAATGGTCCGCGATGCCCGTCTCCTACTGGATCAACGAAAGTGGTTTGTCCCAGCTCTCCAATGGGAGCGAGTTCCAGGCTGTCAACGGCTCCTTCCAAACCTGGCAGAACGTTCAGACCGCCGATGTTCGTTTTATCTACAGAGGCACAACTTCCACTCGAACGGTTGGGCGCGATGGGATCAACCTCATTTCTTTTGCCGATGATTCGACGCCGCTGGGCTCATCGGTGATCGCCGCGACGTTCTCGTTTTTCAGAAGTGATTCTGGAGCGATCGTCACTGACGAAGCCGACATCATTTTCAACCCGGCTTTCCAATATTCGACCAGTGGCGAAGAAAACAAGTTCGACATCCAAAGCGTGCTCACACACGAAATCGGTCACCTGTTGGGACTCGATCATGCGGCGTTGATCTCTTCCGTAATGGTGCCGTTTGCGGCGGTTTCACAGCTCGACCAGCGGACGTTGTCTTACGATGACATTGCCGGCGTCTCGGAGATCTACCCGAAAGCCTCGACTGCGCCTGCTGTCGGTCAGATTCGCGGTATCATTCAGACCGGAGCGGCGGCGGTTTTCGGCGCTCATGTTGTTGCGCTCGAGCGCGACGGAACGGCCCTTGTCTCAACCCTCTCCCAGCCCGACGGCAGTTACGTCCTCGGCTTTTTGCCTGCCGGAGCCTATCGGCTCATGGCCGAACCGCTCGACCTGCCTGTGACCGAACAAAATATCGGTGGTGGCGCGACGTCGTTTTATCGGAATTTGAAGGTCGATTTTGGGACTACCTATTTCGGGAACGTAGGAACCCTCACCGAAGCGCAGAGTGTAGACGTTGTGGCTGGATCGGCAACGGCAGCGGACATCCAGGTATTGCCGCGCAGTTCAACTGGCTTGAACCTCACTCGTCCCGGTTTTGCTTTCCGGTTTCCGCTGTTCAGCCGCGCAACACTACGCCTCGGTGGAGAAGACATCGCGGAAGGTGTTTCGTTCACCACCTCAAGCACTGACCTGGTTCTGGGTCCACCCACGTTTGGAGGGAGGGTTTCGTCCACCGCATCAACCAGCGCATCGATGGACTTGTCCGTATCATCCACGACTCCGCTGGGCCCGAAGAACGTCGCAGTCAATCGAGGGGACGCAGCTTCCGTTGTGACCGGTGCCATCGTGATCACCGACGTTCCACCCTTGAACGTTTCAGTCGGGCTGTCAGCCGGCCCCGTGGAGGGCGGCACTCTGGTGACGATAACCGGGGCGAACCTTCGCCCGGGCGCGCAGGTTTTCTTTGCGGGGCTTCCCGCGTCCGATGTTCGGGTGGTGAATCCTGGCACGATACAAGCGACCACTCCCAGGTGTACTCCAGGTGTTGTAAATGTGGTTGTCATGAACTCCGATGGAACATGGACTGTCGCGGCCCGGGCGTTCACTTATTTCTCCGCACCTCCAACGATTGCTCGGGTCTCTCCACCCAGCGGTCCACCGTCCACGCCAGTTGTAATCGAGGGCGACCATTTCGATACGCGGCCTCAGAATATCGATGTGCGGTTCAACGGCGCGGCGGCGCGCGTTATGAGCGCAACGACGAGTTCGATCAGCGTGATCGTGCCCTTTGGCGCCACCAGCGGACCCATCACCGTTACCGCCTATGGGCAGACAGCCACCGGTCCCGACTTTTTGGTCACCAGTGCTCCGTCCAGCAGCAACCTGGCTGCTGTTGCTTACAATTTCATTGATGCCACCATTTCCAGCGGCGGCACGAAACTCAGCTTTAGCAACAGTGATGATGCCACAGCGTTGGTCGGCCTTCCGTTCACCTTCAGCCTGTTTCGAGATATCTACCCTGTGGATTCCCGCATTTCGATTGCGACGAATGGCTGGCTCAGTCTTGAGCCAAGTTCGAATGCCGAGTTTCAGAATGCCTCACTGCCCGCTCAGAGCGTAACGCGGCCCAACGGGAGTGTGGATAGCGTTCCTTCCTCTTTGATTGCGCCATTCTGGGACGATCTCATATTGGGTTCCGAAAGCAGCGTCAATACGCGAACGATTGGCGTAACGCCGAATCGGCAGTTCATCGTGGAATGGTCCAACATGAGCATCCTCGATGAAGGTGGACGCAATCTCACCGCCAGCGTGACGTTCGAAGCCATTCTCTTCGAGGGTACCAACGATATTCAGTTCGTCTACCAGAACATGACTGGTCCGCGCTCCGATGGATCTAGCGCAACAATCGGTTCCCAGGATTTGAAGCGCACCACGGCGTTCCTGGGCAGCTTTAACCAGGCATTCATCCGCAGCGAGTCTTTCATGACATACCGGTTCCAAAACGGCAACTACACCGTCGCTGCGCCCGACGCCACTCCGCCCACCAGACCCGTTGTGACCGACGGCGGCGCGGCGACCCAAAGCAGAACCGAGCTTTGGGCTTCCTGGACGGCCGAAGATCCTGAATCCGGCATCCGGGAATTCCAATATGCGATCGGAAGAACGCCAGGCGCTACTGATGTGCGAGCCTACACGTCAACCGCGCAGAACGCCGCGGTTGCGGGAGGCTTGAATCTCGATATCGGCGTCAAGTACTACTTTGCCGTCAGAGCAGTCAATAGCGCCGGTCTGACGAGCGATGCCGGAGTTTCCGACGGTATTCGCGTCGATCCAACATTCCAGCCGGAAGTGAAGGTCATTGCTTCGGCTCCTCATGGGTTCACCGAATATAGCGGTATTGCGCTATATTCTCCGGCTCCGATGACGGTGGTGCTCAAAGCAATGGATTCGAATGGAGCACTTCTTTCGGGGGCAGGCGTTCGGAATCCAACTTCGATTACTCTTGCGGCGGGCCAGCAATACGCCAGGCTGATTCCAGAGATCTTTGGAACGCAAACATTCGATGGCTGGATCGAGACCGAGGCGTCCGGAACCGGCCTGGGAATCTATACCGTCACAGGTTCGTGGGACGCCACACAGCTCGATGGCAGCGTCGTGCGAGGTCTGTCCTCCGATTTCGTGCTGTTTCACAATGGTGCTTCGGCGATTCTGGTGAATCCTTCAACACGCACGGCAAACGTGACGCTCACGGCCTTTGGCACAGCCAATGTCCAATCGGTGACGATCCCACCGAGGAGCCGCCTGACGACCACAATTTTCGGAGTCACACGCATTCAAGCGTCGGAGGCGCTAGCCGCTCTGGAACGACTCTCCTCCAGCGGCAAGCTTGAAATCAACGCTGCAGTTCCGATGTCGGCAGCGCAATCCACGCTGGTCTTTCCCCAGGCCGTGACTGGCAGAGGATACGCCTCGGTGTTGACCGTCGCGAATGTCAGCAGCATGCCACAGACTCTTACCATCACATACGGAAGTTCCTCGACGACACTCCAGCTCCTGCCGAACGCAAGCATCCGCGCTTCTATTGCGAGTCTCTTGCAACTATCAAGCGAAACAATCCGAACCGGCGCGGTGCGTGTGACGGCGGCTACGCAGGTGTTTGCAGCGAATCTCGGATCACTGGTGGGCATCCTCGACATCGAGAACGAAACCAGCCTGGTTTCGATCGGTGCAGCACCCGCTGCGACGGAGACTTCTTTCGCGCATGTCGCTCAGGGCAACGGCCTGTTCACCGGTTTAGCTTTCGCGGCCGGCGATCGGGCCGCCACTATCCTCGTCGAGGTATACGCCGCTGCCGGTGGACTGCCAAAGAGTGCGACGATCAGTCTTGCGGCAAATTCCCAACTCGCCGGGCAACTGAAGGAAATCGTGCCCACCGTGACGACCGAGATTGGCGGCCATGTCCGAATCCTGTCGGATCAACCGATCTGGACTTGGGCGATCTACGGCTCAGGGCAGGCTATGGCGTCGGGTCCACCGCTATAGGGGAGGGGCCAGGGATCAGGGGGTCAGGCCATTTGTGGCAATGGTGCCCCTGACCCCTACTCTTCTTCCTCTTCTTCGCTGGTCGCGCCGGCCTTCGCGTGGGCGATCACTTTTTCGGCAAGGTGTGCAGGTACTTCGTCGTAGTGGCTGAACTCCATCACGTAGCTTCCACGGGCGCCGGTCTTGGAGGTGAGGTCGGAGGCATAGCTGAGCATTTCGGCCAAGGGAACCTGTGCCTTGATGACTGTGGTATGGCCCCGCACTTCCATTCCCTGAACGCGGCCGCGCCGGCTATTCAGATCGCCCATCAGATCGCCGGCGAACTCGTCGGGTCCCTGCACTTCAACGTTCATGATGGGTTCCAGGAGAATCGGCCTGGCTTCCTTGACGCCTTTTTTGAAGGCGAGAGAACCGGCGATTTTGAAGGCCATTTCGGATGAATCCACGTCGTGGTAGGAGCCGTCATAGAGAATCACCCGGAAGTCCACCGTGGGAAAACCGGCAAGTACACCCTTCTGCCTCGATTCCTGGATTCCCTTTTCAACGGCGGGGATGAAGTTTCTGGGGATCGAGCCGCCGAAGATTTCGTTCACGAATTCAAAGTCACTACCCCTGGGTAGCGGCTCCATTCGGATCTTACAATCGCCGTACTGGCCGTGACCACCGGTCTGCTTCTTGTGCTTGCCCTGGACGTCAGCCTTGCCTTTGATGGTCTCGCGATAAGGAACTTTGGGTGGCTTCAGAGTCACTTCCACGCCATACCGCTTCTTTAGCCGTGCCACGGACAATTCCACGTGCATTTGACCCTGGCCGGAGATCAGGAACTCCTTTGTCTGCGGTTCGCGCGAATAGCGCAGCCCGAGGTCTTCATCCATGAGCCGATGGATGGCGGTGCTTATCTTTTCTTCGTCACCCCGGGACTTCGGCTCGATCGCAAAGGAGATGACCGGCTCGATCCACTTTACTGCGGGGTATATTATCGGATGGGCTTTGTCTGCGAGCGTATCGCCGGTTTGTGTTTCCTTGAGCTTTGCAACAGCGGCAATATCGCCGGCGTGAACCCTTGGAACCGTGACCTGTGTTTTTCCCTGTAACAGCATGATGGATCCAATCCGCTCCGTTACGCCTTTGTTGGGATTGTAGGGTTGGAGTTCGGTCGTTAGCGTTCCAGAATAGACACGGAACAGAGAGATCCGGCCCGTGAAGGGATCCGAAAACGTCTTGAAGACGAAAGCGGAAAAGGGTTCGCTGTCTGCAATCTTGCGTTGAACTTCGTTGCCATGCGAGTCCTTGCCGGTAACGCTTCCGGCCGAGATCGCGTCTGGAAGTAGATTCAGAATCGTATTCAGCAGCGGCTGAATGCCGATGTTGCCGGTCGCCGACGTGTAAACCACCGGATAGATTTTCCCCTCGACGATTTGTTTCTTAAGTCCTGAGATCAGCTCTTCGTCGGTAAGCGATCCGGTATCAAAGAACTTTTCCATTAGCTTCTCGTCGCTCTCCGCGACGGCTTCTACCAGCCTTTCTCGATATTCCTGCGCACGGCCGGCCACATCGCCCGGAATTTCGGATTCGCTGAACTTGCCCGATGCATCGCTCTGGTAGATGTAAGCCTTCATCTGGATCAGGTCGGCAACGCCTTTGAAGGCTTTCTCTTCGCCGAGCGGAACCTGGATAGGAACGCACATCCGGCCAAGAGTCTGCTGGATGGATTCCAGGGATCGGTCGAAGCTTGCGGTATCGCGGTCCATGCGATTGACCACGACCAATCGCGGCAGGTGGAACTCATCGGCATATGCCCATGACTTTTCCGTCTGAACCATGACGCCGGAAACGGCATCGACGACAACTATTGCCGCGTCAGCCACCCGCAGCGCGCCTCGAGCTTCCTGGATGAAGTTTCCGAACCCGGGCGTATCGAGAAAGTTGATCTTGTTCTTATTCCACTCGCAGAAGGCAAGCTTGGCTCCGATCGTGATTTTCCGCTCGATTTCCTCTTCGTCGTAGTCCGTCGGGGCATTCCCGTCCTCGACGCGGCCAAGGCGATTCACTGCGCCGGTATCGAAAAGAATCGCCGAAACTAATGAGGTTTTGCCGCTTCCTCCGTGTCCGATGATACCGACATTACGGATATTCCTGCCTTCGTAGACGTTCACAGCTTCTCCTTAAAAAATGGGGACGTAGCCCTGTGTCCCCATTTTTGTTTTTGGGACTTCAAAAAAATGGGGACACAGGGCTACGTCCCCATCAGAAATCTGGCTTAAAGGTCAAGAATCGAAATCTAGCATATTCATCCTTGAAAACACTACCCTTCAGACGGTAGGCTCAACGAGTGTTTGCGCCTATTTCTGTCATTCTGGCTCTCTTGTTTTTCTACCCTGCACTACCTAATGGCATCCGATTGGTTGAATTTCCAGCGGAAGGCGAATCGGCCGAGATCCTGGCCGGCTATGGGTTCGGCGGCCTGACCGCACTCTCGTCCACCAATGCTGCACGGTCCCTGGAGCTTGCGGTATACGCGGCAGGAGGTGATATCCAGTTTTTCGAAGAGATCGACCGCACGGGCTTTCGGATAAAGGCGCCCACGTGGGCTCTCCCCATGTTTACGGACGAACTGACTGCGCTATTCAAAGAGGTTCCGAAAGAAGCAGGGCAGCCGCCGCGTACGAATGAAGATTTTCGCGCTAAGGCTGAAGACGAAATTCGGAACGCCTTGGTCGGAAGTAGTTATGAGGTGCCGGAATACGCCACTTATCGTGCTTTTGTTCTAATCTCCGGACCAATTCCGGAAACGCTTCGAGCAAGTCTGGCGGCCATTCCGAGCAGAGGCGCGAAAGAGCTGCCGGAAGTGCCTCTTAACCGATTGTCCGCGGAGCGTACCTTGCGCTTTAAGTCGGATCTGCCAACCGGTGCGGTCATCTTTGCAGTGCCGAGCCCCGGTGTGTACTACAGAGAGTGGTATTCCCTTTTGCTGCTGGATCGATTGATCCATCGAATCCTGCCCCTGTCACCTGCGACGGCTCTTCCATTAACGCTACACTCGAGCTACTACCGGCTGGAGTTACCTGTGCCTGGCGGACAATTTCCGGAACCGGTCGAAGAGAACCTGCTCCAGGAAATTCAACGCCTGCAGTTCACTCGTGCCGATAGGGTGGACCTCGAAGCGGCGCAGCGGGAAGCGAGATCGTATCTCGAGAGCAAATACGTACGGGAATGGTTTGAGAGTCACGGTATTCCGGAGCGGCACGAGGAGGGGCTCCAGTGGGTTCAGACAATGAATGCAGACGATATGCGTGTGGCGGCTCGTGATCTGCTCATTGGGAATCGGGTGGTCGCCACTTGGGCCCCAAAAGCGAAACAGACCACGGTCGACGTGGAAGACCTGAACGGAGGAGCTAACCTGAGACCCTCACCCGGCCCTTCGGGCCACGCTCTCCCGGGGGGAGAGGGGATGAGGCTGACGATTAGCCCATTTCCGGAGCACAAGCATTCGCGACAACCAGGCTCCCTGCCCGAGAGGCTTGCGTCGAGTGTCTCGATCGTTGCGAGCGGCACGAATGCGGTCTTCGTATCCGGAGGACCGCTCACTCAATTGGATGGTGAGCCTGACGCTGAAATGCTGAAGAGATTCCAAAAATATCGAGCGGACCGAATTCTCGTCCTGGCCCGGCCGGACTCCATAGATCGGGCGCGTGAACTCTGGAGTTCATTCAAAGGCACCGACAGCGGCGAGCCTGGCCTTCCGAAGGGAAGCGTGTCCACGGGTGATTTGCCAGCACTGGTCATTCTTAAGGTTATGCTGGATCGCAAGCTCATCGAAGCAGGATGGTGGCGTGATGTTGAGCTTCGAATCAGTGCAAGCGAAGGATCGGACCTTCAGATCCGAGCGGACGCGGAGAAACGTCTTGTGATTCTCCGTTGGATCAAGCAAATCGGCGCGGAAAAGCCACCGGATACCGAATTCGCGTGGGCCCGAGAGGTGGCTATACACCGGTTTGAAACCTTGCGAGGGGATCTTCAGGCCTTGACCTGGGAGCGTGATCCACAGGGTACGATTCAGGATCTCGAGACTATTGGCGCCGGTCATGTCAGCGACGTCGCACGAATATATTTTTAGCCGCGCATTTCGCCAATTCTGCCAATCATGAAAAATCTTCGAGTCGGCGTCGATACCGGCGGGACTTTCACTGATTTCGTCATTATTCGCAACGGCAAGATCGAAATCTTCAAGGAACTGTCCACGCCGCAGAATCCCGAAGAAGCCATCATGCAGGGCTTGGCGCGCCAGAACCAGGCTGCGGTGAGGGAAGTAATTCACGGATCCACAGTGGCGACGAACGCCTTGCTCGAACGAAAAGGCGCGCGTACGGCATTGCTCACGACGGAAGGATTTGAAGACGTCATCGTCATCGGGCGGCAAACCCGTCGCGAGCTATACAACATCTTTGTCACGCGGCCCGATCCGCTCGTGCCGGACGGTCTGCGGCTGGGTGTGCGCGAACGTACGCTCCATGACGGGTCCATTGAGATGGCGCTCGATCGTCAGCACCTTCATAGCCTGATCGAAAACATGCGCCGCGAAAACGTCGAATCGGTCGCGGTCTCTCTGCTGTATTCATTTGCAAACAGCGAACATGAAAACGAGATTCTGCGGGAGCTCCAGCTGATCGATATTCCAGTCTCCCTCTCGTCCCGAATCCTGCCCGAGTATCGGGAATATGAACGTACGTCTACCACAGTCATCAATGCTTACCTGAGCCCGCTCATGAGCCGGTATCTGGGCCGGCTTCAACAGAGGCTTCAAGATTGTCCTTTGCGCGTCATGCAATCCAACGGTGGCGCCGTTCAGGCCGAAACCGCCGCCGAGGCCTCGGTGCGAACGATTGTTTCGGGTCCGGCGGGCGGTGTTGTGGGGGCCTTTCATGTGGCGCAGGTGTGTGGTTATCCGAAGATCATCACGTTTGACATGGGCGGCACTTCGACGGACGTCTCTTTGTGCGACGGCAGCATCAAGCTCACCCATGAAAACCAGCTTGACGGCATGCCGGTTGGCATTCCGATGATCGATATTCACACCGTCGGCGCTGGAGGGGGCTCCATCGCCGAATTCGATCCGGGCGGCGCACTGAAAGTTGGGCCGGAAAGCGCCGGCGCCGACCCCGGTCCGATCTGCTACGGGAAAGGCAGTCAGTTCACTGTCACGGATGCGAATGTGGTCCTGGGCCGTTTGCTGCCGCAGTTCTTTCTCGGGGGAACAATGCCCCTTTTTGTGGACCGCGTCGAACCTGTAGTTCGCAAGATCGAGTGGACGCGCCGCTGGAAAAGTCTCGAGGAACTGGCACAAGGCGTCATCGATGTGGTGAACAACAACATGGAACAGGCGATCCGGTTGATTTCCGTCGAACGCGGATATGACCCCCGCGATTTCACGCTTTTTTGTTTTGGCGGAGCCGCCGGCCTACACGCATCTAGCCTCGCCAAGGGTCTCGGAATTCCACGGGTTGTGGTGCCGCGGTTTCCGGGTGCACTCTCCGCATTGGGTCTTCTGCTAGCGGATACGCGAAAGGATTACTCGCGCACACTGCTGATTGAGGCGGAAGGCTCGAACGCAACGTTGAAAAAGACATTGGAAGAGCTGTATCGGCTTGGCCAGTCCGACCTGGAAGCCGAAGGTTTCAAGAAAAGTGAGATTCGGTCCATGGATTTCGTCGATCTGCGCTATCGCGGTCAGTCGTACGAGCTGACGATTCCGCTGGTGGCGAACGTCATTGAAGAGTTTCACAAGACACACGACCGCCGGTATGGGTACTCGAATCCCGACAACGCTGTAGAGTTGGTCAACGTCCGGACGACATTTCTTGGGCGAACCGTAAAACCGAAATTCAAAAAAGCAGCGAAACAACAGCGTAAGCCTCAACCCGTTGAAACCCGCGCTACCTGGATCGATGGCACGCGTATGAAGACCGCAGTGTATGATCGCGCGACGTTAGGTCATGGCCACGTTATCAAAGGGCCGGCCATTATCGGCGAGTACAGCTCGACAACATTGGTGCCTCGAGATTTCGAATGCCGCCTCGACACCTACCTGAACCTCGTGTTGTCTGCTCGCGATGTCACTCTACTAAAGAGCCAACGGCTGCGCCCGTGACGGGTCTGAACCGATGAAAACCAATCCAGTCCAGCTCGAAATTTTTAAGAGTCTCTTCCACGCCATCGCGGAGGAAATGGGGGCAGCCCTGAAGCGCACGGCCTTCTCTCCGAATATCAAGGAGCGGCGGGATTACTCGTGCGCTGTCTTCGACCACCGTGGGGACATGGTCGCACAGGGCGATCACATGCCGGTTCACCTGGGTTCGATGCCACTTTCGGTGAGGGCGGCGATCGAGAATCGGAACATCGGTCCTGGTGACATGGTCGCTCTCAACGACCCGTATAAGGGTGGAACGCACCTTCCCGACATCACGCTTGTATCTGGCGTGTTCTCCACAAAGCAGCTCCTCTTCTATGTCGCATGCCGGGCGCACCACTCGGACATCGGTGGCATGTCTCCCGGTTCGATGCCGCTTGCCGAAGAGATCTATCAGGAAGGTCTTCGAATTCCTCCGATCAAGTTGATGTCTGGCGGCAAGATCAATCCGGATGTCTGGGACCTGGTCCTGGCGAATGTCCGCACTCCGCAGGAGCGCGAAGGCGACCTTGCCGCGATGCTGGGCGCCAATCGCACGGGCGAGCGCCGCTTGATCGAGGTTGTCGAAAAGTATGGATGGAACGAGGTCCGCCGGTACGTGGCTGAAATCCTTAACTACAGCGAACGCATGACGCGGCGTGCTATTTCCCGCATTCCCGACGGAATCTACGAAGCCGAAGATTTTCTCGACAACGACGGCATTACCGACAAGCCGGTCGCCATTCGCGTTCGGATCCGAATCAAAAATGACCGTGCCACTATTGATTTCTCAAACTCTGATCCGCAGGTCGCAGGTAGCGTCAATGCGGTTTATGCTATTACAGCGTCGGTCGTGTTCTACGTCTTTCGAACTCTAGTGCCGTTCTCCATCCCGTCCAATGCCGGTGGCATGCGGCCGCTCGAAATCATCGCGCCCGAGGGTACGATTGTGAACGCACGTCCACCCGCAGCGGTATGCGGTGGAAATGTAGAGACGTCGCAGCGTATCGTCGATGTCCTCTATAAATGTCTAGCAACCGCGCTGCCGGACCGGATTCCAGCAGCAAGCCAGGGAACGATGAACAACTTCACATTTGGCGGCATTGATCCATGTACCAGACAACCCGTGGCCTACTATGAAACCGTTGCCGGTGGTATGGGCGCCCGGCCCACGATGGATGGCATTTCCGGTATCCACACACATATGACGAATTCCATGAACACGCCGGTCGAAGCCCTGGAACATGCCTATCCGATCCAGGTCGTCCGTTATTCGCTGCGTCCCCGCTCCGGCGGAAATGGCAAATGGCGCGGCGGCGACGGTGTGATCCGCGAAGTGCGGTTTCTCAACAAAACGCAGATTACGGTTCTTTCCGATCGGCGGAAGTTTCCTCCCTACGGACTGAATGGCGGCGACTCCGGACAGCGAGGCTCGAATATCCTGATTAGGAATGACGGGCGGAACGAACAGCTACCGTCGAAATTTACAACGTGGGTTGAGGCCGGCAACATTCTCTCGATTCAGTCGCCTGGAGGTGGCGGTTGGGGAAAAGCCTAAGGCCGCGTCCCGGCAAGCAAAGATTCGGGGGTAGGAGCCTGTTCTTTGTAAATTTTATCTTGGTGATGGTCCCGCTGACGTACTTCGGATATCAGCCGCTGCTCCGCTCCACGGCTTCCATCATCATCAGCGATTCGGAACCGAAGAAAGCCGACGCCATCGTTCTGCTTGGCGGTGGCGAAGCCGGACGAGCCTGGGGTGCGGCCGATTTGTATCGGGACAAATTCGGTTCCTACGTGGTCGTCACGGCGGAACCGCTGCTTCCTGACGAGGCGGAGTTGCGTAAGATAGGAATCGAAGTTGCCACAGGCCTCGATAATAACGTGAGGATTCTGCGTGCCCTGGGCGTTCCCGAAGAAAAGATTATTCGCGTGGAACCTTATGTTCAAGACACATTCGACGAACTCGTTCACGTCGCTGAGTTGGCCGCCGAAAAACATTGGAAGTCGCTGGTGATCGTTACATCGAATTACCACACACGGCGAACGCGCTTTACAGCTAAATACGTTTTCAGGCGGACTTTCGAGTTTACGGTCGTCGCGTCAAAACATGGAGGGCTCAATCGAAGCGGGTGGTGGCAGAACCGGCGTGACATCAGGACCTTCCTGATTGAATTTGAAAAGCTCGTTGCGTATACGTTGTATATCGGACCTCGAATGTTATGGACGAGCCTAAGAAGTACGAATCCACCAAGCATGTCGTCGGTGGAAAAGCGAATCCAGCTTGCAGCGGAACGGGTTGGGCAAAACGTTTGACAAACTATAGCCGCGGGCTTCAGCTCGCTAGGAGACCATATGAATCTTGCCTCCATTCTTGTTTCCCTTCTCCTTCTCGTGCCTCAGGCCGCCACGGAGAAGACTTCGAAAGGTGATCTGAAAATCACACCGATCACGCATGGCACGCTGATGTTCGAGTACGGCGGGAAAGTGATTCATGTCGATCCAGCGCAGACGGATCTGACAAAATATCCCAAAGCCGACTGGATCTTTATTACCGATATTCACGGCGATCACTTCGACCCGAAAGCAATCGACACAGTGAAGAAAGCGGGCACCAAAATCGTAGCGCCCACCGTCGTGGCCGAGAAGATTGCCGGGCGGCGGTCATGAAGAACGGTGAAACAAAGGATATCGACGGGATCCGCGTTGAAGGGATTTCGGAATTCGGATTTAGGGACCAGCTTGAATCGACGTGGTTCTCCAAATCCGCAATCCGAATTCCGCAATCCCTGATTTTCTACCCGCCCGCGCCGTCCGCGCTGAAGTAAGCTTCTAAGGAATCCAATTGATCGGTGAGTTCCTCCACTTTCTCATGCAGGAGGTTTCGGATGGAGAGCATGCCTGCCAGCTTGCCATCGATGGTGACGACGGGCAGGTGCCGGATATGCTTTTCAAGCATGAGCTTCAGCGCGTCGTCGACAGTAGCGCTTCGGGAGATGGTCTCGACCGGAAACGTCATGACTTCCCTCATCCGTGTGCTTTCAGGATCGCGCCCCTGGAGAACTATACGAAGCATGACATCACGTTCGCTGAAAATTCCGCGGAGGATATCGCCCTCCACTATTGCGACCGCCCCAATGCCTTCCTTGTCCATCGTACGCACGGCTTCGCTGACCGTTGTTTGGGGGTTTACTGTTACCACCGGTGCTTGAGCGATTCTCAAGAGACCCATATTGTCCTCCTCTCGTTTTTCGCCGTTGATCAAGCTTAAAATAGCCGTTGTGATCAGGAGAAAATACCAGAGATTCGGCAACTTTCGTCCAATTTATCTTTCAAAGCAGGTCCCGATTCCCGAAGGATGGTTCTGGATGGGATCGGAAAATCATTACCGCTGGGAAAGCCCACGGCATCGAGCTTGGCTCGACGCATTTGAAATTGCGAGCATCACCGTCACTCGCCGCGAGTACGCCAAGTTTCTCTTTGAAACAGGACATACTGAACCGGCTGGATGGCACGAGCCTGCCTTCGCTCACCCGGATCAGCCTGTTATCGGCGTGAGTTGGTTCGATGCGGTGACCTATTGCGAATGGGCTACAGAATCACAGCGTGAAATATATCGGCTCCCGACGGAAGCCGAATGGGAAAAGGCATGCCGCGGGGGGTTGGAGACGGCGGAGTATGCCTGGGGAGACGAGGCGCCGTCAGCGGTCGATCACCTCAGTGGCGAATGGACGGGTCCAAGAGCAGTGGCTCAAGGGCGGCCGAATGGTTATGGTCTCTTCAATATGGGTGACAACGTTCATGAGTGGTGTCTGGACTGGTACGCGGAAAACTATTACGCAGTATCGCCGGAAAGAAATCCTCGGGGTCCGGAGGAGGGAACTCGCCGCGTCTCCCGCGGCGGCTCCTGGCGGCATCAGATCAAAGCCTCTCGGGCTGCGCACCGCAGCAGTTTGCCCCCGAGCTATCGGTACACGGACTACGGGTTTCGTGTCGTGAGGGGCGGATGAAACCTTCTACGACGAAGTCGCGATATACCCTTTTCGCGCGCGCACCACATTGCCCTTTTTCGTACGGATCCGAATCGAGTGGTACTGGCCATCGTCGGCATGCGCCGGGTAGTAGCCGAGCGTATATTGACTCCGTAGCTCTTCTGCGACTGTATCGAGAACCCTTTCCATTTGCGTGCTCGGCCCACCGACGAGACCTTCCGACAGCAGGAATGCGCCGCCCCCGCTGCTGTCCGCAAACGTCCGCAGAACATTCATGTCGACGTCGTCGCGGCGGACCGGCACGCTGGATTTACGCGAAAAGACCGGCGGAAACGTCCAAGTCGACGACCGGCGTTCGGAGCGCTGGGCACGCGGCAGTGGTGAGATGCCCAGACAATATACAAGCAGTTCCGATTCGCGGATTGTCCGGAGCACTTGATCGATGGTTGTGGAACTGGACGTGTCTTGCCCGTCAGTGATGAGAAGAATGGCCCGCTTGTCGTGGCGGCCCAAACGAATCTTCGCGAGTCCCTCGCTCAGTGCGTCGTACAAAGCGGTTCCGCCCGTGGGCAGCATCTTGTGCATGGAGTGAAAGAGTTTGTTTCGATCGTTTGTGAAGTCCTGTCGCACAATAGGCTCGTTGGCAAACGTCATAAGAAAGATTTCGTCGTCCTTGTGAATGCGATCAGCGAACCGATCCACCGCATCGACGGCGGTACGGAGCTTTCGTTCCATGCTGCCGCTGGTGTCCAGGAGCACGCCGACGCTAATCGGCACATCGTTGTCCTGACTGAAATGCGAAACTTTCTGGGGTCTGCCGTCTTCCTCGATGGTGAAATCGTCGGCGGCCAGGTTGCCGACATAACGGCCGCGGTCGTCAGTGACCGTCGCTATGACATTTACCAGCCGGACATCAACGCTGATTTGCGCAGCCAAAATAGCGCTGGCCGTTAAAATGATGAGGAATGACAAAGAGCCGTGAAAGTGGCGTCTCATCTGGTTTCTCCAAGTCTCCGGCCAAAATCGGTGGGCAGATTATATTACGGTTTGGGCTATGATAGGCGCCAGTATGATTACTTCCGACAAGTTTCGTCAAGTGATGGGAAACTTCGCCACAGGTATCACCGTTGTCACCACGCTGGACCAGGACGGCAAGCCGTACGGTCTGACAGTGAATTCCTTTACGTCGGTTTCATTGGCTCCCCTTCTCGTCCTGATTTGTTTGGACAATAGGATTAGTGGTTTTCAGGCTTTCAACGATTCGAAACGGTTCGGCGTGAGCATGCTTTCCGAACACCAGGAAGATCTGTCGCGAATGTTTGCAAAGAAGGACCTGGAGCGGCCGGACAGCATTTACTTCGAGGGGAAGCTGGGCATGCCCCTGCTCTGGAATTCGCTCGCCGTCATGGAGTGCGAGACCGTCGCGATGTACCCCGGCGGGGATCACACCATTTTCCTGGGGGAAGTATTGACGGCCGAAGTGCTGGAGGCCGGCAAGAACCCGCTTCTGTATTTCCGGGGGAAATATCAGAGGTTCTGCGTTTAGCTCTCTATCAATATCCGCGGTGTCAACGGGTTCAGTCTCGCGAGCACCTCGTACGGAATTGTGCCGATCCTTTCCGCCAACTCCTCGACGCGAATCTCCGCATTACCCTGCCGTCCCAACAAAACAACTTCGTCGTCAATCTGAGCACCAACGTCCGTCACATCCAGCATCGTCATGTTCATCGCCACGCGTCCGATAACCGGGACTGGCTGGCTGTGGATCAGAGCGCGTCCGGAGTTCGAGAGTTTGCGATCGTAACCATCGTAGTAGCCGACGGGCAGAACAGCCAGGCGCATCGGCCGTGTGGCTTGGTACGTCAGACCGTAGCCGACGTGATCGCCTGCGTTGACCTGTTTCATCTGGACTACTCGTGTTTTCCACGTCAGCGTTGAGGCAAGCGTAATGAGGCGGCCACGCTCGCGCGAGGCGAGCTGGGTTTCGCGCGACGGCCAGACGCCGTAGGCGCCGATCCCCACGCGCGCCATCGTGAAGCTGAGTTCCGGATACAGCAGCGCGCCTGCGGTTGCCATTGCATGAACATGCCGCGGGGTAATGCCGGCGCGCGCGAGCGTGGACAGCGCTTCCTGGAATCGTCTGGACTGCGACCGCGCGAATGAAGGATCGAGCGTGTCTTCAATATTGGCAAAGTGTGTATACACGCCCTCGATTTCAAGACGCCGCAACTTTCGCAACGCGCCCACAAATTCCTCCAACTCCGATGGCGCCACTCCTTGGCGGTTCGTTCCCGTTTCGATCTTCAAGTGAACCTTGGAAGTCTTCGCAAGCTTTTCGGCAGATTTAGAGAGTGCTTCGGCCACATCCAATCGATAAAGCACCTGGCGATATCCGTTGTGAACGACATCCTCGATCCGATCGAGGCTGGTATGTCCTAGAATGACGACTGGCTTTTGTATTCCCAGACTGGTGACTTCCAGCGCCTCTTCCAGGGAATTGACCCCAAGCCAATCCGCTCGCTCGGCAATGAGAGGCGTCACTGCCTGCAACCCATGGCCGTACGCGTTCGCCTTGACGACAACCATTAGTGTCGTGATCGGCGTAAGCAGATTTTTAAACGCGTCAATGTTGGCGCACAGCCGCTTGCCGTCGATCTCGATCCACGACAACATACGCAGAAGATTATACGGGAGGGGTCCGGATCAGGGATCAGGGGAAAAGTGGAAAATGGGGGCCGGACCCCTTTTCCCCTGACCCCTGACCCCTGATCCTGACCCCTAATCTGCTACACTCCTGCCCATGAGCACGATCGTGGAGTTTCGCAATGTGGCTTATGCGATCAATGGCCGTGCGCTCCTGGAAAACGTTTCATTCCGAATCGAATCCGGCGAGACCGTTGTGTTTCTTGGACGGAGCGGTTCGGGCAAAACCACGACGCTTAAATTGATCAACCGTTTGATCGAGCCCACGTCGGGCGCCGTTCTGGTCGAAGGCCGGCCAACCACAGACTGGGATCCTATCCGGCTTCGGCGGCGCATCGGTTACGTCATTCAGGAAATTGGTCTCTTCCCGCATTTCACGGTGGAGCGTAACGTTGCACTTGTGCCGTCTTTGGAATCGTGGGCGGAGGAGAAGGTGCGTGCTCGAGTGAAGGAAATGTTGTCTCTGGTGGGTCTCGACCCTGCGCATTTTGCGAAGCGGTTGCCCCGCGAGCTTTCCGGAGGACAGAGGCAGCGTGTGGGAGTGGCGCGGGCCCTGGCGGCAGATCCGTCGATTCTTCTTCTCGACGAGCCTTTTGGTGCTTTGGATGCCATCACGCGCGCGGAAATTCAAAAGGAATTTCGAGAACTCCGGAAGCGCCTCGGAAAGACGATGGTATTCGTCACTCATGACATGCGCGAGGCCTTTATTCTGGGCGACCGGATTGGTCTGATGAAGGACGGGCATCTGATCGCGCTTGTCCCTGCCGGCGAGTTTCGCAAACTGGATCATCCTGAGGCCAGAGCCTTTTTGGAGAGTTGGGCATGAACATTGTCAATTTCATGTGGACGAACCGATCGGAGGTATTCGCGCTCACGCTCGAGCACCTCGTGATAGTTGGAGTTTCGATATTGATCGCCGCCGCGATCGGCCTCCCGCTGGGCGTCCTTATGACGCGGAAGCCCGGCTTGAGCCGCCCGATTCTCACATTCGCAAATGTGGTTCAAACCATTCCAAGCCTCGCCCTATTCGGATTCTTGATTCCCGTTCCGTTCATCGGCGGCATCGGAGTACGCACGGCTATCGTTGCGCTGGTCCTATACTCCCTGCTTCCTATTATCCGAAACACGTTCATCGGAATTTCGGGTGTGGATCCAGCCATTCGAGAGGCAGGCCGCGGAATGGGAATGACCGGCGGGCAATTGTTGTGGAAAGTGGAAATCCCGCTGGCGATGGGTGTGATCTTCGCTGGGGTCCGCGTGGCCACTGTTATTGGCGTCGGAGTAGCTACAATCGCTGCGGCGGTCGGCGCCGGCGGTCTGGGTATGTTTATCTTTAGAGGTGTTTCCATGGTAGATAGCCGGTTGATCCTCGCCGGCGCAATTCCGGCGGCGGCGCTGGCGCTTATTGCGGACTTCGGATTGGGAGCCATCGAAAAGCGATTCTCCAAACTGTTATGCCTTTTGCTGGTCGTTGTGACAGTGTGCTCGTGCTCACCGGAACGCATTGTTGTCGGCTCAAAGAATTTCACGGAGCAGGTCATTCTCGGCGAGATGCTGGCGCAGCAGATCGAGCGCAAGACAGGACTTCAGGTCGATCGCCGCTTGAATCTCGGTGGAACACTCGTGTGCCATCAAGCTCTCACTGCGGGCCAGATCGATACCTACGTCGAATACACAGGCACAGGATTGACCGCCATTCTGAAGGAACCGCCATCGAACGATTCCGCACACGTATACGATGCGGTGAAGGCCGCATACAAGTCCCGCTTCGGCATCGAGTGGACCCAGCCGCTTGGCTTCAATAATACCTTCGCTGTCATCGTGCGAAAGGCCGATGCCGAGCGTCTGGGCCTCAAGACGATCTCCGATGCCGCTCCCCACACAGCGAATTGGACCGCCGGCTTTGGTTATGAGTTCATCGAGCGCGGCGACGGGTACCCGGGTCTGGCAAAGGCCTACGATCTTCGCTTTTCTAATCCCCCCCGCATCATGGATCTCGGGCTTAGCTACAGGGCGCTGGCGGATCATCAGGTGGATTTCATCGCCGGCAATTCTACCGACGGCCTGATTAACGCTTTAGGCCTCGTTGTTCTGGAAGATGATAAACACTACTTTCCGCCCTACGACGCTGTGCCGCTGGTTCGGCAAGCCACAATCGAAAGGCATCCGGGCTTACGGGACGCGTTGGCAGCGCTCGGCGGAAAGATCTCTGAAAACGAAATGAGGCGCATGAACTATGCGGTGGATGGAGAACATCGAAACGTTAAAGACGTTGTTCGCGAGTTTCTG
>WNGH01004466.1_pt1 | contig 24907 bp, 20 predicted proteins | sample 5400631 | NCBI WGS metagenome assembly WNGH01 (sample SAMN13153373, study PRJNA577476) | soil metagenome | isolation source: 115 cm soil or saprolite under Garry oak tree replicate 1 | place: USA:California | collected 2016-06-15
AATGTGATCGGTCGCTTCTCGGGCGGCGTGTACACCCGCGTCACCGTAGACCTGTTCTCCGAAACGGTGACGGGCGCGGGCGTCACTAGCAACATCCCGGGCTCCTACGGCTACCGCCTCAAGTACGCCTTCGCCGCCTGGACCCCCGAGCACAGCCCGCTGACCTACCGCTTCGGCATGACCCAGACGCCGTGGCTCGATTGGGAGGAGGCGCTGTGGGACTACCGCATGCAGGGCACGATGGCCATGGATCGTAACGGCTACATGACCGCTTCAGACTTGGGCTTTGCGGTCGACGGCAAATGGAACAGCGACAAGGTGAACTTCGCGGCCGATGTCGTGAACGGGCAAGGCTACCATGCGACGAGCGATGGTCACAAGGACGTCCAGGGCCGGCTCTCAGTGCGGGTGATGGATACGGACGACTCGAGCCGGGTCGGCGGGCTGCGGGTGACGGTCTACGCCGGCGTTGGCAAGCCGAACGGCGGAGGGACCCGCAACCGCTTCCTCGGCATGGTGTCCTACCGCTCCAAGCAGTACACGCTCGCGGCTGAAGCCGCCGCCACGCGGGACAGCCTGACGGGCGCCGCAGTAAAGGACGGCCACGTCTATAGCGCGTTCGGGGTGTACCACGTGCCCCGCTCGAGCGCGGCCGTGATCGCGCGCGTCGACGCCGTCACCCCCACCGTGGGGGGGAACCGCCTCACGCGGTTCATCGGCGGCGTGTCCTATCAGATCAACCCGCAGCTCCGGGTGCTCGCCGACTGGGACTACCTGAACTACAAGAACGCCCCGGCCACGCCCGATTTGACGCGGTCGCAGGCCCTGTTCCAGACGCAATTCACCTTCTAACCCGGATAAGACCCCCGTTATGACGCAAACACGCTGGCTCGTACTTGCCGCCCTTGCCGCCGCTGCCGCCCCTGCCGCCCCTGCCGCCGCGCAGGTGAAGCTCACCGGCGCCGGCGCGACGTTCCCGAACATCATCTATCAAGATTGGATGCTGACGTACAACAAGGCCCACCCCGACGTCCAGCTCAACTACCAGTCGATCGGGTCGGGCGGCGGCATCCGGCAGTTCTCCGACGCCACCGTCGACTTCGGAGCGAGCGACGCGCCGATGAAAGATTCGGCGATCGCGGCGATCCAGGGCAACGTGTTCCACATCCCTACCGTGCTGGGGGGCGACGTGCCCACGTACAACCTCCCCGACCTCAAGGAGACCCTGCGGTTCACCCCGGACGTGCTGGCGGACATCTTCCTCGGCAAGGTCACCAAGTGGAGTGACGCGCGCATCACCGCCGTGAACCCCGGGGTCAAACTGCCGGACCAGGACATCGTCGTCGTGCACCGCTCCGATGGCTCGGGAACGACGTTCATCTGGACGGACTATCTGTCGAAGGTGAGCGCCGAGTGGGAGCAGAAGGTGGGCCGGGGCACCTCGGTGAACTGGCCGGTGGGCCTGGGCGGGAAAGGGAACGAAGGCGTCACCGCCACCGTGAAGCAGACGCCCGGCGCTTTCGGCTACGTCGAGCTGGGCTATGCCATGGCCAACCAGCTCCCGGCAGGCAGTGTCCGCAACAAGGCCGGAAAGTTCATCGCCCCGTCGCTCGCGAGCATCACCGCCGCCGCGGCCGGCGCGATGAAGGCGATGGGACCGGGCACCGACTTCCGCGTTTCCATCACGAACCCCGACGGCGACGCGGCCTACCCGATCGCGAGCTTCACTTGGTTCCTGCTCCGCAAGCAGTACGACGATGCGGCGAAGGCGGGCGCGCTCGTGAAATTCGTGTGGTGGGCGGAGACCGAGGGCCAGGCGCGCGCCGCCTCGCTGGGGTACGCGCCGCTGCCGCCGCAGCTCCGCCCCTGGATCGAGGCCCGGCTGAAGAGCATCACCGCCGGCGGCAAGGCGGTTTGGACGACGGCAGCCCGGTAACCCCTCCTTCCGGCTGTCGTTCACCCCCGCACGGCGGTATACGCCTGCGGGGGGGTTTTTTCGCCGACACGCCGTTACATCCCCGTGACACACGGCGGATACGTTTTCCGCCGCGATGACGACGCTCCCCAGCGAACCCCTTCCCCAGGCCGAGCCTCAGTGGCGGGGCCTGAAGGGGGGCGTCAACCCCGGCGACCGTGTGTACCGGGCGACGCTCACCGTCCTGGCGGCCGTCCTGCCACTGCTGCTCGTCACCCTCGTGGGGCAGCTGGTGGTGAGTGCCTGGCCGTCGCTGCGGCGCTTCGGGTTCCATTTCGTCTGGAGTGACGTGTGGGATCCGGTCGCGGGCGTGTTCGGGGCGGCGCCGATGATCTTCGGGACCATCGCCTCGTCGCTGCTCGCCCTGCTCTTCGCGGTGCCCCTGGCGCTCGGCGTGGCGATCTACCTGACCGAGTTCGCCCCCAAGTGGCTGCGGCAGCCGGTGGCGTTCCTCGTCGAGCTGCTCGCGGCCATCCCGAGCGTGGTGTACGGCCTGTGGGGCATCTTCGTGCTGATCCCGTTCCTGCGCAGCTACGCCGTGCCGCCGCTCCGCGCCGTGTTCGGGTGGACGCCGTTCCTGAGCGGGGTGTTCTATGGCAACTCGCTCCTCGCCGGCGGGGTCATCCTCGCGATCATGATCGTGCCCTACATCGCGGCCGTGTCGCGCGAGGTGCTGCTCGCGGTGCCCGCGAGCCAGCGCGAGGCCGCGCTCGGCATGGGGGCGACGCGCTGGGAGGCGGTGTGGACGGCCGTCGTGCCGTACGGCCGCGCCGGTCTGATGGGCGCCGTCATCCTGGGGCTCGGCCGGGCGCTCGGCGAGACCATGGCGGTCACGATGGTGATCGGAAACCGCCACGACATCGGCCTGTCGGTGCTGCAGCCCGCCTACACCATGGCGGCCGCGCTCGCCAACGAGTTCAGCGAGGCGACGACCGACCTCTACCTCTCGGCGTTGTTCGAGGTCGGCCTCGTCCTCTTCGTGATCACCGTGATCGTGAACGCCTTCGCCCGCCTGATGATCTGGCGCGTGGCGCGCGGCACCGCGGTCGGGAGTCGCGCCCTGTGAGCCGCCTGCGCCGTCGGATCGGCAGCGGCGTGATGACCGTGGCCGTGGGCGCCCTGTCATTCCTCGCCGTCCTGGCCCTCGTCCTGATCCTCGGCAACCTGGTTGCGAAGGGAGCGTCGTCGCTCGACTGGAGCTTCTTCGTTCGGAATCCGGTCCCCGCCGGTCAGTCCGGCGGCGGCGTGGCCAATGCGATCGTGGGCACCGTCGTGATCGTAGGGCTGGCCGCGCTGATCGGCCTCCCGGTCGGCGTGGGGACGGGACTCTACCTGGCGGAGTACGGTAACGGCCGGCTCGGCTGGTCCGTGCGGTTCGTCGCCGACGTGCTCAACGGCACGCCATCGATCGTGATCGGCATCTTCGCGTGGCGGTGGCTCGTCAAGCCGATGGGCCACTTTTCCGCGCTGGCGGGGAGCGTCGCGCTCGCCGTGCTCATGATCCCGATGATCGCGCGCACCACCGAAGAAATGGTGCGCCTGGTGCCGCACTCGCTGCGCGAAGCGGCGCTCGCCCTCGGCTACCCGCGCTGGCGCACCTCGCTCCGCATCGTCGCCCGCACTGCGCTCGCCGGGATCGTCACGGGGTGCCTGGTGGGCGTCGCGCGGATCGCGGGCGAGACCGCGCCGCTGCTGTTCACCGCTCTCGGGAACTTGAACTTCACGACCAGCGTGCTGCAGCCGATGCAGACCCTGTCGCTGCAGATCTACGTCTACGCGACGGGCCCGTTCGACGAGTGGCACCGCCTCGCCTGGGCGGCGGCCCTCGTGCTCATGGGGCTCGTGCTCGTGCTGGCGCTCGGCGCCCGCTGGGCCATCCGGCAACGTCATGGCGCCGCCCGCTGACGCCCGCCTGCAGTTGGAAGCCGAGCGCCTCACGGCGCTGTACGGGCGGCGCGCGGTCGTGAAGGACGTCTCGATCCCCTTCCCGACGCACACCGTGACCGCCGTGATCGGCCCGTCGGGGTGCGGCAAGAGCACGTTCCTGCGCTGCCTCAATCGCATGCACGAGCTGTCGGAGGGCGGGTGGGTGACGGGAAAGGTCCTGCTCGACGGGCAGGACATCTACGACCCGAGCGTCGACGCGGTCCAGCTGCGGCGCCGCATCGGCATGGTGTTCCAGCGGCCTACGCCGTTCCCCACCATGTCGATCTTCGACAACGTGGCGGCGGGGCTGCGCGTGAACGGGCGCCGCTCCCGGCAAGAGCTCGAGGCCGCGGTCGAGCGCGCGCTGCAGCGGGCCGCCCTGTGGGACGAGGTGAAGGATCGCCTGCGCGCGAGCGCCCTCGCCCTGTCCGGCGGCCAGCAGCAGCGGCTGTGCGTCGCGCGGGCGCTCGCGCCCGAGCCCGAGGTGCTGCTGCTCGACGAGCCGACCGCGTCGCTCGACCCCGCCGGCACGCAGCGCATCGAGGAGTTGTGTCACGAGCTGAAGCGCCGCTACACCATCGTGATCGTGACGCACAACCTGCAGCAGGCCGCCCGCGTGTCCGACTATACGGCGTTCTTCTACCTGGGTGAGCTGATCGAGCTGGGGCGTACCGAAGAGCTGTTCACCAGCCCCGCGAAGGAGCAGACCGAGGCGTACATCACCGGGAGGTTCGGATGACGACCACCCTGTCGGACGGTCGGACCGTCGGACAGCCGGACCGCGCTCGCCCATCTGTCCGACCGTCCGACCGTCCGACGCCGATCATTGACGTGCGCAAGTACAACTTCTGGTACGGCGACACGCAGGCGCTGTTCGACCTCACGTTCACGGTCCCGCGCCGCGCCGTGACGGCGCTCATCGGACCGTCGGGATGCGGCAAGAGCACGTTCCTGCGCTCGATCAACCGCCTCAACGAGCTGATCCCCCGCACGCGTCACGCGGGGGACATCCTGCTGGAGGGCATCTCGGTCTTCTCCCGCGGGACGGACGCCGTGGACTTGCGGCGCCGCGTGGGGATGGTGTTCCAGCAGCCGAACCCGTTCCCCAAGACCATCTTCGACAACGTGGCGTACGGGCCGCGCCTCAACGGGCTCGCGCCCGAGCGCGACGTGCCGGAGCGCGTCGAGCACGCGCTGCGCCAGGCGGCGCTGTGGGACGAGGTGAAGGACCGGCTCCAGGCGCCGGGCACGAGCCTCTCGGGCGGCCAGCAGCAACGCCTGTGCATCGCGCGGGCGCTCGCCAACGAGCCCGAGGTGCTGCTCATGGACGAGCCGTGCTCGGCCCTCGACCCCGCCGCGACCCAACGGATCGAGGAGCTGATGGTGGAGCTGAAGGAGCGCTACGCCATCGTGATCGTGACGCACAACATGCAGCAGGCGTCGCGCGTCTCGGACTTCACGGGGTTCTTCTATCTGGGCCGGCTCGTCGAGTTCGGCGACACCAAGCAACTCTTCACCCGGCCGCGCGACGAGCGGACCGAGGCCTACATTACGGGACGGTTCGGATGAACGCCACCGCGGCACACCGCCATTTCCACGACGAGCTCGCGCAGCTCAAAGCGAAGCTGCTCACCATGTCGGGCGAGGCGCAGGACGCGCTGGGCCGGTCCCTCGACGCCCTGCTGCGCCGCGACGGCCAGCTCGCCGCCCAGGTGATCGCCGGCGACCACGCGATCGACGCGCTGGAGCTCGAGATCGAGGAGAGGGTGCTCGATCTCCTCGCCACCCAACAGCCCATGGCGCGCGACCTCCGGCTGCTCGTGTCCGCCACGAAGATCGCCAACGACCTGGAGCGCGTGGGCGACCACGCCGTCAACATCGCGCAGTCGGCCGAGCGGCTGCTCCCGGCCCGCCTGGTCGCGCCGGAGCCGGAGCTGCTCGACATGGCGCGGCAGGCGCGAGGCATGCTCTCGGGCGCCCTCGACGCGTTCGTGCGGGGTGATGCGGCGCTGGGCCGGGAGATCTGCCGCCGCGACGACTCGGTGGATGCGCTGCACCGTTCCGTGTTCCGCATCCTGCTCACGCACATGACGGAGGATCCGCACATCATCGGCGCGGCGATGGAGCTGTTCCTCGTGAGCCGCAACCTCGAGCGCGTCGCCGACCTCGCGACCAACATCGCGGAAGACGTCGTGTTCGTGGTGGAGGGGAAGACGATCAAGCATCACGCGGAAGGATGACGATCCCGCCGCGCCGCCGCTCCAGGTAGTCCGGGTTCGTGAACAGCCGGATCAGCACCATCCCCGCCACGAAGCCGCCCACGTGCGCCCAGAACGCCACCCCGCCTGTAGGCGGGGAGCGCGACGGTCGTGATGAACAAGCCGAGCACGATGAGCGTGTGCACGCGCACGCGCGGGTACAGCAGCACGTAGGCCCCCATCACCCCGCTGATGGCGCCCGAGGCGCCGACCATCGGGACCACGGAGCCGGGGTTCGCGAAGGTTTGGGCGGCCGCCGCCGCGATCCCGCACAACAGATAGAACACGACGAACCGCGCGTGCCCCATGGAATCTTCGATGTTGTTGCCGAACACCCACAGGAACCACATGTTGCCGAGGATGTGGAGCCACCCGCTGTGCATGAACATCGACGTCAGGACGGTGGCGACATGAGGGGGCCCGATCGGGTTGGGACAGGCGAGCAGGCGGCCCAAGGCATCCCGCCCCAGCGGGATCGCCGTGCCGACCGGTACCCGGCCCAGCACCTCACCCGGGATGAGCCCCAGCTGGCACACCGAGCGGAGCACCGCCTCGCCCGTCCCGGCACCCTGGACGAACAGCCACGCTGCCAAGTTCGCCGCGATGATGCCGACCGTGACCACCGGCGTCAGGATGGTGGGGTTCTCGTCCTTATAGGGAAACATGTGAGGAGGGGGAATCTAGGCGGTTCCCGCCCTCGCCGCGCCCCTGTCATTCTGGCATCTTTCGGAGGCACGGCCTTTGCTTGTGCGACGAGCAGCGACGCAACCGCATCAACCTCAGGATAAGGAATTCTCGTCATGGCTGAGAAAATCATCGGGATCGACCTCGGGACGACCAACTCGGTAGTCGCGGTGATGGAGGGCGGCGATCCCGTCGTCATCCCCAATGCCGAAGGCGGCCGGGTCACGCCGTCCGTGGTCGCGTTCACGAAGGATGGCGAACGGCTCGTCGGCCAGGTCGCCAAGCGGCAGGCCGTCACCAACCCCCAGAACACGGTGTTCTCGATCAAGCGCTTCATGGGCCGGCGGCTGAACGAAGTGACCCAGGAAGCGCAGCGCGTTCCCTACAAGGTCCTGGCGGGACAGAACGATCTCGCGTCGGTGGAGATCCAGGGTAAGCGCTACACGCCGCCCGAGATCTCCGCGATGATCCTCCAGAAGATGCGGCAGACGGCGGAGGACTACCTCGGCCACAAGGTCGAGAAGGCGGTGATCACGGTCCCCGCGTACTTCAACGACTCGCAGCGTCAGGCCACGAAGGACGCCGGCAAGATCGCCGGGCTCGACGTGGTCCGCATCATCAACGAGCCGACGGCGTCGGCGCTGGCGTACGGGCTGGACAAGAAGAAGGAAGAGAAGGTCGCCGTGTACGATCTGGGCGGCGGCACGTACGACATCTCGGTGCTGGAGCTCGCCGAGGGCGTGTTCGAGGTGAAGTCGACCAACGGCGACACGCACCTGGGCGGCGACGACTTCGACGCCCGCATCATCGACTGGCTCGTCGGGGAGTTCAAGCGCGACCAGGGGATCGACCTGTCCAAAGATCCGATGGCGCTGCAGCGGCTCAAGGAAGCCGCCGAAAAGGCCAAGATGGAGCTGTCGACCGTGATGCAGACGGAGATCAACCTCCCGTTCATCACGGCGGACCAGTCGGGGCCCAAGCACCTGAACCTCACGCTCACCCGGGCGAAGCTCGAGCAGCTGGTGGACGACCTGGTCAAGCGCACGATCCCGCCGATGGAGCAGGCGTTGAAGGACGCCGGGCTCAAGCCGACGGACATCGACGAGGTGATCCTGGTGGGCGGCCAGACCCGGATGCCGAAGGTGCAGGAGATCGTGAAGACCTTCTTCGGCAAGGAGCCCCACAAGGGAGTCAACCCGGACGAGGTCGTGGCGATCGGCGCCGCGATCCAGGGCGGCGTGCTCGCGGGCGAAGTGAAAGACGTGCTGCTGCTCGACGTGACGCCGCTGTCGCTCGGCATCGAGACGCTGGGCGGCGTGACGACGGTGCTCATCCAGCGCAACACGACGATCCCGACCAAGAAGTCGGAGATCTTCTCGACGGCGGAGGACAACCAGACCACGGTCGAGATTCACGTGCTGCAGGGCGAGCGGCAGATGGCGCTCGACAACCGGACCATCGGTAAGTTCCAGCTGACCGGGATTCCGCCCGCCCCGCGCGGGGTGCCCCAGATCGAAGTGACGTTCGACATCGACGCGAACGGCATCCTGCACGTGTCGGCGCGCGACAAGGCCACCGGCAAGGAGCAGAAGATCCGGATCGAGGCCTCGTCGGGTTTGAGCGACAAGGACATCGACAAGATGGTGAAGGAAGCCGAGTCGCATGCGTCCGAAGACAAGCGGCGTCGCGAGGAGATCGAGCGCCGCAACCGGCTCGACACGATGGTGTATGAGGTGGAGAAGAACTCGAAGGAGTGGGTCGACAAGCTCGACGCCTCCCTCAAGTCCCGACTCGACAAGGCGGTCGAGGGCGCGAAGCAGGCCCTCCGCTCGGGGCAGGCGGACGAGATCTCCCGGGCGCTGGACGAGCTGCAGCAGGCCTATTCGGCCGCGGGGGCGTCGCTCTACGCGGCGCAGCGCGGCGCCGGCGGCGGTCCGGCCCCAGGCGCGGAGCAGCCGAGCGGCGCGGAGCCGGCCGGTGAAAAGAAAGAGAACGTGGTCGACGCCGACTACGAGATCGTGGACGACGACAAGAAGAAGTAAACCCTCTTAACGGAAGAGACGACGATGTCGGTACGCACGCGGGACTGGCTCAAGTTCGGGGCGCTGGTGGCAATCGCCTTCATTTTCGGCCTGGCGTTTGCCTCCACGCTCGGTCTGCCCAAGGCGGGCGGCCTGCCGGAGTCGGTGGCCGCCGCCCCCGCCCCCACCCCGTCCGAGCTAGGCGCCCAGGGGAGCGCACCCCGCACGCCGGTCGTGGTGCCGAAAGCGGTCGCCGACCTGGGCGACGCCTTCGTGTCCATCGCCGAGCACGTGAAACCAGCGGTGGTGTTCATCAAGTCGCAGCACGTCGAGCGGGCCAACAACCAGCGCCTGCCTCCGGGCTTCGAGGATTTCTTCCCTCAGTTCCGGCGACGGCCGCAGGTCGAGCAGGGCTCGGGCTCGGGGTTCATCGTTTCGGCCGACGGCTACATCCTGACCAACAACCACGTCGTCGCGGGGGCCGACAAGGTCACCGTGAAACTGTACGACAAGCGCGAGTTCACGGCCAAGGTCGTGGGCACCGATCCCAACACCGACGTGGCGGTGATCAAGATCGAGACCCGCGGTCTGCCGACCGCTCAGTTCGGCAACTCCGACTCGACCCGCGTGGGGGAATGGGCCCTGGCGATCGGGAATCCGCTGGGCGAGGCGTTCGCCTTCACGGTGACGGCCGGGATCGTGAGCGCCAAGGGACGTCTGCTGCAGGGCCTCCAGCAGTCCCGCTACGCGATTCAGGACTTCATCCAGACCGACGCCGCCATAAACCCGGGCAACTCGGGCGGGCCGCTCGTCAACATCCGCGGCCAGGTGATCGGCATTAACTCGGCGATCGCGAGCGAGACCGGCTTCTACGCGGGCTACGGCTTCGCGATCCCCATCAACCTCGCGCGCACCGTGATGGACCAGCTGGTGAAGTCCGGTCACGTGGAGCGCGCGGTGATGGGCATCGGGATCGTCGACGCGGACGAGAACGACGCCGCGGCGGTGGGGCTCAAGCAGATCACCGGGGTGGTGGTGAAGAGCTACACCGACGACAACTCGCCGGCCAAGAAGGCCGGCATCCAGCTGGGTGACGTGATCGTGGCGCTCGACGGCGAGTCCATCGACAACACGCCGCAGCTGCAGCAAAAGGTGGCCTTCAAGAAGCCGGGCGAGACGGTGGAGATCACCGTGCTCCGCCAGGGCGGCGAGAAGCGGACCGTCACGGTGCGCCTCGCGCGGGCGCCGAGCGAGGCCGACAGCGAGGTCGCCGCCGCCAGCTCCAAGACGAAAGGTGAGGCCGCGTCGAGCAAGGAAGAGATGCTTGGCATCTCGGTCGAGCCGCTCACGCAGGACGACGCGCGCGACCCCCGGCTCCGGCCGGTGGTGCAGCGCGGCGGCGGCCTGATCGTGACGGACGTCTCGCCCGACGGCCCCGCGTACCAGCGCCTGCTGGCGGCCGACGACGGCGGTCCGGACATCATCGTCGCGGTGAACGGCGCGCCCACGCGGACGCGCGCCGCGCTCCGGGAAGCGCTGCGCAAGGTGAAGCCCGGCGAGGTCGTGACGCTCCAGGTGTTGCGTCGCACCCCCGACACCGCGGACGGCTGGGCGGGGACGGTCGTGCGGCTGCGGGCGCGGTAGGGGCACGGCATGCCGTGCCCCTACGGCCGGCCCCGGAGCATCACTACCGCGGTCGCCACCTGCCACACCACGGGAAGCACGAAGGCCGCCTGGTCGGCCTTCGTGTCTTCCCGGAACACGAGCGCGAGCAGCATCCCCACGGCCCCGGCCGCCACGCCGCCGGCGCCGAGCCAGCGCGGCAGCACCTGCCCGTCCAGCACCCCCCAGCCGAACAGCGCGGTCGCCAGCGCGAGGGCGAACCCCGCGACGCGCTGCGCGTCGAGCACGAACGGGCGCAGCATGTCGAACACGAAGACGGCCCGCGTGGCGGTCATTCCTGCATCCGAGGTGGCGAAGCTCCGCGCCAGCGCCCACCCGGCTCCCCCCATGAACGCGACGATGAGCACCCACGACGCGTAGGCGAACGTGGCGACCAAGATGCCGGCGCGCACCGGGCTCTCCCCGGCCGTGCCGACGTGCCGCCGTATCACGCCGACCAGCCCGGTGAGCGCCAGCGGGAAGCTGAAGAGAAACGCCCAATGGATCGCCGGCCACGTCCGGGACCGCGCGATCGCGGCGAGCTGTGCCGCGCCGTCCTGGCCCGCGAGATCGGGATGGAGCGCGCCCGCCACGACGGCCAGCAGTGAGCCCACGAGCAGGCACGACGGAAAGACGACGGAACGGGAGAAGAGCCGCATCGCACCTCCCAGGTTGGTCGGCCTCAATCTAGCCCCGACCAAGCGCCGCGCTATATTGGAACCCGAGACGCACCCCGGAGGGGAGCGCTGCCATGCAGCTGACGCGGATCCTGCGCGAAGGGTTCATCGCGGGGTTGATCGGAGCCGGGGTGGTCGCGCTCTGGTTCCTGATCGTCGACATCATCGCAGGACGCCCCTTCTTCACGCCCGCGATGCTCGGCTCCGCCGTCTTCTGGGGGGTGCACGACCCCGCGCTAGTGGTGATCGAGTACTCCCGCATCATCGGCTACACCATGATCCACGTCAGCGCGTTCATCCTCGTGGGGACGGTCGCGGCGGTGCTCGCGGCCGAGGTCGAAGTGGCGCCGGCCACGTTTTATCTGGTGGTCGTCTTCTTCGCAATCTTCGAGTTCGGGTTCTACGTGACCGTGGCGGTGCTGGCCCAGCCCCTGCTCGGCGCGCTTTGCCGTACGCTTCCAGCGGCACCGCCCCATCCGCGTCGCCGCGTTCTTCCCGGACGGACCACCGGAACCAGACCACGCTCGCCGCCCCCCACAGATAGATCGTCCCCACCACCCACATCAACAGCCCGCCCAGCTGCTGGTCCGCCAGGGGAGCGAGGCCCTCCCAGACGCGCGGCGCCGCCACGTAGAACGGATAGAGCACGCGGTCGGAGAGCGTGATGAGGGCCCCCGCGAGCGACATCGGAAGCCCCAGCGCAAAGAGGTAGAGCAGCTGCGCGAGGTAGCTGGCGCGCGGCAGCTCGGGCACGGGGGAGAGCACGGGCCACCACATGATCACCGCGGTCGCGAGGAACACGAGATGCTGCACGATGTGCAGCGCGTGGTGCTCGAGCGCCGCCTCGTAGAATCTCGGGAAGTGCCACAGCGTGATCGGTGCCGAGAAGATCACGCCCGCGATGAGCGGCCGCGTGGCCCAGCGCGCCACGCGGAATACGGCCGGAGGTCCGAGCAGCGGCCGCACCACCCACGCCGGCGTGCCGTAGAGCAACAGCGGAGGGAACACCAGGGTGAGCACCAGGTGCTGCACCATGTGCGCGCTGAACAGGTAGGAGTCCGAGAGGTTGTGCAGCGGCCCGTTCAGCGCGAGGAACAGGACCACGAGCGCCGCCGCGACCGACGCGACCCGCCGCCGGCTGGCCCGCAGCCCCCCCAGAGACACATAGAGCCCGCCCAGGAGGACGAGCCCGATCACCACACTCGGATGGAGGTCCCAGCGCTGCCAGGGCCCTGGCGGAGCTAGGGTCATCCGCCTCCCACCGCACCCCGCAGCGTGAGCGCGCCGAAAAAGAGCAGCAGCAAGGCCACGAGCACCCCCGTCGCGAGCAACAGCGGTGCCCCGAACAGGAACGTGAAGAACCGGCTGTCGGCCTTCAGGTGCATGTAGAACATCACCACGAGCGAGAACTTCGCCGCCGACAGCACGAGCAGGGTGGGAACGAGCACGGCGTGGAACGCCGGGACGTAGAAGACGCCCACCTCGAGCACCGTGAGCACCACGAGCGCCGCCGCGACCCGGAGATACACGCCCGCCGTCGGGTGCGCGCGCTCGCCTGCGTGACCGTCTTCCGCCATCACCGTCCCCCTGTGCGTATTGCCTATCCGTCTATCCGTCTACCCGTCTATTGAATCAGGTAGACCACGGTGAAGATCACGATCCAGACCACGTCCACGAAGTGCCAGTACAGGCCGGTGATCTCGACCGTCATCGCGTTGGCCGGCCCGAGCTTACCCTGCAGGGCGCGTACCCAGAGCGTGAGCAGCCACAGGACCCCCACGGTCACGTGCGCGCCGTGCGTACCCGTCAGCACGAAGAACGTGCACCCGAACAGGTTCGTCGAGATGGTGAGCCCTTTGTGGACGAACTCCGTAAACTCGATCACCTGTCCGCCCAGGAAGACGAGCCCCAGCAACGCCGTCGAAAACAGCCAGATCTTCCCCCACTTCATGTCGCCGCGCTGCACCGCGGCGAGCGCCAGCACCATCATCAGGCTCGACATCAGGAGGTCGAACGTGCTGACCGACGTGAAGGGAATGTTCAGGATCTCGTGCGGGTACGGCCCGACGACGCTCCGGCCCTTGTACACGAGATACGTCGAGATGAGCGAGCCGAACAGCAGGCATTCCGAGCCGATGAACGCCCAGAAGGCCATCTTGCGGCTGTCGAGGCCCATGCTGGTGTGATGAATCGCGGCCGCGGCGTGCGTCATCGCTCAGACCTCGAAGGGCTCGAACGCCCAGCGATAGATGCCGAAGAGGAGGATGGCGGCGCCCACGAACACGACCCACAGGGTGTGCGTGAGGGGCGCGAGCGCCATGACCGGTAGCCCCAGGGCGGCCACCACGGGCCACCATGAGCCCCCAGGTACGTGGATCGGCGCAGGCGGCACGGCCGGCGGGTCTTTCATCGGCCCGTGGCGCTCGGTACGCCAGCGCGGCAGCCGGCTCTCGACCGTGGGAATCACGGAGAAGTTGTACGGCGGCGGCGGCGAGGGGATGCCCCACTCGAGCGTGGCGCCGCCCCAGGGATCGTTCGAGGCGGGCGCGCCGTGCGTGCGGCTGCGCCACAGGTTCACCACGAAGATCAGGATCGACAGGGCGATCAGGAGCGCGCCGATCGTCGAGACGAGGTTGAGATCGCTCACGCCGAGGTCGGGCGAGTAGGTGTAGACGCGGCGGGGCATGCCCAAGAGACCGATGAAATGCATCGGGAAGAACGCCAAGTTCATCCCGATGAATTGCAGCCAGAAGTGGACCTTGCCGAGCGTTTCGTCGAGCAGCCGGCCCGTCATCTTGGGCCACCAGTAGTAGATGCCGGCGAACAGGCCGAAGATCGTGCCCCCGAAGAAGACGTAATGGATGTGCGCCACGACGTAGTAGCTGTCCGTCTGCTGCAGGTCCGCCGGCGGCGACGCATGGCTCACGCCCGACAGCCCGCCGATGACGAACATCGCAATGAACCCGACCGCGAAGTGCAGGGCCGTGGTGCCGCGGATGTCCCCGCCCCACAGGGTCGCGATCCAGTTGAAGATCTTGACCCCCGTCGGTACGGCGATCAGCATGGTGGTCGCGGCGAAGACCGAGTCCGCGATCGGCCCGAGGCCGACCGAGAACATGTGGTGGCTCCACACGCCCCACCCCATGAAGCCGATCAGGATACCCGAATAGACCACGACCGTGTAGCCGAACAGCGGTTTCCGGGAAAAGGTCGGCAGCACGTCGGACACGATCCCCATCGCGGGCAGGATGAGGATGTAGACCTCCGGGTGGCCGAACAGCCAGAACAGGTGCTGCCACAGGACCGGCGTCGCGCCCGCCTCGCGCACGTAGAAGTGCGTGCCGAAGAACCGGTCGAACATGAGAAACAACAGGCCGACCGTGATCACCGGAAACGCGGTGATGATCAGGAAATTCGTGACGAGCGTCATCCAGCTGAACGTCGGGAGGCGCATCATCTTCAGACCGGGCGCCCGCAGGTTCAGGATGGTGACGACGAAGTTGAACCCCGCGGCGAGCGACGAGACGCCCAGGATCTGGAGGCCCAGCAGCCAGAAGTCGATGTTCGGTCCCGGCGAGTATTGCCGCTCCGTCAGGTTCGCGTAGCCGAACCAGCCGGCGTCGGGGGCGACGTTCAGCACGCCGGCGTGGAACAGCGGCCCCGCGAACCAGCTCGCGTTCAACAACAGCCCGCCGAACAGGAACACCCAGTAACTGAAGGCGTTGAGCCGGGGGAACGCGACGTCCCGGGCGCCGATCTGCAGCGGCACGATGTAGTTGAAGAAGCTCGAGCCGAGCGGCATCAGCGCCAGGAAGATCATCGTGGTGCCGTGCATCGTGAACAGCTGGTTGTACGTCTCCGCGCCGACGAGGTGGCCGTCGGGGCGCGCCAGCTGGAGCCGAATCACGAGCGCCTCGACCCCGCCCACCAGGAAGAACGCGAAGGCCGTCCAGAAATACAGCAGCCCGATCCGCTTGTGGTCGGTGGTCGTGAGCCAGCTCTTGAGCCCCCCCCCTCCCCCTGTGGCCTCGCTCATTTCAGGCTCTGGAGATAGGCGACGAGCGCCGCGATATCGGCGTCGGTGAGCGGTGGCTTCATGCGCGTCATCAGGGAGCCGGGCTTCAGCGACGGAGCGTCGGCGATCCAGCTCGCGAGGTGCGCCGAGTCATTGGGGAAGATCCCGCCGGCGATCGTGCCCCGGCTGCCGACGTGGGTCAGGTTCGGTCCGATGACGCCGGGCGACACCCCCTGAATCGTGTGACAGGCGAGACAGGGCGAGTGCAAGAACACCTCTTTCCCGCGTGCGGCGAGGCTGCCCGCGGCCGGGGCGGCGGGTCCGCCCTGCTCCGTTTTCACCCACGCCTGAAACACGGAATCGGCATCGACCAGCACGCGCAGCCGCATGTTGGCGTGCGACGCGCCGCAGAACTCGGCGCACTGGCCGGAGTAGTCGCCCACGGCATCGGCGCGGAACGCGATCCGATTCACGTGACCGGGGATCGCATCCCGCTTGCCGCCGAGCGCCGGCGCCCAGAACGAGTGGATCACATCGGCCGAGGTGATCGCGACCTGGACGGGCCGGCCCACCGGCACGTGCATCTCGTTCGCCGACGTGATCCCGAGGTCGGGATACTTGTACTCCCACCACCACTGGTGGCCGGTCACCTCGACCCGGAGGGCGTCCGCCGGCGCTTCGCCCGCGGTGGCGAAGATGGTGCGCACCGTGGGCACCGCGACGAACACGAGGATCACCGCCGGCGCCAGCGTCCAGGCGATTTCGAGCACGGTGTGCCCGTGCGTCGGCTTCGGCGCCGGCCGGCCCTCGCGGTGCCGGAAGCGGATGAGCGCGATCACGAGCAGCGCCTCCACCACGACGAACACGCCCGCCGCCCACCAGAAGATGTCGGTGAAGAGATGGTCCACGGCCCGGCCGAAGTCGGACCGCGGGTGGAGCGTCGATTGTGGATAGGGGCCGCCGCACCCGGAGATGGTGAGCGCGGCAGTGAGCAGCCAGAATCTCAATCGCGGCACGGCGTCGACGGTCCTCGGTGTCGGTCACGAAAGCTCAGGACGGTAGCACCACCCGGCGCCCGAGTCAACGAACTTGCACCCTCGTACTACTTCACGTTCCGCGCCGCCATCCAGTCCCGGACGTCGCGCTCCAGCAGATCGAGCGGCAGGGCGCCGTTCCGGAGCACCTCGTCGTGAAACGCGCGGACGTCGAAGCGGGTGCCGAGGGCCAGCGCGGCGGAGTCGCGCAGCTCCCGTAGCTTCAACTGGCCGATCTTGTACGCCAACGCCTGCCCGGGCCAGACGATGTAGCGGTCCACCTCGACGGTGATGTCCTGCTCCGCCTTGGGCGCGTTGTCCTTGAAGAACTGGATCGCCCGCTCCCGGCTCCAACCCAGCGCGTGGATCCCGGTGTCGATCACCAGCCGCACCGCGCGCCACATCTCATAGGTGAGCTGGCCGAACTTGGAGTATGGATCCTCGTACAGCCCCAGCTCCGGGCCCAGGCCCTCGGCGTACAGCCCCCAGCCTTCCACGAAGGCGGTGTAGCCGCCGTAGCGGCGGAACTCGGGCACCCCCGTCATCTCCTGCGACAGCGCGATCTGGAGATGATGCCCCGGCACCGACTCGTGCAGCGTCAGGGCCTCCATCTCCCACTTGGGGCGCGACTTCAAGTCGTAGGTGTTGACGTAGAACCACCCGGGGCGACCCGCGTCGGGCGAGCCGGGTTGATAGTACGCGGTCGTCTGCGAGCGGGCGGTATAGGACGGGATCGTCGTCACGCCGTATGGCAGGCGCGGCAAACGCCCGAACAGCCGTATCAGGCCCGGGTCGATCCGCTTCGCGATGTCACGATACCCCTGCACCAGGCTCGCCGAGTCGGCGTAGAAGAATCGCGGATCGGTCCGCACGAACCGCGCGAATTCGGCGAACGTCCCCTGAAACCCGGTGGACGCGATCACGCTGTCCATCGCCGCGCGGATGCGCCGCACCTCGGCGAGCCCCAACTCGTGGATTTGCTGGGGCGTGAGGGACGTGGTCGTGAACTGCCGCACCCGCAGCGCGTACCACGCGGCGCCGTCCGGCAGGGCGCTCATGGCCACGGTCTCGCGCGCGCGCGGGAGGTACGTGCCGGCGAGATAGTCGCGCAGCCTGCGGTAGGCCGGCGCGACGCGCTCCGTGTAGGCCGCGACCGCCGCGGCCGCGAGCCGCGCTCGCTCCGCGGCGCCAATCGCCGCCGGGAAGTGCGTGAAGGGCTTGAGCAACGGACTCGCGAGCGCGCTGTCGGGGATCAGCTCCGCGATCTGCTGCGGCACGTCGCGGAGGGTGATCCGCGGCGGTGTGACGCCCGCGCCGAGGCCCTGCTCGAGCAGCACCAGTGTCTGGTCGACGAGCGTGGGGACGCCGTTCAGGCGGGCCAGGATGTCCTCGTAATCGCTCACCCGCGCCGTTGGCATCCGCGCGAGCAGCTGTCCCACGTCCTGTTGCACGCCGCCGAGCTGGGTGACGGCGAGGTATTCGTCGGGAAAGCGGCTCGCTGCGACCTGCTCCTCGACTCCGCGCTTGAACAGGTCGTAGTTGAGCCGGTCCGCGGCAGCGAGCCGCTCGCGCCGGATGGAGTTCACGACGGCGAGCGGCTCCTGCAGCTCACGCTTGCGCCGCGCGATGGCGGCGAGGGAATTGTCCGTCCAACGGGCGTTCTGTCCCGGGTACCCGACGTCGGTCGCGAACGCCGGGTACTCGGTCATCTGGTATTCCCAGTTGACCCGGAACAGCTCGTGGAGGCGGGTGCTGTCGGCGAGCTGCCGCGGATTCGCGACCAGCGCGGCATAGCGGTCGTGAACGGATCGCGCCGCCGGGGGCCGTTGCTCGGCCGCCGCCACGCCGCGAGACACGAGCAGCAACGCCACGAAACCGGCGGTGCCGACGGCGCTGTTCATCACCGGTCGTCCTCGATCACGACGCCGGCCGCTCCGCGGCGGGCGGCCTGACCTCCGCCGCGCGCGGCGCGATCGCCGCGGCGCTTGCCGACCGGAGCGCCCTGTTCAGAGCGGGGAGGTCGCGACCGAGGACCAGCTTCAGCGCGACGAGCTGCTTCTGAATGTCCGCGGCGAAGATGCGGAATACGTCGTAGGACTGCGCGGTCGGGCGCGCGTCCGTGCCCGCGACGACGCCGACCAGGCCGCTGATCCGCTCGAGCGGCCCTGGCGGAAAGTTGAGGGGGTCCTGGAACGAGCGGTTGCGGATCTGATACAACGCCTGCTCGATGGCGCCCAGGCGCTCACCGAGCGCCCGCGCGAGCGGGGCCAGTCGCGCCGTGTCGGCTCCCACCGCAGCCGCCACCAGGCGGTCGTCGAGCTGGCTGCGCACGTTCCGGATCGTAGCGATCGCGGTGGTCGCCGCGTGGACGGTATCGCGCAGCCGCTTCAGGAAGGCGACCTGCTCCCGCAGCTCGGCCGACGTCACCTTCGATCGGGGATCGACTTTCAGAGTGAACCGCTGCGCGTACGTCCTGCCGCCGACGCGCAGGCGCGCCTGATAGACCCCGGGCAGCACCATGGGGCCGTCGGTCGCCACCCCGACCATTCCCCAAAACGCGGCCGCCTCTTGGGAGCGCGTGCTCCAGGCGAACATGTTCAACCCCGCCTTGCTCGGCGGGCGCGGCGCTGGCGGCGGCCGGCGCGGCCACGGCTTGTCCCGGTCCTTGAGCGTGTCGGAGACGATGCTGTCGATCTTGACGCTGTCCGTCACGCCGGCCTGCTTGAGGCTGTCGGTCCGAGCGCGCTTCACGCTGTCCGCCCGAAGGCTGTCCGCGGCGGTGAGGGAGTCCTGCTTGCTGGTGAAGCTGCGGACCACGCGGCCGGCCGCATCGAGCACGTCGAGCCGCACCTCCTGGCCCTTGTCCTTGAGCCAGTAGTAGATCATCGCCCCGGTGGGCGGATTCTTGCCGATGGGGTGCGCATCCGTTCCGCCCGCGAAGAAGCCGCCACCCCAGTCGACGCGGTAGGCGTCGCGCGGCTTGAAGAGGTAGGCCGCCGCCTTGGGGATCGCGCGCGCCAGCTGTCGGAGCGGGGAGATGTCGTCCAAGATCCAGAACGAGCGCCCGTGCGTCGCCGCTACGAGGTCGCCTTCCTTGATCACGAGGTCGTGCACCGGGACGATCGGCAGGTTGCGGCGCAGCGACTGCCAGTTCGCGCCGTCGTCGAACGACACCCAGACTCCGCGCTCCGTGCCGGCGAACAAGAGCCCGCGCCGCACTGGGTCTTCGCGCACCACGCGCACGAACTCGGTCGCCGGGATGCCGTTCACAATCTTGGCCCAGGTGCGCCCGTAGTCGGTCGTCCGGTAGATGTAGGGCGCCATGTCCTCGAGCTGGTACCGGTTCACGGCCATATAGGCGGTGCCGGGCGCGAAGTGGGACGCCTCGATGATCGAGATGCGCGTGAACGGGGCGACATCGGGCGGCGTCACATCCTTCCACGTCTTGCCGCCGTCGCGCGTCAGGTGCACGAGCCCGTCGTCCGACCCCGTCCAGATGAGCCCCTTCACGCGCGGCGACTCGGCGAGCGCGAAGATGGTCGCGTAGTACTCTGCCGTCGTCTGGTCCGACGTAATCGGCCCCCCCGACACGCCGAGCGTCGCGGAGTCGTGCCGGGTGAGGTCGGGCGAGACGCCCGTCCAGCTCTGGCCCTCGTTCACGGACTTGAACAGCACGTTGCCGCCGATGTACAGCACCCGGGGATCGTGCGGCGAGATGAGGAGCGGCGCGGTCCATTGGAACCGGTACTTCCCCTCCCCGGCGGGGTGGCCGTCGGGACTGTCCGGCCAGGGGTTGATGATCCGCCAGAAGTCCGTCTTGTGGTCCACGCGAGCGAGGAACCCCGAGTTGTCGCCCCCGAACGTGACGTCGGGGTTGTCGGGTCGCGCCTGGATGTGGCCCGACTCGCCTGCGACGTCGTACCACTCCGCGCGGTCGATGCCACCCGGGAAGCGGCTCGGCCCGCACACGCCCGAGTTGTCCTGCTGCGCGCCGCACACGCGATAGGGGAAGTGATTCGTCGTCGTCACGTGGTAAAACTGCGCGGTCGCGTAATCCTGATCGCTCCAGGTCTTCCCGCCATTGAACGACACGTTGGCGCCGCCGTCGTTTCCCTCGATCATGCGCTGGGGGTCGTTCGGCGCGATCCACATGTCGTGGTTGTCCCCGTGCGGATCCGGCAAGTGCCGGAACGTCACGCCACCGTCGGAGGACTTGTAGGCGAGCACATTGAGCGCGTAGACGGTGTTTGTGTCCTTCGAGTCGGCGAAGATGCGGGAGTAGTACCAGGGGCGCTGCCGCAGCTTCCGCTCGTTGTTGATGTAGCGCCACGTCGCACCGCCGTCGTCCGAGCGGTACACCCCGCCCGCCTCCGCCTCCATCAGCGCCCACACGCGCGCCGGCTTCGCGGGCGACACGGAGAGTCCGATGTTGCCGAGCAGACCCGCCGGCAGGCCAGGATTGCGCGTCAGCTCGGTCCAGGTCTCCCCGCCGTCCGTGGACTTGAAGATCCCGCCACCGGGCCCGCCCGACACGAGCTGCCACGGCTTGCGCTGCGCTTGCCAGAACGCCGCATAGAGCACGTCGGGATTCGAGGGGTCGAGGACCAAATCCGAGACCCCGGTCGAGTCGTTGCGGAACAGCACCTTGCGCCAGGTCTTGCCGCCATCGGTGGTCTTGTAAACGCCGCGCTCGGCATTGGGCCCGAAGGCGTGGCCCTGCGCGCCCACCCACACGACGTCGGGGTTGGTGGGATGCACCCGCACGCGCGAGATCTGCTGCGTTTCCGCGAGTCCGAGGGAGGTCCACTTCTTACCGCCATCTGTGGTCTTGAACACTCCGTCGCCGTGGGAAACGTTGCCGCGGATCGGGTACTCGCCCGTCCCTACGTACACGACGTCGGGGTTCGACTCGCTCACGCCGATCGCGCCGATCGTGCCGCCGAAGTACTTGTCGGTCACAGGCAGCCAGGTATCGCCACCGTCAGTCGTCTTGAAGACACCGCCGCCCGTTGTGCCCATCCAGTATTCATTGGGGCGGGACGCCGAGCCGGCGACGGCCACGCTACGGCCGCCGCGGAAAATGCCGATCTCGCGCCAGGTGAGCGCGGCGAAGACGGTGGAGTCGTAGGCCTGGGCGGGCGCAGGCCGCGGGGGCAAGACGAGGGGAATGACGGTGGCGAGCACGGCGCGGAGCGCCGACGAGCGAACGGACACGGGGTTCGACCTCCTGACGATGGGTGAGCGGCGGAGTCACCCACGTAGCACGGAAAGGCCGAACGCCGCAAGGGCGGGCGGTTACGCTCCGAAACAGCGGCTCAGGGTTTCGGCAGCATGCCCGGCAGCGACATCTCCAGCGGCTTCTCGGTGATGGATGACTTCGCATCCGAGCCGCGGCCCGTGAGCAGGAGCTCGTTCGCCTTGTCGTGTACCTTCACGAGCCCGAACGGGATCTCCGGCGAGGCCCAGGCCTCGCCTCCATCGTCGGCCTTCACGTGCAGGGCGCGGAACGTCCCGGCGGGCACCGTGACCGATTCCCAGCCGACCACCTGGGCCATGCTGCAGCGCGCGGCCCACTCGGCCGCCAACTTGTTGTACCCCACGCGGTCGGCCAGCATGCCGGCCGTCTGGCCCGATACGCGCATGGCCGGGTAGCCGCCCGCTCTGACGATCACGGCGTGCGCGCCCGCCGTGCCGGTGCTGAGGCTGGGAGTGAGAACTTGGACGATGCCGCTGTGACTGGCGTCTTTGCCGGCAAAATTCGCCTCGAACCAGTACAGGGTCGAGTCACCCGCCCGCTCCGAGCCGACGACCGCGAGCCGCAGCTTACTGGTGCCAGAGCCGTTCCCCGTAGCGTCGAACGACGCCCATTGGCCGACCGTCGCGGCGGTGACCGCCTTGCAGACGTCGGCGAGCTGCTGGGCGCGGGCGGGGCGTGGCAGCGCCGCAACAGCGCCGAGCGCGAGGACGGTGATGAGACGATCTGGCTTCAGCATCGAGCGTGCTCCGAGCGAGAAGTGGGGCTCAATTATACACGCGTACCGGGGGGATTCCCCTCGCTGCGCGCGAGTCGAATACTCGCCCCATTGAAGTCGCCGTGTTCCCGGGCTGAGAGCCCGGGCTCGGGACCACTCGCCGGACTATGCTGTGCGACGCGAGGCCCTGCGGTGACGGCTACTCCTCCCGATCGGCCGCCTCGAACTCCCGCTTGAGGGGGTGCCCGCGCGCGAGCACCACGAACGTCAGCACCGCGCCGATAAGGTTGCCGCCGAGGATCCGCACCCAGGCGAGCTGGCCCAGTCCTACGTTCGCGAGCAGCACCGTCGCCATGACGAACGCGAACTCCAGAATGAAGAAGCAGAAGGCCGCGAAGATGAGCAGCGACGGCGCGCGTGCCGCGCCGTGCACGACGGTGAGGACGACGATGCCGTATGCGAGGCACAGAAGGTAGTGCAACACGGTGAAGAGGCCCACGCCCCCCAGGACCTGGAACGTGCGGAGCGGCTGGCCGGCGAGGCCGTCCACGACCGCGAGCCACAGCCAGATCGCCGTGGCGACGATCACGCCGAGGACGACGCCTTCGCGGAAGGAACTGTGAACTCGGGGCATGGGGAGAAATTAACGCTGCGCCCAATGCGGCGCTGCTCACTGACGCCACAGGCTGAGCGCGCCCGAGTCGGGCGGGGTGCCGCTACACGGTCCCGTGAAGAGAAGCCACCCATCCAGCAGTCGACCCCCGTTCGCCAGCTCGCCGCGCAGCCCGAGCGTGCCGTCACAGCGCTTCTCGGGAGAGTGAAACGGGATGGTGAGCCACAGCGTGTCCCCCGCCTGACGGCCGGTCACGGTGCCCGTGGCGGCGGGGACGGTGAACTCGATCGTGCCGGCGAGCGAGTCACCCTCGGCCCGTAGGGTCAACGTCGTGGCGTGGCGATCGGCGCCGCTGCGCATCTCACCCGAGAACACCCCGGCAGCCGGGTACGCCGCCGTGTCGGGCAGCGGAGCACCGGGGCCGGGCAGCGTGAACGCGAGCACGTAGTCGCCCATCGCGCCGGGGAGGCGGTCGTGTCCCCCGGCGGCGATCACCACATACTGGCGCCCGCCCGCGAGATACGTCATGGGCTGCGCGTGAGCGCTGACGGGAAGGGGCGCGCTCCAGAGCTCCGCGCCCGTCTCCTCGTCGAAGGCGCGCAGCCGCTGGTCCAACGTGCCCGCGACGAACACGAGCCCCCCCGCCGTGATCATCGCGCCGCCGAGGTTCACGGAGCCCCACGCGTGCGAGCCGGGGACGGATTTGAGCCAGGGAAGGGTGCCGAGGGGAGTCTGCCACCGCACGTGCGGAGCCCCCGTCAGGTCGAGAGCCGCGAGCGTTCCCCAGGGCGGCGGCGTGCAGAGTTGGAGGTCGTGAATCCGCAGCACGTCCCGCAGCAGCCCGTAGGGACTGCCGTTCATTGCGCCGACCTCCACGTCGGGATGCGCCATGTGCGCCGCGTGTAGCTCGGCGCGCGGTACCAGGGTCACCATCATCGCGAGCCGGTTGGTCGGAGCGACGATCAGGCCGCGGCGTTCATCGATCGCCACGCCCGACCAGTTCGATCCGCCGAGGTTTCCTGGAAAGACCACGGTCCCCTTGAGCGACGGCGGCGTGAAGATGGGTCCCGAGCGCAGCGACGCGATCAGGGCCCGGCACTGCTCCTGCTCCTCCGGCGTGACGCCGAACGCATCCGCGGCCGTGAGCCCTTCCGGCACGAGGCGGAACGGATCGGCGGGGAATGGCTGCGTGGGCCAGGCCTCTTCCCCCGGGACGTCGCTCGGCGGGACCGGGCGCTCCTCGACCGGAAACAGCGGCTTCCCCGTGCGGCGATCGAGAACGAAGAGGTGGCCCATCTTCGTCGCCACAGCGACCGCCGGGGTGCGCGCGGAGCCCTGCCGCAGCGTGAACAGCACCGGCTGCGCTGGAACGTCATAGTCCCACAGGTCGTGATGCACGACCTGAAACCCCCAGATGAACCGGCCGGTAGACGCCCGCAACGCTACGACGGAGTTGGCCCAGCGGTTGTCGCCCGGGCGCGCGCCGCCGTAGTAGTCGGGGCTCGCGCTGCCCACGGGGACGAACACCAGGTCGCGCGCCGGATCGACTGAGAGCACCGACCAGGCGTTCGCGGCCCCGGGCGCGCCGGGGGCGCGCGCGATCGGATCCCAGCTCCAGCGCTGCTTCCCCGTGCGCGCGTCGTAGGCCCGCACCACGCCGTTCGGTGCGTTGGTGCGATGGTTGTCCGCGACCGAGGAGCCCACGATCACGAGGTCGCCCACCACCGCGGGTGGCGACGTCACCTCGTACTCTCCCGCATACTCGGGCGCGTTGAGCAAGTCGCGCGTCAGATCCACCGTGCCCTGCGTCCCGAAATCAGGGCACACCTTGCCCCTGGCGCCGTCGAGCGCGATGAGCCGCGCGTCCACGGTCGCGACGAAGATCCGCCGGCGGCACGGCGCGCCCGGGGCGCGCGTCTGGTCGACCCACGTCGCGACGCCGCGGTTCGCGAAGTCGCCGTAGTCGCCGTGCAGGTTCACCCGCGGGTCGTACCGCCAGCGCTCCGTGCCGCGCGCGGCGTCGAGCGCGATGACGGTCCCGAGCGGCGTCGCCAGGTACAGCGCGCCCTC
>WNGH01001080.1_pt1 | contig 24905 bp, 24 predicted proteins | sample 5400631 | NCBI WGS metagenome assembly WNGH01 (sample SAMN13153373, study PRJNA577476) | soil metagenome | isolation source: 115 cm soil or saprolite under Garry oak tree replicate 1 | place: USA:California | collected 2016-06-15
CCGGCCTCGATCTTGGACAGATCGAGGATATCGTTGATGAGCGACAGCAGGTGCTTGCCCGAGCCGTGGATGTCGTCGATGTACTCGGTCTGCTTGTCGTTCATCTCGCCGAACATGCGCTCCTGCAGCACCTCGGAGAAGCCGATGATCGCGTTGAGCGGCGTGCGCAGCTCGTGCGACATGTTCGCGAGGAACTCGGACTTGTGTCGGTTCGCGACCTCCAGGTCGCGAGTGCGCTCCTCGACTTTGCGTTCAAGGCTCGAGTACGATTCCTTGAGATCGACGGCCATCTTGTTGAATTGCTCGGAGAGCGCTTCCAGCTCGTCGCCGGTGTGCACCTCGATGCGCTGCTCGAGCTGCCCCACGCCGATGCGCGCCGCGCCCGCCTGGATCGCGCGGATCGGCTCGACCATGCGCCGCGCGAGATACAGGCTCGCCAGCATGGAGAGCACCAGCCCGGCGAGCAGCAGCAGGCCGATGCGCAGGACGGACGCGTAGAGCGGCGCGAAGGCCTCGGCGAGCGGCAGCTCGACGAACACCGTCCAGTTGAGCGTCGGGATGCGCGCATGCGCGGTCAGCACTTCTTCGCCCTTGAGGTTGCGCGCGATCGGTGCATCCGCGCCTTCGCCGCGGGCGAGCGCGGCGACCTGCGCGAGCCGCGACATGTCGGTTTTCTGCAGCACCAGGCTGATGTCCGGATGGGCGATCAGCGTGCCCGCGGAATTCACCACGTAGGCGAGCCCTGCCTTGCCGATCTGGATGCGCGAGACGACCTCCCACACGAACTTGAGATTGACCTCGGCGACGGTGACGCCGCCGCCCGCGCCCCCGGCGGGGCGGGCGATCGTCATGTACGGCTCGGTCTCCTTGCGGAAGTACACCGGGCTGTACCAGGTCCTGCCCCCCTTGGCTTCGAGGAACCTCGCGTCGCCGGCGTAATCGGTTCCGGCCCCGGCGACGTCCATCGCGAGGCGCGAAACGCGCAATTGCTCGCGGCCGGATGCGTCGATCCACGCCACCTCGGTGATCGCGGGCGCCTGCCGCAGCAGCTTCAGGTACTCGTAGCGGCGCTGCTCGGCCGGGTTGGCTCCGGCCCCGACCTGCGGCAGCGCGGTCCAGCCGAGCTGGTGCTCGATGTCCTGGATGTACTGCTCGATGCGCGTCGCCGCGGCGAGCGCCTTCTCGCGCTGCAGCGTCACCAAGTGCTCCTGGTTCTCCCGGTAGGAGAAAAACAGGCTGACGCCGCCGCTCACGATCAGCGCCGCGCTCACCAGCGCGATGATGAACGCCGCGTACTTGGTGAACAGGCGCCAGCGCGGAATCACTCGATCACCTTGTCGGCGCGCGCCAGCAGTTCATCGGTCAGTTTGACGCCGAGCGCGTTCGCGGTCTTGCGGTTGATCGCCAAGTAATACCGCGTGGGTTGCTCGAACGGAATATCACCGGCCTTCGCGCCCTTGAGTATCTTGTCCACGAAAATCCCGGCGCGGCGGAAATTATCGGCGGCATCCGATCCATAGCTCATCAGGCCGCCGACATCGGCATGTCCCATGCTCGCAGAAATCGACGGCAGCCGGCGCCTGAGGGCAAGCCCGGCGATCTGCGTCCGCTGCTGGAACAGAAATGTATCGCCGAAAATGATCACGGAATCGATGCGTTCGCCCGCCATCGTCGCGAAGCGGCGCTCAATTTCGTCTGGCGTGCGCACACTCATCGGCAAGAACTGTTTGCCGGTTTGGTGTGCAGCGGCCTGGACGCTCAACAGCATCGGCGGGTGCGAGCTATTCGCCGCATTGGTGAGCACTGCGATACGCTTCAGTTTTGGAACTGCGACCATCAAAAATTCGACGAGCTTTTGAACCGTATCGGCGATGCTGCTGGCCATGCCGGTCATGTTGCCGCCGGGCCGCGCTAGGCTGGCGGCGAAACCGTCGCTCACCGGATCGTTTGTGACGGTGACGACGATGGGAATCGTGGCCGTCGCGCGTTGCGCCGCATGGCTTGCGGGTGTTCCTGTTGACAAGATCAGGTCTACTTTCTGCCGCACCAATTCCTGCGCGAACTCGTGCAGGCGATCCGCATTGCCGTCCGCATAACGCGCTTCGAGAACAAAATTCCTGCCCTCGACATAACCCTGTCCGCGCAGCCCCTCCATCAGCGCAGCATACCTGCCTGAATCCACCAGCGATTGGCGCGTACCGAAGTCAAGATACCCGATGCGCCAGACTTTGCCTTGCGGCTGCGCCAATGCGCGACGCGGCGCAACGAGCGCGCTCGCGACAAGCGCAACAAGAAGCTTGCGGCGGCGGTTCACTCGATCACCTTGTCCGCGCGCAGGAGCAATTCCTGCGGGACGGCGAACCCGATCGCCCTGGCGGTCTTGCGGTTGATCGCCAGCGACACTCTCGTCGGCTGCTCGATCGGCAGCTCGCCCGGCTTCGCTCCTTTCAGGATCTTGTCGACGTAGGTCGCGGCGCGCTGAAAATTGTCCAGGACGTTTTGTCCGTAACCGATCAGGCCACCGGCTTCGGCGTACTCGATGGCCCCGAACAGGGACGGGAGCTTGTGCTTGACCGACAATCCTGCGATCTGCTTCAGCTGCTGCACGAAAAACGTGTCGCTCAAGATGACGAGGGCTTCGGCGCGTTCGCGCGTCATCGCGGCAAAGCCGCGCTCGATTTCGCTCGCGGTGCGCGCGCCGACGTTCGTAGCCTTCAGGCCCGCCTTTTGCGCAATCACCTCAACCTGCTTCAGCCGGGCGGGGTGCGATCCATTGGCCGAGTTCCATAGGATTGCGATGCGCGAGAGCTTGGGCAGCGCGATCTTCAGCAGCTCGACGTGCTTGGCGAACAGCTCCACGTTGCCGGTGGCGAGACCGGTGAATTTGCCGCCGGGCCGCGCCAAAGTTGCGGCGTAGCCTTCGCCCACCGGGTCGGCCGTGACCGTCATGACGACGGGAATCCCGCCGCCTGCGCGCTTGAGCGCGATGAGAACAGGCGTTCCCGTCGCCACGATCGCGTCGACCTTCATCCGCGCCAGCTCCTCCACCAGGCCGGGCAGGCGCTCGGTCACCCCGTCGGCAAACCGCGCCACCAGCTCGTAGTTCCTGCCTTCGACATAGCCGAGCTCGCGCATTCCTTGCACGAACAGCTCGTAGCGCCCCGACTCCAGCGCGGATTGGCGCGATGCGAAGTAGAGGAAGCCGACGCGCCGGAGATTGGCCTGCTGGGCGAAAACCCCGAACGGAGATGCGAGCGCGCACAGGCCGAACGCTTTGAGCAGTTTGCGGCGGCGGTTCATTCGATCACCCGATCGGTGCGAAACAGCAGTTCCTGTGAAAGGGTGATCCCGAGCGCGTTCGCCGTCTTGCGATTGACCACCAGCTCGAACTTCGTGGGCTGTTCGATCGGCAGGTCGCCAGGCTTCGCTCCCTTGAGGATCTTGTCCACGTAAGTCGCGGCGCGGCGGTAGTTGTCGGAGAAGTCCGGTCCGTAGCTCATCAAACCGCCCGCCTCGGGGTATTCGCGGCCCGGGTAAATTGACGCCAACCGGTTCCGGATTGCAAGGTCGGCAATCTGCTGGAAGTACTGGACGAAAAAGGCGGTGCCCAGAATGATGAGCGCTTGGCAGCGTTCGCGCGCGATCGTGCCAAATGCTCGCTCGATTTCTTGGAGGGTGTCGCCGTTCACGCGCACAACCTGAATCCCATACTTCCGCGCGACGACCTCGATGTCTTTCAGTTGGGGCGGATGGTTGGGGTTGCGCGTGTTCGCCAGCGCCGCGATGCGGGAGAGCTTCGGGACTGCGAGTCTCAGCATTTCAACGCCCTTGGGGGTCACGTCGTCGAGGAAATTGCCCACGCCGGTGAAGTTTCCTCCAGGGTGCGCGAGGCTCGCGGCAAGGCCGTCGCGCACGGGGTTTGTCGTGTTCGTAACAACAACGGGAATAGTCGTTGTCGCTTGTTTCAGCGCGAGAGGCAAAAGCCCGGCACTGGACACGATGACATCAACGTTCGACCGCGCCAGTTCCCCGGCCAAGGCCCGTAGACGCTCGACCTCGTCGTCGGGAGCAAAACGCGCTTCGACGACGAAATGCTTTCCCTCGATATAGCCGAGCTTGCGCATGCCGTCCAGGAATGCCGGGTAACGGCCGGTGTCCAACGCGGATTGCCGCGAACCGTTATAGAAGAAACCGATGCGCCAGACTTTAGCCTGCTGGGCGAAAACTCCCAGCGGCGATGCGAGCGCGCCTGCGCCAAGTGCAACGAGCAACTTGCGGCGACGGTTCATTCGATCACCTTGTCGGCGCGCACGAGTATCGACCGCGGGATCTTGATACCGAGCGCCTTCGCGGTCTTCATGTTGATCACCAGCTCGAACTTGGTTGGCTGCTCGATCGGCAGGTCGCCGGGCTTCGCACCCTTGAGGATCTTGTCCACATAGGTCGCGGCGCGGCGGAACAAGTCGTAGTCACTCGCGCCGTAGAACATGAGCCCACCGGCTTCCGCAAACCCGCTGCGTGAAGACACTACGGGCAGACGGGTTTTTTCTGCAAAGCCAACAATCCGTTTTTCGAGCGAATTCGTGACCGCGCCTCTTATTGTCACCAGAGCACCCGCCCGCCTCTTGCTCAAGGCCGAGAAGGCCTTGTCGAAATCGTCAGGCGCTCTAACCGAAAACGATTCAAGCTCGATACCCAAAGCCCGGGACGCAGCCCTCATTTCCCTTAGCGCGCTTTCGGAGCCCGGTTCGTCCGGATTCAGGAGCACGGCGACCAGGGAAATCCCGGGAAGCACTTCCTTGACCAACTCCAGCCGTTTGCCGCTCAGCTCCGCGGCAACGGTGGTGAGCCCAGTGACGTTCGTGCCCGGTCGCGCCAAGCTGGCCACCAGCCCGGTGCCTACGACATCGCTTGCCGCCGCCACCACGATAGGAATCGTTTTCGTCGCCTTTCGGGCAGCCAGGGCTGCATTGCCCCCACTCGCGACGATGATATCGACCTGGAGGCGGACAAGCTCCTCAGCAAAGTCGGCGACTCGTTCCAGCTTTCCTTCCGCAAAACGCCACTCGATGAAGTAAGCTTTTCCCTCGACATGGCCGAGCTCCCGCATTCCCCGCAGGAACGCGGCATGATAACCGGCGTCATCGGACGGTCGCGGACGCGAGCCGCCATCGAGAAATCCTATGCGCCAGACTTTAGCCTGCTGAGCGAAAACCCCGAGCGGCGCTGCGAGCGCGCACAGGCCGAACGCTTTGAGCAACTTGCGGCGGCGGTTCACTCGATCACCCGGTCGGCGCGGAACAGCAACGACTGTGGAATCTTCATACCGAGCGCCTTCGCGGTCTTCATGTTGATCACCAGCTCGAACTTGGTCGGCTGCTCGATCGGAAGATCGCCGGGCTTCGCGCCCTTGAATATCTTGTCGACAAAACTCGCCGAGCGCCGGAACATATCCGTCAGATTCAGTCCATAACTGATCAGCCCTCCTTCGTCCACGTATTCGCGGCGCGCATACACGGCCGGCAGTTTGGCCTGGCTAGCAAGCTCCAAGACTTTCTTGCGCTCCGTGAAAAAGAACACGTCGGCCGGCACGATGAATACATTAGCTCTTTCTTTCTTCATCGTGGCGACCGCACTCTGGATTTCGTCTGCATTTGTCGCTCTTACCGGCACGACCGTAATTTTCAGGGCCTCGCCCGCTTTCCGTGCATCGTTCCAATTCGCCTCCATCGCGGGAGTCCCTGAGAGCAGAACCGCGACGCGAGAGGCGCCGGGAGCGATTTCCCGCGCGAGCTCGACCAGCTTCGCGGTCGTTTCGGTGGACATGTTGGTCAATCCGGTGACATTCCCGCCCGGCCGGGCCAGGCTGGAGGCAAACCCGAGCACGGTCGGATCGGCACCGGAGGCCATGACGATCGGGATGGTGGTAGTCGCCTGTTTCAAGACTTGGACAAGCGGGGACCCCGAAGCGACGATGACGTCGACTTTGATCTGCACCAATTCGGCCGCGAGTCGCGGAAGGCTTTCCATCCGGCCTTCCGCCCAGCGAGCTTCGATCAGGACATTCCGACCTTCCGCATAGCCCAGTTCACGCAGCCCTTGCCGCAAGGCATCGAAGTTTTGACCCGCGGTAGCCGGCGAGCCGCCATTGAAAAACCCGATGCGCCAGACTTTTCTCTGCTGCTGACCGAAAGACGCGAGCGGCGCAGCGAGCGTGCCCGCTCCTAACGCGATTAGCATTTGCCGGCGTGTAATCATTCGATCACCCTGTCCGCCCGCACTAGGATCGACTGCGGAATCTTAATCCCGAGCGCTTTGGCCGCTTTCATGTTGATCACCAGCTCGAACTTGGTCGGCTGCTCGACCGGCAGATCGGCCGGCTTGGCGCCCTTGAGTATCTTGTCCACGTAGGTCGCCGCGCGTCTATAAAGATCAGAGAAACTAGGACCGTAGGCCATCAATCCACCGGCCTCGACGAACTCCATAGAAACGTAGATCGCTGGCAGCCGATGCTTAGCCGCAAGGTCGGCGATAAGTCTCCGATTGGCCTGCAGAAGGCCGTCTGTCCCCACGATCAATGCATTGACTCGTTGAGTCCGCGCAGCATCGAACGCGCGTTCTATATCGTCGGGCTTCCGCACGTCGAGTAGCTGAGGTTGAAAGCCCACAGATTTCGCAACGGTCTGTAGCTCCTTCCACCGGGGGCCGAATACCGGGTTATTCATGTTGTACAAGGCCGCTATTCGTGCGAGGCCCGGAACCATTTCTCTTAGCAGCTCCACACGTTTCGTCTCCAAATCGCTGGTAAGGGCACTAAGCCCTGTGACATTCCTGCCGGGACGCGCAAGGCTTGCGACGGCAAGAAGCGGTTCGGCTATCGCAGCCATTACGACCGGAATCATAGTGGTGGAATTCTTGGCCGCCAGCACTGCTGGCGTCCCCCTTGTAACGATCAGATCGATCTTCAGCCGCACCAAGTCGTTCGCCAAGTCCTGGAAGCGCTCGTCGCGACCGTCGGCCGACCGATATTCGATGACCAGATTTTCCCCTTCAACGTATCCCAGTTCCCGTAGTCCTTGCCGGAAGGCGTCGAGATTGGTGGCGTTCAGTGTCGCGGACGTCGTGTCCAGCACACCGATGCGCCAGACCTTACCCCTCTGCTGGGCGAGAGAAGCGAGGGGCACCGCGAACAGCCAGAGGCCCGCGCCGAAACTGAGAACGTCGCGGCGCGAGATCATTCGATCACTCTGTTGGCGCGAAACAGCAAGGCCGGCGGAATGGTCAGCCCGATCGCCTTGGCTGTTTTCAGGTTGAATACCAGCTCGAACTTGGTGGCCTGATCGATCGGTAGATCGCCGGGTTTCGCGCCCTTGAGTATCTTGTCCACGAAAGTAGCAGCGCGCCGGAACAAGTCGGAACGGTCCGGCCCATAAGCCACAAGACCGCCAACGTCCGCAAATTCCGCTATGTGAAGTATCGACGGCAGGCGGCTCTTTACCGCAAGGTCCGCGATCCGTTTTAGGTTCGCGACGATCACCGGGTCCGGCATGATGGAAATCGCGTCAGCGCGCGCGCGAATCGCGTTTTCGAACGCTTTTTCGAAATCGGTGGGGCTCCGTATCTCCAGCGAATGCAGCTGGACTCCCAGCTGCCGCGCCGGAAGTTGGATTTCTTTCCAATACATCGGCGAGGCTGCGCCCTGTGGATTCCAGAGCACAGCCACACGGGAGAGCTTGGGAACGATTTCCTTGAGCAGCTCCAGCCGCTTTCCGCCCAGCTCCATGCTCATTTGGGATAGACCCGTGATGTTGCCTCCGGGCCGCGCCAGGCTCTCAACCAACCCGCTTGCAACCGGGTCGGCGGCAGCCACCAGAACGATAGGGATTGCCCTGGTCGCTTTTTGGGCAGCCAGCGCGTCGGAAGTGGCGGAAGCGACGATGACCTCGACCTTGAGGCGGACCAGATCGGCTGCCAAGTCAGGGAGGCGATCGCTTCGGCCCTCCGCGTAGCGGTACTCGACGCTGATGTTCTTTCCCTCGACCCATCCGAGGTCGCTGAGACCCACACGGAACGCCCGGTGCCAGAGCGCCGCATCGGAAGGAGCCCACGGCGAAAGGAATCCTATCCGGCGGATTTTTGCCGGCGCCTGCGCGCGCACTGCGCCCGCCCAGGCGAGCACGGGCACGGCTGCCGCGGCGAGGATGAGCGTCCGTCGGATCTTCCGGCGTGTAGTCATTCGATCACCCTGTCCGCGCGCAGCAGCACCGACTGCGGGATCGTGATCCCGAGCGCCCCGGCCGTTTTCATGTTGATCACCAGCTCGAACTTCGTCGGCAGCTCGACCGGCAGATCACCGGGCTTGGCGCCTTTCAGGATCTTGTCTACATAGGTGGCGGCGCGCCGGTACATGTCGGCACGGTCTGGCCCATAGCTCACAAAGCCGCCAGCGTCCGCGAATTCCGACCACTGAAATATCGACGGCAGGCGGCTCCTAGCTGCGAGGCCCGCGATCCGTTCCAGATTCGTAGTGATCACTGGTTCCGCTGTGACGAAAAGAGCGCCCGCGCGCGCCCGGGTCGCGTCTTCGAACGCTTTGTCGAAATCGCTGGGGCTCCGTACTTCGATCGAATGAAGCTGGATCCCCAGTTGCCGTGCCGGGTTTTGAAGTTCTTTCCAACTAGATGCCGAGCCTCCGCCCTGCGCATTCCAGAGCACAGCCACACGGGAGAGCTTGGGAACAATCTCCTTGAGCAGCTCCAGCCGTTTTCCAGCCGTCTCGTGGGTCATCTGGGACAACCCCGTGATATTGCCGCCGGGCCGCGCCAGGTTCTCAACCAGCCCACTCGCAACAGGGTCACCCGCAGCCGCGATAACGATAGGAATAGCCCGTGTAGCTTTTTGGGCAGCCACAGCAGCGGGAGCACTGGAAACGACAATGACGTCAACGTTGAGGCGGACGAGATCGGCTGCGAGGTCAGGGAGGCGATCGGTACTACCCTCCGCATAGCGGTACTCGATGATCATGTTCTTTCCCTCGACCCATCCGAGGTCGCGGAGACCGCGCCGGAATGCCTGGAGCACGAGCGCGGCAAGGGAAGGAGAAGATGGCGAGAGCAGTCCAATCCGGCGGACTTTGGCCGGCGCCTGCGCGCGTGCTGCGCCCGCCCACGCGAGCGCGGGCCAGGCTGCGGCGGCGAGGATGAACGTCCGGCGGATGTTCCGGCGTGTGGTCACTCGATCACCTCGTCGGCGCGCAGCAGCAGCTCCCGAGGAACGGCGAGCCCGATCGTCTTGGCGGTCTTGCGGTTGATCACCAGAGCGAACTTGGTGGGTAGTTCAATGGGCAACTCGCCGGGTCTGGCGCCTTTGAGTATCTTGTCTACAAAGGTCGCGGCGCGGCGGAAGAATTCCAGGGTATCCGCTCCGTAGCTCATGAAAGCTCCGGCCGCGGCCTGCTCGCGCGTCGAGGCTACGGTAGGCAGTCGATTCCTTATTGCCAGCTCGGTGATTTGTCGTATCTGCTGCGTGAAGAATGTGTCGCCAAAGACGATGACGCCCTCGGCGCGGTCCTGGGCCAGTTTCCCGAAGCCGCGTTCGATTTCATCAGGAGTGCGCGCGTCCGCCGCGATTACCGTCATGCCGGCTTTCTGAGCGGCGGCCCGGACGATCTTCAGCTGCCCCGGATGCCCGACGTTGGTCGTATTCATCAGCACCGCGACACGGGATATCTTCGGCACGGCGATCTTCAGCAGCTCGATGTACTTCGGCGCAACTTCGGCATTGCCGGTCGATAAGCCGGTGAAGTTTCCGCCGGGGCGCGCCAAGCTTGCGGCGAAGCCCTCGCCGACCGGATCGGGCGAGGTGGTGATGACGATCGGAATGGTGCTGGTGGCCCGCTGCAGCGACCGGTACACCGCGGTTCCGTTTGCCACGATGGCGTCTACTTTTAGCCCTACCAGTTCCGCTGATATCCCGGGAAGACGCTCGTATTTCCCGTCGGCAAAACGCAGCTCGACGACGAAATTCTTGCGCTCGACGTAGCCGAGCTCGCGCATTCCCTCCAGGAATATGCGCAAACGGTCCAGCGCCATTTCGCGCGAACCGAGATAGAAAAAACCGATGCGCGAGACCTTGCGCTGCTCCTGGGCGAAGGACCCGAGCGACGCCGCGAGCGCACCCGCCCCTAAGGCGATCAGAATATTCCGACGCGTCTTCACTCGATCACCTTGTCCGCGCGCAGCAACAGCTCCTGCGGGATCGCAATTCCAAGCGCCTTGGCCGTCCTAGAATTCACCACCAACTCGTACGTGGTCGGCTGCTCGATCGGCAGGTCTCCCGGCTTCGCGCCTTTGAGTATTTTGTCCACGTAGGTCGCGGCGCGCCGGAAGCCGGCCGTGATGTTCGATCCATAGCTCATGAGCCCGCCGGCCTCCGCGTATTCCGGGATTGTGGCTATGGACGGCAGCCGCCGCTTGAGCGCAAAACCGGCGATCTGCCGAATCTGCTGCAGGAAAAATGTGTCGCCCAGGATGATGAGGGCGTCGGCACGGCCGCTCGTCATGGCGGCGAACCCGCGTTCGATTTCCTCGGTGGTGCCGGCGCGCACTACTTGCACCTGCTTGTCGGTGCGCTGCGCGGCCCCACGGATATTCTCCAGCATCGGCGCATGCCCCGCATTGTCCGGATTCAGGAGCACGGCGATGCGCAACAAACGCGGCAAGGTTGTCGCGAGCAGCTCGACGTGCTTCTGAACCACGTCGACATTGACGGAGGACAACCCGGTAACATTGCCGCCCGGTCGCGCGAGACTTGCGGCGAGTTTTTCACCGATGGGGTCCGACGAGACCGTGACGACAATGGGAATGGTCCTGGTCGCCCGTTGTGCCGCAATGTTTGCGGGGCTTCCCGTTGTCACGATGACGTCGACTTTTGATTCGACAAGTTCCGCCGCCAGCCCCGGCAGGCTTTGATTCACCCCGTCCGCAAAGCGCGCCTCGATGACGAAATTCTTCCCCTCCACGTAGCCGAGCTCGCGCATGCCCTGCAGGAAGAGTTGGTACCGGCCGGTGTCCATCGCCGACTGGCGCGAGCCGAAGTAGAAAAAGCCGATCCGCCAGACTTTGGCCGGTTGCTGCGCGAAGGCCCCCAACGGCGCTGCGAGCGCGCACAGGCCGAACGCTGTGAGCAGTTTGCGGCGGCCGTTCATTCGATCACCCGGTCCGCGCGCAGCAGCATGTCCTTCGAAACGGCGAGCCCGATCGCTTTCGCGGTCTTCAGGTTGATGACGAGCTCGAACTTGGTGGGTTGCTCGATCGGCAGGTCGCCGGGCTTCGCACCCCTGAGTATCTTGTCCACGAAGGCGTAGCGTCGCTCGATTGCGATGTTTTTTCCTTCGACGTAGCCGAGCTCCTTCAGTCCCTGCTCGAACGCCGCCTCGTTCTTGCGCTGATTCTCCGCCGTCGCAAGCTGAAGAATCGCGAGCCGATGCATCTTCTGCGGGGCCTGCGAGTGGGCGGGGCGCAGCGGCAACGCCGTCAGGAGCGCGGCGGCGAGTGCGGCGCGGAGAAACGTCGAGCTCATTCGATCACCTTGTCCGCGCGCACCAGGATCGACTGCAGGATCGTGACGCCGAGCGCCTTGGCGGTATTCACGTTGATTGCGAGTTCGTACTTGATTGGCTGCTCGACAGGCAGTTCGGCGGCCCTGGCACCTTTGAGGATGCGGTCCAGTTGCGCCGCCGCTTGACGGAGGATCTCCGTGAGGCTTGCGCCGTAGCTCATCAGGCAACCGGCCTCCACGTACTCGACGCGGTCGCACATGCTCAGCAACTTGTGCTTGCTCGCTAGTTCCGCAATGCGACGCCGCTCGGCCGCGAAGCCCGGAGCCGGCAGCACGACGAGGGCGTTCATGCGTGCGCGCGCCATTTCGGGAAACGCAAAACCAAGCTCGTGTGCGTTCGGAATTTCGAACAGGCGGACCGGGATTTTCAGCACCCGCGAGGCCTGTTCGGTTGCGCTCCACATCGGCTGGTGTAAAGAACGGATATTCCGCAAGCCGAGCACCGCGACTCGTTCGAGTTCCGGCCGCACTTCTCTTAGGAGTTCAAGCCGCTTCGGCGCAAGCACCTCGTGCGAGAACGTCACTCCGGTAATATTGCCGCCGGGTTTCGCGAGGTTCGTCACGAAAGCCGAGGCAAGTGCGTCGCCCGCCGGTGCCATTACGATCGGAATAGTCGAGGTTGCGTCCTTTGCAGACTGAACTGCCGGTGTCGTGATCGCGACGATAACGTCCACCTTCTCGAGCACAAGCTCGCGCGCGAGCGCGGGAAGGCGCCCCTCGTTATTCTGTGCCGACCGCCGCTCGAACGCGACCGTCTTACCCTCTATCCAGCCAAGTTCGGCGAGACGCTTGAGAATAATCACGTCGCGCTCGCCGGGAAACGGATCCGGAGACAGCAGGCCGATCCGTGGGACCTTCGCCGTCTGCTGGGCGAAAGGCGCGAGCGGCAATACAAGGATCGCCCACGCCGCCGTAGCGAGAAGCACAGCCCGTCGCGTTGAGCGGCACGACGTCGCCGCTCCGACGCGGCGGGTAAGAGCGGCAGGCATGTGTCCGTCTTTCACTCGATCACCCTGTCTGCGCGAAACAGGACCGACCGCGGGATCGTTATCCCGAGCGCCTTGGCGGTCTTCAGGTTCAGGACGAGATCGAATTTCGTCGCCTGCTGCACTGGCAGATCCGCCGGCTTCGCTCCCCGAAGGATTTTGTGCACGTACATGGCTCCCTCGCGGAACTGCTCTACGGTGCTCGCTCCGTACGCCAGCAGGACACCGACCTCTGCCATCTCTCCTCTTGCTGTGACTGTCGCCAGCCGATTCCTGATCGCCAGCTCGACGATGCGCCGGGACTCCGTGAAGAACAGCGGTTCGGCCAGCACCAGCAGCGCGGATTCGTGCGCCGCCGCCATCGCCGTGAACGCCGCGTCGAAGTCCTTGACCGTGCGAGCGTCGTGGACCCGGAGCTGCAGGCGCAGGGAACGGGCCGCGGTCTCGGCCCCCTTGAGCTGCGGCAGCAGCGAAGGATTGTCGGGATTGCGTAAAACGGCGATTCGCGTAATCCCGGGAATCACCTGGGCGAGCAGTTCAATCTGCTTTTCAGCCACGGCGCCGCCGAGGTTGCTCAAGCCCGTGAGGTTGCCGCCTGGCCGGGCGAGGCTTGCCACCAGTCCCGTCTCCACCGGGTCTCCGACATTGACCAGCACAATGGGCAGAGTCGAAGTCGCCCGCTTGGCGGCGAGAGCAGCGGCCGTGCCCCAGACCACGATGAGTTCCAGGTTGAGGCGGACCAGCTCGGCCGCAAGCTCGGGAAGCCGTTCGGTTTTTCCCTCGCCCCACCGGTACTCGATGGAGAGATTCTTGCCCTCGACGTAGCCCAATTCGCGCAATCCCGCCCGCAACGCCTCGAGCGGCTTCGCAACCGCGGCAGCCGAACCGGTGCCGAGAAATCCGATCCGATTCAGCTTGGCCGCTACCTGCGCATTGACCGAGTTTCCGAAGAAGAGACTCAGCGCAAGCAGGGAAACCAACTCGCGGCGGTTCATTCGATCACCTTGTCCGCGCGGAGCAGCAGTTCCTGCGGAATGGCGAGTCCGAGCGCCTTGGCGGTCTTGCGGTTGATGACCAGCTCGAACTTCGTGGGCTGCTCCACCGGCAGCTCTGCGGGTTTCGCGCCCTTGAAAATCTTGTCGACGTAGGCTGCAGCGCGCCGGTAGGACTCGCCAAAGTCCTGGCCGTAGCTCATCAGCCCGCCGGCCTCGACGTAGCCGCGATCTGGAAACATCGCAGGCATGCGATTCCTGGCAGCCAGTCCCACAATCTGCGGAAGGTAATCGGTGAAACGCGCGTCGATCGCCACGATTATGGCTCCAGCTCGTTGCTGAACCGCAGCGGCAAATGCGGTCTCGACTTGCTGCAGAGTTTCCGCCTCCATAGGAAATGTCCTGATCCCGACCTTTGCGGCGGCGGCTTGAATGTTGCTGAAGGTCGACCGATGTTGCGTGTTGGCGGGATTCAACAGGACTGCCACGCGGGACAGCTTGGGTACGACGATTGTGAGCAGCTCTACATACTTGGGCGCGATGTCGCCTATGAGATTGGAAAGGCCGGTGATGTTTCCCCCGGGACGCGCCAGGCTCGCGACGAACCCGGAGCCGACGGGATCGGAAGAGTTCAACATGACGATGGGGATCGTGCCGGTCGCCTGCCGCGCCGCGCGGATTACCGTCGTGTTGACCACCGCGAGAACATCCACCTTCAGGCCCACCAGCTCCGCCGCGAGGCCTGGAAGCCGCTCGTATTTCCCTTCCGCAAAGCGCCACTCGATGACGATGTTCTTGCCTTCGACATATCCGAGATCCCGCAGGCCCTTCAGGAAAACGCCGTAAGGATCGCCCTCAAAAGAAACCGGTCGCGAGCGCACAGAAAGAATACCGATGCGCCAGACCTTGATTTGCTGCTGGGCGAAGGACCCGAGGGGCACCACAAGCACGCTCGCGCCGAGCGCGATCAGCAATTGTCGGCGTGTCTTCACTCGATCACCCTGTCCGCGCGCACCAGGATCGACTGTGGGATCTTGATTCCGAGCATCTTGGCGGTTTTCATGTTGATGACAAGCTCGATTTTTGTCGGCTGCTCGACCGGCAGGTCGGCGGGTTTGGCCCCTTTGATGATCTTGTCCACGTAGACTGCCGCGCGCCGGAAGTTCTCTTCGATGTTCTGCCCGTAGCTCAGCAAGAAGCCGGCGTCTGCGTACCGGCTGATACCGCACAGCGAGGGAATGCGATGTTTCAGCGCCAACTCCGCTATCTGGTACCGCTCCTGAGTGAACAATGCATCGTTGGTCATAACGACGCCCTGGGCGCGCTGCTTGACCATTACGGCAAAGGCGCGCTCAATCTGTTCCGGCGTTTCCGCCTGCAGCGCGAGCAATTTGAGCCCGGAGCTCTTATTCGCTTCCTCGAGACTTTTCAGTTCCAAGCGCGTTGCCGGGTTCGTCGGGTTCAGCAGGACAGCGACGCGGGATAGTCGGGGGACTAGAGCGATCAGCATGTCTAGGCGCTTCGGGCTGATGTCGCTCGACATATTTGAGAGACCGGTAATGTTTCCTCCCGGGTGCGCCAGGCTCGCGACGAGCCCGCTGCCGACCGGATCGGTTGTGCTTCCCATGACGATGGGGATAACGCGGGTCGCGCGTTGGGCCGCGCGAGCCGAGGGCGTGTCCCCGGTCAGGATGACGTCGACTTTCAGCTGCACTAGTTCCTCGGCGAGGACGACAAGGCGCTCGGCTTTTCCTTCTGCGAAGCGCAAATGCAGGGTGAGGTTCCTGCCTTCGATGTAGCCGAGTTCCTGCAGGCCCTGCTTGAAGGCAGCGACATAAGGTTGGCTACTCGACTGGTCTGCATATCTCAGCACTCCCACGACGACGGATTTTCCCGCTTGTTGAGCGAAGGAGCCGAACGGTGCGAGGAGCGCGCTCCCGCCGAGCGCAACGAGAAGTTTACGGCGGCTAATCATTCGATCACCCTGTCCGCGCGCACCAGGATCGACCGGGGAATCTTGATCCCGAGCGCCTTGGCGGTTTTCATGTTGATGACAAGCTCAATTTTTGTCGGCTGCTCGACCGGCAGGTCGGCGGGTTTGGCCCCTTTGAGGATCTTGTCCACGTAAGTTCCAGCGCGCCGGTAGCTCTCGACGATGTTCTGCCCGTAGCTCATCAGCAAACCGGCGTCGGCGCTCGCCGGGAGCGCGCCCAGACACGGGATGCGATATTTCAGCGCCAACTCCGCGATCTGGTGCCGTTGTTGACCGAACAAGACATCGTTGGTCATGACGACGCCCTGGGCGCGCTGCTTGACCATTGCGGCAAAGGCGCGCTCGATCTGTTCCGGCGTTTCTGCCTCCAGCGCCAGCAGTGTGAGCTTGGCGCGCTGGTTCGCTGCCTCGAGACTTTTCAGTTCCGTGCGCGTTGCCGGGTTCGACGGGTTCAGCAGAACGGCTACGCGTGAGAGTTTCGGTACCACTGCAATCAGCATCTCCAGGCGCATCGGGCTGATGTCGCTCGACATATTCGAGAAACCGGTAATGTTTCCGCCCGGGCGTGCCAGGCTCGCGACGAGCCCGCTGCCGACCGGATCGGTGGCGGTTCCCATGACGACGGGGATGACGCGGGTCGCGCGTTGCGCCGCGCGAGCCGAGGGCGTGTCCCCGGTCAGGATGACGTCGACTTTCAGCTGCACCAGTTCCTCGGCGAGAGCGGGAAGGCGCTCGGCTTTTCCTTCCGCGAAGCGCAGCTCCAGAGCGAGATTTCTGCCTTCGATGTAGCCGAGTTCCTGCATACCCTGCTTGAAGGCATCGATGTAAACTTGGCTGCCTGGCCGGTCTCCGTACCGCAGCATTCCTACGACGACGGATTTTCGTGCTTGTTGAGCGAAGGAGCCGAACGGTGCGAGGAGCGCGCTCCCGCCGAGCGCAACGAGAAGTTTACGGCGTGTGTTCACTCGATCACCTTGTCGGCCCGCAGCAGGATCGAGTTCGGAATTTTGATGCCGAGCGCCCTGGCGGTTTTCATGTTGATCACCAGTTCGAACTTGGTCGGCTGTTCAATTGGCAGGTCGCCGGGTTTTGCGCCTTTGAGTATCTTGTCCACATAAGTCGCGGCGCGCCGGAAATTGTCGGCTTGGTTCTGCCCGTAGCTCATCAGGCCTCCGGCTTCGGCGAAATCCCGGACCACAAAGATGGAGGGCAGTCGATGCTTGAGCGCCAGCGCCGTGATTTGCCGCTCCTGCTGGTCGAAAAAGGAGTCGCCCAGAATGATGACGGCCTGAGCGCGTTCCCGCGACATCGAGGCGAAGCCGCGCTCGATGCCATCGGGGGTAGGTGCATCCACCGGTAGAACTTGCATGCCGGTCCTCCGTGCGGCGGCCTGAATGACCTTCACCCGCGCGGGATGCCCTCTATGGGCCGGATTTATCAGCACCGCTACACGGGATAACCTGGGCACGGCGGTCATAAGGAGCTCGAGGTGTTTCGCAGTCAAGTCGAGATTGGCCGAGGACAGGCCAGTGATGTTTCCTCCAGGCCGCGCCAGGCTGGCGGCGAAGCCCTCGCCGACCGGATCGGCCGAGACCGTGATGACGATGGGAATGGTTTGGGTCGCGTTCTGCAACGCCTGATAGACGGGCGTTCCCATTGCCACGATGACGTCGACTCTCAGCCGCACCAGTTCCGACGCTAAGTCGGGCAGGGGCCCAGTCTTGCCGTCCGCAAAGCGCGCCTCGATCACAAGATTCTTGCCCTCGACGTAACCTAGCTCGCGCATGCCGTCGAGGAACAATTGGTATCGGCCTGAATCCACCGTAGACTGGCGCGAGGCGTATTGGAAAAACCCGACGCGCCAGACCTTGCTCTGCTGCTGGGCGAAGGACACGAGCGGCGCCGCGAGGGTACCGGCTCCCAATGCGACCAGGATTTGCCGGCGCGTAGTCATTCGATCACCCTGTCGGCACGGAGGAGAAGCTCCTGCGGAATCGCGAGCCCGATCGCCTTGGCGGTCCTGCGGTTGATGAACAATTCGAATATCGTGGGTTGCTCGACCGGCAGGTCGCCGGGCTTCGCGCCCTTGAGGATCTTGTCGACGTAGGTCGCCGCGCGGCGGAAATTGTCGGCGAGGTTTTGCCCGTAGCTCATCAGTCCGCCGGCCTCGACGTATTCCCGGCTCCCGGACATGGAGGGCAGTCGGTGCTTCGCCGCCAGATCGGCGATCTGGCGCCCCTGCTGGATGAAGAAAGAGTCGATCGCGACGATGACCGCTCCGGCGTGCTCGCGGGCCATCGCGGAAAATGCGCGCTCGATCTCCTGCGCGGTTCGCGCTTCCGCGGGCAGGACCTTGATGTTGAGTTTCTGCGCCGCAGTCCGGGTGCTCTTCAGGATTGCCGCATGCGCCGAGTTCGTGGGATTCACCAGAACGGCCACATGGGAGAGCCTGGGAACGATGCTGAGCATGATCTCCAGGTTCTTGGGGCTGATGTCCAGGGTGAGGTTCGAAAGCCCGGTGATATTGGCCCCGGGATGCGAAAGACTTTTGACAAATCCGCTTCCGACCGGATCGGTGGCGGCTGCGATGACGATGGGGATCGTGGCGGTGGCTTTCTGCGCCACGCCGGTGGCGGGCGTCCCTGCGGTTACGATGACATCGACCTTGAGCTGCACCAATTGCGCGGCCAGATCCGGCAGGCGCTCGGCTTCGCCCTCGGCCGAACGCCATTCAATGACCAGGTTCCTGCCTTCGACGTAACCGAGCTCGCGCATCCCCTGCCGGAACGGTCCGTAGTAGTAGTCGGCATCGACAAAATTCACGTGGCGCAGCGCGAGGAAACCGACACGCCAGATCCTGCCCTGCTGCTGGGCGAAGGAGGCGAGCGGCACCGCGAAGGCGCCCAGCCCGAGCGCGATCAACACCTGTCGGCGTGGATTCAATGGGTCCCTTCCCTCTGCGCGGTCCCCGCTCATTGTGCCGCCACACGCACGCCCCGGTTTGTTAAGCAGTGCGCATCAAATCTGTGACAAATTCACATTCACCGCCGCGGGCAGCCGCTGCGCCGGGTTATCCGGTAATGTGCCGGCGCGCCAGCAAGGATAACGGTTTCGCGGCGAGGCGGTGTGGCGCCGAATCAGCCGTTGCCGTGGAGGCGGGCGAGCGCGCGCGTCCTCATGCGCGCAAGCACTGCGGCGAGCGCGACGCCGACGACGCAGACCGCGCTCGTCGCGATGAAGCCCCAGGTGAAGGCACCCGCGCTGTCCTTCACCACGCCGAGCGCGTAGGCGAAAACGAGCGCGCCCAGGTTGGCGAACATGTTGCAGAATCCCGCGGAGATGCCGGCGACGCGCGGTCCCAGCACCTCGACCGGAACGTAGAAGAGCGGCCCAAAATAGAACTGCAGGAAGACCGCGTTGACCGCGACCACGAGCACGAGCAAAGGGATGGAGTCGACGATGACGAGCAGCGCCGAAGTGCAGGCGAGCACGGCGAGCGACGCGCCGATGACGAGCGGCGGGTTCCTCAGGCGGTCCGAGGCGTAGCCGCCGAGCGCGTTGGAAGGCCCGGTCAGCGCGAAGCCCATCGCCGTGATGAATCCGGCGGCCTGGAGCGACAGGCCGCGATCGGCCACCAGCAGCGAAGGCAGCCAGAAATTGAACGAGGTGGTCACTCCGAAGCGGATGAACTGGATTCCTGCGCAGACCCACATGATCGGGTAGCGGAAGAGCCGGAACGCATCGAGCACGCTCACCGGGTGCTTGGATCCCGCGGCGGGTTTCTGCTTGCCCAAGGCGAGATACACGAACGCCATGCAGACCCCCAGCGCCGCGAAGGTGATGAACGGCGGGCGCCACCCGTAATGTCCCACGAGGAACGGTCCGACGAGCGAGAGCAGGATGTTCCCCGACACGCCGCCGATCACGTACACGCCCATCGCGGTCGCCTTTCGGTCCGCGGGGAACCAGGAAGCGACGAGCGTCAGGCCCGGCGCGAAGATCAACGCGCGGAACGCACCCGACACGATCTGGTTCGCGAGAGCGGCCGGATAGGACTGGATCATCCCGAAGTTGAGCGAAAGCAGAGTCGAACCGAGGATGCCGATGAAAAAGACGCGCTTCGGCCCGAAGCGGTCGGCGAGGTAGCCCCCGGGGATTTGGCCGAGCGCGTAGGTGAAGGTCGCGGCCGCCGACAGCATTCCCGCCTGCGCGAAGCTCATGTGCAGGTCATCGCGGATGAGCGGCAGGAAGAGCGCGATGCCGCCCAGGGACAGCATGTTGAAGCCCTGGCAGAACACCACCAGCGTGACGGTGAGCGCGGCGTCGCGCCGGTTGGGCGAAGGGGGAGGGGAAGACGCGAGGGACACGTGGCGGATCAAACCCGAATCGGTTCCTCCTGCATCAGTGCGATCTGCTCCTTCAGCTCCAGGATACGATCCTGCCAGTAGCGCTGCGTGTTGAACCAGGGAAACGCGGCGGGGAACGCGGGGTCGTCCCAGCGCCGCGCGATCCAGGCCGAGTAGTGGATGAGGCGCAGGGTGCGCAAGGCCTCCAGGAGGTGCAGCTCGCGGGGATCGAACTCGTGGAAATCCTCGTAGCCGGCGAGGACGTCCGCGAGCTGCCGCGCCATAGCCGGACGGTCGCCCGACAGCAGCATCCACAGGTCCTGGATCGCAGGGCCGCTGCGGCAATCGTCGAAGTCCACGAAATGCGGCCCGTCGTCGGTCCATAGCACATTTCCGGCGTGGCAGTCCCCGTGCAGGCGCAGCGCGCGCAGCTCGCCCGCGCGCTCGTAGCTCGCGGCGACGCACGTGAGCGCCAGGTCGATCGCGCTCGTCCAAGCCTCGAGCAGGTCCGCCGGAATGAAATCGTGCGCAAGCAACCAATCGCGCGGCTCGCGGCCGAAGCTCTCGATGTTGACGACCGGCCGATCGGCGAACGGCCGCGTCGCACCCACGGCGTGAATGCGCCCGATGAAGCGACCGATCCATTCCAGCGTCTTGCGGTCTTCGAGCTCCGGCGTGCGCCCGCCGCGGCGCGGATACACCGCGAAGCCGAATCCGCCGAATGCGTGCAGCGTCTTCCCATCGGCCGCGAGCGGTGCGACCACGGGAATCTCGCGCTCGACGAGCTCGAGCGTGAACGCGTGTTCCTCGAGAATTTGCGCGTCAGTCCAGCGTGCGGGGCGATAGAACTTTGCGACCACCGAGTCCGGCGAGTCCGGCGTCTCTTCCCCTTCGAGCCAGACTTGGTAGACGCGGTTCTCGTAACTGTTCAGCGCGAGCAGCCGCCCGTCGCCCGCGAAGCCCGCGCTCGCAAGCGCGTCGAGCACGGTATCCGGGGTGAGCCCCGAGTAGGGTGGTTCTGCGGGCATCGCGCCATTGTAAGGGCCGGAAAGGGAAAGTCCGCCCGAAGGCGGACTTTCCGTGAAGCGCGAGGGGCTGCCTCTAGTCTAGCGAGACAGTCCGTTGCCGACCACCGCGCCGATCACCGATCCGGCGGCGATTGCGCCGGGGCGGCCGTCGCCTACGGCGCTTCCGATCGCTGCACCGGCGATCGCGCCGCCTATCGTGCCCCAGGCGGGCTGCGCGTAGTACACCGGTTCCGGGGCGGCGTAGTAAACGGGCGCCGGAGGGTAGTACGCCGGTGCCGGGGCGGCGTAGTAGACGGGCGCTGGAGTGTAGTACACCGGCCCCGGGCGATAGACCACCACGGGGCGATGCACGAACACCGGAGGGCGCACGACAACGACGCGCTGACCCGGGTAGGCAAAGTGCGGCCTGCCGTAGCGGCCGTGCCCGTAGAAGTATCCGTCGTGCGCCAGCGCGGGCACGCTCATTGCAAACGCGGAAACGGCAAGAGCTGCAAGGCTCAATGACCCGAACGTCTTGGTCTTCATGGTTTGCTCCTTTTTCTGGAGAGGTACAAGCCCAAAAACGGCCCGCCGCGGCAGGCTGTTGACGCTAGCCCTGTAACGACTTGTAAGCCCCGTTTCGGCGCTTACAGATAGGAAATCTAGTGCGTACGCGTGCGCTCTTCTAAGGGACCTGTTTGGGTTAAAATTCAGCGCCACTCACCCACGAACTCGCGAGCCGCGGGTATGGAAATCGCGTAAAGAATGCAGCTGTCATTCGGAGGCGCCGACCATGGTAACCATCACGATCAGCGGGGCCGAGAAGAGTGGCGCATTGGCGCGGATAGCCTCGTTCCTCGTTCGAAAGGGTTATCCCCTCAAAGGACAGCAAGTCGCGGAGTCGGCCTCCGGGGCGAAGCTCGTGAAAATCAGCATCGAGGTAAGCCACCTCGACAAAGCCAAATTGGCGGCTGAAATAAGAAGCCTCAGCCCGGACTTCAGAGTCGTCAGTGTGGAAGGCGCGCAATCCGCAACGCCCTCGATCAAGGAAATGGCCGATCGATTTCCCGACATCGCTTCTCTGGTGCGAGCGTACGGCGAATCGTTCGGGCCGGAATCCCGGGACCGGGAACTGGTCGAAGCGGGGAAAAAAATAGGTGCTTTCCAGTACGAAAAGGAATGGTCGTTCGGAAGCCCGCTCAAGATGCCTGTTGCCTTGCGGCGGACCTTGGTTCCCGCCCTCGAGACCTTCGGCAAGGTCGACGCAACCGACACCGACGTCACTTTGCCCGACAGTCCGTTTTGCGGTACGGGCAGGATCCCATGTTGTGAATTCCTGACCGGGTTCATGCAGGGATTCCTGGATGCAGGCCCCCTGACGCAGAACAGTCGCGTTCAAAAAGCTGCGTGCAGGGCGAAGGGAGATTCGCGCTGCACTTACAGGTTCAGCTATGATCTATAATCTCCGCGTTACCCTCTCGATTGAACGCGTAATTCGCTATCACGGACGGGAGACATCCCAATGAACTCCATTCAGTACGAACCGCTTCTAGTCGGACTGTCGTATGTGATATCGGTATTCGGTTCCTACACGGCCTTGCAGCTCGCCATCGCGATCCCGCAGGCGCGGACCTGGGCGGCCGTGATCGGTTCGGTGACCGGCGCATCGGTGGCGCTCGGCGGCGGCGCGATCTGGTCCATGCACTTCATCGGAATGAACGCGGCCGACATGGGGATGCCGGTGGCCTACGACCCCGTGCTGACCTTCGCTTCGTTCGTTCTCGCGGTTATCGCGCCCGCGATCGGCTTGTTCATCGTGGGACGGAGCGACGGCGGACCGTGGAATCTGCCTCTGGGCGGCGTCCTGACCGGGCTCGGTGTGGCGCTGATGCACTACACGGGAATGGCGGCGATGATCATGCAGGCCAAGATCACCTACGATACCACCCTGTTCGCCGCCTCTCTCGTGATAGCAGTGGTGGCCGCAACGGTGGCATTGTGGCTCGCGTTCAACCTGCGCGGCAATTTGCAGCGCTTCGGCAGCGCAATCGTCATGGGGATCGCGGTGTGCGGCATGCACTATACCGGGATGTATGCGGTGCGCATGGAGCACACGAAGGAAGCCCTCCCGGCAACCGGCATAGCCTTGTCCCCGGAGAACATGGCCTACTCGGTGTTCGCAGTCACGGCGGTGCTTCTTACGCTCCTGCTGATCTACAGTGCATGGAAGGCGCAACGCAGCCTTCGGGTCGATATATAGAGAGCGGCGTTTGCTCAGGCGGGTTTCGGTGCCGGCCCCTTGGGTATGAATCGCAGCGCGACGCCGTTGTTGCAGTAGCGCAGACCGGTCGGCTCGGGCCCGTCGTCGAAGATGTGGCCATGATGCCCGCCGCAGCGCACGCAGTGGTATTCGGTGCGCTCAATGAAGAGCTTGCGGTCGGTCGTGGTCCCGAATACGCCGGGTATCGTGGTGAAGAAACTCGGCCATCCGGTGCCGCTGTCGAATTTCATCGCCGACGTGAAGAGCGGCAGGCTGCAGCCCGCGCAGACGAACACTCCCGGGCGTTTCTCTCGATCCAGCGGGCTCGTGCCAGCGCGCTCGGTGCCTTCGTGGCGCAGCACGTCGTAGGCCGCGGGCGACAGTCGCTTCTTCCATTCGGCGTCGGCGAGCTTGAGCGGTTCCGCGCTCGCCGCCACGTCCGCGCCGTCGGCGAGCAGCATTTTCCAGTTTTTTTGCAGGTCTTCCACTTTCAGGGCTCCTTTTTTCGCGGGCTTCTGTCCCCATCCTGCGGCACCGAAACCCGCCAGAGACAGTGCCGTCAAACCTCTCAACCAATTGCGACGATCCATTTTCATCACCTCCGTAAGCCCGCAGTATAGACCGCCTTTCGGCCCGGGAATTCCCGCCGGCGTCCGCATGAGTCGTAAGAACCGCGCCGGCCTTACAATGAGGCACCATGAACGGTCACGCCATCTGGTTGGCCGCCGGACTGCGCACGCCGTTCGCTCGTGTGGACGGCCCGCTCGCCCGGCTCGATGCAGTCAAGCTCTCGCTGCCGGTCGTGCGGGCGATGACCGGATCGCGGTCCGCCGTGAAACCGGACCTCGTCGTCTGGGGGACGGTGATTCCCAACCTCGGATACTCGAACATCGCGCGCGAGGTGCAGATCGAGGCGGGCCTGGAGCAAACCATCCCGGCGTTTTCCACGGTGCTCGCCTGCTCGACGAGCATGGTCGCGGCTTTCGAGGCGGCAGGAATGCTCGGGCACGGCGGCAAGGAGCTCGCCCTCGTCGGCGGCGTGGAGAGCATGAGTCGCGTGCAGATCGGCCTTTCGCAGAATTTCTCCGACTGGTTGAGGCGCTTTACGCAGGCGCGTTCGATTGTGCAGCGCCTTGCGCTTTTCAGGAACCTCCGGGCGCGCGACATCCGCCTGCACATTCTTGCCGTGGCCAACCGCGCCACCGGCAAGAGCATGGGCGAGCACTGCGAGGAAATGGCCAGGACCTGGAACATCGCGCGCGATTCCCAGGACAAGATCGCGCTCGCCAGCCACCAGAAGGCGGTCGCGGGCCAGAAATCCGGATTCTTCGACGATCTGATCGTCCCGGTCGAAGACATGTCGCGCGACGGTTTTCCGCGCGCGGACACGAATCTGGAGCGCCTGGCGAAGCTGCAGCCGGCCTTCGACAGAAAGAGCGGCAAGGGCACGATCACCGCGGGAAATTCCTCGCCGCTTACCGACGGCGCGGCGGGTCTGTGGGTGGCCACAGGCGCGGGAATCAAACGTCTGCCCGGCTCCATCCCGCGCGCGCGCCTTGTCGATTGGGAGGTCACGGCGGTGAACGTCTTCACCGAGGGATTGCTCATGGCGCCCGCGTACGCGATTCCGCGCATGCTCGCGCGAAACGGCCTCGCCTACGGCAACATCGCGCTGTGGGAGATCCACGAGGCGTTCGCCGCG